>Ga0247611_10000006_pt1 | contig 387034 bp, 312 predicted proteins | sample 177DNAGHGhighgp2_FD_192422 | JGI IMG/M metagenome (GOLD analysis project Ga0247611, IMG submission 192422) | Sheep rumen microbial communities from Palmerston North, Manawatu-Wanganui, New Zealand - 1770 DNA GHGhigh gp2 | ecosystem: Host-associated > Mammals > Digestive system > Stomach >... | reverse complement strand
CCGTAACGACATCTGGGTGGCTATTGCGGCGGGGTCCCACCTCTTCCCATCCCGAACAGAGAAGTTAAGCCCGCCTGCGCCGATGGTACTGCAATGCAATGCGGGAGAGTAGGTGACCGCCCTCTTTTACAATTAGTTTCCGTCCCGACAATCCGTCATGGAATGTCGGGACGGAATGTTTATTTTCCTTAAAATTGGTCAAGAGTTCCTATTTTATGCCTGATTTATGCATTTTTTTTACTAACTTTGCATCGTGTTAAGAAAGGAATGGTTTGCATCTTGTTTTTGAGCACCATTCAAGTATGAATCGGAGTCTCGTTGGCATTCTCACATTTTAGCCAGCATTTTATTTTTTATGACTCCATAAATTTTTTAAATGATGAAGAAATTGATGAAGTATGTATTGACGATTGTCTTTCTGAGTACCATGTCGCTGAATGTTTCCGCACAAACTTCTGAGTTTGACTGGAATCCAGTTATTGATGCCATTGTGCAAGTGGAGAGCAGAGGAAATGTCAATGCAAGAAACGGAATCTATGCCGGTCCATTGCAGATATCACCGGGATTGGTGACAGAATGCAACAATATCATGAAACGCAGGGGAAGTTCCAAGCGATACACTTTGGCCGATCGCTACAACATGCAGAAATCAAGGGAGATGTTTGTAATCATACAGTCATATTACAATCCTGAGAACAATGTTGAGCGTGCCATTCGTTCATGGCAGGGCGGAATCAGATACAAAGTGAGAAGTACCCAGAGATATTACGAGAAAGTAATGAGTTATATGTAATATTAAAAAGCATCCATACGGATGCTTTTTTTGTTTGATTTCTTTTGACATTTCAATTATAATATCTATCTTTGTGGTCAAACTTTAAACTTTTATTATTATGACAATCGCTATTATTATCATTGTGATAGTTGTCCTGTTGGCTCTATGGGCTGCTGGCATCTACAACAACCTCGTGAAATTGAGAAACAACCGTGAGAATGCCTTCGCAAATATCGATGTGCAACTCAAACAGCGACACGACCTTATCCCACAATTGGTGGCATCTGTAAAAGGATATGCTGACCATGAAAAAGAGGTGTTCTTGAGAGTAACCGAGGCCAGGACTGCCGCTATGAACGCCACCACTATCAATGAAAAGGTAGAGGCAGAAAACCAACTCTCCAGTGCTCTCAGCGGACTGAAGATATCGCTCGAGGCTTATCCTGAGTTGAAAGCCAACCAGAATTTCCTGCAGTTGCAGAACGAAATTGCTGATGTAGAGAACAAACTGGCCTCTGTACGCCGTTTCTTCAATTCTGCCACAAAGGAACTCAACAATGCTGTGCAGACTTTCCCATCCAACATTTTCGCTAATATGTTCGGTTTCCATAAGGAGCCGATGTTTGAAATCGCATCCGAGGAAAGGAAGGCCTACGATAAGGCTCCCGAAATTAAATTCTGAACTTGATGAGATATGTAGGAATACAATCCCAGATTTCCAGCAACAACAGGCGGTCTGTACTCCTGTTGTTGCTGTTCCCGGTCATTATCCTCACTACGGTTTGGGTGTTTCTCGCTTTCCTATGCTATTTGGAGAATAATTTCATGGATCTGGATGCCACCAACGAAATGTTTATCCAGACTATACCATGGGTGATTGGAGGAGTGGCGATTTGGTTCACTATCTCTTATTTCTTCAACTCTCAGATGGTGAAGCAGGCAACGGGTGCCCAGCCTCTTGAGCGTAGGGATAATCCACGTGTTTACAATATTGTGGAAAATCTTACTATGGCTTGTGGTATGGATATGCCTCAAGTGAATATCGTGAAAGATGACATGCTCAATGCTTTTGCAAGCGGTATAGACAAAAAGAGTTATACCGTCACACTTACCACGGGCATCATCGATAAATTGAATGACGAGGAACTGGCAGGGGTTGTAGGTCATGAACTGACACATATACGTAACCGTGACACGAAGTTGCTCATTACCAGCATCATTTTTGTGGGTATTATCTCTACCGTGATGAGTCTGATAGTAAGAACGCTGTTACGTACCATGCAACTCGGTGGGTTGACCAGTAGGAATAATAAAAAAGAAGGTGGTGGAGCGATTATTATTGTCATGTTTGTCGCACTTATCTGTTCGGCTATAGCATATTTCTTTACACTGTTGACACGTTTTGCCATTTCCAGGAAACGAGAGTTTATGGCAGATGCCGGAGGAGCTGAATTGTGCGGAAATCCCCTGGCTTTGGCGTCGGCTTTGAGAAAAATATCCAACGAGCCAGGTCTGTCGGATGTGAGCAGGGCCGACGTAGCTCAACTTTTCATCTTCTATCCGCAGTCGCTTAAAGGGTCACTGCTCAATAGCCTGTTCAGTACTCATCCCGACATCAATGAGCGAATCCGAATCCTTGAGCAATTCTAAATGTCAGTCATAGATTGATAGGTGATGGCTTTTGTGGTGTAAAATACTTCTATTGATAGTAATCGCAAAGAATTCAAATAAGTAGGTGGTCAAAATTGTTAATATTTACAGACATTTTGATTACCTACTTTTAAAATTAAATAGGAGGGGTTCTCAAGAAGTAAAGACAATGTAAATATCAGGGTATAAAGAATAAGACCATCCCTTAGGATGGTCTTTTAGTGGCGGAGGCAGGATTCGAACGTGCGACCTCCAGGTTATGAGCCTGGCGAGCTACCAACTGCTCCACTCCGCGATGTTGAATTTGCGGATGCAAAGGTAATCATTTGTGTTCGTTCCGCCAAATTTTTCCGTATTTATTTTCACTTTTTTTGAGATTTATGCCAATTATTCTACAAAAATAGTCTTTTTGCACCAAATTATTTGGATGAATCAAATAAAACATCTAATTTTGCACACTGAATAGTAACTGTGCAAAAATAGGAGGTCTTAATGTCAATTTCAAAAACTAGGCAAAAGTTAGTGGACGTGGCAAGGCAACTTTTTGCCAAAAAGGGAATCGAGAATACAACGATGAACGACATTGCTGTGGCATCCGGAAAAGGACGCCGCACGCTCTATACTTATTTCAAAAGTAAAGAAGACGTATATTATGCCGTGATTGCATCCGAACTGGAGCGCCTCTCTGACAAATTGGATGAAGTGGCGGCTAAAAAAATACCCCCGCTCGACAAAATCATTGAGTTGATTTATACCCATCTGAGTATGATCAAGGAAACCGTCGTGAGAAATGGAAATCTCAGGGCAGAATTTTTCAGAAACATCTGGATGGTTGAGAAGATGCGCAAGAATTTCGACGAAGACGAGATTGAGCTGTTCAGAAAAGTCTATTCGGATGGAAAGGCCGACGGTGAGTTTGACATCGATAATGTGGATTTGGTGGCAGACATCACCCATTATTGTATCAAGGGACTTGAGGTGCCCTATATTTATGGCAGACTGGGACATGGCCTGACCGAGGAAACCAGTAAGCCTCTCGTTGCCAAAGTCGTCTATGGTGCGCTTGGCAAGCACACGGTAAAATAGTTATACATTCTTATAATTATAATAACAAAACTATGGGATTATTATTAGGTAAGACCGCACTCGTAACAGGAGCGGCACGCGGTATCGGAAAGGCTATCGCGCTGAAATTTGCTGAGGAAGGCGCCAATGTGGCATTCACCGACCTCGTTATTGATGAAAATGGACAAGCCACAGAGGCAGAGATTGCAGAGAAAGGTGTCAAGGCAAAAGGATATGCCAGCAATGCTGCCGACTTTTCGCAGACAGAAGAGGTGGTAAAGCAAATAATGGCTGATTTTGGCAGAATCGATATTCTCGTCAACAATGCCGGCATCACTAAGGACGGATTGATGCTGAGGATGAGTGAGGCACAGTGGGATGCAGTAATCAATGTCAATTTGAAATCTGCTTTCAACTTCATTCATGCCTGCACACCCATCATGATGCGTCAGCGCAGTGGTTCCATTATCAATATGTCGTCTGTGGTTGGTGTTCATGGCAATGCCGCACAATGCAATTATGCGGCTTCCAAGGCAGGACTCATTGCACTTGCCAAGAGTATTGGTCAGGAGATGGGAAGCCGTGGTATCCGTGCCAATGCTATAGCCCCCGGCTTCATCGATACCCCGATGACCCAGCAACTCCCCGAGAATATCCGCAAGGAGTGGATTGAGAAAATCCCACTTCGCCGTGGTGGAACAGTAGAGGATATTGCCAATGTGGCCACATTCCTTGCCTGCGACTTGTCGTCGTATATCACAGGGCAGGTTATTCAGGTTGATGGTGGTATGAATATGTAAAAGCTTCACGATATGCAGGTAGTCTATGAAGACAACCACCTCATCATCGTAAACAAGAGCAGCGGCGAGATCGTCCAGGGAGACAAAACTGGCGACACGCCGCTGTCCGACGTTGTGAAGGTATATGTCAAGGAAAAATATGCCAAGCCTGGCAATGTGTTTATCGGAGTGGTGCATCGTCTTGACCGTCCTGTTGCGGGACTGGTGGTGTTCGCCCGCACTTCGAAGGCACTTTCCAGGCTCAACAGGATGTTTAGTGAGGGAAAGGTTCATAAGACTTATTGGGCTATTGTCCAGGGCCGCCCCCCAAAAGATGAGGATACATTGACCGGATGGCTGGTGCGTAACGAGAAACAAAATAAGAGTTATATCCATTCACGCGAAGTACCTGGCTCAAAAAAGGCAATGCTGCATTACAGACTTTTGGCGGCTTCGCCACGCTATGCCTTGTTGGAAGTCCGGTTGTTTACAGGCCGACATCATCAGATAAGATGTCAGTTGGCGGCAATGGGCTGTCCTATCAAAGGCGACTTGAAATATGGAGCACGACGGTCGAATCCAGATGGCAGTATCTCCCTGTTGTCAAGATATGTGGAGTTTGAGCATCCGGTCTCTCACCAAATCATCCATGCTGCTGCTCCTTTGCCCGATGAAAACATTTGGCGTGAACTCTCCGCAGGCCAAACCGCTGGAGAATCCGTATCGTAAAACTGCTTTTCCATGAAAAATATCTGCTTCCTTTTCCAGCTTTTCATGTTTCCTTTATATGTAAATGCCCAGGTGCCTGTAGAGAACGGTGTCTCCAGACATTTGGCTGAGACTCGTTCGCGACAGGTCGCCAACGTGGTCTATGAACTACTTTTCGATATCCCATACAACAAAAACGAAGAAGTGAGAGGCGAGGCCTTGATTTCTTTTGATTGGAAAGGACAGCCCGAAGACAACCTGCAGATAGATTTCCAGGGAAAGGTCCGTGAGCCTCTTGTGGTGAACAAGGAATCTGTAGATGTCTTTTCTCAAAACGAGCATCTGGTCATTCCCGGTCGTTTGCTCAGGCAGAATCAGCAAAATACGGTATGGGTGAAGTTCGTGAGCGGTGACAAAGCACTCAACCGGAATGATGAGTATCTATATACACTTTTCGTTCCCGATCATGCCCGTAGTGTATTCCCCTGTTTCGACCAACCCGATATCAAGGCATGTTTCAAGTTGAAGTTGCTGATTCCCGACAAGTGGAAGGCTATTAGCAATGCACCTTTGTCATGCACGCTTGACAGTATTGAAAGCGCAGGTGGGGTTTCTCGCCCAATTCTTCATTTCCATCCCACACAACCTCTTCCTACTTACCTTTTCTCTTTTACGGCCGGGCAATTTCAGACAGCAACAGTCAGACGTGACAATTATGAACTCACGGCTCTGTACCGTGAGACTGATTCCCAGAAAGTAAGGCAGTTGGATACGGTATTCGACCAGATAGCCCTCTCGTTGAGATGGATGGAAAACTACACAGGCATACGTCAACCGTTTTCCAAATATGGCTTTGTGGTCTTGCCTGGTTATCAGTTTGGGGGAATGGAGCATCCTGGGTGTATACAGTTTCGAGACAAAACCATTTTCCTGGATGAGAATCCCACACCCGATGAATTGCTCAACCGGCTTCATTTGCTCGCCCATGAGACGGCACATCTTTGGTTTGGCGATTTGGTCACAATGAGATGGTTCGATGATGTCTGGACCAAAGAGGTTTTTGCCAATTTCATGGCCGACAAGATTGCGAGTGAACAATTTCCCGATATCAACCACGATATCAATTTTCTTAAAACTCATTACGTCCCGGCGCTTGCCACCGACCGCACCGAGGGCACCCATCCCATTCAGCAGCCGCTCGACAATCTCAACAATGCGGGTATGCTCTATGGTAATATCATTTACCACAAAGCCCCTATTATGATGCGAAATTTAGAGGCAAGGATGGGGGAGAGGGCATTGATGGATGGATTGAGGGTATATCTTGAAGAGTATGCTTACGCCAATGCCACTTGGGACGACCTGATAGCCATTCTCGACAGTCTTTGCCCCAATGCCCAGATTGATGATTTCGACAAGCAATGGGTCAAACATCGGGGATTGACAGAGGTGAGAATCAATAGTGAAAGCCTGTCCGACCCGATGGTATACGGGCGATTCGTGTTGGATGAGCCTACCCGCAAAAAACTTCTTGCAGAATGGTTCTCGCTACCCGAAACCAGCAGATTTGCAGCCATGATGTATGTCTATGAGGACTATTTGCAGCATCATATCGACAATAATACAGCATTCTCTGCGCTATTCAAAGGACTGTCCAGACAGGACAACCCGCTCATTTTATCGACTTGTTGTAATTATCTGCTTGATATCATCTCCAACTCATCCGGTCGACAGCGGGCCGATTTTGAGAACCTGCTTTATCAGCACGCTCAGACTTTCCATGACAAAGGTATCAAACGTAGATTGCTGCAAGGACTGATGAGCAGAGCACAATCACCCCAAATGGTAGAAATCATTTACGAAACATGGAGAAATGCCTCCGACTCTTTGTTTACCCAGCGTGATTATATGGCTATGGCCTATCATCTGGCATTGCTCAAACCCGAAATCTGGCAAGAAATTATAGATACACAGCGGAAAAGACTCGACAATGCCGATGTCGTAAGGGAATTCGATTTCGTGAGCCGGGCTTGCAACCCTGCCCCTGAGGTGCAGTTGGAATTGTTTGAGTCGCTTTTAATTCCAGCGAACCGCTCGGTCGAACCACATGCGTCGGCCATGTTGGAACTGCTCAACGACCCGCTTCGGGAACCTTTAAGCAACCGCTATATCCTGCCTGCCCTTGAAGCCCTGGAGGACGTGCAGCGCACGGGTGACATATTCTTCCCACTCGATTGGTGTCAGTCGTTGCTGTATGGGCATAGAAGCCGGGAGGCAGATATGTTGGTGCGGGCGTTTCTTGAAAGCCATCCGAATTATCCAAATAATCTGAAAGGAAAATTGTTGCAGGCTGCTTTCCGGCTGATGAATGCCAACAGTGACACAGATGAGCCATAAAAGTATTCTGCTCAGGTTACGAGAAATACAAACAACAATATAACATCGATTATGACCGAAAAAGAAAAAATGCTGGCTGGGGAAGTGTATTCTGCTGTTGACCCAGAATTGATAAAAGAACTGAATGATGTCAAGGATGTCATCCATCGGTATAATGCTCTTTCGCCCTTGGATATGAAAAGCAGGCTGGAGATGCTGAAAGGCTTACTTGGGGAGATCGGCGACGACAAAATCCTTATCAACCAGCCGTTTTATTGTGACTACGGAAAACATATCAGGGTAGGGCGTAGATTCTTTGCCAATTTCAACTTCACCGTGCTCGACGAGGCCTACGTCACAATTGGGGATGATTGCTTTATAGGTCCCAATGTCAGTATTTACACCGCATGTCACAGTACTGATCCCGTGGCGAGAAACACTCGCCGTGAATGGGCAAAACCCGTAACCATTGGCAATAATGTGTGGATAGGTGGCAGTGTCACGATACTGGCGGGAGTAAATATTGGCGATAATGTCACAATCGGAGCAGGGTCTGTGGTTGTAAAGGACATCCCCTCGGACACTATCGCCGTCGGCAATCCATGCAAACCTATCAAAGCCTCCATATAGGATTTCAATTTCCGCAAATGAGGTATGAAAAAGGGAAGGAAATGAATGGCATTGCCCATTTCCTTCCCTTTCTCTTACGATAGTTGAGTGAATAATGAATCAGTTAATCAGATAAATCTTCTCTTTTCCTTGATAATAGCATTTCACTGTTGCACGACCTTCCACTATCGGGCTGATTTCAAACTTGACCGACGGGTCGCTGGCAGTGGCTTTGATGACTGAGTTTGAGCGAACCGGTCCATACGCCTGATAGCGGATGGCGTCGGTCAGACCGTTGGCATTGGAACAACGGATTGGGGTGGCGGGAAGATTCAGCCGCTGACCATCGACGGTGATGGTGACAACAGGAACGGTTGGCCTTTGACAATCAATGCCCGCTTTCGAGAAACCTATTCCGTGCAGGTCGAATAATCCGGAGGGACGTTGTGGACCTTCGCGCCTGCCCCAAGGGTTCTCTCTAGCCGGTTGCTCTACCTCGGGACCTTCGGCTACAAGATAAATGGCATGCTTGCCTTTCAAACCTTCCACCTCTGGTACACTCACTTGATAGCGGGTAGGTTGCTTTGCCGCGTCAGCGCCAACTTCGAGAACCGCAATCTCTTTGCCTTTCCATGTCTCATTGGCATAGGGACCATCGAGCATGACGTGGATTTTGAAAGCACCTTTGCCACCAGGAGTCAGAAACAGATTCAGTTGTGTGCCGTCACCTTTTTGAGTGCCACTGAATGCCTTGACACCCTTGGAGGTTTTTGCCAGACCGCCAAACCCGAAATACTTGAATCCGATGACGCCTTTGTTGGTGATGCCTGCAAGGTCCATGTGGTTGTTCCACACGTCATGATTGTCCTGAAGCCAGTCATTGCCAGTCATGTAGCAGGCGATACCTGCTGAATAATATTGGTAGGGTGGCAGACCAAAAATCTGGAAACCCTCAGAGGTCACTTCCGCTCCGGTGTAGGTGGTTCCGTCGCTGGCACTGGCAGTCCATTTGTTGTCTTTCGTAAATGGGTCATACCCGGTAATGCGTACTGTGCCGCCATCGGCCACTTTCTTCTTGTCCCACTCTATTTTCACAGGTGCCACCATCGCCTGGCGGGCATTGCCGAATCCGCGTGGCGGACGATGATAGAACACATACCACTGGCCGTTGATTTCCTGCAGCGAACCATGGGTGTTGTGGGCAGCATTGGTTCCCGTCAGATGAGTGCCGTCCTCGTTGGGAACAACACCACGAGAGTCCACCAACACACCGCCTGAACGCCAGGGTCCCAGTGGCGTGTCACCAAAGGCATAACGCAAGGCAGAGTTGGTGGAACCTAAACCATAGTCCGGACCTGAATAGCCTGAAAACACCATCACGTATTTGTTGCCTACCTGACGAATAGAGGATGCCTCGAAGAAATTGAAATCGCCAGGGTTCTGCCCTTTGTAAAGCGATGGATATTCAGTGCCTGGAGGGTCAAGCACCACGCCGTAACGCTCACTGGCAGGGATAAAGTAATCGTGTAATTCAGTGCCTTTGCGCATGCTGTACATGTTGTCCTGGTCCAACTCGTAGGCTGTGGAGTGACGGAACCCGTAGAACACGTAGGCACGATAGCCTTTCTCGTAGTCTTTGTCTTTTTTGTCGTTTATGTATTCCACAAATACGGAGGGGTCAAAGTCAATCAAGGAGCCTGGCACACATTCGGTGCCGGCTTCATTCAGGTTGACGGGTGTAAACGGACCATTGGGTCGGTCGCCTTTGCATACCATGGCCACGCGCCGCCAGCCACGCGAATGAGGATAGAGATAGTATGTCTTCTTGCCTGTGGCGCGGTCTTTTATCTCCACCAAATCCGGTGCAAACATCGTGTCCCACTGGCCGTTGACATAATACGAGAAAATGGGACCTTCGTCTCGCCATTGGCTTAAATCCTCAACGGGGGCAGACCACATGCGGATGTCGTTGCCGCAATAGGCGGTGTAGGTGATGTCGTGCGAGCCGATAATGTAAGCCCTGTATTTTCCGGGATTGTCAGGATCTTCAAAGACTCGTGGCTCACCGTCGGGAAGATGTTCCCATAGTGGAAGATAAGGATTCTGGGCATTTGCGGCTACAAATGCAAATACAAAAAACAATAGTGCAGAAACTCTTTTCATGTTATTTTTTGATGAAATTGGTGAATACGGTTTGATATTTGTGTCAAAATTAAGAATATTATAGATAATACTTTTGCACAAATGTTGCCAATTCTTTTTTTATGATAACAGGATGTTTTTCTGTTTGGTTTTTGTTTCATAAGTGAAACAGAATGACACAAAAAGCGTCGGAATCCTTACAATTCCGACGCTTTTTGCAACAAATATAATCACTCTTTCACTCTATTTGTCGAGTCCAAGTTGTTCCATCTCGAGCGATGCCCAGATGAAGGGGCCTATGCCCTTGGCATCATTGTCGCGCACCTCCTCGCTGAGATAGTAGGCGTAGGAACCGTCGCGGCGCTTGTTTTCCTTTGCTTTGGCATTGGGGTTGATTTTCTTCAGTGCGGCTTCCACCTCTGCGCTAATGCCAGGGCCAAGGCCGGCCACCGAACAGCAATTGGTCAGTGAGATGGTCTTGTCGGCATTCACACGGATGAAGTTTTTCAGAATACCCTGATAGGCTTTCACACCCGCATCGCGGTATTTTTCACCCAGATAACCCTTGCGATAGGCTTTTAGCAATACATAGGCAAACATCGACGAGCAAGTGCTTTCCAGATAGTTGCCCTCGCGCTCTGGCTGGTCCATCACCTGATACCACAATCCGCTTTTCTTGTCCTGCCATGTGATGACTGCGTCCAGGTCCTTGCGGAGCAGTTCTATCACTTCGCCTCGGCGGCTATAGTCTTCTGGCATAGCGTCGAGCAACTCTATCAGGGCCATGGTGTACCAACCTTGGGCACGTCCCCAGCAATGTTGTGAGAGACCGGTCTGTGGGTCTGCCCAGAACATGTTCCTGTTCTCATCGTAGGCGTGGCGGTTGAGTCCTGTCTTGGGGTCAAGGGTGCGGTCGTAAGTGATGCTAACCTGGTTGACGGCATCGTCGTAAATCTTTGTGGCTTTCTTGGGCTTCATCAGCATGTTGGCAGCCAGTGTGCGGTAGGGCAAGCCCATGAAAATACCATCGAGCCACACTTGGTAGGCATAGATGGCCTTGTGCCAATACACTTTGTCGACTATGGTCCGGGGCTGGTCGTCGAGTTGCTTCAGCATCGTCTTCATGGCCAGCAGGTTTTTTGCCTCTGGGTAATCTTTGTACATCCGTGCTACGAAGTGCCCGGTTCGGATATTGTCCAGATTGTAGTCCAGAATGTTGTAACCACGTATTTCACCGCGCCCATTAATCATCGTGTCGGTATATTCCTTGCAGTAGTCCAGAATTTTCTGTCCGCCATATCGTTGGTAAGTGTCAAGCATCGACTCCAGTTCGATGCCCATTACATAACTCCATTTTGGCTTCGTGGAGAAATCGAGCAGATAGGATTTCGGCACGCGTTGCATTTCTGAATAGGTCATCCATTCGCTGTAATGCTGGTAGGGTTGCTCACTCTTGTCAAGCACCAGACTACCATTGATAAACAGATTCTCAAATTTCACGTCGCGGGTCTTGCCTGAGGAGAAATTGCCGTCGCGCACACCGTTGAACTTGCAATTCTTCACGTTGATATCATACACATAGGTGTCTTCTTCCAGACCGATAATCTGCACGCCGTAACGCGACTTCTCGCAGGTCACGTTTTCCACGTTCACGTTGCGCACGGTGGGGTAGAAGCCACGGCAGCAAACCTCGTTGTGCTCATAGTCGAGATTGATTTTCACCACAGATTCGCCACATTGGCCCACTTTGACGTCGCGCATATTGATGTTCTCAATCACTCCGCCACGGCAGGAGTTGGTCTTGATGCGTAGCACACGGTCCAGGTTGGGCGAGTCCATCACGCAGTCGTGAGCAAACACATTCTTGCAACCACCGCTGATTTCCGAGCCAATCACCACACCTCCATGGCCGTTTTTCATCTCGCAATTGCGGATGATGATGTTCTGCGAAGGTACTCCGCGCTCACGGCCATCACGGTTGCGGCCGCTCTTGATGGCGATACAGTCGTCGCCTGTGTTGAAGAAACAGTCCTCTATCAGCACACGGTTGCACGCTTCGGGGTCGCAGCCATCGCCATTGGGGCCGTCGTTGATCATTTTCACACGGCGGACGATGATGTCGGTGGATTGAAGAGGATGAATCACCCAGAATGGCGAGCGGAGCAGTGTCACGTCTTCCATCAGGATGCGCTCACATTTGTTGAAATTAATCAGCTGGGGACGGAGACCGTCGGCCGGACCAAATACACGCTCAGGTGAGCGGTTGCCTTTTTCGTCGGTCATGGGGATGCCGTCTTCACCCGATTTCAACAATCGTGCACGGGCACCGAGTTTCTGACTGACAGTTCCCTCTGTCCAGCCAAAACGGGGGGCTCCACACCATGGCCACCAAGTCTCTCGCGAACCGCCACCGTCGATTGTGCCTTTGCCAGTGATGGCGATGTCGGTCTGCTGATAGGCATACACGCAGGGTTGGAGGTTGAAGCATTCCAGACCCTCCCAACTTGTGGGGACTATGGGATAAAGTTCTGGCTGGAAGGCGAATTGCAGCACAGCCCCTTCTTCCACCACCAGGTTCACGTGGCTCTTCAGGGTGATGGCACCTGTGAGGAATGTCTGGCCTGAAGGTATAATCACTCGGCCGCCACCACGCTTCGAACATTGGTCGATGGCTTTCTGAATGGCCTTTTGGTTGCTTGCTGCTGTGCCCGTTGGCTTGGCACCAAACTTGGTGATAGGGTAGTCGGCACCTGAGATCTGGGGTGCCTGAATGCTTTGCTCAATCTGTTGGTAGAGTGCCTTGTCCCAGTCTTTGCTCATCAAGATGGTAGGCATCAGTAAGCAGATTAGTGAAGTTAAAAATAGTTTGTTCATTATACGTTGTTTTAGGTTTTCCTCAATTGTGGTGTAAAAGTACAAATTATTTCGTACTCCACCAAATATTTCGTCTGATTTCTAAATTTTGCAATGAAGGATACAATCGACTGTTGCTTCAAAACAAATAGTGGATAGGATAGGGATTTTGTCTGTCTCATTACGCTAAGTCCAATCTGAATTTCAATTTCCGGGGTTCTGTCGGCCTTCATTAAGAAGTATGAACTTCATTTTTTAATCTTCTACAATATAGCCATAGCATGGCGGGAATGAGGAAACTGTCGGCTGCCAGCCAGGCTATAGGGTCGCCATAGCATACACCCAGATAGTGAATGGCTGGTACCAGCCAGATGCTAACTCCCCCGCGGGCCAACATTTCCATAATCCCCGAAACCATGGCCAGATTCGACCATCCAAGTCCCTGTATGGAGTACCGGAGGATGGTGAGCAGGCCCAGAACAGGGTAAAACCAGCAGGCGATGCGCATGAGCATGGCGGCATTGGAGATGACCTCACTATTGCTGCTGTCGACGAAAAGCCGCATCATGTCATCGGCGAATGGCTGGATGAGGACAGCTGCTATCACAAAATAGCACAGCGAGATAATAATCGCCGACTGCAGTCCCTGTCCCACACGCTTCAGACGGCGGGCGCCATAGTTCTGACCACAATAGGTGGCCATTGCTACACCAATGTTCTCAAATACACATGTGAAGAGGTATTTCACGCGCATTGAGGCAGTGAAAGCCGCCACATAGACAGTTCCCAGTGCATTGTTTGCTGTCTGAAGCATGATGATGCCGATGCCGGTGATGGAGAATTGCAGACCCATCGGAATCCCATTGTTCAGAAGGTGTTTCGTGAGAATATGATGATGTCGCCTCTCATCAGTTCTGGGAATCAGCAATGTGGCATGTCGGTGGATATAGGTCCAACATGCGAGGGCTGCGACGCCTTGCGATATCAATGTGGCTATACCAACCCCGGCCACTCCCATTCCCATCATGATGATGAGGATGACGGCAAGGACAATGTTGAGCGCTGAGGCCAAAATCAAAAAATAGAATGGCTGGCGAGAGTTCCCTAAGGCGCGCAACAGGCAAGCCAACATGTTGTATGCCATAATGAAAGGTATGGAGAGCAGTTGAAGCAGAAAGAAGATATAGGCATCGTCGATGATGTCGGCAGGTGTCTGAACCCATTCCAGAATAGAGCGGCACATTAGGGTGGTGACAATGGTGAACCCCAGGGCAATGAACAGAGAGAGACGAATGGCACCTGCTACATATCGACGCATCAAGCTAAAATCCTTGGCGCCAAATGACTGGGCGACGGGGATGGCAAAACCAGCACATGCCCCATTGCAAAACCCCATAATCAGAAACATGACCGCCCATGATGCACCCACGGCAGCCAGTGCCTCCACGCCAAGACATTGTCCTACAATGATGGCGTCAACCACAGTGTAAGTTTGCTGGAGGAGATATCCGCCAATCAGGGGGAGGGAGAAAAAAAGGATGTTGCGGGTGGGGTTTCCCACCGTCATGTCGTTGACCGTACTCATAATGCAAGATGGTCTGCGGGTAAATCTGTTTTGACGACATACTCGAACTCGTCGAAATGTCTTACACCCATCATTTCCAGTTCGCTGCGGCTCTTTCTCACATCGTCCGTGGTGTTGTGGCCGGGAATCAGGGGGAGGCGCACAATCATCTTGTCGGCAAGTCCGTCATGCGATAGCAGCCAACGTAGGTTGTCTTTCACCTGTTGGTTGTTTTTGCCGGTGTATCCCTGATAAATGCCAGGGTTCATATCCTTGATGTCGATGAACCACTGGCTCGCCACAGGAAGAAGCCGTTCCAGATGTGTGCGGTCGACATTGAGGCATGTCTCAATGGTAATGCGCCAATTACTGTCCATGATTCGGGCAAATTCCTCTATGAACAGGCTTTGCAGGCATGGCTCCCCACCGCCGAATGTGACACCACCGCCGGTGGCGAGAAAATAAAGGTTGTCTACCCGCACCTTTTCATAGAGTTCCTGCGTGGAAAGCCTGTTCCTGATACCGTCTGGGCGCAGGCAACTGTCGTTCAGACAGTATTTGCAGCGCAACGGACAGCCATGAAAAGCAACCAGGGTGGTGACACCCTCACCGTCAATCGACAGACGATGACGGCTCATGCCGATAAGGGGAGCTATTTGCATCAGTGGATGGAAAATTGAATGGGAATCGTATGACTGATACGGATGGGTTTTCCGTCACGTTTTCCAGGAATCCATTTTGGCATGCCCTTCACCACTCTTATCGCTTCGGCATCAGCTTCAGGGGTGAGTGACTGCAGCACACGTATGTCGCTGAGGCTGCCGTCGGTCTCAACATTGAAACCGACCATAACCTTGCCACCAATGGCTTCCCGGGGAAGTGATGAGGGTATGCGTAGGTTTTCATCAATGTATTGTGTCAGTGCCCAGATACCGCCTTTGAATTGGGCTGGTTCTTCCGACACATCAATATATCCGGAAAGCATTTCCACCTCGTCGTCGGAATTTGAGGATAATTGCCGGCGCTCAATGCCCGTGCTGTCCTTGAGCGACTTGATTGGGAGGGTCCCTTCGTTGGCCTCCGTGTTGGGGTATGGCATGAGATAACCCGCCTTCTCGTGAGATCTGCAGGAACTCAGAGCGGCAAGGCCAACACTGATGCCCACCACGCTCACGGCTTTGCCAAGGGCACGCCGCAGATTGAGTTGCTGCTCCAGATATTGCACTTCCTGCTCGCATTTCGGACATGTGCCGGCACATTCTCCTTCGTGGTTGCACACTGTGGGATGATAATCTATGCCATTGCGCTCGGCTATCTGAAGACGGACGGCCTTCAGCGTATTGCAGATGTTCTTTCCTATACCCATAGTTGAGATATTATTGATTACAAGGACAAAAATAGGGAAAAAAAACGATAACACATACCTTGTTATGAAAAATAAGGATGAATTAACAAGTCTTTTGCTCTGGCTTTATTTTTTATCATCTTTTTATCATATCTTTGCACGGTCTAATTGCCGGCAGCATCGAGATAATGCTCTATGGAGAGCCCCCCTGAGCGCATGTTTTCCATGAGAATTGGTCGCCGATACATCCAACTCGTCGAAAAAATGCCCATAAGTCGTCGAATATCTCATTGCTTCGGGTGCTGCATTTGCTAATTTTGCAGCAGAAAAATTAATAAAATAGCAAAAAAATGAAACGATTCAGATTTTTCCTTATGGCGTTCATGCTGATGATTTCAGCAACGATAATGGCGCAAAACACCACAGTTCGCGGTGTGGTATTCGATAAAAACTTGGGCGAGGGTGAGGCTTTCGCCACAATTCGTGTTTACAAGCAACAAGGTACAGACACCACGGCAGTGGCCATGTTCGTGACCGATGCCAATGGCGTATTCAGTAAGGAAATTGCAGGAAACGGCAATCACCGGATGGTGGTGAGCAGTGTGGGCAAAGAAAACCTTACGATGGAGATTGCATTGGGTAACTCCGCAGAACTTAATCTTGACACATTGTTCATGAAAGAGGATGCACACACGCTGAAGAGTGTGGAAGTCGTGGCTCAGAAACCTCTGGTCAAGATGGAAGTTGACAAGATGAGTTATCGTGTGGAGGACGACAATGACGCCAAGTCGAGCACTGTGTTGGATATGTTGCGTAAAGTACCCATGGTGTCGGTCGATGGACAAGACAATATTTCTGTGAATGGCTCCTCGTCGTTCAAGGTCTACGTGGACGGAAAACCCAACGCGATGTTCAATGCCAATCCTTCCATGATTTTCAAGAGTATGCCTGCGTCGATGGTGAAATCCATCGAGGTGGTGACCAACCCAGGCGCGAAATACGACGCAGAAGGGGCTACCGGTGTCCTCAATATCGTTATGAACAAGCAGCAGATGACTGCTGGAAGCATGAACGGCATCAATGGCACCATCAGGGCTGCCGCAGGTACCAATGCCCTCGGTGCTGGAGCCTTCATCAGTGGCCAGCTAGATAAACTCTCCTACAGTGCCAACATGATTTACAACTATATGAAACCTGGCACTACTGAAGTGGATGTTGTACAACAGAATGGCGTCACCGACATCAACACCATCGCCAAGACAAAGACCCGCCTTCCCCTGACCATGGGCAACGTCACATTAGGGTACGAAATTGATGCGAATAGTTCTATCAACACGGCTCTCTCGTTGACAAACATGATTATGCGCAACAAAGGCTCATACACGACGAAAATGCTCGGAAATGGTTTCAACGACGGGTTCGGCTATGAAAGCAAGATGAACATGGAGAACCGTCAGACTTCCTTCACATGGAACCTCGACTACCAGCGTTTCTTCAACACTGAGCACACCAAGTCGATTACGCTGACCTATCAACTCAATCACGATCCTTCAAAGACTGAGCAAAGCAATGACTTCAATACGGGTTCGTCGAACGGCATCGATCTCACCGACCGCGTTTCCGTCAGCGACAACAAAACCACTGAGCATACGTTCCAAGTAGATTATACAACCCCCATCGCTGAGGGACAAAACATCAACATGGGTGCGAAGATGATGACGCGAAAGGCTTCCACCGACTCCAAATACTATCTCAACGATGTGGTCAGCGAGGGCATGGGCATGGACTATCTCTACAAAAACACCATCCTGGCCGGATATTCTGAATACGAGGCCAAATGGGGAAATGTGGGAGCAAAGGCCGGACTTCGCTACGAGCATACCTGGCAGGATGTGGAGTACCGCAAGGGCCAAGGTGAAAACTTCTCCAAGAACTACGGCTCGCTGGTGCCAGCGGCAAGTTTCTCCTACTCTCTAGCTCCGACCAAGAACATAGGCTTGACTTATAACATGCGTATCTCACGCCCCGGTATCTCATACCTCAACCCCTATATCGACCGTAGCGACCCCAATAGCCTCACCTATGGCAATACCGACCTCGATGTGGAGAAATCACACAATGTGTCGCTCGTCTATAATATGTACTCGCCAAAATTGATGCTGAACGTCAGTCTGCGCAACAATTACACGGGTAATGCCATTGAGCAGTACAGTTTCTATAACAACGGATTGCTCAACAACACTTACGGAAACGTCGTGCAGAGAAACCTGACCGGACTGAATGCCTATGCCAACTGGATGGTGACCAAGAACACCCGTCTCTTCCTCAACGGAGGTGTGTCATACATTGACCTGAGAAGCGACAAACTGGATTACTCCAACAGTGGATGGCAGTCGAACGTGATGGCTGGTTTGCAACAGACATTGCCTTGGGACCTCAAAATCGGCGCCTACCTTATCTCTTCCTCCAAGAGTTATACCCTGCAAGGATGGAGCAGCGGATTCAATATGGTGACAGCAAACCTCAGCAAGACTTTCTTCAACGACAAGTTGACCATCGGAATCCAGGGAATGACAGGTCTCTCAGGTGGTGGAAACATCAAAATGGAAACCTACAGCAAGGGTAAGGACTTCTCGTCTCACCAGACCATCAAGGTGCCGCTGGGTGGTATCAACCTCACCGTAAGTTACACATTCGGAAAGGCCAAGCAGTTTAAGCAGCATGTCTCGAAGGTGCAGAACGACTACATCGAGCAACAGTCACAGGGTGAAATGCTCAACTCAATCGGTGGAGGCAGCGGTAGTGGCACAGGTGGCGCTAACGGCGGTGGAGCAATCGGAATGTAAAATCACCTGAAAGCTCAAAACTCATCACTTCAAAAATCCAAAACTCATTACCTTCAATAAAAATAGATTTATGACTGCCCCCCAAAAAAACGATATTCTGTTCTTCTTAGCACAACTGGCCGTATGGCTGGTTGTGCTATTGCTGGTGCCTATCGCCACACTCCTTGCCACAAAGAGTTTCATGGATGCTCGCACCATTGCCATGATGTTGAGCTTCTCGTTGATGTCACCGTTCTTGCTCTATTTCCTCAACTATTATGTGCTGTGGAAATGGTTCTTTGCCAAAAGGCGTTATGTGCTCTTTTTCCTTTGCAATATTCTGGCATTCCTCTTCATACATTGGCGGCCATTTTACTATATGTTTTTTGCTGAGGTCCCCCATCGGGGAGGCGATTTCCAGATGCCCACTGTCGCATGGCTGGGGTATGCGTCAAATTTCTTCATCTATTTCCTGCTGAACGTCGTGGCTATCACGGCTGCCATCGTCATCCGTCACTTCATCCGTTTGAGAAAAATACGCCAGCAACTGGAAGAGGAGAAACACAAGACTACCGAGGCAGAACTGGCATGGCTGAAAAACCAAATCAATCCCCACTTCCTTTTCAACACACTCAACAACATCTCCAGTCTGACGCAAATAGACCCCGATGCAGCACAGGATGCCATCGCCCAACTGAGTGACTTGCTAAGGTATGCTATCTATAAGACGGAGGCACATAAGGTGCCTGTTAATGGCGAGGTGGAATTCATGCGTGACTATATTGCCCTGATGCAACTACGCTGCAATGAGAAGACAGAGGTGAAGTCGGAATTCAAAATTGACAACCCCCAGGCCCAGTTGCCTCCGCTGCTGTTTGTCTCATTCATAGAGAACGCTTTCAAGCATGGGGTGAGTTCCAATAGAAATTCCACTATCGACATTCATCTCTCACAGGATAAAGACACCATCATCTTTGAGTGTAACAATACCAACTACCCGAAGTCAGATAAAGATCAAAGCGGCAGTGGAGTGGGGCTGGAAAACAGCCGTCGTCGCCTTGACCTCTTGTATGGGGAAAAATACACATGGGAACAGTTTGTAGAAAATGATATTTATCACATAAAAATCACCATACCAACATGAAACCTCTCACTTGTATCATCGTCGATGATGAACCGCTGGCCGTACGCCTGCTTGAAAGTTTTGTCAACAAGACACCCGATCTGAAACTACTTGCGTCGTATACCGACTCGGTCGAGGCAATTGCCGCTATAAACGAGCAAAAGCCCAACCTTTTGTTTCTCGACATTCAGATGCCTGATATGAATGGCATGGAACTGGCGCATCTGTTGACGGATGACACAAAGGTGATTTTTACCACCGCTTTCCAGGAGTATGCACTGGAAAGTTATGAGGTGTCGGCGCTTGACTTCTTGCTGAAGCCCATACGTTACAACAAGTTCGTCGCTGCAGTGGAGAAAGCACGTAAATGGTTCTACAGGGCAACTCCTGTGGAAACAGAAAAGACACCAGTGGAAACAACGGCTGTAGCTGAAACCTTGTTTATCAAGGTCGACGGTGAGTACAGGCAGATTCCTTTGTCGGGAATCCTTTATGTAAGTGGCATGAAAGATTATGTGATGTTCTATATGGAGGGGGAGCGCAAACCGCTGATTACACATCTCACCATGAAGGCCGTGGAACAAATGCTGCCATCGTCTATGTTTATGAGGGTACACAGGTCGTATATCGTTGCGTTGGGCAAGATTCGCAGTGTGGACCGCAACGACTGCATTTACATTGGCGACGAGGTTATTCACGTCACCGAAGCGTTCCGCGAACCGTTTGTTCAGTATCTGCGCTCCAATACGCCCGAATGATTTGACTCAAGTAACTCAAATATCTCACTGCCTTGCCTTACGCAAAGCGTCCTCTGCCCAGCGGATGCGGGTTCGGGCTTGCTCGCGGGCTTCCCTTGCCCAGCGCATCTGTGTCTGGGCCTTGTCGGTGGCATCTTTCGCCCAGTTGTTGTAGGTCCTCGCTTTGTCGTAGTTTTTGTTGCGGGTATAATAGTCGGCCTCGCGAAGATAGCTTTGTGCCTTCTTGTTGTAGTTCTCGGCCTCTCGCTCATACCCCTCCGCCTTTTTGTTGTAGTATTCGGCGTCGCTTATATGCCCTTTCGCTTTATTGAGGTAATAATCACTGCTTTGGGCACACACGGTCAGAAAGGGCACCATTAAAAGCAATATGGTCAGAATCGTTTGTCTCATGTCGTAGATTGTAGAATGTAGATGCTTTATCTCATTTTTAGTCGAGCATGGCGAAACCAGCCCAGAAATATGGTCGCTCGTAAGTCTCTCTCACTTTGTCGCGGGCGAAGTCGAAGGCAGCGCGTTTGTCCCATCCGTTCTCTGTGAGTTGCTGGAAGAAGATTGTCACAAAATCACGCGTCGCCAGTTCGTTTACATCCCACAAGGTCATGATAATGGTTTCTGCACCAGCCTTCTTGAACGCGCGCTGCAGACCATAGACACCTTCAGGGGTCACCTTGCCTTCTCCGGTCTGACAGGCGGAGAGCACAACCAGATGTAGACCCCTGAGGTCCATCTTGGCAATTTCATTGGCTTTGAGAATGCCGTCGTGCACTCCGTAGGGCAATTCCTTGCCCTGCCAGGCATTATTGCCGCCAGTCATCAGAAGGCCTGTGAGCATCATGGCATCCTGGTAGCCTTTCAGGTAGTCATAACGCTGGGCTTTCTCGGGAGTGAAATAAAAACCATGAGTGGAAATGAGCATCAATTGTGGCGCATTGCCATTCAGACTCAGAAATGATTCCTCTGTTCCGTCTTGGCCTATTCGTGGGGTTGTTTTCAAACCTTTCTTTTTCAGGCATTTGTCAACCATTTCCACTTCTTTCTTTGCCTGGAGAAGATAGGTAAAACTATGGTTGCCTTGAGGACTGCTACCACGCTTGGCCAACAGTGACGATATTTCGTATAACTTGCTTTTTTCAGCCATCGTCTTGCTGTCCAAATCATAGTCCAGTCCACCATATAGAACTGCACTTGAAGCCATGTCTATAGGAATATTGCGATTGTAACGGAATAGTTCGCGTGCTGACGACAGACGCACAAAATGGTAATGCTGGCCAAGCAGGCTGCCGTCGGGCAGTGAGAGCGACTCGATGGACATCTGACTGAGCATACCCGAGGGGACGTAATATACCGTGCAGCCTTCCTGGAGGTGCGGGATAAGGGGAGACCAAACGAGCCGGGCGGCTTGCTGGCTGGTATTGTCGTCGTAGATGTCCATCAATTCTTTGCCGTTAAGCAGCGAATCAATGCTTTCCTTCGTGAACACATCCACCAACAATGGGTGCTGTTGACTGTTGTTGATAATGTAGGCAACATAGTGTGTGCGGTTGTCATCTTTGATATAGTCCGTGAAATCGATGAGCACATCCCCAGGGCGCATTTTGGCGCGGACGTCGCTGTATGTCAGGCCGAGGAAGTCGGTAAAGTCGCCATAACTCTTACTGTTGGCTGCCAACTGCTGAGACAATGTGCGAATTTCCTCGTTGAGTGAGGTGATGCTTTCCTGATTGGCAGTATAGTTGTTGCTCAGTATGGTGATTTGGTCTTTATTCGCAATGATTTGTTGGTAAAGATCGAGGTTGGCTTCGTTGCCTGATTCCTGAAGAACTTCTGCCATCGAACGGTCTGACTCCAATAGCAATGACTTGGCAAACAACAGGCCATTGTAGCAGGTCTCGGTGAACTTGTCCTGTGTGGAACCGCTGCTTATAGCGAAGGCTGTCATATTCCATATTCTTTCCGATAGCTCGTTCCAGTAGTGTTCGCGTTCTGTGACGGGGATGAATCTCAATTCTTCTCGGATGTTTCGCTCGAGAATTTCCGCGCTCTCTGTATAATGTTGGCGGCCGGCATCCATCTCACCATTATACGCCTCTGCAACAGCCAGTTCGTAGAGAGCAGACCCGTATTCATTTGATTGACGACCGCTTCTATCTTTACTAAGTTGGGCGTGTTGTTCCAAATAGTGTTTGGCTTCTTCGTAGCGGCCTAATTTCATATAATTTCTACCAACAACAGCAAGAATTTTCGTTTCAAAAGAATTGAGTTCTGATTTTTTCATCATGTCCATAGCCTCAAGATTGTAGGCCAGAGTTTTTTCCCAATTATTGAAGTGCTCGTAAACACTTGCAATTACGTTATAGACATAGCCATGAGCCCAATCTGGTATCTCGAAATTGTTAAGTACCAAGAGGCTGTCTACACATCGGAAAGCATTGAGGCTATCGTTGACTTCGGCATATAGTTTGGCCAAATCGATATGTTCATATAGGTAGTCTATTCTCCGCGCATTTTCTTTAGCCAGATCAATCTTTTTCTGAGCCCATGTGATTGCACTTGTGTGGTCTCCTGTTTCCTCTTTCAAATACATCATGGATTGTGAGAGTTGCATGTTTTGCAAAAACTGCTCTTCCCGTGATGGTATCCGGGGAATTGTTTTTTGACTTTTCAGGTAATAGGACTCAGCCAGCGAATAGTTCTTGTTGTTGAAGGCTTCCTTACCTATATCAAAGTATAATTTAGTTTGCAACAGGGGGTCGTTTGTGGACTGGCACAGGGAGTCTATTTGCAAGTTGGTCGTGTTGACGGATTGATAATCCTGGATGTCTTGATATACGGTTCGTTTGTCTTGCAGTATGCTCATTTGCAAAAAAATACTGTCGGAAGGGACAATAGCGAGTGCTTGGTCATAATAAGCCAATGCCTCTTGGTATTGGTGTCTGTTCTGTTTGATGTGACCGAGCTTTCCCTGGCAATAGGCCATCTGGTATGAATTGTTCATGGCCTGGTATTGTTGCAGGGCAGTTTCGAAACAATGATAGGCATCTTGGTATTTTCCTTTGATTTGGAGCGTGCTTCCTTCGTCTGCCCATGTCGAGGCTATTTGGTTTCGTATCCGATTCGCCATGTCATTGTCGGCATACGGTAGCACCTTGTTCATCCTGGCACGTCCCTCTTCATACTTTTTTTCGTCAGTAATAAGCGTTAAGCCTTCCATATAGCCGCTGCATACGTATGTATCTTTTACGGACGCTCTTAAATCGTCGTCGAGTTCCATACCAAGCAATTTTTCACAAATCGAGTCTGCCTCCTCATACTTTTTTAAGAAGTAATAACAGTTGGCGGCTTTGACCAAGCAAGATGGATAGTAATGCTTGGCTAATTGATTGTTAATCTTTGACCATTCTTCTGATGCTTCTAAATAAACAGTCAGTGCACCCGCATAATCCTTGGCATTATACAAAACATCCGCGGCATGAACTTTTTGTAATGAATCTAAAGTGTTGGAGTTCTGAGCATGAAGATGTGCCTGCGAGCACAGCCACATAAAAATGAACAAAAACAATAATTTCAGTTTCATTTTGCAATTTTCTTATACAGTTCGTCGGCTTCTTGATTGTAAATGCTTTCCGATTTCCGTATTTTGTCAAGCAGTTTCAGCACGTCGTCTTTTCTGTTTTGTTTCAGATAGATTTGTAGACGCTTCCAGTCGAATTCATCTATTTGTTCTTCTACCAATGCTAATTCGTAGGCTTCTTCCTCACTGATATCAGACGAAATGTCCTTATTGTCGCTTGGTTTGTCGGGATGACCATCTTCTGCCGCTTTTTGGGAGTTGAGGATTGCCTGAGATTTCGGAGGAAGCGATGAAATGAGTTCATTCTCAAATTGCTGCAGTTTGTCCAAGGCTTGGTCATACTGGCCTTTTGCAATTAGGCTGTCGATTGCGTCGTTGTTTTTTCCTCCTCTTACTACATTTTGTGATGACTTTAAATGAATGTTTGAAAGGTCTTCGTTTGGAGTGATTTGGGCCACATTGTTGTTTCCTTCGTCAAGAACAAGATGGTTGAAGAAAAAGAATCCTATCAAGAGTATCGCAGCGATGCCGGATACCCAGTAAAGCTTCTTGCGGAAGGTTGGTGTTGAGGAAGTTGTCGACTCTTCGTCGCTTTCTTCATTTGCCCATTCTTCCATCATGTCAAGTTTCTGCTTCCGGCTCTTAATCGCGGCTTGCAACTGCTGTGTGTACTTCAGTTGGTCGGCCAGTTCAGGGTCGGCGGCTACCTGCTCTTCAAATAGTTTACGGTCTGTCGCTGACATGCGCCCCAGAACATAGTCGTCTATTCTATCTTGATATTGAATGTTCATAGTGAGTGATTTTAAGCCTTCATATACCTTTTGTACATTTCCTGAGCCGATTGCCGCAGTGTTTCCATGCACTTGTATTTGGCGGTTTTCAATGCATTCTTATTGGCAATCGACGGAATATCCAGCAATATGTCCTCTAGTTTTTTCCCCTCATAATAAAATAAGGTCAATATTTGGTTGCAGCGGGGTGGGAGTTGAGACACACACATGGCGATGATGCTGGCCATCTCTTCGTCGGGATTGTCATCCAATGTGGGGTATAGTTCATCTTTCAGCATATTGTCGTCGAAAATGGTAGCGGTCGAGCCGGAGGCACCACGTACTTGCTCCAGATATTTCATTTTGGAAATGCCCATGAAATAAGTGGTGAGCGTACTGGTAAAAGGTTTCCCTGTCTTCCCCATCAGCGTGCCGTTTTCAACGTAGATTTTACGCTGCTCGATTTTTTCCCATAAGGTGATAAACGACTCCTGGAAAATCTCCTCTTTGCTGGCATCACCGGCAATGAAAATTCCGCGGTAGTTGTCGTCGAAGTATTGCTTGCAATGCTTGTACAGGGCGCGCTCCATCGCCTTGTCGTGCCTATATACTCCATCCACGTAGGTTGCGTCGGAATAATGCTTGGGTTTCAGTCGGATGATTGACATTTATTTGAATATCTTGGATAATTCTGATTCGGAAGTGGTCTTGGGGTGTAATTCCGGGTCCTGGCCAGTTCGGCCTGCAGGATATTTTGCCATGAAGGATTTCACGTTGGCAAAAGTCAGTGTGTGGTTCTTCCACATACTGTAGAGTGCGTAGGTCAACCTGCCAACAGGCCTTCCGGGCATCTCCTTGTTCTCTTGATATGATTTGCAGGCACTGAGCGTAATCCACTGCTCATTCCTGTTGTCCTTTACCTTGCGTCGTGGCGTCGAGACGATAAAGCGTTCATAGACGCCTGCGCCTCGAGTCGCCACACTGTCCTCGGCTGGGTCTTCCCTGCCGCTTTCAATGCCTTTGGTGGAGTTGCCGCTATGGCAGGCATCTACCACGACCAGCATCTTGCCACTCTTTCCGATGCTTTTTCTTATGGATAAAAGCAAATCATAATTCTCGTCATCGGTAAGGTGCTTGCCGCCGCGGTCTTTTGCGCAATTCCTCAGATATGCATCGTAGGGAATCCAGCATTCATCCCAATCGTCGGTCTCATCACCATTGATGTCGGTCATCTGCTGACCGTGGCCCGAGAAGTGGATATAGATGATATCGCCCGGTTTGCTCACTTTTGCCAAACGATGCATTTCCCTGACGATATTCGCTTTTGTGGCCTGCTTGTTGACAAGAGTCGTGATTTGCCGATAACCACAGCCTTTCAGCATCTCTGTCACGTATGGAACGTCTTTGTCGCCATGTATAACTCTCCAACTGGGATCCTCTTGCTGCCCCAGGCCAATTACCAATGCGCGTTTGGTCTGCGCGCAAGCACAGACCACAACGGCAGTGAGCAATATCAATGAGAGTAGACGTCGCATAATGTTGTCATGTATGAGTTATACAAGCACGCGCCGAAGAGCAGCGAGCACGTTGTTGACATTTCGCTTGCCTTTCCCAAAATCTATGAGTGTGGTGGGTAGTTTGGGCTTGCTGATGATGATGACACGCGTGAGGTTATTGGTGACAGGCACGCATTGAATCGAAACATTTTCACCCCACGACCAGAATGTGACACCGCTTTTCAGATATAGAGTGTAGCGGGCGTTGTCGGTGTAGTCTGGATAAAGGCCTTCAATAGCCGAAGAGACGGATAAAATTTTACCATAAACAGTGTTGATATCCTGAGGATACTCAAACACAAATTGCTTGTCTATTAGTGACATGATTTAATCGTTTTTAAAGGTGAGTAATAAATAGTTGTCATCGGTTAATGCGACTCAATGAGAGATTGTAACCATTAAAGAGTGTTTTTTTAGTAAATCGTTTTTTCTTTCTTCGCTGCAAAATTAATTATTTTTCTGAAAACAGGAAATTTTTGGTATGAAAAAGAGAATGAGGGAGGATGCGAGGCGGTGTTTTTTTCATTTATCTGGCATTGCGTTTCTCTTTCTCGATTATTTTTTATATTTTTGCGCCCGAAAGCAGACTCTCGGCTTGTCGCTGGCACTTCGGTGCGAGAGGAAAGTCCGGGCAGCGCAGGGCGCTCCACATCCGAAAATAGATGCTATCGGCGACGGTAGGCTCAGGCAGAAGAAAACAACCGCCTTCCGCAAGGAGGGTAAGGGTGAGAAGGTGGTGTAAGAGACCACCAGGCGGCGGGTGATCGTCGTGCTGTGCCGGCTGGAGGCTGCAAGTTCGTGTATACCATCGTCTGAGGGTTGCCCGCCCGACTCACTCCGATGGAGGGTAGAACGCTTGAGGCGCTTCGCGTCCTAGATAAATGACAGGCACCTGGCACTGCAAGTGTCAGGCACAGAACCCGGCTTACAGGGAATCTGCTTTCTTTTTAAAAATATGTAGTTATTCCTAAATGATTGTCTATGCGGCGATTAGTCGCGGCAAAAACTGAATGAAATGAATGTAGCAGTAGTAGGTACAGGTTATGTCGGCCTGGTGAGCGGAGCATGCTTCGCGGAAATGGGTGTACATGTCACATGTGTGGACATTGACCAACAAAAAATCGACTCACTTCTTGAGGGGAAAGTGCCCATCTATGAACCAGGGCTTGATGAGATTGTCCGTCGCAACACTGTTGCCGGGCGACTGAAATTCTCCACACAACTCTCCTCGGTTATCGACGATGTGTCGATGGTGTTTAGTGCCGTGGGCACACCACCGGATGAAGATGGTTCGGCCGATTTGAAATATGTTCTTAATGTGGCAAGGGAATTCGGACAGCATATCAAGCGATACACGGTGCTTGTTACAAAGTCTACGGTGCCTGTTGGCACTGCCGCAAAAGTGAAGCAGGCTGTTCAGGAAGAATTGGACAAAAGGGGAGTGGATGTGCCTTTCGATGTCGCCTCCAACCCGGAATTCCTCAAGGAAGGAAGTGCCATCAAGGATTTTATGAGTCCCGACCGTGTGATTGTGGGTGTGGAGTCGGAGAGGGCACGCTCGCTGATGACCCGGCTTTATCGACCTTTTGTGCTCAACAATTTCCGCGTTGTCTTCACTGATATACCTTCTGCCGAGATGATCAAGTATGCCGCCAATTCCATGTTGGCCACACGTATCAGTTTTATGAATGATATCGCCAATCTCTGCGAGATTGTGGGGGCAGATGTGGAGATGGTAAGGCGCGGTATAGGTGCCGATTCGCGTATTGGACGTAAGTTCCTTTATCCTGGATGCGGATATGGAGGAAGTTGCTTCCCCAAGGACGTTAAGGCGCTGATTCGGACTGCCGAGAAAAATGGATACGAGATGAGTGTGCTCAAGGCTGTGGAGCAGGTCAACGAAAGGCAGAAACATGTGGTTTTCGACAAATTGTCGCGATATTTCAATGGTGACCTTTCAGGAAAGACTATCGCCGTCTGGGGACTGGCTTTCAAGCCTGAGACCGACGACATGCGTGAGGCCACATCGCTGGTTACAATCTCGTTGTTGCTCAAGGCCGGATGCCGAGTGCGCGTATATGACCCTGTGGCCATGGATGAGTGCCGCCGTAGGATAGGCGACAAAGTGGAGTATGCCAAGGATATGTACGATGCTGTGCTTGATGCCGATGCCATGCTGATGCTGACGGAGTGGAAACAGTTCCGCCTGCCAAGTTGGGGCGTGATGAAAAAGACAATGCGCCATGCCTTGGTCGTGGATGGGCGAAATATTTACGAGGCAGATGAATTGCTGGAGTTTGGTTTCGAATATCTGTGCATAGGCAAAAAGGCGGCCTTGCAGGAACAAGGATAATTCTCTTTGGGGACTATAGCATATATGACGTCTATAGTCCCCAAAATTGTTTTTGGTTACTGGGGTATCTCACTGAGTTCAAGCCAGCGCATGCTCTTTTCTTCAAGTTCTTCTTTAAGAAGGGGGAGACGCTTGCTCATCGCTGTGATTTCATCCACCGAAAGAGTGCCCCCTGACAGGGCGGACTCAATCTTACGCTGCTCTTCTTCCAAAGCCTCAATCTCTGTCTCCAAGCGGGCAAACTCGGTCTTTTCCTTGTATGTCATCTTGCGCTTGACATCACTGCGGTAGTCACGCCGGGGTTTTGCAGCCGTTGCTTGCTGTGACTGTTCTTCACGGCTCTGCAGGCTGTTCCACTCCCGATACTGGGTATAGTTGCCCGGAAAGTCCTTGATTTCTCCATTTCCCTTGAAGACCAGAAGGTGGTCAACCACCTTGTCCATAAAATAACGGTCATGGCTTACCACGATAACACAACCCGGGAAATCGGCCAGGTATTCTTCCAGTATTTGTAAAGTCTGAATGTCAAGGTCGTTGGTCGGCTCGTCAAGCACGAGAAAATTGGGATTCCTCATCAGCACCGTGCAGAGATAAAGTTTGCGGCGCTCTCCACCACTCAGCTTATAGACATAGTTATGCTGCTGGTCTGGGGTGAAAAGAAAATACTGCAGGAATTGTGAGGCAGTGAAGTGCTTGCCACCACCTAAGTCGATGTAATTGGCAATGTCTGACACCACGTCGATCACTTTCTGCGACTCGTCAAAGTGTAATCCCTCTTGAGAAAAATAGCCAAAACGCACAGTTTCGCCGATGTCAAACTTTCCGGAGTCAATAGGTACCAAACCAAGCAGCATCTTGATAAATGTGGTCTTGCCTGTGCCATTGTTGCCCACAATTCCCATTTTCTCGAAACGGGCGAAATTGTAGTAAAAATCCTTGAGCATTACCTTGTCACCCCAGGATTTCGACACATATTGGCATTCGAAAATCTTGCTGCCTATATAGACGTTTCTTGATTTCAGCCGCACCTGCCGCTCTTCTATTCGTTGTTTGGCGCGACGCTCCAGGTCATAGAATGCCTCTTCTCTATAGCGGGCCTTGTGTCCTCGGGCCTGGGGCTGGCGGCGCATCCATTCCAATTCGCGGCGGTAAAGGTTGTTGGCACGTGCTATCTCTGCACGGGTCACCTCGATGCGTTGCTCCCGTTTTTCCAGATAATAACTGTAGTTGCCTCGGTAGGTGTACAGCGTCTGGTCGTCGAGTTCCATTATCAGGTTGCATACGTGGTCGAGAAAATAGCGGTCGTGGGTTACCATCAGCAGGGTGCGGTTGCCACGGGAGAGATAACCCTCAAGCCATTCTATCATGTCCAGGTCAAGATGATTGGTGGGCTCGTCAAGAATCAGTAGGTCGGGCTCGGTTAGCAACACGTTGGCAAGGGCGACACGCTTTTGCTGACCGCCGCTCAGTTGCCGCATAGGTTGCGAGAGGTCCGAGATTTTCAGTTGGGTGAGCACCTGCTTGGCACGAAGTACTTTTTCGGCTTCACCCTGATGGTTGAAACAGGCGTCAAGCACACTCTCGTCTGGGTCGAAATGGGGATTCTGCTCCAAATAGCCCACACGAAGGTCTTTCTTCCAGACAAATTCGCCTGTGTCGTAGCCCTCGGCACCACTGATAATGGATAGAAGTGTGGTCTTTCCTGTGCCGTTCTTGGCAATCAGGCCTATACGCTGTCCCTCTCCAATCGAGAAGGATATGTCTTCGAAAAGCACCTTGGCGCCAAACGACTTGGTCAGATGTTGTACGTCGAGATATGGGGTCATCTTCGTAGAGATTGTGGAGATACTTCAGAAACCAGGGAAAGGCAGATGTTAAAGGCTCTTGTTGATTTGCTCTATATAGGATAATAATTCATCGCGGCCACTCTTTTTTTCGCTGCTGGTCACAAAGTGAGGAGGCAATTCTTCCCAGGTGTCACCAAGGGCTTTCAAGTATTTTCTCACATTGTCGTCGGCACGCATTTTCGAGAGTTTGTCGGCTTTGGTGAATACGATGGAAAAAGGTATTCCACTGGTGCCGAGCCACTCCATAAACTCAAGGTCTATCTTCTGTGGGTCATGGCGGATATCAATAAGCACAAAGGTGTTGACAAGTTGCTCACGCATCAGCAAATAGGATGAAATCATCTGCTGAAGTTGCTCCTGAACTTTTTTCGAACGCTTGGCAAAACCATAGCCGGGAAGGTCTACCAGATACCATTCATTGTTGATTAGGAAATGGTTGATCAACAAGGTCTTTCCGGGGGTGGATGATGTCTTTGCCAAACCCTTGTGGTTGCAGAGCATGTTGATGAGGCTTGATTTCCCCACGTTAGAGCGGCCGATAAAAGCATATTCGGGCTTGTTGTCGGAGGGACAACGACCGACCGTGGGGCTGCTGATAACAAATTGTGATGTCTTGATATCCATGATGAAATTGTTGATTTGTGTGCAAAATTACTAAAAATGAAGAATACATCCACAGAAAAGGTGCACTTTTACTAAAAAATGCTTATATTTGCAGCAATTATTCGATGATGTCTGATTTTGTCGTCGATTTTGATTGGAATGATTATTAGGATATGAAATACATCAAATGGGGCTTTATCGGTTGCGGAGAAGTGACCGAGATAAAGAGCGGACCTGCTTTCAGTGAAGTGGAAGGATCGTCGGTCGTGGCGGTGATGAGCCGCACCGAGTCGAAGGTAAAGGAATATGCCAAGCGCCATCACATACCAAAATGGTACACCGATCCTCAACAACTTATTGATGACCCGGACGTCAATGCCGTCTATGTGGCGACACCACCGTCGAGCCATGCCATCTATGCCATTATGGCGATGAGGGCAGGGAAACCTGTCTATGTGGAAAAACCATTGGCCGCCAACTATATGGACTGTGCCCGTATCAACAGAGTGAGTGAGCAGACGGGGGTACCGTGTTTCGTGGCTTATTACCGCAGATATCTGCCGTATTTCCAGAAAGTGAAAGAAATCATACTCAACGGAGTGATTGGTCGTGTCATCAATGTGCAGGTCAGGTTTGCATGCCCACCACGTGAGCAGGATTATGCTGTCAATGGCCATTTGCCATGGAGATTGCAACCTGAGATTGCTGGCGGCGGATATTTCTATGATTTGGCTCCCCATCAGCTGGACTTGCTGCAGGATATCTTCGGCGTGATTGTGGATGCCCATGGTATTTGCGCGAATAGGGGAGGACTCTATTTGGCAGAAGACACTTTGAGCGCCTCTTTCAAGTTTCAGAACGGACTGCCTGGTAGTGGTTCCTGGTGTTTCGTGGGGCATGAGGCAGCCACGGAAGACAGGATAGAGGTTATTGGAAATAAGGGAATTGTCAGTTTCTCGGTATTCGATTACCAACCCATACATTTGGTGACCAGTGACGGCGACGTCAGACTGGATGTGAAAAATCCACCATACGTGCAGTTGCCCATTATCAAGGCTGTGATAGAAGACTTACAAGGATTCAATGTCTGTTCTTGCAACAGCGTTTCAGCGACACCCGTCAACTGGGTGCTCGACCGTATTCTTGGTAAATTCTGATGAGAAAAGCCTGCGTCATCCTTTGTCTGCTCATGACTGCCTGTCATGCCTATGGGGCCACGATTGATTGCGACACCACCATCACTGATGGCGGAAGTGCCGGCTATAGCCTTACCTCTGCCATGCCAAAGGATTCTTTGCCTGAGGATTCCATCATGAAGAATTTGCAAGGTGCTCTCATGGATCCCATACCTGTCAAACAGCCTTTTTATAAGAAAGTGCTGAATGGCGTGGTGGCTGTGGTCAAGGAATTCAATAATGTAGATACTGAATTCATCGAGCCACAGCATTACAAGTTTACGACTACTTTCATGTCTACGTATACGTTTGAGATGTACCGTATTAAAAGTCAAAGCGGACAGGAAATCGTATTCGCACCCGAGGCCAGGATCAAGATGGGACCATATATCGGATGGAGTTTGCTCTTTCTGGGTTATACCGTCGATTTGGCGTATATCAGCGCCAATAAGAAAAAGGAATTAGACCTCAGTGTCTATAGTTCGATGATTGGCGTGGATTTCTTCCGGCGCAATTCAGGGCACGATTATTATATTCGCGACTGGGACATGGGCGTGAATGAGGCAACAGAGGAAATGACTGCAATACCCTTTGATGGACTGAATGTGACCATCACAGGACTGAATGCCTATTATATCTTCAACCACCGTAAATTCTCTTATCCGGCTGCTTTCAGCCAGAGTACATGCCAGAGAAAGAGTTGTGGCTCTTATATCATGGGAGCGGGGTATACAAAGCACAGTCTCAACTTGGATTATACCAAATTGCAGTCCACTTTCGACCATGCCTATCCTAACCTGTCTGAGAAACTGGATAGTGGATTGATGTTCAATAAGATACGTTATACCGACATCTCGATCTCTGCTGGCTACGGTTACAATTGGGTCTTCTCGAAAAACTGGCTCTTGTCTGTCTGCATATCTGGAGCCGTGGGATATAAGCATGCAACGGGAGACAGGTTTGAGGATGCTATCTCGTTGCCTGAATTCTCATTCACCAACATAAACTTTGATGGAGTGGGAAGACTGGGATTGATATGGAACAATTCAAAATGGTATTTTGGGGCATACGGGGTAGTGCATTCATATACTTATAGGAAATCCAAATTCCAGACCAATAACTATTTCGGAAACGTTAATGTGTATGTTGGCTTTAATTTCGGTCGGAAAAAGGGACACAAAAAGTGGAATGTGGAGGATTAAGGTCTCTCCCAAAGTGCTATACGTTGCAAGTCACACATCATAAATCAATAGAAAAATGAAAAAACATTTTATCTCCATCATTCTTGCCGCCATGTCTTTGGCTTCGTGCGGCAATGCTCAGACATCGGTTCCTCAATCTTCCAGCACAGATGATGGCTCCCAAAAGGAATTAAGAGATAAATCCCAAAATAGCAAGAAGGGAAGCGGAGACTATGAAATCAGCATCACTCATCAAGGTGATAGCGCAAATATCATAAAATTCTTGTCACAAGCCAGCGAATTGCCCGCAGGAACAAATGTGCCGATGTTCTTCGCACGTAAGTTCTTGGGTAAGCCATACGTCGCCCATACCCTCGATCAAAACAAGGAGGAAAAACTCGTTATCAACACTCAGGGAGTGGATTGCACCACCTTCGTGGAAAATGTAGTGGCTTTGACCATTTGCGCGCGTAAGGGAATTGTGGATTTCCAGAAGTTTTGTGATGTGTTGGCTCATGTGAGATATATCGATGGAAAAGTGGGCTATACCACACGGCAACATTATTTCACAACTTGGATGAAGGAAAATGTGCGGGAGGGGCTGCTTGAGAAAATCACCTTGCCCGACCCACCGCTGTCTGCCAACAGAATTCCGCACGTCAATTATATGACCACCCATGTGGAATCGTATAAGATGCTCAACGCTCACAGAGAATGGCTGCCGCAAATCAAGGCCATGGAAGACAGCGTGAGCCACACTTCATTCCAGTTTATTCCCAAGGAGCAACTTAAAGACTCGAAAAAATACCGTGAGTATGTGCAGGATGGAGATGTTATAGCCATCGTCACCAACAAGGCTGGACTGGATATCTCTCATGTGGGATTAGCCATTTGGCATGACGACGGATTGCACTTGTTCAACGCTTCATCTTTACAAAAAAAGGTGGTGGATGATTCCACGACACTCTATCAGTACCTTTTGCGCCAGAAGTCAAGTGCAGGCATCGCAGTGGTGAGAATTAAATAATCCGTAAACGATTTCAATAAAAAAGGTGAAAATCGCCAACTATATATTTGCATAATCGAGAATTATGTGCTATTTTTGCATTTTGTAAACCCCATGACACTTTGGGGGAGAAATATGAAACACGGAAAAATCTCACACGAAGGAATTGTCGATGCTGTCACAGAGCAAGGTTTTAGGGTGAAAATCCTGCAAACCTCTGCATGTGCGGCCTGCAAGGTTCATGGGCATTGCAGTGCGGCGGAAAGCAAGGAAAAAACAGTGGATGTGAGAAATACGTCGAATGCCAACTACCAAGTCGGTGACAAAGTAGTGGTATCGATGACAACGGGCGACGGCCGCGACGCCATTTTGCTGGCCTTCGTTCTGCCTTTTGTCATTATGGTTACCGTTTTGGTGGTATGTTTGTTGCTCACCCACAACGAGGCCATAGCGGCACTGTCTGGTATAGGTGCGCTGATACCTTACTACCTTGCCTTGTTTCTATTGAAAGAAAAAATAACACAGAGATTTACATTTAGACTGGAATAATAACTAACTAATACAAATCAAACATTATGAATTTTATCTTAAGCGCAGTAATTGTACTTGGAGGCATAGCATTGGTGGCGGCTGTCATTCTCTATGTGTGTTCCAAGAAATTTGCTGTAAAAGAAGACCCTCGGCTGGCACTCGTCAGCGAGGTGTTGCCAGGTGCCAACTGTGGAGGATGTGGATTCCCGGGTTGCTCAGGCATGGCCGATGCCCTTGTCAAGGGAGCGGATGCTGGTTCGCTTGAGGGGCTCAACTGCCCGGTTGGTGGACCAGACGTCATGACAAAGGTGGCGGATTTGCTCGGAATGGCCATCGCCAACACAGAACCCAAAGTGGCCGTTGTCAGATGCAATGGCACTTGTGAGAAGCGCCCACGAATTGTTGCTTACGACGGTTTGCGCTCTTGTGCCGCAATGAATTCTTGTGGAGCAGGTGAGACAGGGTGTGGATTTGGCTGTCTGGGCTGTGGCGACTGTGTGGCTGCATGCCAATTTGGAGCGATTGTGATGAATGAGGATACGGGTCTGCCCGAGGTGGATGAGGAGAAGTGCACTTCCTGTGGCGCCTGTGTCAAGGCCTGTCCACGACACATCATCGAATTGAGGAAACGCGGCCCCAAGAGTCGCCGTATCTTCGTTAGTTGTGTCAACAAGGACAAGGGGGCTGTGGCGCGCAAAGCATGTCAGGCTGCCTGCATCGGTTGTGGTAAGTGTGCCAAGGAATGTAAGTTTGAGGCAATTACCGTAGAAAACAATGTGGCCTATATCGACCCGGAGAAGTGTCGCCTCTGTCGTAAGTGTGAGGCTGCTTGTCCCACTGGTGCCATCGTCGCCTGCAATTTCCCGCCACGCAAGGAGAAGCCTGCCGAAGCAAAACCTGCGGTACGTTCCGAGGAAACCGTGGCAATCAAGACAGCAAAGAGTGATAACGAAAACACAGTGAAGGAGGAAAGCAAATGAAACTGAGAACTTTTAGCATGGGAGGTGTCCATCCCGAGGAGAACAAGTTGTCGGCCGAGGTGAAGACCGTGCCTGCCGAACTGCCTGTACAGGCCATCTTCCCATTGTCGCAACATATTGGAGCCCCGGCAAAAGCCGTGGTGAAAAAGGGAGACAAAGTGAAGGTAGGTACCATGATTGCCGAGGCTGGAGGTTTCGTCTCCGCACCCATTTTCTCTTCTGTGTCGGGAACGGTACTGAAAATCGACAATGCCATTGATTCCACTGGTTATCTGAAACCATCTATTATCATCAAGGTGGAAGGTGATGAATGGGAAGAGAGCATCGACAGGTCCGACAAACTGGAGACTTTGGAAGCCCACCCTGAACTAACACCAGAGATGATTGTGGAGCGTGTGAAAAACGCTGGTATCACTGGCATGGGAGGCGCTGGATTCCCCACATTCATCAAACTGACTCCTCCGCCAACGGCTAAGGCTGAGTGTGTAATCATCAATGGTGTGGAATGTGAACCTTATATTACTGCCGACTATCGACTGATGATGGAACATGCAGATGAGATTCTCGTAGGACTCGAACTGCTGATGAAGGCTGCCAAGGTGACAAAGGGATACATCGGAATAGAAGACAATAAACCTGCGGCTATTCGCCTGTTTGAAGAGAAAACAGCCGGCAGAAGCGATATTGAGATTGTCCCGCTGGAGAAAAAATATCCACAAGGGGGCGAAAAACAATTGGTGGATGCCGTCATACAGCGACAAGTTCCGGCGCCACCGGCCATTCCCGTCAATGTCGGTGCCATCGTTCAGAATGTGGGTACGGCTTACGCAGTCTATGAGGCTGTGATGAAAGGCAAACCACTTTTTGAGCGCTATACCACGGTGACAGGTAAGCAAATCGCCCGCCCAGGCAATTTCCTGGTCAGAATGGGTACACCCATGCGCCAGTTGATTGATGCCTGTGGAGGTATGCCAGAGGGCGACAATAAAGTGCTCGCCGGTGGACCTATGATGGGGCGTGCGCTCTCTTCTATCGACGTGCCAGTGTGCAAGGGCACCAATAGTGTTACCGTCATCAGTGGCGATGAGGCCAGGCGAAAGGCACCACAGCCCTGCATCCGTTGCGCAAAATGCGTGAGTGCTTGTCCGATGGGACTCGAGCCTTATCTGCTCGCCACCATCTCCGATCTGCATCTCTGGGAGAAAGCCGAGGAAGAGCAAATCACATCTTGTATAGAATGTGGCTCATGTATGTTCACTTGTCCGGCTCACAGGCCGCTGCTCGACAACATTCGTTTGGGAAAATCTACTGTCATGGGCATTATACGGGCCCGAAACGCTAAGAAATAAGTTTAGGAAAATGTCAAAGTTTATAGTTTCTTTATCACCACATGCACATGGAAATGATACCGTGGAGCGCAATATGTACGGTGTGATTATCGCACTTGTGCCTGCGCTTATCGCTTCGTTCCTGTTCTTTGGTCTGGGTTCGGTTGTGGTTTGTGCCGCAAGTGTGGCGGCCTGCGTGTTCTTCGAGTGGGCCATCTCCAAATATATCCTGCACCGCAATCCTACCATCACCGATGGTTCTGCTATCCTCACAGGTCTCTTGCTGGGTTTCAACCTCCCTTCCAATTTGGACGTGTGGATTATCCTCATAGGTGCTCTCGTGGCTATCGGAATTGGAAAGATGTCTTTTGGCGGACTTGGTTGCAACCCATTTAATCCGGCACTCGTGGGAAGATGCTTCCTGCTTGTCTCTTTCCCAGCGCAGATGACCACCTGGCCCCAAATCGGACAGCATTTGGCTTATGTCGATGCCACTACGGGGGCAACTCCTCTGAGCATTATGAAGAGGGTTATTCAGGGTGACCCCGGGGCATCACTCGACCAGTTGCCCGATTCCATCGACTTGCTTCTGGGCAATGTTTCAAATGGACTTGGTGCCGGCACTATCGGTGAAATCTCCGCCCTGGCATTGATTATCGGTCTGGTCTATATGTTGTGGAAGCGCATCATCACATGGCATATTCCAGTGAGCATTATTGGCACTGTGTTCGTGTTCTGTGGTTTGTTGCACCTTGGAGCCCCCCTGCGTTACGCCAATCCTGTGGCTGTCATCCTGTCGGGTGGTCTCATGCTGGGCGCCATTTTCATGGCCACCGATTATGTGACTTCGCCCATGACCCACAAGGGACAAATCATCTATGGTATTGCTATCGGTGTGCTGACGGTCATCATCCGCAACTGGGGTTCCTACCCAGAGGGTATGTCGTTTGCCATTCTCATTATGAATGCCTTTACACCACTGATTAATATGTATGTAAAACCAAAACGATTCGGGGAGGAAGCAAAATGAAAAAACTGGAGTCTTCTCTTTTGAATATGGTGCTCGTCCTCATGGGGGTGGCACTCGTTATGGGTGGACTGCTCGCTTTGGTCAACCATGCCACAGAGACACAAATCAAGCAACAGTCCGAAAAAGCACTCGCCGATGGTATCAAGACTGTGATGGCAACCGACAAACTTACTGTCACCAGCAACGATACTATCTCTCAGGAGTTTGATAAGAAACCATTCACTTTCATCGTGCACAAGGTGGCCGATGATAAAGGCAATGAATTGGGTGCGGCTATCGAAAGTACCACCATGGGCTTCGGCGGCGACCTGAAAGTCCTGGTGGGATTCAGTCCCAAAGGTGAAATCATGGGCTATACTTTACTGGAACATGCCGAGACACCGGGACTTGGCGCCAAGGCTGACAACTGGTTCCAAAAAGGAGAAAAAGGTGAGATTATCGGCAAAACACCTGAGCCAGAACTTAAAGTCAGCAAGGACAAAGGAACAGTGGATGCCATCACAGCGTCAACCATCACCTCAAGGGCTTTCCTGAAGGCCATCAACCAGGCGTATGCAGTATATATGAAAAAAGGCACAGATGGAAACACTGGCGCCACAAAACAAGAGAAACCTAAAAACGATAAGGAGGAAACGCTATGAGTAACATGAAAATCCTCATGAATGGAATCATCAAGGAGAATCCTACGTTTGTGCTTCTTCTTGGTATGTGTCCCACACTGGCCACCACCACTTCGGCCATCAATGGCCTTTCGATGGGTTTGGCCACCATGTTTGTGCTTATCTGTTCCAATGTGGTTATCTCGCTTATCAAAAAAATCACACCTGATAAGGTGAGAATACCTGTCTTTATTGTGGTTATCGCTTCTTTCGTGACCATCCTGCAGATGTGTATCAAGGCATATCTGCCCGATGTGGACAAGTCGCTTGGACTCTTTATCCCCTTGATCGTGGTCAACTGTATCATCCTTGGTCGTGCTGAGGCTTTCGCTTGCAAGAACTCGCCTGTGGCAAGTCTGTTCGATGGTATTGGTATCGGACTCGGATTCACGTTTGCACTCACCCTGCTGGGTATGGTGCGCGAACTGTTTGGGGCTGGCTCACTCTTCGGAATCACTCTTCTGCCCGAAACTCTCAACGTGCTCGTTTTCGTGCTGCCTCCGGGTGCTTTCATCTCTCTGGGTTATCTCATCGCTATCGTTAACAAAATCAGGAAAGTGTAATTATGGAATACTTACTCATTTTCATATCGGCAATTTTTGTCAACAATATTGTCCTTTCACAGTTCCTCGGTATATGTCCGTTCCTGGGCGTGTCGAAAAAAGTAGACACGGCTCTGGGTATGGGTGGAGCTGTGGCTTTTGTGCTCACACTTGCCACCATCGTCACATGGCTTTTGCAGACTTTCCTCCTAGTGCCCTTCGGCTTGGAGTATCTTCAGACTTTGGCATTCATCCTGGTCATCGCCTCGCTTGTTCAGATGGTGGAAATCGTGCTCAAAAAAGTGTCGCCGGGACTCTATCAGGCTCTGGGTATTTTCCTCCCGCTCATTACCACCAACTGTGCTGTGCTGGGTGTCGCCATTCTCGTCATACAGAAAGAGTACAACCTGCTTCAGTCGGTAGTTTACGCTTTCTCCACTGCACTTGGATTCGCTCTGGCACTGGCTGTCTTCGCAGGACTGCGTGAGCACCTGGCCTTGGTGAAAGTGCCCAAAGGAATGAGCGGCATCGCTATCGTCATGGTGACTGCGGGTCTTCTCAGCCTGGCATTTATGGGCTTCTCGGGCGTTGATGGCGGACTGAAAACCCTCTTCGGGCTGGATTGACATCACAAGACTATTAATTCTTTAATTGATAATAAAATGAAACAGACTATTCTTGTAACTGGTGGAACTGGCTTCATCGGGTCGCATACCACAGTCGAACTGCAGGAGGCTGGCTACAAAGTGGTGATTGTTGATAACTTGTCAAATTCCAATGTCAACGTGCTCGACGGCATTGAGAAAATCACTGGCGTCCGACCTGCTTTCGAACAGGTGGATTGCTGCGATTTGAATGCCTTGGATGCAGTGTTTGCCAAATATGGAGACATCAAGGGCATCATACACTTCGCGGCAAGCAAGGCCGTGGGAGAAAGTGTGGAAAAACCGCTACTGTATTACCGCAACAATATCAACAGTTTGATCAATCTTTTGGAGTTGATGCCCAAATATGATGTGAAAGGCATCATTTTCTCATCGAGTTGCACTGTGTATGGCCAACCTACCGCCGAGAACCTTCCCGTTACAGAAAAAGCACCCATCCAGAAGGCTTTAAGTCCTTATGGAAACACCAAACAAATTAATGAGGAAATCATTCAGGATTTCATCCACAGCGGTGCTAAAATCAAGTCAGTTATCTTGAGGTATTTCAATCCAATTGGTGCTCATCCTACAGCACTCATTGGCGAATTGCCCAATGGAGTGCCTATGAATCTTATCCCATTTGTTACCCAGACCGCCATCGGTATACGCAAGGAACTGAAAATCTTCGGTAATGACTACAATACTCCTGATGGAACTTGTATCCGTGACTATATCTATGTGGTCGATCTCGCAAAGGCTCACGTTGCTGCCATGGCACGTGTTCTCGACAAGGAGACCGAACCTGTAGAGGTGTTTAACATCGGAACAGGACGTGGACTCAGTACGCTTGAGGTGGTCGAGGGATTCGAGAAAGCCACTGGGGTGAAAGTGAACTGGAAATACGCACCTCGTCGTGAGGGTGATATCGAGAAAGTATGGGGCAACGTCGACAAGGCCAACAAGGTCTTGGGATGGCGTGCCGATACTCCTATCGAGGACGTGCTGGCTTCGGCCTGGAAATGGCAGGTGAGGTTGCGCGACGAAGGTGTGATGTGATAAAAGTCAGCCTGAAATATGGTTGATATTTGTGTTTGTGTTGTTATTACCCCTCGGTGTGAACCGGGGGGTAATTTGATAGATAGGTGTTCCCTTCGATACAAACCATGTGTGGGATACTCATTTGATGGTGATCTTGTAAGTCTGATTCCCGCTCTTGATGATATATATGCCACTGGCAAGATGGCTGCGGGCACTATCTATAGTGGAGTAGATACCCATATCTACTCCCGAAAGAGTATAAATGTGAATTGATTGGCTGGTAGGCATTGACACTTCGTCACGAATTCCCGTGGTGTCGGAGAAAAACATTTTGCACAAATCGACCAGACTGATGCTCAGTTGTTCGTTGCCGTTTTTTGCAGTCAACTCACCTCCTGCGAAAGAGATAGTTGTGCCTATCGCGGTGATGGATTGCTCACTGCCATCGTTCCGGCTAAAGGTCAAATAGGGATAATCGTCGGCTTGGATGGTGGAGGCAATCAGAATGATAGACAGTGTTGCTAAAATCTTATTCATATTGGCGTTGGGTTTTTGATGTTCTTTATTTTGACTGCAAAAAAAGAGAAAAACCCATGGATTTGCAATTCTTTTCAACAAACGGCCCGATTTCTTCAACAAGATTGCTTTCAATACTGGAGACTTTCAGCCACGATTTTGCAGATTATCTTATCTTGGAAAACTTGAAAGATGCACCAAAACAAATATTAGGCGAAATGATTTCAGACATGTGCATCTTGCCATCAGATAATTCACACTTCCTTCGTTGCCCGCCTATCACGATTACCTGCTTCTCCTGATCATAGGTATAGTCGAATTCGCCATCTTCCAGCATCGTATACTCATCATTGTTCCTGACTACTCTGACCTTTCCGCTTGAAAGAAAATAGTATATATCCCGGCTTTTGGAAGGAATGGCTATCTCGTCATTCCCGAATGGACAAAAAGTCTTCAACTCCCAAATACCAACAATGGTGTTAGGGCTGGATGCGGCATCTTTATCCGTCTCACTTAGATATCCTTTTTGCCAGTATTCTGAGAAATCATCATCACTACTACATGCGACCATCATTCCCGATATGAGGCACATGATGAATAGAATTTTTTTCATATAAGCGCGTGTTTATTATGTTGCTTTTAACATGTGGGTCAAATTACCTATTCTTAAAATGCTGATGGTGGCTTTGTCTTGCACGGAGAATGTTAAAAAACGAAACCAAGTCCATTTCTATCTATGAAAAAATCGCAAGTTGATTTCAACTTGCGATTTTGAGGTGCCTGGCGGATTCGAACCGCCGTAGACGGTTTTGCAGACCGTTGACTAAGCCACTCATCCAAGGCACCAATTGCAGAATGCGGGTGCAAAGGTAAGGATTTTATTCTGTTTGCGCAAATTTTTTCGGAGTTTTTTTGTCGCATTTTGTTGAAGAGCCATATTTGTTCATCTTTTGTCGGCGTTTCACTTCTGATAAAGCACAGCCTTCACACCCTGCACAGGGATCGGCTGACCCTTTCAAGGCACGGTACGTTTTGTAGCCAGCATAGCAAACGCAGCAAGCCAAAATGATAAATACGATGATTAACTCCACTGTTTTCATCTTTTCTTACTCAATGTATGAGCCAACAAGACGCTGCAAAAATAATCATTTTTTTGCAAACAGAATTCCATGCTGGTGTAAAACGTTTATGGAAAAATTGTTTTCCGATGATTTGAAACAGGCAAAAAGAGTGCGATTTTGAACATTTTCCCGCAAAAATTAACTTCTTAATAAAAAAATTGCTTACTTTGCAAAATCAAGTTGCAATTTCTGCATCTTCGATAATTCTAACCAAAATGAAAAAGAGATGAAAGCAATTGTTTGTAAAAGTTTTCTGATTGTTGCCATTTGTATGTCGCCTGTCTTTCTGGCAATGGCTCAGTCCGTATCGGATGCTGATGCTAAATATGCCACAGATTTGCTGAAGCCTGGTACAATGACACCAGATTTCAAGTTGAAGGATGTGAATGGCAAGAAATGTCTGTTGTCAAAACTTTTTAAAGGCCATTATACCGTTATAGATTTCTGGGCATCCTGGTGTCCCGACTGCCGGAAAGATATGCCCAATATGCAGCGAATTTACAATGAGTTTTCACCTCTGGGTGTGCAGTTCGTCGGCATTTCCTTTGACACGGAGCAGGAAAATTGGAAAAAGGCCATCGAGACCTATGGCATATCTTATCCTCAGGTGGGCGAGTTGAAGCGTATGCGTGATTCAGAACTTGCCAGGGCTTATGGCATCAAGTGGATTCCTTCGATGATGCTGCTCGACAAGGAAGGGAAGGTGGTGCTATGTACAGTTCTTTCCGATAAACTCGAGAAGACCTTGACTGAAATAATGGCACAGGGCAAGGAACCGGTAAAAGGCGAGGTTGAGCACTTGACCATTGATGGCAGCAAAGGGGCACTTTCGGCTATTATTCAAAAACCTGTTCTTGAGCAGGGAAAGCGATGCCCTATGGTGATTATTTGCCATGGATTCAGTGGAAACAAGAATGAGCAGATGCTCACACTGTTGGCTGACTCTTTGGTAAGTAGAGGTGTCGCGTCGGTCAGATTTGATTTCAATGGACATGGCAGCAGTGAGGGGGACTTCGCAGAAATGACAGTACCTAATGAGATTGAGGATGCAAGAAGAGTCTATGAGTATGTGCGTGACTTGCGCTATGTCAGCGATGTGGCCATTGCAGGGCATTCCCAGGGTGGGGTGGTGGCCAGTATGTTGGCCGGACAACTTGAGGAAGGAGACATCCGTGCTGTAACACTCTTGGCACCTGCCGCAGTGTTGCGTGATGATGCTATACGTGGCAATACGATGGGAGTCATGTACGACCCATTGGACCCGCCCCCATTCGTGGAATTGTATGGCGGACTGAAGTTGGGCCGGGACTATATACGTTCCGCGTTCTCGTTGCCTATTTATGAGACTGCCTCAAAATACCATGGTAAGGCGATGATTATCCATGGCACGGGCGACCGGGTGGTTCCCTATACATACGGCGAACGCTATCATCAAATATGGCAAGGCTCGCAATATGTCGCACTCGAAGGGTTCGACCACGGCTTTTCACAGAATGTTTATCGCACAGTGCATCTGGCCACGGATTTCCTCGTCAAATCTCTTAATGACAAGTAAGTTCTCTCTAATATAAAATGTATTCGGGCTTCCCCACAAAGGAAGCCCGAATGCGTTATGATAGACCCAAAGTTCAAAAAATACACAGTCACTGTTGCTCTATTTCCCTATCACTTTCTTGAATTTTTTCCAGCCTTTGGACTTCTTGTATGCCGAGACACTGGTGGAAGGGACATAGAGAATCACATCCTTGTTGTCGGAGTTCTTTAATGTTGGGGGAGTGATGCCCATACATTCTATGCTTTGAAGTGCATGGCATTTTGAGAATGGCTTACTGCCTATCTCAATCACCGAGGCGGGTATCACCACTGTTTGCAGCGCCGTGCAACTGCGGAATGCCTCTTCGCCAATTTTCTGCAACCGCATGGGTAAACGAATGGAAGTCAAGGCCAAGCAGCCACGGAATGCCTCTTTCTCAATGGTACAGAGATTCGAGGGGAGTCCGATGGATTGCAGATTGGCACAGTTGCGGAAACATCCTTCAGGGATGACCTGTATGTATTGAGGCAGACGTAAATTGATAAGGCCTCTGCATTCTCTGAACGTATGAACACCCAATTGTGTCACACTTTCAGGCAGATTGATATTATTCAATACGGTACAACCATCGAAGGCATAGTTGTCGATGACAGTGGTGTTTTGGGATAGGGTTATACTCGACAGACGGGCACATCCCTGGAATGTCTGAGGATAGATGTGTGTCACGCCTTGGGGAATGACCATACTATTCAGACTGACGCAGTTTGCAAAAGCCCCTTCTCCAATGGTGGTCAGTGTCTCGGGCAGGGAGATTTGCCACAGTCGGCTGCCAGAAAAGGCGAATGGGGCTATCGTTCTCACCGAGCTGGGAACTGTGTAAGAGCCAACGATACCACTTGGACACAACTGCAATACGGAAAAGTCGACACTATAGAGAACGCCTTCTTTGCTGGCATGGAAGCGGTTGCCTCGTTCCACGTAGATGGCCGAAAGATTGGCATTGGTGCCGGGATTGCCATCCACAATCTCTGTATTGCGTGGTATGTAAAACTCTGTCAACTTGTTGTTGCCAAAGCAATTGTACCCTAATGAACGTAGACTTTGGGGCAATATCACCTCTGTCAACTTGCAGCCATAAAATGCCTCATTGCCAATGGTGAGCAGATTCTCAGGAAAATTGATGCGCCAGAGACTGGAACAGTCATAAAAACAGCGGTTGCCAATATCCTCAAGAACAGATGGCATGGTGATGTGCTGAAGATTGGGACAATTCCTGAATGCCTCGTCGCCGAAAAGACGTACACCAAGCGACATCTCCACTGTTTCCAACCGGCTGCAGTTGCAGAATGCGCGTTGGCCAATCTCTCTTACCTCCTGGGGGAGGCGTATGCTGCGCAATGCATCAAGACTGTAGAACATCTCCTTGCCCACAAGGTCGCGGTCCATCTGATAGTTGCTGGTGAAATGTGCGCGCGATAAATCCAAATCGACATAATTCTTCACGCTTTTCCCACGGGAGTTCACGCAACTGCTACGGTCGCACACCCGACGGATGACTCGCATATCCTCTTGATTGATGGTGCCTGTGATGATGAGCGACCTTACGCGTTTCTGGATATCGGGGGTGATATGGTTTTTCAAATCACCGGCATGGTGAAGATGAACCTGTAGGTAATCTCCTTCCATTTGCGGAGGAGGTGGAGCACCGGGGTTTCCTCCGGGTTTGCCTCCGGGTTTGCCTGGTGTACCGTGTGTGCCAGAGTTTCCTTTTTTATTGCTGTTGTCTTCACTGCCTTTGTTGTTTCCTCTTACCACGCGTGAACTATGGTCGTCTTGGGCGGTCATGGATACGGGATTTGCTGAGAACAGTAAGAGCATCCATGCAAACAGAATTGTTGTCTTTGTTTTCATTTTGCCTAATTTTTTGCAAAAGTAGCAATTTTTCTTAAAAGAGCGTGTCTTTTTTCATGAAAAAGTAGTTAAGTCGTCTCTTTGGAATCATGTTTTGACCCATGTCAAGAAAATGCCTGTTATTTCGAGAAAAATGATGAAAATGTTGGCTGTGTGCCCACACAGTGCTAATTTTGCAGTGTCAAAACAATAAGACAACAATATTAGCGAACTTCAATAATAAGTGATATGGATATCTTTTTAGTGACAGTGAATTTTCTTGGTGTGATTGCCGAGATTAAAGAAAAGACACAGAAAGTCTTTGGGATATAATCCCCATTCTATGCAATTGTTTTCATAAGATTAATGGTTATAACTTCGACACCGCAGTTCTTTCATCAGGGCTGCGGTTTTCTTATCTCTCATTTCTTACTTCTCACTTCTCACCTTTCAACTCTTTGTCAAGGCTCAGGAAATATCCCAACCGATAAAAATGAAATATCTTTAGGGATGGATGCTTCCCTACGAGATGGTGGCGCATAGGTGAGTGAAGGAAAAAAAACACATTTTTGGGTAACCATGCAATTCCAAAGCGTCTTAATTTTGACACTATCCGAAGCATGCGGGAATGGTCGCCTATCTCATGGCTGAAAGCATGCAGCGTCCGTAATGCCTCTTCTGTCTTGTTGACATACCGCTCGTTGCTTTCAAAACGCCCTAAACCAACGGGGTTGTTGATATGCAGCACTTTGATGCCTGCCGACTCAAGAGATTTCCCATAAAGCACATCCTCGTAGCCATATTTTGTGAATCGTTCGTCCAATGGATGGGTTATCATCGTCTCCCGTCGGATGATGAAATTGGATGTGTTGAAATTGGCGTATGGATTTTCCTGACGGAGTGCGGCGTGTGATGTTTTTTGGTAGGCTACTTCATATTTGCGTCTTAGGTTGCCTTGATATGCTGCCTCGTCTCCCACAATCACCTGACCTCCGTAGATAACATCTGCCTCATTTGCGCGGGAAAGATAATTTTTGATAAAATCGGCACTGATGATAGACTTTTGTGTGTCGATGAATAACAATAAGTCGTATTGGGCTTCATGGGCGAGATAGTTTCTGATACGGGCTCGACCTGTATTCTCACCTCGTAGCAAATATTTGCAGTGCGACAATGTGTCTATCTTTTTGTTCGCTTCTATCACTTCAGTGGAGGTGGAGCCATCGTCACCTACTAGTATCTCAAAATCCAGACCGGCAATGTCGAGACAGAGGTCACGCACATCTTTGACCAATGTCAGGCAATTGTCGTTATAAGTGGGGATGAGGATGCTCAGCGTAGATGATTTCTGTTCCATGTCAACTGAATAGTTGATGCAAAAATAGGCATTTATTGGCATTTAGCGTGAAAAAAGCCCGTTTTTTTTGTTTTTTTCTTCCTTTGATGTATTTTTGCATGCGAGTTGTTGAGTTTTTGAGTAGTTTAGTTTAACAGCCTTATGATTAGGACGACGTTTTTAAGCATATTTCTTTTATTTGCCTCTGTCTGCATGGCTGTACCAGCCCACAAGGGATGGCATGTCTATACCCAGGCAGACGGAACAGTGATTGAACTAAGACTGGTGGGAGACGAGCATTTCCACTATTATCTGACACGTGATGATGTACCTGTCGTGGATGACGATGATGCCTTTTGCTATGCCAGGGTCGAAAACAGTCTTCTGGTGTCTTCTGGCATGCTCGCCCATGAAGCCACGCAGCGAACCATGGAAGAAAAAAGATTTGTGGGAACGGTTAAAACCACAGTCCGCCCTACATTTGCCCGACAAAATCCCATCAAAAGGAAGATGCCCAAAATGAAGAAAAACAGATTCATTGGGTCGCAAAAAGGATTGATTATCCTTGCCAATTTCAGCGACAAGTTCTTTGAAGGGTATACCGAAGAGACTGCTGATTCTGTGTGTCTGGCATATCAGAAATTGGCCAATATGCCTGGCTATACCAATGAATGGGGGGCTATCGGTAGCGTGCACGATTATTTCCTTGACCAAAGCCATGGATTGTTCGACCTTTCGTTCGACATTCTTGGCCCTGTCTGTTTGGACAAACCGTATAGTTATTATGGAAAAAACAAATACGGTTCCGACATCTATGCTGGGCAGATGATTATGGAATGCTGTGAGGCCGTAGACTCCCTGATTGATTTTTCCGTCTATGACTGGGATGGTGATGGTGTGGTCGAGGAGGTCTTTGTGCTTTATGCCGGCAAAGGAGAAGCATCGGGAGGCGGACCCAATACCATTTGGCCACATATGTGGACTTTGGAGGAGGCGAGAGAATACGACAGCAGCGTTCCTGAATCTTTTGTGCTTGATGGCGTGGCTATCAATATTTACGCTTGCAGCAACGAAATCTTTTCAAACGGAAAACCGATGGGCCTTGGGACAGTGTGCCACGAGTTTTCTCATTGCCTGGGACTCCCTGACCTTTATGATACAGGAGATGGTGCCAATTTCGGAATGGGCAACTGGAGTATCCTTGACAATGGTACATACAATGGGCCTGGTGGCATTGGTTGGGTGCCTGCTGGATTTACCAGTTATGAGCGTAACTATGTAGGATGGATGGATTTGACTGAACTAAAGACAGACACTATCATAGAGAATATGATTCCGCTCAATGAGCAAGATGCAGCTGCCTATGTCATTTACAACGATAATTGTCCTTCAGAGTATTACGTCTTGGAGAACCGGAATCAGTCAAGATGGGATGCGTACCTTCCGTCAAGTGGCTTGTTGATTCTTCATGTGGATTATGATAAGGATTTGTGGGACAACAATTATGTAAATGCCACAGGGTATATGTATGGCAACGACCATACACGTCTGACCATTTTCCTTGCAAGCAACTCACGTTATAAGGATGCTAATGCTTATCCATATTTTGAAAAAGACAGTCTGACCGATTCCTCCGTTCCGCAGGCCACCCTTTATAATCCCAATATCGACGGTGAGTATTTTATGCACAAACCTATCACGGGTATTGCACGTGATGAATCCACTGCGCAAATTTCTTTCCGCTTCCAAAACTTGTCTGCCATAAACGACTCAACAGATGTGGTGAGAACAATCGCCTATCCTATGGACAATGCGAATATTCTTTACAAAATGGATGGCACTGTGGTTGGAAGAATGAATGATGTCAACACTTCACAACTTCCCGCAGGCATCTATTTAATAAGACGAGAGGACGGGAAAACCGAGAAATATGCCATTAAACGTTAATCTCTGTTAATTGTGGGTGATGGAGTGATATGGTAATTCTTTTATTCGGGGAATAATTCGTAATTTTGAAGCCGCTATTACGGGTTAATAGCATTATTCAAACCAACTAATTATTTACATTTTAAAAAATGGCAACAAAAATCAGATTACAGCGTCGCGGACGCAAAGGTTATGCTTTCTACAGCATTGTTATCGCCGACGCAAGAGCACCACGTGATGGTAGATTTACTGAGAAGATTGGTACTTACAACCCCAACACCGATCCTGCAACTGTGGATTTGAATTTCGACCGTGCACTCTATTGGGTAGAAACTGGCGCACAGCCCACCGACACTGCTCGCAACATTTTGAAGCATGAGGGTGTTTACATGATGAAGCATCTCCGTCAGGGTGTCAGAAAAGGCGCTTTCGACGAGGCTGTGGCTCAGCAGAAGTTCGACGCTTGGAAAGAGACCAAGGTGAAGGGCGACGAGGCTATCCGCAACAAGGCTGCAAAAGCCAAGAAAGAGGCTTACGAGAAAGAACTGAAGGCAGAGAAACTCGTCAACGAGAATATTGCCAAGAAAGTGGCTGAGAAGAAGGCCGCTGCTGCTGCCGCTGAGGCTCCTGCAGCACCCGCAGAGGAAACTGCTGAGGCTTAATTCTTTTCAACAACAACGAATACAAAGGGTATCACATGGTGGTGCCCTTTTTGTTTTTTCTGCTCACGTTGTCGTAAAAATCCAGATACCGCTGTGCCACTTTGCGGTATTCATGATGCCGCCGGATATATTCTATACTCTCCCGCTTGAGTGTGTCAATCCGTTCGGGGTGAAGCACCAGTTGCTCGATGGCGTGGCATACGCTTTCCATGTTGGGCTCCACGTTGAGAATGGGCCGCAACTCACTTTCCCCAAGAATGTCGTAGTTTTCCGGTTCGCCACCACCAATGCAGATGATGCCTTTCGACATGGCGAGAAGGGGATTCATCGAAGGGGTGTAACTGTATAGTTGGTCAAGGATGGCATCCGACGACTCCATCATTTCGCTGTACTGTGCAAAAGGTACTGACTCTGCTATTTTTAGTTCCAGACGGTTGGGATACTTCTCAAGCATCCGCTTGGCAGCAGCAAGCATGATGTCTGTCCCCTTATATTCGTTTCTTGCTTTGTTGATTCCGATGAAAAGCCTGACCTTTTCGCCACTTTTTCTGGGTCGAATCTCTGTTTCAGGGGGCAATTCTATGGGATAGGGGATAAACGTGGTCTTGTCGGGGAAGACAGGATGGTAGCACACCCAGTATTCATAGAGTCCAGCCACTATTCCATCGCAGTCGTTGGCAATCAGTTTGTTGAGCTTTTCCTTGTCCGTGCCCAGCCAGTCGGTGCGCTCCCGCTCGGCGTCGGTATTGGTGCGCAGTTTCTTGCCAATATTAAAGTCGCTGTATCTGAGGGGCATCTCCGTGCTGCATGTGTGTACCCAGTACCAGTCCATCCCAAATCCTCCCAATATCACTCGACGGTTGTGGTTGCGTAGGTATTTGTAGAAGGGGGTGATGTGGCTGGCTTTCAACTCCAGAAACAATGGATTGATGAGTTGAACTACGTCAAATCCTTTCATACGCGGAAGCAATGTGAGTAGGCGGGCACAATATTGCAGCCCACCCAGGTGCCCCTGACGGCGAACGAGGTCGATGTCGCGGGGATAGTCCTTCCAGAAGTCACCGTTTGACAATACGGTTACCTCATGGCCATGGCTTTTCAGACCACGTGCCAGTGTGGCATGCACATTACTATATTCGCCTATCAGCAGAATCCGCATAAGTTGCTGGAATTAAAGGATTTTGCACATCAGACTACGTCCATGTTTACTCATGCTTGCTTGTCTAAACAATGTGTATTTGCGTGTGTAGTTGTGGTCGGGTAAGGGGAAAAGTCCATGGCTGGTCAGTTCTGCCACACGGGTTTCAAGCACGCTGTTGTTGTGTGTCAGTTTGATAATGTTATACACATAGTCCATCGTCAGTTGGGCCACGCGCCGTTCCAGCGCCTCACGCTCGGCTGTAGGCAAACTTCCGCTCAGGATTTTCAGGCGCAGGATAATGTCGCGAGTGTCATCCAGTCGTCGGGCAATCCAATTCTCATCGTTTTCATGGGTGATTGAAGTCGGACGTTTCCTGTAGTAGTATGCTTTGGCCTCGGTGGTTATCACTTTGTCGGCACGAAGGAACAGTTGGGGCGTGAATTCCTCGTCCTCGTGCAGGATACCGGTGGTGAAGCGGAGTTTCGCCAGCGCTTTCCTACGGAATATATAACCGCAAGAAGAGGCACGCAGGTTGTGATGCCGCATAAACTCACATCCCTCTATAGGACCATCATGCTCGGTTGGTACCGACGTGTCGTGTTGGTCGGTGAGGTGGAAAAGCACGATGTCGGGTGAATGATGCCTCACAAGGTCGATGCAATGGTTGTAAGCGGCTGCATTGAGCATGTCGTCGGCATCCACAAATTGGATGTATTCGCCACTACATGCCTCTATGCCCATGTTGCGTGCACTGCTCAGACCGCCGTTTTTCTTCCGGATATAGATGAGGTGGTCAAGTTGCTGCTTGATTTCATCGAGGGGATTGGCCTCCGAACCATCGTCTATGAGAAGAATCTCACGATTCTCCTCCTCAAGCGACAGCGACAGGATGCTCGAGATACACGCTCGGAGCATCTCGGTGGGTATATTATAATAGGTGACTATAAAACTGATTAGCGGCCTTTTCCTGCCGGATGGATGATTTGAGAGAGTCTGCATAAGTTTTTCATTCCAATTAATCTGAGCAATCTGAGTTTTGCCTTCATCTTTCCGCTTACCGACAATTTCGCCACATCACTATATGAATATTGTGCAGTGGGAAGACGGAGAGGGGCGTGGGTATATTTGAAGACATCTATTTGAATGTTGAGCACATGCGCATAATATTCGGTCAGTGTCGTTGAGAGTGCCAGACGTTCCAGTTCGCGAACGTGGGTGTCGAGTAGTTGCGAGAGGCGTACACCATCGGGGTTCATCGTGATGCTGTCGGGATTGCAGGTGTAATGATAAACTCCTTCTTCGGTGGTGGCCACAAGGTGGGCTTCCGACAGTAGGCGGGGCAGTAAATCGACGTCCTCATAGTATCTTCCCACGCTGAATCTCTCTTTTTTGAACAGGTGCCGTGCAAAGATTTTGTTGCAGGCAAAAGCATGGGTGTAGGCTTGGCAGTCGAGCCAGTACTGCCTCATGTCATCATAGGCATGGGTTCCGAAACGCAGTAACTGCTCTTTTTCCCCGTCGTGGCGGCAGACGGGATATTCCAGTATGTCGTAGTCGGGATGAGCCCCCAGCCGTGACATCAGTATCGAGAGGGTATTGTCGCCTATATAATCGTCGCTGTCTATAAATGTGATATAGTCGCCCTGAGCCATGTCAATACCAGCATTTCGTGCAGCCGACAAACCACCATTGCGCTGGTGAATCACTCGCACACGACTGTCCTCAGCGGCATAATTGTCGCACATCGTCGGGCAGCGGTCGGGGGAACCGTCGTCTATGAGGATTAACTCATAGTCGGTGAACGACTGTCCCTGGATGCTTCTCACGCATCGCTCGAGTGTGTTCTCAACAAGATAGACAGGTATGACTATGCTTAGTTTCATGTGTGCAAAGGTACGAAAAATCAAGTGGCGCACAAAATGAATGTGCCCATTTTTACGTCAACTACCCAATATCTGCGCAATCAGGTCGCATTCATGAAGTGGTGTCTGTTCAAAACCTTGTTTTTCACATAATAAAACACATTTTTTCACGTTTTTAGATTAATAGAGTATGAAAAAGACAAAACGGACCGAAGGCTATTCACATATCCTGAAGTACACTGGTATTTTTGGCGGTGTGCAAGGGATGAACATACTCGTGGGCATCATTCGCAACAAACTGGTGGCGATGATTCTGGCACCCGCGGGAATGGGACTGGTCTCTTTGTTTAATTCCACAATCAACTTGCTCTCCAATGCCACCAATCTGGGCATTTCCATGAGTGCCGTGAAAAATATATCCGAAGTGTTCGACAGCGGCAACACGGAAAAACTGCAGCACATTATCAAGATGATACGTTCGTGGAGCATGATTACCGCCCTTGTGGGTATGATGCTTTGTGTGGTTTTAAGTCCGTTGCTCAGCGAGTGGACTTTTGGATGGGGAAACCACACTTGGCATTTTGTGTTGCTCTCGCCGGTGGTGGCGCTCATGGCGATTACGGGGGGTGAAATGGCCATCCTGAAAGGAACGAGGCGGTTGCGCAAAATCGCCACCATTTCTGTCTATAATGTCATAGCCGCTCTCTTCACATCTGTTCCCCTGTACTATTTCTTTGGCGAGACTGCCATTGTACCTTCACTGATAGTGATGGCGCTCACACAAATGCTGCTTACTATTTCTTATTCTTTCAAACTATATCCCCTCAAGGTGTCCACGGAGCGAAGCCTGCTGGGCGAGGGCATGGGAATGGTCAGACTGGGCATTGCTTTTGTGCTGGCGGGAGTTTTGGGAAGCGGGGCTGAATTCCTCATACGGTCGTATCTGAGTTATCATTCATCGCTTGAGACGGTGGGCCTTTACAGTGCCGGCTATATGATGACCATGACATACGCGGGAATGGTCTTCTCGGCTATGGAGACTGATTTCTTCCCGAGACTGTCTGCTTCCAACAATTTGGCCACTACGACCAATACCATTGTCAACCGGCAGATAGAGGTTTCCTTGTTGTTGGTCTCGCCAATGTTGGTGTTCTTCATGATAGGCCTGCCCATTCTCTTGCCGTTGTTGTATAGTGGGAAGTTCACCCCCGTCATAGGCATGATGCAGATTACGGTGCTGGCCATGTATTTCAGGGCAATCAAATTACCTATCGCGTATTTGCCATTGGCAAAGGGTGATTCGGGCTCTTATCTTTTCCTCGAGGCTATCTACGATGTGTTGATTGTCCTGGCTGTTGTGCTGGCTTTCAACCGATGGGGGCTTACAGGATGTGGTGTTGCCATCACAGTGGTCGGTTTCATCGATTTCGTGGTTATATTGATTTACACTCGATATAAGTATGGTTATCATCTCTCGGCTAATGTCATCAGATATGCCGCCATGCAATTGCCGTTTGGCGCCATGGCTTTTTTGGTCACCTTCATTGAGAATCAGTTGACATACTGGAGTGTTGGCATCTTGGTCGGATGTGCGAGCCTGGCTGTTTCTATTTATATCCTTCGGCAGAAAACATCACTTTGGGAATCTTTGAGAGAAAGATGGAGCAGGAGGGTAAGACATGAGTAGGGTGACGGTGTTGATGGCCGCCTATAATTCCAGTAGGTTTGTCGGAAAGAGCATCGAGTCAATGCTGAGACAGACCATGACCGATTGGCAATTGGTCTGTGTGGATGACGCATCCACCGACAACACTGCCGACATACTGGAGAGTTTTGCTCAGAAGGACCCGCGTATAGAGGTTGTGAGACTACTTAAGAATGGTGGCATTGCCAAGGCTCGCAATGCGGGACTAAGCGTTGCTACAGGTGAATTCGTATGTATGCTCGACAGTGACGACTGGCTTTCGGCCGACGCTTTGGAAAAAGCCTGCCAGGTATTCGATGAGTATCCAGCCACCGATTCTGTCTTGTTTCAAGTTGATGAGGTATATGATGACCACGTGCGTCGTTTTCCCTTGCCCTCGGTTGATTTCATGACAGGTGAGCAGGCATTCCAGGCCAGTCTCACTTGGAAAATCCATGGTCTTTATCTGATTCGGGCTTCCATACACCGGCAATATCCCTACGATGAGTCCTCTCTTCATTACAGCGATGAAAATGTCACGAGAATACACTACCTACGCTCTCGTGAGGTGAGATTTTGCCAAGGTGTTTATTACTACCTTCAACACGAATCTTCTGTCACACATCGTGTGAGTGTGAGACGGTTCGACTGTCTGCGAGCAAATGAAAGTATGCGACAGATGTTGATAGAGGCTCAGGTGTCAGACATGATACTTGCGAATTATGAGAAGGTGAGATGGCTTAATTTGGTCGATGCCTATCTCTTTTATTATAAGAACCGAAAATCGTTGAGCCGGGATGATTGCTCAAGGGGTCTCAAGGAGATGCGGCATACATGGAGCACGGTGCATACCGAAGCCGTTCCTTTGCGATTGCGTGTCAAGTTTGGCTATATGCCTTTAAGGCCGTTTTGGTGGCTTTTCCGTTGCCAGGAGGAATTGTATTTTTCACTTCGGCGTCTATTCGGGAAAAATTGACGGGGAATTTTAATCAGACATTATCAAAACCTAATAACAAATACAATGCGTAAATTGATTCTTTTCTTGGTGATGCTGGTGGCGATGACAGCCGCGGCTGCTGATACAGTGATTTTGACAAATGCGTATGGTCGGCAATATACTTCGCTCAATGGCGACTGGAACTATATTGTTGACGTTCAGGAAGAAGGATTCTACGACTACCGTATGAACGAGAGCAGATGGGGCTTCTTCGTGAATGCAAAACCTTCCAGACCAGAGGATTTGATAGAATACGACTTTGACAAGTCGCCCACAATGCGCATTCCCGGTGACTGGAACACGCAGGACGAGCGACTGTTCTTCTATGAGGGTTGTGTATGGCTGAAACGTGATTTCAAATATCAGCCAGTGGCTGGCAAACGTGCATTGTTGCATTTCGGAGCAGTCAACTATGAGGCGATTGTCTATCTCAATGGCAAGAAAGTGGGGCGACATGAAGGTGGATTCACACCTTTCTGCTTCGATGTAACCGATTTGTTGGTAGATGGTGACAATTTTCTTATTGTTAAGGTCGACAACAAGCGAAAAGCAGAGAACGTGCCCACCCAAATCTTTGACTGGTGGAACTATGGAGGTATCACAAGGGATGTATCGCTTATTACCGTGCCTGAGAGATTTGTGGCGACATACACGTTGGGACTCCATGACAAAACTCCCAATCAGATAGAATTCCAAGCACATATTACAGGTGCCGCTGCTGGTGATAAACTAAGTTTTGAAATACCGGAACTGAAAGTGAAACGTACGCTGACATCTGATATAAGTGGCGACGTATCTGTTGTCTTGAAGGCAAAACCACAACTTTGGTCGCCTGAGACACCCAAACTGTATCAGGTGAAAATCAGTTGCAATGGTGAGGAAATCAACGACGAGATAGGATTCAGGACCATAGAGGCACGTGGAAAGCAAATCCTGCTCAACGGCAAGCCTGTTTTCCTACGGGGAATCAGCATTCATGAGGAGAAAGCCCATGGTGGTGGAAGGGCCAATTGCACGGCCGACGCTCATGAGTTGCTGACATGGGCCAAGGACTTGGGATGCAATTTCGTCAGGTTGGCTCATTATCCTCATAATGAGTGGGCAGTGCGCGAGGCAGAGCGTATGGGAATCATGGTATGGTCGGAAATCCCCTGCTATTGGACGATTGCGTGGACCAATCGCGCCACATACGAGAATGCGAGCAACCAATTGCGGGATATGATTATCCGCGACTGCAACAGAGCCAACGTGGTGATATGGAGCATTGCCAACGAGACACCACATTCTGCCGAGCGTGATCATTTCCTCTCACGGTTGGCTAAATATGCGCGGACACTCGACAACACACGCCTCATCAGTATGGCCATGGAGGTGACTTCTGCCTCCAATTATGTCAACCGGCTCAGCGACAATATGAGTCAATTTGTGGATGTGGTCAGTTTCAATGAATACATCGGCTGGTATCGTGATGTTCACGACGCATCGCGTATGACTTGGGAAATACCATACGATAAACCCGTTATAGTCAGCGAATTTGGCGGAGGAGCCAAAAAGGGGCTCCGAGGCGACGTCAACCAAAGATGGACAGAGGATTTCCAGGCCAATCTCTATCGTGAGAATCTGAAAATGCTCGACAAGATTGACGGACTGGCTGGTACCACCCCGTGGATTCTCAAGGATTTCAGGTCGCCGAGACGGGTGTTGCCGGAAATACAAGACTATTACAACAGAAAAGGATTGGTCAGTGACGACGGACAGCGGAAATTGGCTTTCGACATCTTAAAACAGTGGTATGAAGACAAGAGAAATTAACAGTTCCATTTTCCGCGATATTTTTTTGTCGCTTTGATTTTTTTTCTTACTTTTGCATTGACATATCTCACTTGCATTAAAACACAATGACGCTCATCATCGTTTCCATACTTTTAATCAGTTATATCCTGATAGCCACCGAGAGATTGACAAACGTCAATAAGGCTGCCGTGGCTATTATTGCCGGTACTGTGGGATGGGTGCTCTATATATGCTATGGTTCTGATTTTGTCATGCGTGAGCATCAAGGCGACTATGTGGATTTCCTCAACGGCGCTGTGGCCACAAGCAGTGCTGTCAAGCATTATATTGCCCAGAATGTATTCCTAAAATATGTGGGCAAGGCTGCAGAGGTGGTCCTTTTCCTCATAGCCACGATGACCATTGTTGAGATTCTTCACAACAATGGATGTTTCGACTTCCTCACCCCCTGGATTCGAACACGGAAGAGCCGAAAACTGCTGTGGCAACTGTCGGCCATCACTTTTATCCTTTCGGCCAATCTTGATAACCTTACCACCACCGTGCTCATGCTCTTTATCATGCACGACTTGGTGTCGCAACGCCGACAGCGAATGATATATGGCAGTGCAGTGTTGATAGCCGCAAACATGGGAGGCGCTTTGACCGTAATCGGTGATCCGGCAGGAATCGTCCTCTGGAACCAGAATGCAGTGACGGCAACTGGATATTCCATGTCGCTGTTGGCACCATGTCTCATAGCGTGGATTTTGCCAACCTATCTGCTTGGCAGAATGTTGCCTGAGCGAGTGGAGATAGAATGGAAACCTATGCCATATAGGGGCGACGACACCAATCTCAACAATTGGCAGCGTCTGCTTATGCTCTTTGTGGGCATTGGTGGGTTGTGGTTCATCCCCACTTTCCACAGTATCACAAAATTAAGTCCATTCCTTGGTGCCCTCTGTGTGCTCTCCGTGCTGTGGGTGGTCAACGAGATATTCAACCATAAACTGATTCGGTCGGGGGTGATGAGCGAGCGCCGTATTCCCAGAACTTTGCAATATGGAAGCATACAGATGATTCTCTTTGTAATGGGTATCATGCTGGCAGTTGGAGTGGTGCAGGAGACTGGGGCCGTGAGATGGTTTGCCGGTGTGTGCGACACTTATTTGCACAATATATGGATTATGGGTGTGCTGGCAAGTGCCACGAGTAGTGTCCTCGACAATTTTGCCACTGCTCAAGGTTTCTTCTCCTTCTATCCTGTAGGCGACGAACTGACAAGCAGTGGGTATGCGGCAAATTTCGCACTCAATGGTTATTATTGGAAAGTCATCGCTTACGCTTCGGCCGTGGGAGGCAATATACTCGCTATCGGTTCGATGGGAGGAATCATCTTGATGAACATGGAGCGTATTCATGTGGGATGGTTTTTCAGAAACGTGGGTTACAAGGCGTTGATTGGCGGGGCAGTCGGATTGATTGTGATGCTAATCACGGCTTTAACTTAGTCTTTCAATCATGGTGGATTCCATACTTTAAAACAATAACAATAATATGGCAAGGATTAAAACGATTGGAGTCATGACATCGGGCGGAGACGCTCCGGGCATGAATGCGGCTATACGTGCGGTCACACGTGCTGGTATTTGCAACGGGTTCAAAATAATGGGTATCTATCGAGGATACGACGGACTGATCAACGATGAGATTGAGCCTTTCACCACAGAGAATGTGAGCGGTATCATTATGTCGGGCGGAACTATTCTCAAGACTGCGCGCAGCAAGGAGTTTACAACTCCCGAAGGCAGGCAGAAAGCCTACGACAATATGGTAAAACACGGCATCGACGCACTGATTGTCATTGGAGGAAACGGGTCGCTCACCGGTGCCATGGAGTTTGCCCGGGAATACGATGTGTGTTGTATCGGTCTGCCAGGTACCATCGACAACGACCTCTATGGCACGGATTCCACCATCGGATACGACACAACGATGAACACCATCATGGACTGCGTGGACCGTATTCGTGACACTGCCCAGAGTCATGAGCGCATCTTCTTCGTAGAGGTCATGGGGCGTGACGCAGGATTCCTGGCTCAAAACAGTGCCATTGCCAGTGGAGCCGAGGCCGCCATTATTCCCGAGGATTCCACTAATGTCGACCAGTTGGCACGATTTATGGAACGTGGCATCCGCAAATCCAAGAAAAGTTGTATCGTCATCGTTTCCGAAAGTCCAAAATGTGGTGCCCTTTACTATGCTGACCGTGTGAGAAAGGAGTTCCCCAATTTCGACGTGCGTGTGTCTATTCTGGGACATCTGCAACGAGGAGGACGCCCCACGGCTCACGACCGTATTTTGGCCAGTCGCACGGGAGTCGGAGCCATTGAGGCCATCATTCAGGGACAGCGTAATGTGATGGTTGGCGTCAGAAACAATGAAATTGTCTATGTGCCACTTGTCGAGGCTATTCGTAGTGATAAACCTTTCGATAAAAAATTGATTAAAGTACTCGATGAACTGAGCATTTAGGCAACCTCTACAACCAATAATTTCCCCAAAAACTACTTACTAAAACAATGAGAAGATTTGCTTTTAAAATGTTTCTCAAGCCTGGGTGCGAGAAAGAATATGAGAAAAGACATGCGGCAATATGGCCGGAGTTGGTGAAAATGATCAAGGACCAAGGTGTTGGCAATTATAGTATCTACTGGGACCGCGACACCAATATTCTGTTCGGTTATCAGGAATGCAGTGGCGAGGGGTCTTCGCAGGATACCGAAAGCGTGGACCCCGTGACACAGCGTTGGTGGGATATGATGGCGGATATCATGGAGGTGAACCCCGACAATTCACCTGTCACAGTACCTATTCAGGAAGTGTTCCATTTAGACTGAAGAACTGATGAGAAATCTGTGGATTACACTTGCGATACTTCTGTCTGCACATGTTGCAGCACAGACAGGTACGTTTGATGTCAACATCACCAAACCTGCTTATTTCTCTGTGGCTGTGCCCGACGGCAACTACAAAGTAACCGTAACCATAGGGTCTTCTAAAAAGGCTGCCAACACTGTCGTGAGGGCAGAGAACAGAAGACTGATGGTGGAAAATGCCGTCACCCGAAAGAAGCAATTCGTGGATTATGAGTTCATTGTCAACAAACGTTCAGTGAATTACGTACTCGACGGGAAGGAAGGTAAGGTTAAAATCAAAGACCGTGAGAAGACCTACCCCAACTGGGATGACAGTCTGACCATTGAAATCAACGGACAGTCGCCCGCAGTTAAGCGTATTTCAATCGTGCCCGATACGATGGCCACCACCATTTTCCTTTGTGGCAATTCCACCGTTGTTGACCAGGCAACAGAGCCATGGGCTTCATGGGGGCAGATGATTCCACGATGGTTTGGCCCCTCGGTGGCTATCAGTAATCATGCTGAGAGTGGACTTACCGCACGCTCTTTCATCGCCTCCAATCGTCTTGACAAGATTCTCTCCATGATGAAAAAAGGAGATATCGTTTTTTGTGAGTTCGGACATAATGATGAAAAAGAACATGCCGCAGGCGACGGACCATGGTATCACTATACGTACAACTTGAAAATCTTCGTTGACAAAGTGAGACAAAGGGGTGGCACAATCGTCTTCTGTACACCCACCCAACGCCGGTTTTGGGAAGACGACCAGCAGCACATCCGCAATACACACGGCGAGTTTCCGGCAGCCATGCTAAGTGTGGCAGAGCGCGAACAGGTGCCTGTTATTGATCTCAACGGGATGACCAAGACTTTCTTTGAAACACTTGGATACGAGGACAGCAAGAGGGCTCTCGTTTTTTATCCTGCTAACACTTATCCTGGGCAGGACAAAGAACTGGCCGACAACACCCATTTCAATCCTTATGGCGCTTACGAGGTGGCCAAGATGGTGGTACAGGGGATGGTCGACCTGGGATTGCCCATTGTAAGTCAACTTCGAGCCGACTGGACAGGTTTCAATCCTGCCCAACCTGACGATTGGCACCTGTTCAAATGGTATGATGCACAGGCCATGGACACTACCAAGCCTGACGGAAATTAATCATTAAACCTATTTTATTCTGAATTTCTATATGAAAAAAGCACTCTTACTGTTGATGATGGTTGCATTGTCAGTGACAATGGCGGAAGCCAAAAAGAAACCCAAGCCACAATTGTGGCCTGATGGGACACCTATATCTGAATGGTTCATGGACACCACAAAAGTGGATGTAAACACTCTTGGTAAACAGTATGTCATTACAGATTATGGCGTTGTGCGTGATTCTACACGTTTACAGACAGAGGCAATACAGCGTGTCATTGATATGGCCGCAGGTAATGGGGGAGGGGTGGTCGTTATCCCTGAAGGCACTTTCCTAACCGGTGCACTCTTCTTCAAACAAGGCACTCATCTGTATGTCAAGAAAGGAGGTACCATCAAGGGCATAGACGCCATCAAGTATTACCCAATCAAAAAAACACGAATCGAGGGACAGACCATCGACTATTTCTGTGCGCTCATCAATGCTGATGGAATCGACGGATTCACAATTGCGGGAGAAGGCACAATCAATGGTAACGGACTACGGTTTTGGGAGGAATTCTGGATTCGCCGAAAATACAACCGGCAGTGTACCAATCTCGAGGCGTTGCGTCCACGACTTGTGTATATATCCAATTGTAAAAATGTCCAGGTGCAGGATGTGCATCTCATCAATAGCCCATTCTGGACCAATCATATCTATCGATGTGAAAAGGTGAAATACATTGGCTGCACTATCTATGCTCCCCATGAGCCTCAGGAATCCAAGGCGCCCAGCAGCGATGCGCTCGACATCGATGTGTGTAAAGATGTGTTGGTGCATGGTTGCAACATCAGCGTCAACGACGATGCGGTGGTGCTCAAGGGTGGAAAAGGCACATGGGCAGACCAAGACCCCAACAATGGGCCAAGTTCCAACGTGCTTGTGCAGCATTGCAATTATGGCTTTGTGCACGGATGTGTGACGCTGGGAAGTGAGAGCTTGCACGACTGGAACGTCATACTGCGCGACTGTCACGTTGAGGAGGCAAGCAATGTCTTGTGGCTTAAAATGCGCCCCGACACTCCACAGCATTATGAGTATGTCACAGTGGAGAACCTGACAGGAAACTGCAAGAATTTCTTGCTCGTCCGTCCGTGGACCCAGTTCTATAAGCCTGAGCAGCGAGATGATATGCCATTGTCGCAGTGCAACAACATTACAATGCGTAATATCAATATGAAATGCGCTGATTTCTTTGCTGTTAACTTGTCCGAAAAGTTCGCACTGAAGGATTTCACTTTCGAAAACATCAACGTGAGTGACGAAAAGGGAGCCTTTGACCCGAACCTGATACCAGGTACGGTGACTAAAAACGTGGTTATCAACGGAGTTAGGATTGCAAAATAGTCATGAGGAGAATCGTCTTTATATTTTTAATGGCTATGGCGGCCTTTGGCGCCACGGCTCAAGATTGGCCCCCTGCCAGGCCTGAGGCAAAAGCCGGTGCCAGATGGTGGTGGCTGGGCTCTGCTGTTGACAAGGAGAATCTAAGATGGAATATGCAAGAGTATGCCAAAAAAGGGTTGGGTGCATTGGAAATCACTCCGCTCTATGGCGTACAGGGAAATGATGCCAACAATATTCCATTCCTCTCTGACAGATGGATGGAAATGCTTCGCTTTGTCGAGCAGGAAGGCCGCAACGACGGCATCCAAATAGACATGAATTGTGGTACGGGCTGGCCTTTTGGCGGGCCACTGGTACCTATCGACGAGGCTGCCTGTAAGGTGGTTTTCGTTGACACAGTTGTCGATACGTCTTTGGCTTCCAAAATCTCTCTTCCTGCCCCTGAGAAGGAGAAGAAATATGCCAAATTGCGGTTGCAGAGGGTGTATCCCTCTGGCATGGAAGGGAAGAGCCGGGTTATCGCTCTCTATGAAAGCCGTACACGGCAGATGGTGAAAAGAGCGGCCCCAGGTGGCGAGGGATATGTCATCGATCATTTCGACTCGTTGGCTGTCGCGCACTATCTCGAGCGTTTTGAGAAAGCATTTGCCGAGACGGGCACCCCATATCCTCATACTTTTTTCAACGATAGTTATGAGGTCTATGGCGCTGACTGGACACCGACTTTGTTGGATGAGTTTGCCAAACGTCGGGGATATCGCCTGGAGGACTTCCTTCCGCAGTTCGTAGACGGCGACCCCCAGGTGGTGAGTGATTATAGAGAGACTCTTGGCGATTTGCTGTTGAAGAATTTTACTGAGCAATGGGTTGAATGGTGTCATTCCCATGGAGTTAGTGTGCGCAACCAGGCACATGGTTCCCCCGCCAACCTTATCGACCAGTATGCGGCTGTGGATATTCCGGAAATCGAGGGTTTTGGACTCTCGGAGTTTGGTATCAAGGGCTTGCGTACTGATCCCGGAAACACAAGGAAAAATTATTCCGACCTTACGATGCTTAAATATGCACCGTCGGCGGCTCATATTACGGGCAAACCGTTCACCAGTTCTGAGACGTTCACCTGGCTTACCGAGCATTTCCGCACCTCTCTCAGCCAGATGAAACCAGATTTGGACCTTATGTTTTGCGCAGGTGTCAATCATGCTTATTTTCATGGCACATGCTATTCGCCCAAGGATGACCCATGGCCGGGATGGAAGTTCTATGCAAGTGTGGATATGTCGCCCACCAACAGCATCTGGCGCGATGCCGGTTATTTCATGGATTATATCGAGAGATGTCAGCGGTTCCTGCAGTGGGGGCAGCCTGATAATGATTTCCTTGTTTATCTGCCTGTGCGTGATATGTGGCGGCAGGATACAAAAAAACGTCTCATGCAGTTCGACATTCATGCGATGGACAAGAAAGCCCCCGAGTTTATAAAGGCGATATTGGCCATCGACTCGCTGGGATTCGACTGTGACTATATTTCCGACAAATATCTCCTCTCCACCACCTACGATGGCAAGATGCTTCGCACGGCTGCCGGTGTGGGATATAAGGCTATTGTCATACCTGGGGATTATGTGATGCCCGAACAGGTGAAACAGCATCTTCGCAGTCTGGCTGCACAGGGAGCAACTGTTATTCAGGGAATATCGGCCAGGGAAATGGGGGCTGTCGCAACTCCTGAGCAAATCAAGACAGTGGCAAGACTGAATATGATTAGAAGAAGCAATCCGAAAGGTTATCATTACTTCATTGCCAATCTCACGCCCAACGACATTGACACTTCGTTGCCATTGGCAGTCGATTTTGCCTATGCGATGTGGTTTGACCCAATGACAGGGGAAAAACACATGGCTGACGCAGAGAATGACAAAATTCGGGTGAAACTTCGTTCTGGAGAATCCATGATTCTGCAGACAGTAACAGAGAAGGGACATGCCAATGAATCCTGGTTACTTCCAGTCTATCACGACCCATCGGTCCCCATTGCCTCACCCATAGAAATCAACAAGGGATGGCGGTTGTCGTTCATAGAGAGTTCACCTGAAGTGACAAAGACTTATCCCATTGATGAACTCTGCACATGGGAGGGACTTGATGATGCCACAGCCCAACTGATGGGAACAGGTGTCTATGAGTGTGATGTGAAATTATCACGAAAAGACATGAAACTCCGCAACAATCCATGGGTGATAGATTTGGGAGATGTGCGGGAGAGTGCGCGGGTCTATATCAATGGCAACGAACTGGGCTGTGCCTGGGCTGTGCCTTACACACTGGTATTTCCCGGAAACATGCTGCACAAAGGGAAAAACAGCATCCGGATAGAAGTCACCAATCTTCCTGCCAACCGGATTGCAGAACTTGACCGTAGGGGAGTGAAATGGAGGAAAATGAATGAAATCAACGTGGTGGACATCAACTATAAGAAAACGACCTACGAAGGATGGGCTCCTGTGCCTTCCGGACTCAATGGCAAAGTGAAACTTTATCCTATCAAATAGAAATGAAATTTCAACAACTTGTGGCCGCCCGGCGTAGCCACCGGCGGTTTTCAGGTGAGGAGATAGACCCTACACAGGTGCAGTTGCTTCTAAGGGCTGCCCTTATGGCGCCCACTTCCCGAAATCGCCAGTCTTGGCAATTTGTGGTCGTCGAGGACAAGAGTGATTTGGAAAAACTGGCCGATGTCAAGGAAAATGGCTCTGCGTTTCTGAAGGATGCACCCTTGGCTATTGTTGTTCTGGGAGATCCCGTCGCTGATGATTGTTGGGTGGAGGATGACAGCATAGCTGCCGCTTCCATGCTTTATCAGGCCGAAGCACTTGGCTTGGGGGCATGCTGGGTGCAAATCCGGGGTAGAAGACTCAGCGACGGCACCACTTCCACCGAAGTGGTGAGGGGGATTCTTGATATCCCGGATTCCCTGGAAGTACTCTGCATAGTTGCCTTTGGCCGTCCTGCCGTCCAGTTGCCGCCTCGTGATGAGGATAGTCTCAAGTGGGAAAAAGTACATATCAACAAATACACTGGCAATGATTGATTACGACCTTACCAAGATACGTGCCATCATCTTTGATGTGGATGGAGTGTTAAGTTCACAGACGATTTTGATGGATGCTGAAGGAGAACCTATGCGCACCATTAACATACAGGATGGCTATGCCATACAACTGGCCGTCAAGATGGGGCTGCGCATAGTTATACTGACAGGCGGCAGAACTCCGAACGTAAGGACTAGATATGCCTATCTGGGCGTAGAGGATATCTACCTGGGGTGTGCTGTGAAAATAACCACCTATGAGCAGTTGCTGGAGAAATATCAACTTTCCGATGAGCAAATCATCTATATGGGCGACGACATTCCCGACTATCAAATCATGTGCAGATGTGGTTGTCCCTGTTGTCCCGCCGATGCTTCACCCGACATCAAGAAGGTGAGTCGTTATATCAGTCATAGGATAGGGGGACATGGTTGCGCCCGTGATGTTATCGAGCAAGTATTGCGTGCCCAGGGCAAATGGCTCAGTTCCGCCAAGGCTTTTGGCTGGTAACCTGTTTAAGTTTTTTCTTATTGCTATTACTATATCTATATGCGTTTTATCTTAGCCAGCAATTCACCCCGCCGCAGAGAATTACTTGCAGGACTTGGTATCGACTTTGAGGTGAAAGTCCTGAAGGACATCGATGAATCTTATCCTTCCTCCATGCCCGCTTCGCAAGTGCCGGTTTATATATCCTCGGTCAAGGCCCAAGCATACCAGGGAATTATCCGTGATGACGAGTTGGTCATCACTGCCGACACTGTAGTCGTGGTTGATGAGGATGTCCTCGGAAAGCCCAAAGACAGGGAAGATGCTTGCGAAATGCTGCGGAAAATCAGTGGACGCACACATCAAGTGATAACGGGAGTATGTTTGACCTCTCTTAATTTCAGCCGCACACTGTCTGTAACTTCCGACGTGACGTTCAAACAATTGTCTGAGGAAGAGATTGCCTATTATGTGGACAATTACAAACCTTACGACAAGGCTGGGGCATACGGTATTCAGGAATGGATAGGGTATATCGGGGTGACCTCGTTAAGGGGTAGTTATTTCAATGTAATGGGGCTGCCCGTACAGCGAATATGGCAGGAACTGGTAGACATCTATGGAATCGAGACGCTTATTCATGGTGATAAGGCTCACCCTTGATAATTGTGCAGCCACGGTAGATTTGTTCGATGAACACAAGACGGACCAGTTGATGCGAGAAGGTCATGCGTGACAAGGAGATTTTCTCGTTGGCACGCTTATACATCGCTTCCGAAAAACCATAAGGACCGCCTACTACGAACACGAGACGACGGGAATGGTGGCGGCGCTTCTCAAGCCAGTCGGCAAACTCTATACTGCGATATTCCTTGCCATGCTCGTCGAGCAGTACCACATGGTCGCCGTCTTGCAACTGCCGGAGCAACAATTCGCCTTCGCGTTCTTTTTGTTGGGCAAATGTCAGATTCTTGGTGTTTTTCAATTCTGGCACCACCAACACATCAAAAGGCATATAATGCCCGATTCTCTCCACATAGTCGGCAATGCAGGCCGATAAGTGCTTGTTGGTCGTTTTGCCAATGAGTAGTAACAGACTTTTCATAGGTCATCTTTTTTCTTATGTTTATACTTATCTGTCTTAATAACCAGCGAATGGAATGGAGCAAAAGAAAGAAACACCGAGGCAGCGACGAACATGCCTGTGAGATAAAGTTTTTTTAGTGGGAATACGCTTAATTGTATATGCAAAAGTAATCATTTTTGCTTAAACGGCCATTAAGGACAACACTCTTTTCAATAAAAAGAAAAAAAACAGTGTAAAAGAGTACGTATTTTAAAACTTTTTCTTATCTTTGCAATTGAATGATAGACCTTTGCGTTGTGAAATTCAATTACCTAATTATATAATAATATGGAAAATAACCAGGAACTTATTTTGCAGTGTGAGGAAAAAGCCAAGAAGTGGCTTTCACCTTCTTTTGATGAAGAGACCAGAAATGCCGTACAGGCAATGCTTGACAATGAGGACAAGAGCGATTTGATTGATGCGTTCTACAGAGACCTCGAATTTGGAACTGGTGGACTGCGTGGTATCATGGGCGCCGGTACCAATCGTATGAACAAGTATATAGTGGGAATGGCCACTCAGGGTTTTGCCAACTATATCAATAAGGCTTTCCCAGGACGCAATGATCTGAGTGTGGTTGTGGGACATGATTGCCGCAACAACGGAAGAATGTTCGCTGAGACAGTAGCCGACATCTTCTCTGCTAATGGAATCAAGGTGTATCTCTTCGAGAGTCTCAGACCTACACCTGAAATCTCGTTCGCCATCCGGCAACTTGGTTGCCAGGCTGGTGTCAACGTGACTGCTTCTCACAATCCACGTGAGTATAATGGTTACAAGGCTTATTGGGATGATGGAGCACAGGTGCTCGCACCACACGATAAGGGCATCATTGATGAGGTGAACAAAGTGACCATTGATGATGTGAAATTTGAGGGCAACAAGGATCTTATTGAAATCATTGGTGGTGAGATGGACTGGGATTACCTGCAGGCTGTCAAAGAGGCTATGGTGGACCAGGAGGTGATTCTCAGAAACAAAGATCTCAATATTGTCTATTCACCTATGCATGGTACAGGTCGTGTCATTATTCCAATGGCATTGCGCTCATGGGGATTCCAGAATATTCATGTCGTGCCAGAGCAGATGGTGATTGACGGTAACTTCCCCACGGTGGTATCGCCCAATCCGGAGAATGCTGAGGCCATGACTTTAGGCATGAAGTTAGGAACCAAACTGAATGCAGACCTTGTTATCGCTTCCGATCCAGATGCCGACCGTCTGGCTATCGTATGCCGTAACGCCAAAGGGGAGTGGGAAATCCTCAATGGTAACCAGACTTGTATGATGTTCTGCTGGTATATTATTGCCAACAAGAAGAAACTCGGCCAACTCAAAGGCAATGAATTCCTTGTAAAGACCATTGTCACTACCGAGTTGATTAAGAAAATCGCCGACAAGAATGGTGTTGAACTGCGTGACTGCTACACTGGATTCAAATGGATTGCCAATGAAATCCGTGTGTCAGAGGGAGTCAAAAAGTTTATTGGCGGTGGTGAGGAGAGCTTCGGATTCTTGCCGTTCGACAAAGTGCGCGACAAGGATTCACCAGCATCCATCTGCCTTATCTGCGAAATCGCAGCATGGGCAAAGGATAACGGCATGACTCTCTATGACTTGCTCATGAAAATCTATGCTGAGTATGGTTTCTCGCGTGAGTTCACCATCAATGTGGTACGCCCAGGAAAGACTGGCGCTGATGAAATCAAGCAGATGATGACCAATTTCCGCAACAATCCTCCCACAGAGTTGGGTGGCTCCAAGATTGTGCTGTCAAAGGACTTCCAGACTCTCGAGGCACGTACAGTGGATGGGGAGGTTAAGAAAATTGACATGCCTGCCACATCCAATGTGCTGCAGTGGTTCTGCGACGACGGCACAAAGGTGAGTGTGAGACCTTCGGGAACAGAGCCCAAAATCAAGTTCTATATCGAGGTGAAGGATCCTTCATTCAAGTGTGCTGGATGCTATGAGCGTTGCATGGCTGCCGCTGATGAGAAAATTGAGGAAATCAAGAAGAGTCTCAATCTTTAATCCTCGATTACATCACACAACAAAATAAAGTGGGAGTGCGTCGCACTCCCACTTTATTTTAGGTGATTTCAACTAATAAATCACACACTTAAATAGGGCTTATTATTTATTAAGTTCTTTCAAGGCTTTGGCCTTTTTCTTCTCGGCTTTGAGACGGTCCTTCTCGGCTTTTTCTAATTGTTTCCGAGCCTTTTCTTGCCGCTTGGCTTCCTTTTCTCTGGCCTTTCTTTCCTTTTCAGCTTTTTTCTCGGCTTTCTTGGCTTCTTTTGCTTTTTTGTCTAACTTTTTCTGTTCTTCCTTTGCTTCTTTTGCTTCTTTTTTAGCCTTCTTTGCTTCTTCTTCAGCTGCTTTTTGCCTTTCTTCCTGCTCTTTTTGGAATTTGGCAGCATTTTCCTTTTCTTTCTGGGCTTCTTTCAACTGTGCCTCACGCTGTTCTGGAGTATACCCGTTTTGAGGGTCTTCGCCAAGGTTGGATTGGGCATTGACACTGAGACTACTCATCAGTGCTGCTATAACCATCATGAAAATAGTTTTCTTTTTCATATTATTTAGGGTTTAGGTGTTAATAATTTAATTGATTGTCGCAAATTGTTGTCAGATGTTTGGGACAAAGATACAGTAAAACTCACAAACGGCAAAATATTTTCGTCCATTTTTGATTTTTTCAACAATCCCGACTGATTAAACATTAAAATTCCCATTTTAGGGCAAGGGTGGGAATGGCGTAGAATTTGTCGTTGCGACCGTGGTCGTTGAACACAAAATTGTTGCTGATTTCCACTTCTGTACCTACACTCAGATGGAAATCCTCACATCCCTGTAGCGCACGGAAATTAAACCACAATTGGGGCTCGGTGATGGTTATCCAGTTGCCACGTACGCTTGAATCATACCAGCAGTCTATAAAACCTGAGAAAGTGGCAAGGCGCTTGGCAAATTGAACACTCCATACACATGTTCCCTGGAATCCATTGTAGGGCCGGTTCCATGGATTCTGTCCTTTAAAGTAATATTTGTAAAGTGCCTGGATTGACAACGTGCGTGAAAAATCTGCACTGGCCCAGTTCCATGCAGGTCCGGCGAGAAAAGCGTGCTGAAAACGTGTGGATTGATTGGTAATCTGATGAGAGGAGAGACCACCATCATATTCCACATGGGCAGCCCAGCGTTTCTGTTTGTCGATGTTAAACTCACGTGATATTTCCCAGTAGGCTCCTCCTATACCATCGTGGAAATAATCCAAATCAATAAATAGGAAAGAATTACCCCATTTATCGACCTTAAAATTCTCTACGGTTGTTGTCATGCTCGGTCTGCCCGAAAGATCGGAGTTGAGATGTCCGAAATCATAGTGTAATTGTACGTTTTGCGCAGTTGCCATCTGGCATGCCATTATGGCTATTACAATGATTTTTTTTTTCATATTGTTGTTTTTTGATGCAAATATATAAAATATGATAACAATTCTCCGCAAAATTCTAAAAATATGTCAAATGATTTGGAAAATAACGCCGTTTTCACTATCTTTGCGAAAAGAAGAATTGCATTCTTTTGATTTTTAAAGACCTCACTTTACTTAGCCGAATTTGCTATGAATGAATCCCAAATGAGAGGCGTGTCCATTGAGGAGTTACTGATGATAGGTAGGATAGGGCGTTCTACTTATAGGTATCTTGTGAAGAGGGGCCTTCGTACATTATTTGATATCAGTAAGTATCACAACAGCATTGTAAGATTGTTAAAACCTTCATCAGATGTATCCAAAGAGATTACAGCATTGATGGATTTCATCAATAACGGTGGTGTTGTGGTGGAAAGACAACTGAAACTATTTCAGGACACAGAGGGAGAACAACCGGCGGGAGTGAAATTGTTTGAGTCAATGACGGAGGACGAAAGGACTCTTATGCGTGTTTCTTTCGAAAGGCACAAGCAAAATCTTTACAACACATACGGTGCTGTGTATACGCGTTTTGCCAATGTGCTAAACACGGTCGGTTATGATGTATTTGTAAGGAATTTCCTGCTTGAGGACGACACAAAGATGATGATGGTTAAGGACGTGGGGCAAGTTTCACTCTCTTTGGTGGCCGATATCAAGGAGAAACTCCGGCAGGAACTGCAATATGTAAGAAATGGCGAGCAGCCACTTGATTATAGAATCTTTGTCAATTACTATGGTGGGTTGATGGAGGATGATGACTTCATCTTGAATTTTAGCAAAAAGCATGGGCACCTTCCTTTCTTCTATATTTTGCAAGCCCAGATTTTGGCGCAGTTGAATCAGGATGAAACCAAGGCTTTTTTGAATAGGTATGACGTATTTGGTGGGCAAGTGGAGACCGACAAGACCAAAATCAATAGGACAAGTTATACAATCTCTACCTACGCCATAAATGTGTATGATGCACTTTTTACTCCAGGGGTATCAGCCAATATACTTGGGCAGAATATCACGAAAATGATGGCAGACAAGAGTTTGTGGGCGTATCTGCATCAGAAGTTTCAAGACGTTTTGTATGATGAGAAACATCCTGTTGTCAAAAGTTTAATTCGAGACGAAAAACTGCTTTTCGTGCCCAAGTTTATATTGACTGTGGTTGGCAAATTGCTCAGTTCCAATTACAGTGTCTTGGGAGGTTTCTTGAAAGCACTAACTAAAACTAAGGAGAAACAGATTGATGGATGCTATTTGCATACTAACCAGCTACCAAGAGAAATGGTGCTGAAAGATGAGTTGGCATATTTCCACAATGAGGTTTATCTGGATAATCTTGACAACTTGGATGTGGATATGGTGGAATTTGTAAAAAAACGCAGAAACCATCAGCAGGATACAGATGAGGAAATAGCCACGGCCGCTTCTATCATGACGAAGGTATTGGTGAATGAATATGGATTTGTTGTAAACGAGAAGGGCAAACTGAGAGTTCCAAAACAGAAAAACAGGTCTTTGCCCGAACGTCTTTACATCCTATTGTCGAAGAATAACCGTGAGCCTATGCTATTGGCTCGTATCGTGGAATTAATCAATGCCGAAGAGGGAAGAAAATATGTCAAGGCTACCATATCTCTTGCTCTCAATAGGGACTCACGCTTTGTCAGCAGCGGGAAAAAAGGATATTATGCGCTCACAGAATGGAACCTGCCTTATTTTGGTGGAAATATCGACATTGTGATGCAGGTGCTCAAAGAGTATGGCCAACCGATGAAAGGCGAACAGGTGGTGGAAGTGTTGAGCAAATACAGTTATAATGCCAACTTCAACAAAAATGATTTGTCGGCAGTGGTATCTTTGTCAAAAGACAAGATTCGCAGGTTTGGCTTAGGCCTTTATGGACTGAATGAATGGGAATTCCCTGATTTGCCGGAAAAGAGAGAGACGGTGTCGCCTTTTCAGAGGTCATGGAATGAAATGACACAATTCCTCAATACACATGGGCGTGTGCCTTCTTACAATGGTGACCACAAAGAGCGCACTTTGTACCGATGGTGGATGAGGATGAAACGGAAGGCCGCTGGAAAAAACAATTGGACAGAGGAGAGATTACACCAGTTCCAGGAATTGGCTGTTTTGCATGAGAAAGTCCGAAAAGATGAGGCTTTTGGCTGGCTCAGAAACAGCACGGAAAAACGCACGGATTTGCCTAATCCAACTTTTACTCCAGATTGGAACGAGTGCTACCAGCAGGTTAAGGACTTTATAAAGCAGAATATCAGGGAACCTTTTGCTGATTTCCCTCTTGAGAGAGACATGGCGAGTTGGCTGGCTGAGCAAAAGGCATGTTGCCGGGCAGACAACATTAGTCCAGAGCGAAAAGAATTGATTTATCAGTTGCGGGATATGTTGTGGTAGGAGCAACTGCTACGATGGGGTGGAATGCTCAGAAGGAGTAATTTCACTTATATCCACTTGACTTAGCGAAGCAATTAGTTCATCACGCATCTTGGCGATTCGCTTGAGTGTCTGGGCATTTGTTGTCTTTGTGAACTTCAAGTGTTTCTTTGTCTTATAATGTTGCCCCAGTTTTTCCACCATGATGCCAAGATTGATATTGGATATGTCTTGGTAGGGGTAATAAGTGGGGGCAGAGTCGTATTTCTCGTTCTTCATGTCAAGTATGCCCACCTCGCACAAATCGTCAAGCAATTCTGAGATGAGACGCAGCGGAAACCGCGTTTCATCACGCAATGCCAGGGCTGTATAATGTGGAGAGCCTTTCTTGAATCGCTTGAAAATCAGACTCAGCAAAATGGAACTCACTACAAGCCGGTGTTCATAGCTCAAGTCTTCCTTACCCATCCTCAACTCAAAGAAATCCTTGTTTTGGCTCGTATAATTGAGTTCGGCGAAAAACAGAATGATATACCATGAGAATTGTACCCAAAGCATAAACAGAGGCAGGGCTGCCAGTGAGCCGTAGATGGCATTGTATCCCGATAGGAATGTTTGTCCGACCAGGTAGGCTTGCTGTAGCATCTGCATGAAAATGGCGGCCAGAATTCCCGGAATGATAGCCGTACGGATGTGTACCTTGGTATTGGGGACGGTGACGTAGATTACCACAAACACCACTGACATCACCAATGTGGGGATGAGGCGGATGAGCGTCTTGAAGATGGGGGCAAGAAATTCGTAACTGCTGGTCTGAGCTACATAACCGTATATAGCAATGTTGATACCCGAGATAATGACGAGGGTAATGGGAATCATGAAAAACATCGAGAGGTAATTCATTACCTTACGGGTGAAACCACGGCTCTCTTTCACGTTCCAAATGCTGTCGAAGACTGTTTCCACGTTGTTGACCAAACTGATCACACTGTAGAGCATCACCAGTACACCAAAACCAATGATAGCACTGCTGCGTGCATTGGCCAGGTAGGAATTGGCAAATTTGATGATATAGTCGGCGGCATCAGGCTGGCTGGAGAGCAATGAGCGTAACACTTTTTCCACCATGTCTGAGTAGCCAAACCCACGGCTCACAGCAAAAAAGAGGGCTACCAGGGGAACGATGGCCAGAACCGTGTTGAATGCCAAGGACGCTGCATAGAACAACAGGTCTTTCTGAAAGAACAGGCGGCAGGCAATATAAAGTTTGCCAGCGGCACTCTTCAAAGCCTTCTTCACACCACCGGTTTCGTCGTCGCGTGTCCAGACATCCTCTTCGACAAATTTCTTTACGCGATATGATAGTCTGTCCAAACGTGAGGGTTTGTCTTTGCTTTCTGTGGACTCTTTGCTCATACTCTTAACAAAAAGTGGGTTCTAAAACTGCAAAAATAGCGATTTTTTGCCAAAAATTTGCAAATGTCAAGGAAAAATGCGACTTTTGTCGTTAAAAAAAGATGAAACAGACCAATATCGCCATTTTCGTATCCGGCAGTGGTACGAACTGTGAGAATATCATACGTTATTTCCAGGACAAAAATCATGCTCAGGTCGTGCTTGTTGTCAGCAACAGAGCAGATGCCTTCGCCCTTGTGAGGGCATCGCGTCTGGGAGTGCCAACAAGGGTAATCAACAAAAAGGAGTTGACCGACGAACAATTGGTGATGTCGGTTATGCGTGAATTCAAAGTCGACTTTGTGGTGCTGGCAGGATTTCTTCTGATGATTCCAGAATATCTTATCAAGGCATTTCCACGTAGGATGGTCAATTTGCATCCCGCCTTATTGCCAGAGTTTGGAGGCAAAGGCATGTGGGGACACCATGTGCATGAGGCGGTCAAGGCTGCAGGAAAGAATGTCACGGGAATGACTGTGCATTATGTGAGTGAAGTGTGTGATGGTGGCGAGATAATTGCTCAATATTCCACACCTATCTTGCCTGAAGACACTCCTGATGACATTGCTGCTAAAGAGCATGTACTGGAAATGAAATATTTCCCACAGGTCATCGACAGCCTTATTCAATAAATAGTTTCTGAGCGGTTATTTGATTTTCACCAGCCCATCAGTCCTTTTAGATAGGTGGTGAGTTCCTCACCCATCAGTGCATGACGGCGCATGGAGGGGTGACCTACTGACCCCATTCCCAGGCTGCCGTCGTCGGGAGTGAAATCCATCCGATATACTTCTTTGTCACCACGGCTTGCGGCGTCGGCAATGGCTGCTTCCTGAGCCGTGCGGATATCATCGTGGCGTTTTGATCTCGGAATGGCACCAATCAGATATACGATTTTGGCATGAGGATAGTGCTCACGCAGTGTGACAGTAAATTGTTTGAATGCCTCGGTCAAGCGGTTCATGTCGTATTTGCCCAGTGAGGTGTCGTTGCAACCTAAATTCACACATACCACGTCGGGCTGGTAGAGCGAGAAATTCCATAATTCACCCTTTGTCGTATAGAAAGTATGAGGAAATACATTGGGCATAATCTGGTCGGGTATATTTCCTGCATAGTTTCGATAGAGTCCGATGCCACTGCGGGCACATACCTGGCATTGGGCCTTGAGTGCTCGCGATGCAATGGCTGCATAGGTATAATAGAAATTCTGCAAACTGTAGAGGAATTTCTTTTCTTTGCCGTTGCCCTCAATCCCATAGCCACAAGTGATGCTGTTGCCTATAAACTCTATGCGGCGTGAGGGTAGGGTAGGACGCTCGCCCAATGAGCAGCCGTCGTCAAGGTAAAGGCCGTAAAACACGGGCTTCTTTTGATGGCCTTCGATAATGTAGGTCAATGTGAGCCGATGTGTGCCATTGCTGAGACCTTTGGCCAATGAGGTTATATTTGTTCCCTTGACAGACTGCACTTTTCGTGGTTCCTGGTCGTCGACTTCAACCATAAAATAGCCGCAGTCTTCGTTGGTCTTCATACTGACAGATGTACCTGTGAATGTGGCGTGTATCTGTACACCTGGGTAAGTCCAGGCTACAGCATCGCGGATGTAGTGACTGATACGTCCCACGTATGCAAATCCAGGAGCATTGGCATTCACAAAAGTGGTGGCTGCCAAGTTTATGGCAAGCAGTGATAATAAAATGGAAAATGAAATTCGTCTCATGTTGTAAGTACCTGTTTGTCCAACCCTTAAGTATGGAAGGTTAGAACTGTGTATAAATAAACGGTTGGATATCACTCTGGCGAAGATTGATAACCAGTTGCATTACCACAAAGAGCAATATCAGTTTCAATGTGATGGGCGAGTTGATGTATTTTTCTTTTAGATAGTCCAAGTGTTTCTGCCTGACGGCATGAAGGGCAAAGCCTGCGACTACCAGGAAAACCCATAATGTGCGGGTCTCGATGAACGGTGGCAGGTAGTCGAACGAACAGTTGAAGAAGATGTTGCGTAACATGGCTAAAGCCGTGTCCAAGTCCTGAGCACGGAAGAATACCCATGCAAAGTTGATAAAGAGGAATGTAATGAGAAATGCTGCTACCTTGACCCACCATTTCTCAGGCAATTTATCCAGCCAGGGCTTGCATGCCTTGTGTATGACCTGGGCCACACCATGCATGGCACCCCATATAACAAACATCCATGTCGCTCCATGCCATAAACCGGCTATGAGCATTGTGATGAAAACGTTCAGATAAGTGCGTATTTCTCCCTTTCGATTGCCGCCGAGAGGAATATACACATAATCGCGGAACCAGGTGGACAGTGAGATATGCCAGCGCCGCCAGAATTCCTGTACGTTAAGTGATTGGTATGGGAAGCGGAAATTCTCCTTTAGAGTGATGCCCATCAATGAGGCAATTCCGATGCTGATGTCGCTGTAGCCGGAGAAGTCACAATAAATCTGGAGGCAGTAACCTAATAGGCCCATTAGATTCTCGAATCCGGAATAGGCCGTAGGGTCATCGAATATCCAGTTGTTATATTGAGCGATATAGTCAGCGATAAGGGCTTTCTTCAGAAGACCGCTCATGATGAGCCACAGACCCGCATAAACCATAGTGTCGTTCACATGGTAGCGATGCTTGATTTGGGGAATCAGCGTTTCGGCCCGGGTTATAGGGCCAGCCATGAGCAACGGGAAGAATGTCAGATAAAAAGCATATTCCAGCAGACTTACATCCAGCGTGAACCGCTGCTTGTAGACATCCACCGTGTAACTGATGGCCTGGAATGTGTAGAAGGAAATGCCTACCGGGAGGATGATGGAGAGGGGCGAGATATTGCTTGAAGTAATGTCGCTGACAATATCGAGCAGGAAATTTGTGTATTTATAATATATGAGTGGGGCCAGTTCAAGCACTATGGTAATCCACATCAGTGCCTTGCGTCGTTTGCCTTCCTCTTTGCGCATACGCTCGGTGAGGAAATATGACACCAGTACCGTCACGGGCAGTAGCAGCATCAGCACCCCATTGGCTTTGTATGCGAAGAACAGTCCAAACACTGTCACATACGACAGCATGAGCCAGCGAGTGGAGTGTCGCAGGAAGATGTATATCAGGAAAAACACAATAAAAACCACGGCAAAGGGTATCGATATTAACGACCATCCTTTGTCGGGCTGTGTCAGAAGATTGATGACATATTCCTGCATATAATTAAAAGGTGTGAAGTGTTTATGCTGAAGGCTTGCCCAGACGACGGCCCTTGTCTTTCACTTTCATCACTTCTATATGCTCGATTTTGTAAGAAGTTCCTTCTTGTGGTTTGTTGAGCAGTACGGGGTGCACGCAATCCTCACTTCCCATCCATTCACATATTTCATCCATCCAGACACGTGCACCTGAATTTGTGGGATGTAGATGGTCGTTGCGACGCTCTATCTCAAGATTGCGAGAGTCGAAATATCGATTCTTGCCAAACACCTTGGCTATCTCTTCATTGATTCCGCCATCGGGCTTGATGTTGGGAGGACCGATAAAGATGCAGGGAACACCATTGGCCTTGGCTTTCATGCGCTCAAGGTTTTCATTGATGACCTTGACGTTCTTCGATGACAGTTCGTTGCTACCCATACAATAAATGATGTATGTAGGATTTACCTTGTCCATATAATAATCCATTGTTTCGCCACTCCATGCCATTGTCGTACTGCCATACCAGGTCACGGCATACATGGTGTCGCCGCTTTCCTTGCAGTAGTCATTGAAACGGTAGGCTAATGGCTCAACCATGGAATCGCCTACAAACAAAAAGCGCTGGGAGGTTGAGTCTGGTTCCATTTTCTCTTCCACCACAGCCACCTGAACCGTGTCGGCTTTGCTGGAAAAGTCGATGTCGATTTTTTTCAAAAGTTGCTTGGCAAATGTCACGCCAGTGGATGAAGTGGCATAGAGGAATAGCGTCACAAAAGTGATGACCAACAAAACTAATACTTTTATCTGGGATTTCATTCTGAACTTCATGAATAAATGTCTAATCGGGGTGCAAAATTACATATTTTGTACGGAATAGGCAAATAATCCCTCTTTTTTTATTTTTTTGTCGATTCGCTATCCCTCTATGCTCACTCTATCTGTGTAGATGTTGCTACAAAAGAAACGTCTTCATACCCATTTCGACATATCTTTCTCAGCAACGAATTTCATGTCGTTGAGAATAATCGTCTCACGGGTCAGATTGGCGTCATTGGTACGGAATATCAGAATACCCTTGCCGCGGAGCAGGAATGTATACATATAGGTGATGCTGATGCCAGCATCACTCAGTATCTCAACAGCATCTGAGGCACGGCCAGGGATATCGTCGAGTTCGATGGCAAACACATCGCTCAGTGCCACAGTGACACCTTCTTTTTTGAGACCCTCGTATGCGCGGAGAGGCTCACTGCATATTACACGATAGATGCCGTTGTCGGCAGTATCGGAAATGGTCGAGGCAATCAGTTGTATTTCCAACTTTTTGAACAGACGGAGCACTTTGATGAGAGAACTCGACTTGTTCTCTAGAAAAATGGATAGTTGATGAATAGTCATGATATTTAGGGTTTGGGGTTGATTAGTATTGCTTGCGGAGATCTACCACACGTACTGCTTTCTTCTCATCAGATGATTTCAGACTGCCTTTAGGCAGCAGTTTCACCTTCGGGGTGACAAGAATCTCGTCTTTCAGGCGGCGTGTGATTTCTCGTGTGAGTGACTGCAGACGCTGGTAGTCGTCGGTGAAGAGTTGGCGGAGTTCCACTTCCACGGTCATGGTGTCATTGCCGTTCTCTGTACGCAGAGTAATCAGATAGTCTGTGCTCAACTCCTTGAAACCAAGTAGTATCTTCTCAATCTGGATGGGGAATATGTTCACACCTTTGAGTATCATCATATCATCGCTACGGCCTTGCAGACGAGCCAGACGGCGATGCGTACGGCCACAAGGACAGTCGCCAGGGAGAATGCGGGTTAGGTCACGTGTGCGGTAGCGAAGCAAAGGCATGGCCTCACGGTTGATGGTGGTGAGCACCAATTCGCCCAACTCACCGTCGGCCACGGGTTCAAGCGTCACTGGGTCGATGATTTCCACAATGAAATAATCTTCCCAGATGTGAATGCCGTTTTGTACGGGACATTCGAAGGCCACACCAGGGCCCATCATCTCTGAGATACCGTACGAGTTGTATGCTTTTACTCCGAGATTCTCTTCTATGCGGCGACGTTGCTCTTCACTATGGGGTTCGGCGCCGATGCACAACACACGGAGTTTCGTGTCACGACGGGGGTCGATACCCTCCTCTTTCATCACCTCAAAGATACGGGAGGCATAACTTGGAATAGCATGAAGTACTGTGGTGCCGAAATCCTTGATGAATTTTATCTGGCGAAGTGTATTGCCTGCTGCAGCGGGAACTGTAAGCATTCCTACGCGCTCGGCACCGTATTGGAAACCAAGGCCGGCGGTGAACATGCCATATCCGGCGGAATTCTGGAATACGTCTTCAGGGCGGCTGCCTACCATCCACAGGCATCGTGCTACGGCTTGTGCCCATTCTTCCAGGTCTTTCTGCGAGTGAAGCACCACTGTGGGATTGCCTGTCGTGCCACTCGAGGAGTGCAGACGCACACACTCTTTGAGTGGGATGCTCCTCAGACCGAAAGGATAGTTTTCGCGAAGGTCTTCCTTGGTAGTGAAGGGAAGGCGTCGCACGTCGAGCGGACTGGTGATGCTGTCGGGAGTGACACCCATTTCGGTTAGTTTCTTTGCGTAAAAGGGATTGTTCATACAATGCTTCACTGTCGCGCGAAGTCGTTCCGTCTGGAGACGGTCGAGCGCTTCGCGGCTCATCGTCTCTATTTCGGGATTGTAATACTGAGAGTAATTCATCTGTTTAATTGTTATTTTGAGTGTGCAAAGTTAATCAAAAAAAATCTTTATACCGCAAAAACGCACTGCGAATAACAAAACTTTTGGCATTTCCACTTCATACTCGCACAATTTTGCATCCATCACATAGATGAATGGTGATACTCTTGGGTATTTGGCAAAAAAAAACATCTCTTCTTTTGCTGTAATGAGAAAAAATGCTAATTTTGTAGATGAAATCAAACCATTTGGTATTTTAAGATATTAAAGCCTTCTACTATGACAGTACCACCTGTAAGCAAAGTTTACGAAATTTTCAAGAAACTCAATCAGATACCTCGACCATCGCATCACGAAGATCGAGTGGCAGATTTTATATGCCAATACGCACGTGACCTGAGGTTGGATTACAAGCGTGATGCGCAAAACTGTGTAGTGATTAGCAAACCCGCCACTGAGGGTCATGAGGACGCGGAGCCTATCGTTGTGCTAAATCACATGGATATGGTATGTGTGGGGATGAACAATCCCCTTGAGGATCCTATCATTCCTGAAGTCAACAACGGATGGATGACAGCAAAGGGAACGTCACTCGGGGCAGACAATGGCATCGGGCTTTCGATGGCATTGGCCATGCTGGCAGACGACACCATCGTTCATGGGCCGGTGGAGGTGATTACCACTACAAACGAGGAAGACGGTATGACTGGTGCTGCGGCTCTCAGTGCTGATTTCATTCGGGGAAGGAAGGTCATCAATCTCGACTCCGAGGACTACGACACTATAACCACTGGAGCAGCAGGAGCCTATCTCCAGGAACACAGGTTGCCACTTACTCACATCCCGGCACCAGGTGGCAAGCGCCGATGGTACAGAATCACCATCAGTGGTGGGCGCGGTGGCCATTCTGGTGTTGATATCAATAAAGGAAGGGCGAGTGCAGTGTTGTTGTCATGGGCTGTCCTTGCCGCAATATACAATGAGTATGATATGGAATTGGCTTCCATCAACATTGGTGAGGCCAATGCCTCAATCGCCACCAAGGCCGAGATTGTCATAACGGTGCCTTCTGGTGAGGCTGCCGAGTTTGTAAAAGCCCAGGAGACCCAGTTCAATGACTGGATTCGCCAGGAATATGGTGAGTCAGACCCTAACGTGACTTGCAAAATCGAAAAAATAAGTCCTCAGGACACCATTATCTGTCACGATGCTTTCCACGCCCTGATGCTTGCCCTTGAGCAGATACCGCAGGGTGTGGTGAAAATGAGCGAGGTCATTAATGATACCGTTGAAACTTCCAACAATGTGGGTAGAATCATCACGGCCAGTGATCATTTACTCATCACCACCCATACTCGTAGTTTTATCGACGACGATATGGTGCGCCTCGGTCAGGAAATAGCAGAGGTGTTCAAACAACAGGGAGCGGACTCCACATTGCTTATGTCCGCGCCGGCATGGCAGGAAAATGTTGACTCACCCTTTATCAAGACAACATCTGATGTCTTTCAAGAAGTATTGGGATGGAGACCACGGCCTGTGGCCATGCACTTTGTACTAGAGGCTGGCTACTTTGTCCAGAAATATCCGGGTATACAGATTGCGTCTATAGGCCCACGTATTTTGGAACCTCACTCAACGGCCGAGAGAGTGCAGATGTCCACCATCGATGACATCTGGAAAGTTTTCATCCACTTGCTTAATAAACTTGCTCAGTAATTATTCACCTAATCATTATTATGGAACAAAATATCAAACGCGTCGTACTCACCGGCGGACCATGTGCCGGTAAAACCACAGCACTTGTTAAAATCATCGAGCATTTTTCCAGCTTAGGCTACAAAGTGTTTACAATTCCTGAAATTCCAACTCTTTTTAGTCAGGCCGGCATGGATTACCTTACTCCCAATAAAAATCTTTTTTATGAGGGAGAGAAGGCCACCCTTGAACTTCAAATCGCATTTGAGAATAAGTTTATGCGGATGGCTGAACAGTGTACCGAACCTACGGTCATTGTTTGCGACCGAGGGGTCATGGACATATCGGCGTATATGACTCCTGAAATGTGGGAAAAAATGATAGGCGAACTGGGTTACAACAACATACAATTGCGTGATCAGCGCTATGACGCAGTTCTGCATCTTGTGTCGGCTGCGGATGGAGCCGAGCAATATTACACTACTGCCAATAATGCACAACGATACGAGAAAATGGATGAGGAGGGGCTGCGCATTGCACGTATGCTCGACAAAAAAGTGATTGACGCATGGAAAGGACACTCACATTTGAGAGTTATCAACAACCATGAGGACTTTGACAAGAAAATCAACCGTGTGCTCAAGGAAATCTCCTTTGTGCTCGGATTACCGCAGCCTATTGAGGAGGAGCGCAAGTATATCGTAGAATTGGCAGGGGAGATGCCCGACAGTATTGAGAGCGACATCATTCAGACTTATCTTGTGGCCGAACCCGGTTGTGAGGTCAGACTAAGACAGCGTAGTTGGCAAGGGAAAAATGTCTATGTACATACTACCAAGAAGAAAATCTCCGAAACCGAGCGTGTCGAGACCGAGAGGCAAATCAGTCATAATCTCTATATTTCACTCTTGCAACAGGCCGACCCATATCGCAGCAGCATCCATAAGGTCAGGAGGAGTTTTATTTGGAAAGGACAGTATTTTGAACTCGATACTTTCTTTGAGCCTATCGAAGGACTCATGATTCTGGAGACAAAGGGTGTGGCTTCGGATGAATCAGTGAAATTCCCGCCTTTCCTGCGTGTAATCGAGGACATTACTGGCAATAAGAAATATTATAATTATAACATTGCACTCAACAAATAACCCCATCTTTCGGCATTTGTAACAAATTGATTTGTCGGTACATATCCTGTATTTTCCAATTTGGGAAATGCAGGTTTTTTTTTATTGTTTTTTGATTAGAATAACGATTTTTTTATTTAATTTTGTCATCGATAAATAATGTTCTCCAATATATTTAGGTATTAGGCTTTATAATCAATAGAGTGTAATTTTTCTTGAAAATGAGGTTCCGCTGTCTGTGAGGATGGCGGCCTTTTTTTATTTCACTTTGATTTGAAAATCGACATCTTGTAAGATGCTGGCTTTATTTTCGAGGGTGTTGAAAATGATATTGGTCAGATGGCCCTGATAGCTTCCTTTTCTTACATCTGATTCACAAGAAATGGGTATACTTAGCAAGAGACCACTATTGCCAGTGATAATAGTGTTGCCCATTGAGAAAAGCAGAATCTTATAAACATTTCCTTCATTCTTGTTGGATATAATGACGGATGGCCGTTTCCCGCTGAACCTATTCGATGTTTCACAGGTAAATTCATCGTTGTTAAGCAATATGAACCCTTCAGGTAATTGTATGTTCATCTGAAAACCATTGTAACATTCTGATGAATTTGCCAAATCAATCAGCAGATATGTCATTTGCCCACGGCGTACTTTTGTCTTTTTTACACTCATTTCTGAGCATAAGGAATCATTGGGTGTCACAGCGCCAATAGAAACACTCATCATCACCATCATAGCCAACACCATCCATCTTTGTCTCATATCACATCGTTTTTCATTTTTCAATCTTCAATTAGAGGGTAATGTCATTTTAACAATAATCTATTCCTCTTTGTTAATACTTCACTTCCCATAAAAACAAGGCATTGCCAGGCATGCTCTCACCGGCTTGCGACCGATTGCCACTGTCGAGTATCGTCTTGAAGTCGTCAAGCGAAATTTTTCCTCTGCCCACATCTATTAACGTTCCCACTATTGCGCGCACCATGTTTCGAAGGAAACGGTTGGCGGAAATCACAAATTGGTATTGTCCGTCGCTCAAAGCTTCCCATTTCGCCTCTGTTACTTTACAGAGAGTAGTTTTCACGTCGGTATGGCTTTTGCAGAATGCACCAAAGTCATCATGGCTTTTCAGCATTTCTGCGGCAAGATTCATTTTTTCAAAATCCAATAAATAGTGGATAGGACAAGAGTAACGCCAGACAAAAGGATTTTTCCGTGTATGTATATAATAATGATAGGTACGTGAAATCGCACTGAAACGGGCATGCATGTCATTGGGCACTCTAAATATATAGTCTACAGCAATGGCATGAGGCAATATGCGGTTGATTCGGTAGGTCGTTTGTGCCTCATCCAGAATGGCTGGTGTGTCAAAATGGGCTATCATCATCCGGGCATGCACACCGGCGTCAGTCCGTCCGGCACCCACAGTCTCAATTTCTTGACGTAACAACAAACTTAGAGCCCTTTCCAGTTCCGCTTGCACAGAATTGCCGTTGGGCTGTCGTTGCCAGCCGTGGTAATCACTTCCGTCATACGAAAACTGTATGAAATACCTATGTGTCGTTTCATCCATATAGCACGGGGTGAGTGGTATCTATTATAACTGTGGAATCTAAAATGTATGTATGGTTATTTTCAATAGTAATGCCCTTACTGTTCTTCTGAATAGAGATTAATATTGTCTCAGCGCACTGAGCAATTGGCTGTTTTCGGTTTTTGTGCCGATTGTTATTCGCAGGCAGTCGGAACATAATGTTACCCGGGTGCGGTTGCGCACGATGACACCCTTACCTACCAAATAGTCATAAATTGCCTGGGCGTCGCTCATCAGGGCAAGGAAGAAATTGGCGTTGGTGGGGTAAACTTTTTTGCAAATGGGCAGTTGGCTGAAAGCCGTTATCAAACGTTCGCGTTCCAGAAGCAGTGTGCGCACCCATTCCTCTACTTCTCGGGTGCTGCGCATCATTTCAATGGCTTTCTCTTGAGTCAAGTTATTGACATTATAAGGGTATTTCACCTTATTCATGATGTCGATCACCTCTTTGTGTGCAAAGGCCATTCCCAGACGTATACCGGCACATCCCCATGCTTTGCTCATTGTATTGAGAACAATCATATTCGGGAATTGGTCAAGTTGGCTCCGCATTGTGCGGTGCTGGGAGAACTCAGAGTAAGCCTCGTCTATCACCACCAGCCCGTCGAATGAATTGAGAACAGTGTGAATTTCCTCTTCATCCATCAGGTTGCCTGTGGGGTTGTTGGGTGAGCAAATCCAGATGATTTTAGTGTATTTGTCGCAGGCATCCAGCAATTTTCTTGCAGACATCTGATAGTTGTGGTCGAGCAGCACCCGACGATATTCCACATCGTTGATATCGGCACAGACTTTATACATCCCGTATGTTGGTTCGATGGCCACAACATTGTCAATACCTGGTTGGGTGAAACAACGATAGCATAGGTCGATGGCCTCGTCGCTTCCATTGCCCAGGAAAATTTGGTCTTCTTTCACTTGCTTATGCTTGGCTATCATCGCTTTCAACTCACGCTGCATAGGATCAGGATAACGATTCAGCGGTTGGTTGTATGGATTCTCGTTGGCATCGAGAAACACATGGGCATCACGGCCGCTATATTCGTCTCTTGCACTGCTATATGGTGAAAGCCGCCATATATTGGGGCGAGTAAGTTCTTTTATGGGTCTCATCTCAATTTATTTCATTAATTGCTTGCATTCTCATTTTCATGGCGTTGGCATGGGCATGCAATTGTTCGTTTTCGGCCATGGTCTCTACTGCCTGACCAATCGAACGCACGCCTTGCTCGCTCAGGTGCTGGAATGTGATTTTTCTGCAATAACTGTCCAGGTTTACACCATTGTAAGCCAACGCATAACCATGGGTGGGTAGTGTGTGGTTGGTGCCGCTGGCATAATCGCCGGCACTTTCACAGGCATATAAACCCAGGAACACGCTGCCTGCGTTCACCACTTCGCTGGCGAGTGAAGTGTAATCCGAGGTGGAGATAATCAAATGCTCGGGGGCATACGCATTGCTCAGGGCCATCGCCTCGTTTTTGTCTTTTACCAGAATAAGCATGCTGTTCTCGAGTGCCTTGGCTGCTATTTCCTTACGGGGTAACTGTGCTAACTGTCGCTCCACTTCAAGTTTGACCGCTTCAAGCATCTGTTCTGAGGTGGTAATCATTACCGCTTGGGAATCAACCCCATGCTCGGCTTGAGAGAGTAGGTCGGCGGCCACAAATGATGCCTTACTGCTTTCATCGGCGATAACACATACTTCAGAGGGCCCGGCAGGCATGTCTATTGCAACGTCGTGAAGAGATACCTGCTGTTTGGCAGCCATTACATATTGGTTGCCTGGGCCGAAAATCTTATATACTTTGGGGACACTTTCCGTGCCGTAGGCCATAGCACCGATGGCTTGAACCCCTCCTGCTTTGAAGATTTTGTCTACACCGGCGATGCGTGCCGACATGAGGATTGCGGGGTGGATTTTGCCAAGGCGATTGGGAGGGGTGCAAAGAACAATTTCTTTACAACCAGCTATCTTGGCCGGTGTGGCCAGCATCAGCACAGTGCTGAAGAGTGGGGCAGTGCCACCGGGGATGTATAGTCCCACTTTCTCTATGGCTACACTCTTCTGCCAGCAAGTCACTCCGGGGCAGGTTTCCACTTTCTGACTCTCAAAGCGTTGCGAACTATGGAATTTCCTGATATTCTCGAAGGCCAGACGAAGCGAGGTCTTCAGATCTTCATCCACCAGACGCTCTGCTTCGTCCATTTCTTCTGGCGAAACAGCAAGTGAGTCTAGTTTTACATGGTCGAATTGTTCCTCATAGCGGCGCACAGCATGATCGCCATCTTGTCTGACGTCATTCAGTACACGAGTTACCACGTCGTTCAGCCGGCTGACATCCATCTGTGGGCGGCTTACTATTTCATTCCAATCCTCTCTCCGAGGCCATTTGATTATCCTCATATTTCAATCTTTTTCTTTTGTTCAACAAGTGGTAAGAGATGGGGTAAACTTCCTTTAAACAACCCTGATTAAAGAATCATCTTCTCAATCGGTGTGACCAGAATTCCCTGTGCACCCAACGCTTTGAGTCGTCCGATAATTTCCCAAAACCGTTTTTGGTTGAGCACGGTGTGTACACAGCACCAGTGCTCATCGGCAAGGGGGATAATGGTGGGGCTTTTCAATCCGGGAAGTACTTCCACAATCTCTTCCAATTTGTCTTTGGGAACATTCATGCGCACATATTTTTTATCCTCGGCCTGTCGTACGGCGCCAATACGGAACAACAGTTCTTTTAGAGTCTCACGTTTCACTTCATCCAATTGCTTGTTGGCGATTAAAAGGGCTTCGCTGTCCATCACAATTTCCACTTCGCGGAGGTTGTTGCTTATCAACGTCGAACCACTGCTCACGATGTCGAAGATGCCGTCGGCAAGACCGATACCCGGGGAAATCTCAACACTACCAGTGATGACATGAATATCGATATGGATACCATGCTCATCCATATAACGGCGCAGGATTTTCGGGTAGGAGGTGGCTATTTTCTTTCCCTCAAACCATTCCAAGCCATTGTAATCGACTTCTTTGGGGATGGCCAGCGAAAGGCGACATTTGCTGAAGCCCAGGCGTTCGACTATTTCGGCATCCTCGTCGCGCTCAAAAAACTCATTTTCTCCGACGATACCAAGGTCGGCAACACCTGCTGCCACACTCTGGGGGATGTCATCGTCGCGCAGATAGAGTACTTCTATCGGAAAGTTGGTGGATTGAACCAATAGAGTGCGACGGCTGGAAGTTATCTTGATGTCTGCTTCTGAGAGCAGATGGAGGGTGTCTTCATAAAGACGCCCTTTGGATTGTACGGCAATTCTTAGCATTTCTTTATTTTTTTCTTAAAAATCGTTGCAAAATTATTCTTTTTTGCGTAAATATCCAAGAAAAGAATTAATTTTGTACCCGATTAGCAATGAGAGTAAAGAAAAGTGCATAGATTTTTATTTGTTTTTGTCATTTTGCTCTTAGTAGTGGCATGCTCTAAAAGCAAAAAAGAGGATAGCAAGGCACAGTTGCCATGGACAGTCGAGAAAGAGGTGCAGGTGGATACATCTGCATACTATTCCCTTGACGAAATTCTTGACAACGGTGAACTCATCATGCTCACGATTTCTGGTCCTGACACTTATTACATAGAACGAGAAAAGCCAATGGGCGTTCAGTATTTGCTTTGTGAGCGACTTACACGTGAATTAGGCGTGATGGTGCGTGTTGAAACTTGTCACGATACCACGGAGATGGTGACAAAATTGCGTAATGGTGAGGGTGACCTGATTGCTATGCCTGTCAACAAGGATGTTGAAGGCAGCGACAGTTTGCTTTTCTGTGGGCCAGGCAATGACGATGCCCAATGGGCCGTGATGGAATACAACAAACTGCTGGCTGATACGATCAATAGTTGGTATAAGCCAGAGATGCTTGCTGAGGTGAGCCGTGAGATGGATAATATCTTCAAGGGCTTGATAATGCAAAGACGAACTTTTGCCCCTATACTTGATCAGGAAAAAGGCGAAATATCCACCTATGATGAGTGGTTTAAAAAATATGCCGAGGAGGCCAATGTAGACTGGCGACTGCTTGCCGCTGTCTGTTATCAGGAGTCAGGGTTCGACCCTGAGGCCCGGTCCTGGGCAGGTGCCTGTGGATTGATGCAACTTATGCCTACCACGGCTGCGACGTATGGATTGGGAATGGATAAGATTTTTGACCCAGAATTGAATATTGCCACTTCGGCTAAAGTGGTAAATTCGCTGATTTCGATGTTCCGCGATATACCCGACCCCGATGAGCGCACAAAGTTTGTTCTGGCCAGTTACAATGGTGGAATGGGGCATGTGCGCGACGCTATGGCTCTTACAGAGAAATATGGTGGTGACAAGTTCTCATGGGATGATGTCGCCGAGTATATTCTTTTGTTGAGCGAACCTCGCTATTACACCGACCGTGTCGTGAAATATGGTTATCTTCGAGGCACAGAGACACACGCTTATGTCGATCTTGTAAAAAGTCGTTATGAGCAGTATGCGGGTGTCATCGAGGGTGAAGGCTCCTTTGGTCTTGGTGAGCCTGCCGAGATGTCTGGAGTCAGTATAGTTCCAAGGCGTGCTTCGGGAACCAATAAATACCAGATTTAGTTTTAGTTCTTAAGTTTTTGAACGTTAACTCAACTGTCACAGACAAAGAATAATTGGCTAAAATATTGGGACAAATAATGCCAATGTCCCAATATTTTAGCCAATTTTCAATTTTCATTCTTCAATAAGTCATTTCACTATTACATGCAGGCCTTTGCCGGCATGGTAGTGGCTGCCGTCAACATCATAATAGATGCAGATGTCGTGTCCGTGGTAACGCACGCCATCCAGACACCACCATGGCCATTTGCCCTCTGGAATCAAGGGGTGTATGTCGATGGTGCCTTCGGCATTGGGACGTAATCCAACCAGCCCACTGATAATCAGGTCGCAGAAAGTGGAGTGATTGTAATAACGGCTACGTTCTTGGTCACCTTTAAGCCAATAACCTGTCACCTCATCATGGTACTCACCGATATATGGCAGTCCGCGGTGGCTATGACTTTGCACATATTTTTCCATTTCGTTGAAAAATACTTCTTTGTTTACCACGGGATTAGGGTAGTCGTTCAGGTAATTGGCCAATGCTGTCAATGTCTGTGAAGTGGCAAAAGGCCACACCGCTCCGTCCCACTCGCATTTGCCCACACCATGGGTGCGGAATTCAGGATGCCGTCGCTCGGCAGTGGTCAGACCTCGTGGTGCGCAGAAACCTTTCTCGTCGTTTATCTGTTGCCAAGCCATGTCGTAGCGACCGGAGTCGGGAAGGTGGAAATACCAGGGGATGAATCCGATGGCTTCACGCACATTGGCACTGCTGTCGCCGCGGTGGGTCTCGAAAAACTGATGTCTCTCATTCCACAGAGAGTCCTGTATCAACTGTTGCAGTTGGCTGGCTTTTTGTTCGTAGGCCAATGCTGTTTCACTGTCTCCTTCAAGAGCGGCGATTTTTGAAATGGCCTTGGCATTGCCAAACATATAACTGTTGATAGAGGGTCGCATGTATTTCTTTCTGCGACCTCCGCTGATGCTTTCTTCCATGGCGTCTTGCACGTCGGCCTGCCAATAAAGACCATTGTTCAGACGGTGGGTGTCTTCCCAATATTTGTATTCTTGTAGCAAGTCATCTTTTAGCGACAACACCCATTCACGACGTCCGTCCACCAGGTAGCGATCCCAGACCGATGCTGGTGTCCAGGAACTGAAACTCAGCATCTTAGCCATCCGTTGACCGTCGTTGCCGTGATACCAAGTGTGAATGGCCTGGTCCAGATAGTTGGTGTTGCGCAGCCAGCGAGCCTCATGAATGTGATGGCCTAATGCCGAGGAGATGAGGTTGTAGCGGTCGGCATAACTTCGTGCAACGAGAAATTCTGTGATTCCATAACCTACAGGTGTGTTGATGATATGCTTTCGCAATGTCCACCACCTATAATAATAAATTTCCTCGAAATTTTTCTGTGGGCACTCAAACAGTGGAATGTTTTCCTGCATCCATGCCCAGGCACTGTCGTTGGGGATGGCCTGGGCGATGTTCTCGTCTTCCATGGCGTTGAAGTAATCAACGTAGTGCTTGAAATTCTGATAGTGGAGCATCGACATCACACTGTCGGTGTCTGTGGAACGGGTTTTGAAATGGGCTATTCTGTATGTGGCGAGTGTGTCGGTGGCTCCTGCATTCTCCAGTGTTCCGTACCAGTCGGCTGGAGTGTCTATGTCGGGAAATGTGCGACGAATGCCAGTGCGCAGCATCACACGTTCCACCGATTCCACTGGGGCGAACAGCATCCGTTGCCCGGCTTTCTTGCCATCGATATATACTTCCGCCAGACGTCGGCTCACCGAGATGCGAACTTCTACATGGTAAGTCTTTCCTGGCTCATATTTGCCCAGATTGCCGTAGCGGGCGCCGCCCTTGCAGCGAATGATACCCTCGTTGGTCAACTCGATGCGTGAGCAGGTAGTGCCTTTTTCGTCGAGGAATTCTATTTGCAATATTCCATTGGAATTCTGGTCGGCCTTGATGTCGAAACTGGCAGACAGTTCTTTTGTATGGGGAATCTTGCGTTCTACACGGCAATAGTCAAAGGGGTCTTCGTCACTCAGTGTCAGCCATTCACCATCAAGTCCCACAGGAGCCATCCGGGGGGAATAGATGTTCCATTGGCGTAGGTCGGCAAGTGAGAGGCACTCTGCAAAATCGTCATCGGCATGGCTATGGGCTGTGGTTTCCACAGGTACGGGCACATGAGCCACCCACATGTCTTCTTTGTTCATGCTATATGTTACCCATAGGTCGCCATCGGGAGGAGTGCCATTGCCCTCTTGAATACCACGGACATATTGCGGACCATAAGATTTGTAGTTACCGCCGTAGCGCATTGGGGGCACCTCGCCGCATATCAGGTTGAGCGTTGTGTAGTTCAGACCATCGGCGCTCAGCGAAATGCCCAGTGGCCAGCGATATTCCGAGGGGTTATAGACAGTGGCGTAAGTGCCATCGCTCAGCCGCTGTCCCCAGATTTTGGCATTGCTGTTGACAAATCCCTTGGCGCGCTCCACGGGTTGTATCCATGTGTTTCCACCATCGGCGCTGATGGAGGTGAGGGCATGCTTCCACAGACATGCCTTGCGCCCATCGGGGAGGGTGTAATAACAAAACGCCTTGTATTCCTTGTGAAGGGGAATTAGTGGGTCTTCGCGGTCGGCTTCTTCCACCCATTGCATTCGGTAGAGCGGATTGGCCAGAATTTCCTCGCAAGCACGGCGCACTCCCCGTGATGCTTTGCGGTAATGGGGAAAATCGGTGTTCTTTTCATTGAAACCATGGTTGTAGTAAATGAAATAAATGGGGCCAAATGTGCCGTCTTCTTTGATCTCACGCACAACTCGGCCAATACCGTTGCCATCGTTGGGGTCGTCTTTACGGTGAAGGGCCACACCATAATTACCCATCGCAATCAGGCGGCCTTCACTCGAGACATAGAATCCAACGCGTTGGTGCATGATGGCTTTCAATTGGTGTGCACGCTCTGTCTGCCCTTCTTTGCTATAACCTTCGGGCACGTCATATTCAGGGAAGAGAACCACGGGGTCGCTCCAATTGTATCCGTCGATGGAGGTTTGAAGCATTGTGTGCGACGGAGGTATATGCTCGTCGGACGGATCGCAAAGATAATGAACATAGAATTTCCCCTTCCAGTAGGCCATCATAGGCTGATGGTTGTAGGTCCATCCATTGCCGTTGCTGGCCGAAGGGTGTTCACGGTTGGCACGCAATATTTGTATGTTGTGGACACCCACGACTGGCGACAACCGTCCGTCGTGAGCCGTAGGGTCACTCAGCGTGTTGCCGCTGTAATGAATCAGTTCGGCAGGTTGCCCATATACTATACCCGTCAGGCAGAACCAGAAAAAAATCAATATACCACGTCTCATATTGTTGCTTCTTAGTTAATCATTTTATATAAAAATGACGTATTCCAATTGCTTTTGTCGCCAACTAACATCTGCTTAAAATGTCCATAAAGAAGTTTACCATGAAATCTAAAATTACATATTTCTATCTACAAATCACTTTCACTTATTATGACCATAAGTTGATTTTTAAAAAATAATAATTGTGTTTAGTTTTTGGGGACATTTCAAATTAGTACTGCGTAGACGCGGGTCTCAATAATACCTCCTTTCTTTTACTTTTTTACGTAAACGTTTGCGTAGTTCGAAATTTGTGACTATATTTGCAGTGATTTTTGTCAATATCCACATTTCAGTCAAATATAGGATAAAGAATCATGAAACCACGTCGCACATCATTAAAAGATTTAGCCGACCAGTTGGGTGTTTCAATTGCCACCGTATCACGTGCCCTTCGCGGCAGTCATGAGGTGGGGGAGGAAATGCGTGAAAAGGTGAAGGCCCTTGCTAAACAACTCAATTATCGTCCGAATCCTTTCGCACAGAGTCTCCGCAAGGAGGCACCACGCGTTATTGGTGTTGTTGTGCCGAATTTGGTGACACATTACTATGCGGCGGTTCTTGATGGCATCGAAGAATATGCCCGACAACAAGGTTATTCGGTGTTTAGTTCCAATAGCCATGAGGATCATACCCGTGAGGAAAAGGCCGTGGATAATTTCATTTCCATGCACGTAGAAGGCATCATTGCCTGTCTGGCACAGGATACTTTCGATTATTCACACTACCGTGAAATCCACGATATGGGTATTCCCTTGGTTTTTTTCGCACGGACCTGCTTGCCTGAACTCTTCTCGCAAGTGGTGGCCAATGGCGATGAGGCTGCCCAGCAAGCCACTCAGCATCTGATTGACAATGGTTGCCGCAGGATTGCCTTTGTTGGTGGTCCCAACCACCTTGATATGGTTGTTCGCCGCAAACATGGATATTTAGAGGCTTTGCGCGAGAACCATATACCTATCGACCGCTATCTGGTGGCATGCGGAAAGATTGATTTCGATGTGGCACGCAATGCCACCATCAATCTATTGGAAAGCGAAAACCCTCCCGATGCTATTCTTGCCTTCAACGATATTGTCACATACGCTGCTTTCGACGCTATCAAAAGCAAAGGTTTGCGTATCCCCGATGATGTGGCCATTATGGGGTTCACTGATGGCGATACGGCTGCTTTTGTTACTCCCAAACTTTCTGCGATTATGGACCAAGCCCAGGTGCAAGGAGAGAAAGCCTGTGAACTTCTCCTCCGTAACATCAACGGCGACAAACGCATTTACAAGGAAGTGGTTCCTATGATTTTGAAAATACGGGATAGTAGTATGAAATCGCAAGTTAAGGATTCCAAGCATCAATAGTATATCTAAAATAAAACTAAAATAAAACCAATCTATGCTAAAACTAAGATTTTTCGTTTCTGCTGTCATCGTGGCAATAGCCTCGATGTCATTCGCCTCCGGATTCACAAGGAACGGCAACAGTGTAACAATCCAGATTGATCACCCATCGAAGGATGGAGCCAAGTTGGTATGTCTGGAAGTTGTCAACGACAACATTATCCGTGTTCGGGCCACTTGTGAGGAGACTTTCCCCGAAAAGCAAAGTCTCATCGTGCTTCCACAGAAAAGCAAAGTGGCCTTCGATGTGACTGAGGATGACCAGAAAGTATTTGTAAAAGCCCGTAATGTGCAGGCTGTCGTTGAGAAAAAAGACGGCAGGGTGACTTTCCTTGATCCCAGCGGTAAGCAATTGCTAAAGGAAGCGGCCAATGGGAAGACTTTTAAACCCTTCCGCGTGCCAGAACGTGAACTTGGAGTAGTGCAGCGCAAGCTGAGCGAGAAAGAATTGAACGGACTCACGTGGCGGGCCTTGTTTGAACCTCAAAATGACTTGAAGGCTGTTTATGGACTGGGGCAGCACCAGGCCGAGGAATACAATATGCTTGGAAAGAACGAGGAACTTTACCAATATAATACTAAGGTGAGTGTACCCTTTGTCATGACCAACCTCAACTATGGTATCCTCTGGGACAGTTATAGTCTCTGCAGATGGGGAAATCCTGATGACTACCAACAGTTGAACCGAATATTCAAACTTTACGACAAAAGCGGGAAACCTGGACATCTGACTGGCACATACGTGGATAAGGATGGGAAGAAAATAGTCCGTGGCGAGGATTCCATCTATTTTGAATATGATTGCCCCGCCACCTCACAGATTGCCAATGCCACCGATAATGGAGGCATCAAGAATTTGCCAAAGAACTTCAACTTCGACGGAGCAACTGTAGTGTATGATGGATTTATCGAGGCATCCGAGACTAAAGTCTATGATTTCATCCTCTATTATGCCGGTTATATGCGAGTATATGTCGGCGGCAAGGAAGTGGTGAGCGAACGTTGGCGCACGGCATGGAATCCCAACTCATGGAAATTCAAGGCACCGTTGCGTAAAGGCGAGCGAACTCAATTGCGTATAGAATGGAAACCCGACGGCGGAGTTAGTTATTGTGGACTGAGAGCAGCCGCGCCTTATGCCAATAATGCCGACAAAGCCATCAGCATCTGGAGTGAGATGAGCCGGGACATGGATTATTATTTCATCGCCGGAAAGAACATGGACGAGGTAATCAGTGGATACAGAAACCTTACAGGAAAAGCCTCGCTCTATCCCAAGTGGGTGCTTGGGTTCTGGCAGAGCCGTGAGCGTTATCAGAGCAGTAATGATATTGAGAGTAACTTGGCTGAATTCCGCAAACGCCATATCCCTGTTGACAATATCGTCCAGGACTGGAACTACTGGCCACTGCCCGACTGGGGAAGTCATAAATTTGAGACTTCTCGTTTCCCCAACCCACAGGCGATGCTCGACAGTGTTCACCAGATGCATGGTCGCTTTATGATTTCTGTATGGCCGAAGTTTTACAACACGGTAGACAACTACAAGGAACTCGACCAGAATGGATGGATATACCGTCAGGCCATGAAAGACGACATTCACGACTGGCTTGGATACACAGGCTCCTTCTATGATGCCTACGATGCAGGCGCCCGAAAAATGTTCTGGAGGCAGATGGACGAGAACCTTTACTCCAAATATAAGTTCGGAATCGATGCCTGGTGGATGGATGCCTCTGAACCTAACGTGCGCGACTGTACACCAATCTGGTATCGGAAGGCACTCTGTGGCCCAACTGCCTTGGGTACTTCCACGGAGTATTTCAATGCATATTCCATCGTCAATGCCGACGCCATCTACAACGGCCAGCGTTCGGTCAATCCAAATCAGCGCGTCTTCCTACTCACCCGAAGTGGATTTGCCGGTGAACAGCGCTTTTCCACTGCTACATGGAGTGGCGACATCGGTACACGCTGGGAAGATATGCGGTCGCAGATGACTGCCGGCCTTAACTATTCGATGAGTGGACTTCCTTTCTGGGGAATGGACCAAGGCGGTTTCTCGGTGGAGAGTCGCTACGTGAAGGCACAACAGGAATATGACAAAACTGGTGTGGAGAATGCCGACCTGACGGAATGGCGTGAGTTGCAGACACGTTGGAACCAGTTTGGCTGCTTCATCCCCCTCTATCGTGCACACGGACAGTGGCCTACCCGTGAGGTCTGGAATATTGCCCCCGATGATCATCCGGCATACAAGACTATCGTCTGGTACGACAAACTGCGTTACCATCTAATGCCTTATCTTTACAGCATGGCTGGATGGGTGCATTTCAATGATTATACCATGATGCGTGGACTTGCCATGGACTTCAACGGCGACGAGAAAGTCTATGATATTCCCGACCAGTGGATGTTCGGACCAGCGTTTATGGCTTGTCCTGTGGGCTATTACAAGGCACGCAACCGTAGTGTCTATTTCCCCCGTCAATGTGGTTGGTACGACCTCTATACCGGTGAGTATATCAATGGTGGTCAGACTCTTGTGGTGGATGCACCCTACGAGCGAATGCCCGTCTATGTGCGTGAGGGAAGCATTGTGCCCTTTGGACCCGAGATGGAGTGGTGCGATGAAAAACCTGCCGAACTAATCAACCTTTATGTCTATTCCGGTGCGGACGCCACTTTCAATCTCTATGAGGATGAAGGTACTAATTACAATTACGAAAAAGGCAAGTATGCGTTCATTCCCATTCGTTACGATGAGTCAAGTAAGACATTGACAATTGGAAAACGCAGCGGGTCGTTCAACGGTATGCTTAAGAACCGCCGCTTCAATGTGGTCTTTGTCTCGAAGGATAATGCTAAGTCACTCAATCTGACCAATCCGGAGGGCTTACTCGTCAATTATTCTGGCAAGGAATTGAAAGTGCAACTATAATCCTCAATCTTTGTGACAGATGATGAGAAAGACTTTTTTGATGCTTTTTGCATTCACCCTGGCACTTGCAGTCTCGGCGCGAGACCGCAAGTGCTTTGATGAGGGATGGCTGTTTGCTTTGGAGGATTCCCCCGAAATGTCGGGAACTAATTTTGACGACGCGGCTTGGCGAAAACTTGATCTCCCACATGACTGGGCCATCGAGGGTGATTTCCTGCCCTCAAATCCTTCGGGAGCAGGTGGTGGCGCCTTGCCGGGAGGCATAGGATGGTATCGCAAGCATTTCCATGTAGATTCACCTGACCGCCTGTTCATCGAGTTTGATGGTATCTATATGAATTCCACAGTCTTTGTGAATGGTCAGAAAGTTGGTAGTCGCCCCTACGGTTATAGTTCGGCAGTCTACGACATCACACCCTATGTGCACAAAAACGCCCAGAATGTGGTGGCTGTAAGGGTAGACAACAGCGACCAGCCCAATTCCCGTTGGTATAGTGGCTGCGGTATTTACCGCCATGTATGGCTCACCTCTGCCAACAGTCTTTGCGTGGCTCCTTGGGGGGTATATGTTCAGACAACGGCCAAAGGAGATGTCACTGTTGAGACATCGCTCTATGAGCCACAAAATGAAAAGGTGAAGATACGGCATACTATAACCGACCCGCAAGGACGGGTAGTTGCTACCACGAAGTGGAATAATGGCACTATCTCAAAAACAAGGGTTCGCAATCCCCAACTATGGTCGGTTGAAACCCCAAATGTGTATACCGTTACCACCGAATTAATGGATGCCGGGGGTAGGGTGGTGGATACTTACACTACCACCACAGGTTTCCGTTCTTTTGCCTTTGATGCCAAGTCTGGATTCTCGCTTAATGGAAAACGGATGAAAATCAATGGCGTGTGTGAGCATCACGACCTTGGATGCCTTGGTGCCGCTTTCTTCGACGATGCCATGCATCGTAAACTGGTTATCTTGAAAGAGATGGGTGTCAATGCAATTCGCTGCTCTCACAATCCACCTGCCCCAGAACTGCTCAATATGTGCGATACCATGGGACTGATAGTGATGGACGAGTCGTTTGACATGTGGAGACGTAAGAAGACACAGAATGATTATGCGAGATTCTTCGACGAGTGGCATGAGCGAGACCTGAGTGACCTTATCGTTCGCGACCGCAACCATCCCTCTATCCTGATGTGGAGTATAGGTAATGAGGTGCTCGAACAATGGTCTTCGGCTGAGGCCGACACACTCACGTTGGAACAGGCCAACCTTATCTTGAATGCCGGACACGACGCATCGACACTGGCAAAGGAAGGAGAACTTAGCGTCAATTCACTACTCACACGCCATCTGGCGGAAATCGTAAGGAAATACGACACCACTCGACCTATCACGGCAGGATGCAATGAACCCGATCCGGCCAACCATCTTTTCAAGAGTGGGGCCATCGACGTGATAGGTTTCAATTATCATCATCAGTGGGTGAAAGACGTGCCCCAGAATTTCCCGGGCAAACCTTTTATCTTCAGCGAGAGTGTATCGGCATTGCAGACCCGTGGATTCTATATGATGCCCAGCGACTCCGTCTATGTGGCTCCAAAGGAATGGTGGTTGCCTTACACCGACCCCTCGTTCAAGTGTAGTGCCTATGACAATATGCATGCCTCATGGAGCAGCACACACGAGGAAACATGGGATGTGGTGAAGCACAATGATTTCGTGGGTGGCCAGTTTATTTGGACAGGATTCGACTATATTGGCGAGCCTACTCCCTATGCCTTCCCCGCGCGAAGCAGTTACTTCGGTCTCATTGATTTGGCAGGTTTTCCCAAGGACACATATTATATGTATCAGAGCGAGTGGACCGACAAACCCGTTCTCCACTTGTTCCCACATTGGAACTGGGTGGAAGGACAGACGATTGACCTCTGGTGCTATTACAATCAGGCCGACGAGGTGGAACTCTATATTAACGGCAAAAGCCAAGGCGTGAGAAGAAAGGCCGACTCACACCAGTATCATGTGATGTGGCGTGTGACATTCCAGCCCGGCGAGGTGAAAGTGGTGGCTCGTAAGGACGGAAAGGATGTGCGTGAAAAAGTGATTCGCACTGCTGGGGCTCCCGACCATATTCGTCTGACCACCGACCATCAGGAACTCAAGGCAAATGGAAAGAGTCTGGCCTTTGTCACTGTGGAGGTGCTCGACAAGGACGGTAACCTTTGTCCAAATGCCGAGAACCAGATTTTCTTTGATGTTGAGGGCTCTGCTACCATCGCTGGCGTTGACAATGGCTGTCAGACTTCGATGGAGCGCTTCAAGGCCGATAACCGCAAGGCTTACTATGGCAAGTGCCTCGTGGTGCTTAAGGCCGCCAAGACACCGGGCAGTATCAGTCTCACTGCCAAAGGCGTAGACTTGAAAAAAGATAAAATTATCATCAATTGTAAATAACCCATCACAATGAATAAGACACGCACATTTCTTTTCATGATTATGTTATCCTGTGCCATCACTACTCAGGCACAGATTCAGACCAATGCCGGTGTGCAATATCTACAGAATTGCGCCAAGGATATGTCAACCGATTTCAGTGACCTGTCCAACACCTATTTCCTGGCCGACAGTCTCGTGTCGTTTGACAAGGCTAAATGCCAGGGCTTAGTAAACTGGAAGCGCTATCGCTTGTCGCCACGCCAGGCTTTCAATCTCAATGGTTATTGGCCTGTCAGAATGCAGATGCTCGATTTTCCCGATACGCAGTACGACAACGACCCCAATTTGAGTATCAGCCTTGACTTCATCGATGCCCGCACCGTGCGTGTCAGGATGTTGACCACACCAATCGAGCCCAAGGATGAGACCCAAGAAGACCCTATGTTCTCGGATGCTTTCAAAAGCAAGATGGCTTCTTCTGGGAAAGGAATGAATGGCTGGACTACTGCCGAAACGGCACAGAGTATCACATACAGCAATGCCAATGGCAAGATCGAAATACAGAAATATCCTTGGCGACTGATTGTCCGTAACCGTGATGGGAAGATTCTGACGCAGACGCGTGCTATAGTCGACAATGACTCCACACAAGTGAAATTATTGCCTTTCAGTTTCATCAAACGAGGAGCCGACAACTCACGCAGTATCAACCCTGTGTTCCTGCTCTCACCAGGTGAGCGGATTTATGGTTGTGGTGAATCCTTCACCCAACTCAATAAAGTGGGACAGAAAGTTCATCTGTATGTCACCGACCCTCAAGGACCAGAGACCGACGGAATGTATAAGCCCGTGCCCTTCTATTTCAGTAACCGTGGCTATGGTATATTCATGCACACCAGTGCTCCCGTCACATGCGACTTTGGTGCCAGTTATATTGGTGCTCAGCGGCTGTTCATGGGTGACGAAACGATGGATTTCTTCATTTTCCTTGGTGAGCCTAAAGAGATTCTTGATGCCTACACCAATGTGACAGGAAAAAGTCCGATGCTGCCTCTTTGGACTTTTGGCACCTGGATGAGCCGTATTACTTATTTCTCTCAAAAAGAGGGACTTGAAGTGGCCGATGCGCTTCGCTTTAATAAGATTCCTGCCGATGTTATCCATTTTGACACGGGATGGTTTGGAGTGGATTGGCAGTGCGACTACCAGTTTGCAAAGGACCGCTTCCCTAATCCAGTTTCCATGCTAAAGACCATGAAGAAAGACGGTTTCCACGTCTGTCTCTGGCAATTGCCCTATTTCACCCCCAAAAACCGTTATTTCAGCGAGATTGTGCAACAGGGTATGCATGTGCGGAATGCAATGGGCGGTATGCCCTATGAGGATGCTGTACTCGACCTGTCGAATCCTACTACCGTGAAGTGGTATCAAGAAAAAATCGGAGGGTTGATTCAGCAAGGAGTAGGTGCCATCAAGTGTGATTTTGGTGAGGCTGCTCCGTTCAATGGTTTGTATGCAAGTGGAAAAACAGGTTTTTACGAGCACAATCTATATCCTCTTCGATACAATATGGCATTGTGGAACGCCGTGAAGAATTATTCTGGCGAGGGTGTCATCTGGGCACGTAGTGCCTGGGCTGGGTCGCAGCGTTATCCTTTGCACTGGGGAGGTGATGCCGCCACCAACAACATCGGTTTGCTGGGTGACTTGCGTGGTGGTCTAAGTTTCGGATTGAGTGGGTTCTCTTTCTGGAGCCATGACATGGGCGGATTTGTTACGGCATCGCCTGAGGACATCTATCGGCGTTGGTTGCCTTTTGGTTTCTTGTCTTCCCACACACGCGCACATGGCGCACCCCCTACCGAGCCATGGCTTATCAGTGAGTCGTTCACGGATGCTTTCCGCGAATCTGCCGAGATGAAATATCGATTGATGCCATATGTCTATGCACAGGCAAAGGATTGCAGCAACCGTGGACTTCCCATGGTGCGCGCCCTGTTGGTGGAATTCCCCGAAGATCCCGGTGCTTGGTTGGTGGAGGATGAGTATATGTTTGGCTCGCAGATTCTTGTTGCTCCGCTGATGGAGAGTGGAGACAGTCGCGTGTGCTATTTGCCCCGTGGCAAGTGGATTGACTATCAAAGCGGTCAGGTGTATGATGGCGGTTATCAAACCATCAAAGCCGGCAAGATACCCTGTGTCATCTTGGTTCGTGACGGTTCGTTGATTCCCCATGTGCCTGTGGCGCAAAGTACCGACAAAATCGATTGGAACAAGTTGGAGTGGAAGTCATATAAGGTTGACGCCAAGACTTGCCGTGGCCTGCAATACATGCCTGGCGACTCCGACGTGAAAGAAATCACCAGAGAATAGTAGACAAAGAATCCCGTTTTTTCATAGTTTATTCTGCTTGCAATTGAAATTTTAAAATGAGAAAAATTATCTCTATCGTATTCTTGGCCTTGTTGCCGCTGTCCATGATGGCCGGACCCGTAACCAAGAATAAAGCCGCTCAGAATGCCAGGCAATTTCTGCTTGACACAAGGGTCGACTGTGCTGTTAAGAAGATGAAGATGGCCTACCTGTCGGTAAATCAGGAAAACCCCGACCGGGCCAATTACTATGTGTATAATATAGGTGATGATGAGGGCTTCGTTATTGTCTCTGGTGACGATCGCGCTGCTGCGGTGCTCGGCTACAGTGATATGGGCAAGTTTGATTTTGACCATATGCCCGACAATTTACGGTGGTGGATGCAGTATTATGCCGAAGCCATGGAATATGTAACCGACAGCCAGGCAAGTGCCCCGTCGTCACAAAGTCGTCCAAAAGATTTCATTCCGCCTTTGTTGAAAACCAAGTGGAATCAGGATGCCCCCTACAATCTCTTCTGTCCTGATTACAATGGTCGGCAGTGTCCCACCGGGTGTACGGCCACAGCCATAGCGCAAGTGCTCAACTATCACAGATACCCCGACGGAGAAACCAAGTCGATTCCTGGTTATAACAGCCAAACCATCAACAAATGGATGCCTTTGCTGCCTGCTACGACCTTCGAGTGGGACAAGATGCGCAATAGTTATACCAGCACATCCTCTCAAGAAAGCAAAGAGGCTGTGGCCAAGTTGATGCAATATTGTGGCCAACTTGTGGAAATGGACTACACTCCCGATGGCTCTGGTGCATCAGCGAGTGTCCTTGCCAGCCGTTTGCCCCAATTCTTCAATTATCCCAACACGATACATAGCGTCAGCCGTGAGGGATACAGCATTGCAGAATGGGACAGCTTGCTGCTCAATGAGTTGCGCAATAATCGCCCTGTGCTATATACAGGTTATACCACTTCATGGGAAGGACATGCATTCGTTTGCGATGGTTACAATGGCAATGGCCTTTATCACATCAACTGGGGATGGGGAGGAGCAGCCGATGGCTATTTCCGCATCTCGGTTCTCGATGCCGGTACAGGTGGCATAGGTGGCGGTAATACATCCTACAAATTCTCTCTTATGCAAGGTGCCTTGCTTGGTATTCAGGCATCAGGCCAGGATGACTTTGTGGGTGTTGAGGACCCTGTTACTATCTGTGCCCGACCCTCATTGGAAAACGGACGTGAGTATGAGCGATTGTCCGTCGAACAAGATTTCGAGGATGTCAGGGCCTTTATTTCCATGATTACAAAAAAGGAGAGAGATTCGTGGCAGACGGTGGGGATGGCACTTTGCGATGAGAATAATCAGATTTTGAGCGTTCTGTGTTCCGAATCTAAATATTTCTGGTCTGGCTATCCCAATGATTTTTTATGGAATCTGCCCTTTGGCAAGGATATAACACAAGGTCATTATGCTATTCGTCCTGTCTATAAAATAGGTAACTCATGGTATCTGGCCGATGGTGCCCAAGGCTATTATCTCGATGTGAAAATCGACAGTCTTAACATGACATTAACCCCTGTGCCCAAAGGTGACTTTGTGGTGAACAGTGTTAAGAAGAAAAATGGCTTCCTCATTGTTAATCTTACAAACAATGACGAGGAGATTGTAGGGTATATGTACTTGAGCAAACTTAATGAGCAAGGACAGTTTGATGCCATCGGATATGAGCATATCGCCATCGAAGCCAACAGCACCAGTGATATCAGCATCTATCTCGATGACAAGCATCCCCTTGATTTGGACAACGATGTGTTTACCCTTTCTGTGGATGAATTCGGACACTATTTCTACTGCAATGTCAAAAACGATGGTGCGGAGATAGGCCAGGACGTGCGTATCTTGAATCTTTCAGATGACAGTACCTCTATTGTGGGCGACCGTGCCATGGTTGAGTTCTCTGTGACCAACAAGGGTACTGGTGTGTACCATCATTTCATTCAGGCAGGTGTCTGCAATCAGCAGGGTGAGATGAAAAAAGGCAGTCTGCTGAAAGTCGTTGATTTGTCGCCAGGTGAGACCATGCTTTTCCGCGAAGATTTCCTCTTGACAGACTTTGATACCCCGCACGCTGTTTCTGTACGCCATTATGACAGTGATAACAAGATGGTTCCCTATGAGACAGATTATTACAATACGGCCAGGGGCGCTATCTTCTGGACTGCCGATGGTTCGCTGCACACAATGCCCGCTGCCGAGCCTTTTGTCGTGCCAGAGGAGGCGCTTGCTATCAATGTGCGCAATGCTTACACCAAGACCGTTACACCCAATAGCAATCCCAACACACTTTATCTTCTTGACCGCAGCGTGCCCAAGTCCTTGACAGGTCACAACATTCTGAACTACCAGAACAAGACTGGAGTGCTGACGTTGACAGATGGTTATGACTATTATATACCAGAACCTGTTACTGTCACATCATCCGTTAGGTATGTGCGTGAATTCGATGCCGATGATGCTGGAAAATGGTCATCTGTCGTCTTGCCATTTGAGGTTGATGAAGTGAAAGTGGACAATACACCCGCCGACTGGTTCCATACTTCCGATGCCGCGGGAAAGGACTTTTGGCTTCAGGGTATATCCTCAATTCAAAGTGGCGTTGTCAAAATGAATGACGTGCCAACTCTGCAGGCCAACCAACCCTATTTGATTGCAACCGACGGCTCGTTGACGGGCAAACAAGTCGTTTTCTCTGCTGGAGCAACAACCTTGTCACCAACTGACAGTGTCCCCAAGACATTAGTGCTGAATGGATTTGAGTTGTGTTGGAATAATCTGTCGCAGGAAATCGACGAATTGTTTGTGCTTGATGGTAGTGCTTTCGTCTGGTCGTCTACCCCCGTCATGACGATACCTTTTAGAGTCTATTTGCGAAATGCCGATACAACTGGGGGCACCTCTATCGGGTTGGAAGGCCCTGCCGTCCCCAATTACATCAAGGAATTGCCCAATATCGCGAACACAGATATGACTATTTACAATCTCGCTGGAATAAAAGTGGGTACACTCGGACAACTCGACAGACTCCCCATGGGCATATACTTGATTAGTGGACGAAAAATCATCATCAAATGATTCAAATTTCGCAAGAATAATATGTTTTTTTGCTATTTTTGCATCCGCAAATGACCAAATTAATATAAAAACATGCCAGACAACAACAATAATCGCCAGCAAAGACCTAAATCCTCCACGCCCATTGACACAGGGCTGGGACATGTACCACCACAGTCGCTGGAGACTGAGCGGCTGGTGCTGGGCGCTTTAATGATTGACAAAGACGCCTTCACCGTGGTGAGTGAGATTCTACGACCAGAAACTTTTTACGAACCCCGTAATCAATATGTGTATGCAGCCATCCAGCGTCTCACCTTCGATGAGCGACCTGTGGATGTCATTACCGTTGTGGAACAATTGAAACGTGACGGGACGTTGGAGAAAGTAGGCGGAGAAATGTATGTTTACGACTTGACTGCGAGTGTGGCTTCTTCCGCCCACGTGGAATACCATTCGCGTATTCTGGCCCAGAAATTCCTTGCACGCCAGTTGATTTCCTTTGCGAGTCAGATAGAGACGAAAGCATTCGACGAAACCAATGACATAGATATTGTGATGCAGGAAGCAGAGGGAAGTCTGTTTGAATTGTCACAGAAAAATATGAAGCAGGATTACACCCAGATTGATCCTGTGGTGAAACAGGCTGTGGAAATCATGCAGAAGGCCGCATCCAACAAGGGTGGATTGACAGGTGTACCCAGTGGGTACACCAAACTCGACGATATGACTTCTGGATGGCAGAAGAGCGACTTGGTAATTATAGCTGGCCGTCCTGCCATGGGAAAAACTTCTTTTGCCCTCTCTATCGCCAAGAATATCGCTGTAGACCATCGTTTGCCTATCGCTTTCTTCTCTCTTGAAATGAACAATGTGCAATTGGTCAACCGACTTATATCCAATACATGTGAGATTGAAGGAAAAAAAGTGATGAATGGTCAGTTGGACGATGCCGATTGGAACCGTTTTGATAAGAATATCGGAAAATTGCTTGGCGCACCTCTTTATATTGATGATACTCCAGGATTGTCAATCTTTGAATTACGCACCAAAGCCCGTCGATTGGTCAGAGAGAAGAAAGTGGAATTGATAATGATAGACTACCTGCAGTTGATGAATGCCAACGGCATGAAATTTGGCAACCGTCAGGAAGAGGTTTCCACAATCAGCCGTTCGCTCAAGTCATTGGCCAAGGAACTTGATATCCCGATTCTAGCATTGTCGCAGTTGAACCGTTCGGTCGAGACACGAGACAGCAGTGCCAGTAAGGTGGACGGGAAACGACCGCAATTGAGCGACCTCCGTGAATCGGGTGCCATCGAGCAAGACGCCGATATGGTGCTGTTTGTGCATCGTCCCGAATATTATCATATTCTGCATGATGAGAATGGAAATGACCTGCATGGAATGGCACAAATTATTATCGCCAAACACCGTAAAGGTGCCGTAGGTGATGTCCTCCTCAATTTCAGGGGAGAGTATACCCGTTTTGCCAATCCCGAAGATACTTATATTCCTCCTACTCAAGGTGGCGAAATCATTGGCTCGAAAATGAACGGAGCTTTGCCTCCCGACGACCCCTTTGGGCCTGATATCCCTGACTTACCACCACCTTTCTAAAATACTTAGGTCTTTTCGGACTTATGGGATTTGCAAATCTTGTAAGTCCCTTATTCTTAACAATAACACATATCAAGATGAGAAAGAAATTACTGTTTGCTGCTTTGCTTATTGTGCTGACGGGGTGTGTGGATGCACAAAGCATATCAATTCTTGGCGACTCCTATTCCACATTCGAAGGCTATGTGACACCCTCGACCAATGAAATGTGGTATTATGAGGAGAATGGCAATAAAACTGATGTTAATGATGTGACCGATACCTGGTGGTGGCAAGTCATCAAAGAAGGTGGTTTCAAATTCTGCCAAAACAACAGTTACTCTGGAAGTACCATCGGATATAGAGGGTATGACGGTAACGATTATTCTGCCCGTTCGTTTATCACCCGACTTGATGATCTGGGGTGCCCCGATGTCTTGCTTATTTTTGGAGCGACAAACGACAGTTGGGCGGGAGAGCCTGTTGGTGAGTACAAATATGAAGGATGGACAAAGGCTGATTTTTATACCTTCCGCCCCGCTATGACCTATATGATGCATCATGCCAAGAATCGTTATCCAAATGTTCGTATCTATTTCTTGCTTAACAGTGAATTGCGTGAGGATATCACCCAATCTTGTGTGGAAATATGTCGTCATTACGACATCCCCTGCATTCAGTTGCAGAACATTGACAAAATCAATGGTCACCCATCCGTCAAAGGAATGCGTGCCATTTCCCTACAGGTGTTGCAGCGGATGAAACAGGATGGAGTTATCAAGTAAGATATCCATAAAAGTTGCTGTTCGTTGCCGTTTTGTGTAAATAAATCACAAATTATCGCTAAAATCGCAAAATAAATATCATTTTATTTGTTGGTTGAGTAGTAAATGCTTACTTTTGCAGCCGTAAATGAAGAGACAATGAGTAACAACACTATTATCATTAGCCTACTATCTATTCGACTGCAGCATGTGGCCGGAAGTGTCAAGGTGTGTTAATGATTTTGTATTTGTTATACATAAATGAAGCCTTTCTCACTTCCCAAAGTGCGAAAGGCTTTTTTGGTACACTCAGCAACTAACTACCCTAACGGGATAAAATGAAATAACAATGAATGAGAGATTATTTATCTTTGACACAACACTACGAGATGGTGAACAAGTGCCTGGATGCCAACTCAACACTGTAGAGAAAATTCAGGTGGCCAAACAATTGGAAATGCTTGGCGTGGATGTAATCGAGGCAGGATTCCCCATTTCAAGTCCTGGCGATTTCAATTCTGTTATTGAGATTTCAAAATCCGTGACATGGCCCACCGTCTGTGCCCTGACACGTGCAGTGGAAAAAGACATTGACTTGGCGGCAGAATCACTGCAATATGCCAAGCATAAGCGTATTCACACAGGTATTGGTACCAGCGACTCTCATATTCTTTACAAGTTTAACTCCAATCGGGAGGAAATCATCCAAAGAGCTGTGGCAGCTGTGAAATATGCCAAGAAATACGTGGAGGATGTGGAGTTTTATGCCGAAGATGCAGGCCGCACCGACAATGAGTATCTTGCCAGGGTGGTGGAAGCTGTTATTAAGGCTGGTGCCACAGTGGTGAATATCCCCGATACGACAGGATATTGCCTACCCGAAGAATATGGTGCCAAGATAAAATATCTGATGGAACATGTTGATGGTATCGAAAAGGCCATTATTTCCACCCATTGTCACAACGACTTGGGACTGGCTACCGCTAATTCCTTCAGCGGCGTTCTCAATGGCGCACGACAGGTGGAGGTGACCATCAACGGCATTGGTGAGCGTGCCGGGAATACCTCGCTCGAAGAGATAGCAATGATTCTGAAATGCCACAAATACTTGAATATCGATACCAACATCAACACAACAAAAATCTATCCTACCAGCCGTATGGTATCAGGCTTGATGAACATGCCTGTGCAACCTAATAAAGCCGTGGTGGGACGTAATGCTTTTGCCCATTCGAGCGGCATTCATCAAGATGGGGTTTTGAAAAATGTCAGTACCTACGAGATTATGAATCCGAAGGACATTGGACTTGATGACAACTCTATCGTACTGACTGCACGGTCGGGTAGGGCTGCTCTGAAATACCGGCTTCATGTGCTTGGGGTAAATGTGGAGAGCGAGACGCGAATCGACAAGATTTATGCTAAATTCCTCAAGTTGGCAGACCAGAAGAAGGAAATCAACGATGCTGATATTCTAATGCTGGCAGGGGCCGACACGGCGGAGGCTCACGCTGTAAAACTCGACTTCCTGCAGGTGACCACTGGCATGGGTGTGAGAAGTGTGGCCAGTATCGGACTTGACATCAGCAATCAGAAGTTTGAGGCTGCCTCCACTGGTAATGGCCCTGTGGATGCCGCTATCAATGCCCTGAAGAAAATCATACAAAAGAAGATGACCCTCAAAGAGTTCACTATTCAGGCCATCTCTAAAGGTTCCAACGACGTGGGTAAGGTACACATGCAAGTGGAATACGACAATAACCTATATTATGGTTTTGGCGCTAACACTGATATTGTGACCGCTTCGGTGGAGGCATATATTGACTGTATCAACAAATTTAGGAAATAACACAATGAATACACTCTTCGATAAAATTTGGGACAAACACGTTGTGCAAATCGTGGAAAACGGACCCACGCAATTGTATATAGACCGTCTTTATTGCCATGAGGTGACTTCGCCACAGGCTTTCGACGGGATGAGAGAAAGAGGACTGAAGTGTCTACGGCCAAGGCAGATTTTCTGTATGCCCGACCACAACACGCCCACTCATGACCAGGACAAACCCATTGCAGACCCTGTCTCACGGAATCAGGTCGAGAAATTGGAGCGTAATTGCCGGGATTTTGGACTAACACACTTTGGTATGATGTCACCAGACAACGGTATCGTCCATGTGGTGGGACCAGAAAAAGGGCTTTCTTTACCAGGTATGACCATTGTCTGTGGAGACTCACACACATCCACACACGGTGCGATGGGAGCCTTGGCATTCGGTATCGGAACTTCTGAAGTGGAGATGGTTCTTGCCTCACAGTGTATCCTTCAGCAGAAGCCCAAATCTATGCGTATCAATATCAACGGCCGACTTAGAGAAGGGGTGACAGCCAAGGATGTGGCTCTGTTTCTTATGGCAAAACTCACCACTTCGGGGGGGACTTGCTATTTTATCGAATATGCTGGCGATGTGGTTCGGCAAATGTCAATGGAAGGGCGTCTCACACTCTGCAACCTGACCATCGAAATAGGTGCCAGAGGCGGCTTTGTGGCTCCTGACGAGACCACTTTCGCATATCTAAAGGGACGAGAATACGCTCCGAAAGGCCAAGAATGGGAGCAGGCCGTCGCCAATTGGAAAACACTGAGAAGTGGAGATGATGCTGTCTTCGACCGTGAGGTGACCTATGATGCCAGTGAGATAGAACCACGAATTACATACGGTACAAACCCCGGTATGGGTGTAGGTATCAGTGAGTGCATCCCAACACTCGAGAGTGTTGATGCCACCAGCAGGGCTTCGTTCCTCAAGGCTTTGTCATATATGGGCTTTTCTCCTGGTGAAAGATTGGAGGGCAAGGAGATTGACTATGTCTTTCTTGGTGCCTGCACCAATGGGCGCATCGAAGATTTCCGTGCATTCACGTCAGTGGTGAAAGGAAAGAAGAAAGCAGAAAACGTGACTGCATGGCTGGTGCCAGGTAGTTGGGCTGTAGATAAACAAATACGTGCCGAGGGTCTGGACAAAATATTGAATGAGGCCGGCTTTGAAATCCGCCAGCCTGGTTGTTCGGCCTGTCTGGCTATGAACGATGACAAAATTCCTTCTGGAAAATATTGCGTATCTACCAGCAATCGCAATTTCGAGGGGCGCCAGGGCCCAGGTTCACGAACTCTGCTCGCCAGTCCACTTCTGGCTGCTGCTGCAGCCATCACAGGAAAAATCTCTGACCCAAGAAAGTTATAATCTTTCTATAGTATGGATAATGAAATAGTGTCAATAAAACAATAAGACATGAAACAAAAATTCGATATCATCACAAGTACCTGTGTGCCACTTCCTTTGGAGAATGTGGATACAGACCAGATTGTTCCCGCCCGTTATTTGAAGGCAACAGACAAAAAGGGATTCGGCGACAACCTGTTCCGCGACTGGCGGTATGACAAGGACGGAAATCCCATCAAGGATTTTGTGCTCAACAATCCTAAATATAGTGGTTGCATTCTTGTGGCTGGAAAGAATTTCGGCTCAGGTTCATCGCGTGAACATGCAGCCTGGGCTATTGCGGGTTATGGATTCCGGGTAGTGATAAGTTCTTTCTTCGCTGATATACATAAAAACAATGAACTAAACAACTTCGTTCTTCCAGTTGTCGTTTCTGAAAACTTTTTACAACAACTCTTTGCCAGCATAGAAAACGACCCAAAGATGCAGGTTGAGGTGGATTTGCCCAACCAGAAAGTAACCAATCTGGCTACAGGGCAAAGTGAGCATTTCGAAATCAATGGATACAAGAAGCATTGTCTGATGAATGGTTTAGACGATATCGACTTCCTGCTTCAGAATAAAGACAAGATAGAACAATGGGAACACCAGAACAAATGAGGCTAACTCCCTCACTACATCCATTTGTCGAGATTCTGGATTGCACATTGCGCGACGGTGAGCAGACAAGTGGCGTGTCGTTCTTGCCACACGAGAAACTCATGATAGCGCGTATGCTCATGAAAGATCTTAATGTGGATCGTATCGAGGTGGCTTCGGCTCGTGTGTCGGAAGGTGAGAAAGAGGCGGTGAAAATGATTTGTCGCTATGCAGCCAAAGTAGATATGCTTCACAAAGTGGAGGTACTGGGATTTGTGGATGGGCGACTGTCACTCGACTGGATCAACGAAACTGGTTGTAAAAATGTCAACCTACTGGCGAAGGGCTCATTAAGACACTGCACACAGCAACTGCATAAGACTGTGGATGAGCATATCGAGGACATCCTTTACTCGCTCGACTATGCCAACAAACTCGGAATAGGGGTGAATGTTTATCTGGAAGACTGGAGCAACGGAATGCTGGAGTCGCCAGACTATGTCTATAAGATGATGGATGCGCTCGTGCCCACATCCGTCAAGCGATTCATGCTTCCAGACACGCTGGGAATCACCAATCCGTTACAGGTCATCGAGTTCTTCCGTAAGATGCGTAGAAGATATCCCGACGTGCATTTTGATTTCCATGCCCACAACGACTACGACTTGGCCGTGTCGAACTCGCTGGCAGCCGTGCTTTGTGGCGCCAAGGGTATTCACGTCACTGTCAATGGGTTGGGAGAGCGATGCGGCAATGCGCCCCTGTCGAGTGTGCAGGCAATTCTGAAAGACCAATTCCATGCTGAGACCAGCATCCATGAGGACAAACTCAATGACATCAGCAGACTGGTGGAGGAATACAGTGGCATTGCCATTGCACCCAATCAGCCCATTGTGGGTGAGAATGTGTTCACACAAGTGGCTGGAGTGCATGCTGATGGAGACAACAAGGACAACCTCTATTGCAATGCCTTGATTCCTGAAAGGTTTGGACGCAAGCGTGAATACGCATTGGGCAAAAACAGCGGACAAGCCAATATTGCTCTCAACCTGCAAGAGTTGGGCCTGGAACTCTCACCAGAACAGATGGAAAAGGTGACCAAGCGTATTACCGAACTGGGCGACCGAAAGGAAATTGTGACTCAGGATGATCTCCCTTATATCGTCAACGACGTGCTCAAGCACACCACACCAGAAGATAAGGTCAAACTGCTTAGTTATATGGTCTCATTGTCATACGGACTCAAGCCTATTGCCAGTATCAAGGTGCAAGTCAATGGTCAGCAATATGCTGCTGAATCCACTGGCGACGGACAGTATGACGCTTTCGTGAAGGCTCTGCGCAATATCTACAAGGTGAATTTGAACCGAGAGTTTCCCATTTTGGCCAACTATGCCGTGTCCATACCACCGGGAGGCCGTACGGATGCCCTTGTTCAGACTGTCATCACATGGCGAAATGGCAATAAGACCATCCGCACCCGCGGACTTGACGCCGACCAGACGGAGGCAGCTATCAAAGCCACTTTCCGTATGCTCAATATTTTTGAAGAACAGCAACAATCAACAACTTAAATACAATTATTATGAAACTAAAAATAGCCGTCCTGCCTGGTGATGGTATAGGACCTGAGATTATGCGACAAGGTGTGGCCGTGATGGACGCCATCGCCGAGAAATTCAATCACGAAGTGGAGTATGAAGAAGCCATTTGTGGTGCTCATGCCATTGAGAAAGTAGGCGATCCTTTTCCCGAGGAAACTTTCCAAACTTGTCTGAATGCCGATGCTGTGCTTTTCGCTGCCGTTGGCGACTTGAAATATGACAACGACCCAACGCTGAAAGTCCGGCCCGAGCAGGGGCTGCTGGCTATGCGAAAAAAACTGGGGTTATTTGCAAACATCCGACCAGTGCAAACGTTCAAATGCCTGCTTCACAAGAGTCCGCTGCGGGCTGAGTTGGTAGAGGGTGCTGATTTCATCTGCATCCGCGAATTAACAGGCGGTATGTATTTCGGCGAGAAATATCAAGACAACGAAAAGGCTTACGACACCAACATTTACACCCGTCCAGAGATTGAGCGTATCCTGAAAGTAGGGTTTGAATATGCTCGCCGCCGTCATCACCATCTTACTGTCATAGACAAGGCCAATATTTTGGCATCCAGCAGGTTATGGCGACAGATTGCAAAAGAGATGGAGCCACTCTATCCCGACATTACCGTGGATTATATGTTTGTGGACAATGCCGCCATGCGTATGATAGCCGAACCCACATTCTTTGATGTGATGGTGACAGAAAACACCTTTGGTGATATACTTACTGACGAGGGTAGTTGCATATCTGGCTCCATGGGACTGCTTCCTTCAGCCTCAACAGGTGAGAGTACTCCTGTTTTTGAGCCTGTCCATGGCTCGTGGCCGCAGGCCGCAGGCAAGAATCTTGCCAATCCGCTGGCTCAAATTCTTTCCGTGGCTATGATGCTGGAGTATTTCGGACTGAACGAGGAGGGCATCCTGGTGAGAAATGCGGTTAACGCCAGTCTTGACGCCAATGTGCGAACACCTGAGATACAAGTGGAAGGAGGCGGTAAATATGGCACACGAGAAGTGGGCAAGTGGATTGTAGAGTGGATTAAGAATCAATAGGCAGATGAAGATACCCCGATTTCTATTCCTGGGATTATTGCTTCTCAATGTGAATACTGTGTTTGGTCAGACCTACGACCAATTGCGTGATTCTCTGGAAGCCGCCACAAAACTCTGCTTGAAATTCCCTGATGACAATGACCTCAGACTGAAAAAAGCATCGTGGAATATCTTGCTCGAACAGTGGGCATACGCTCAGAAAGAATACGATATCATCCTCTCAAGAGAGCCGGCCAATGTGGCGGCTCTCTACTATCGTGCATTTACCAACGAAAAATTGAACAGATATAATTTTGCACGCAAGGACTATGAGACGATGCTGAAAATCGTACCGGGAAATTTCAATGGGCAGTTGGGATTGGCATTGCTCAACCAGAAAGACATGCATTACACCGAGGCTATGGATATGATTAACAGTCTGGTGGAACAATATCCTGACAGTGCTGTGGTATACGCTGCCCGTGCAGGAATGGAGGCAGAGAGGAATATGATGGAACTCGCTGAATACGATTATACAGAAGCCATAAGCCGTGAGCCATCCAACACCGACTATATTCTCAATCGATTTGACGTAAGGCTACGGCTTGGCAAAAAGAAGGAGGCCCGTGATGACTTGGAGCTGGCAGTAAAGGCTGGCATTCCGCGTCCCGCACTTGCTGACTATTTCGCACGTTGTGCGCGATGAAGCCATCACTATGGCTTGCGATTACATTCCAGCCAATGGTCAATTAGTTGACGGGCTATTGACAGCTTTTCTGGTATTTGTGGCAAATGGTCATAGCGAAACCACCCGCCACGTGACAGTTCCGACCGTTGCAAGTGAATGTCACCACTGACATAGTCGGCGTAGAAACCCACCATCAGTCCACAGGGATATGGCCAAGGCTGGCTGGCAAAATAGCGGATATTGGTGATTTCCACGCCGGTCTCTTCGGCCACTTCCCTGCGAACGGCTTCTTCCAATGTCTCTCCTGTTTCAACAAATCCGGCCACCAGACCATACATACCATTGTTACGGAAATTCCGGGCATGGACAAGCAACACTTCATCACCACGGTACACCAGGCAGATGACGGCAGTAGCCAGTTGTGGCCACACTTCTTTGCCACACAGGGTGCATTGTTTCGAAATATCGGTCTGCATTTTCATGGGACCTCCACACACACCGCAGTATTTGGTGTTGGCATCCCAATATAGGATTTCAGCACATTTTCCCGCTTTCTCATATAGAGCAAGTGGCAGTTTGCTATAGGATTGTCTGAGTCCACACATCTCATATCGTGGATTGTTGGTTACAGGCATGTCAATACTGTAGGCTTTTACCACGTGTCCGGCAAGTGGGGCTATGTTGTGAATCGTTGTCCAGTCTTTCACTGTGGTGGGAGGCTGGTCTTGGTATGGAATGGTGTATTTCCCGTCGGAAGTCTTTTCCAACAGCAAATCGTTTTTGCAAAACACAAACCAATAATTCATTTTTTACGTTTTTGGAGAGAAACTTTGTGAGAATTCTACGCGTTTGAGAATTTATCTCTATTGACTATTTAAATAATAAGGCACGGTCTCGCTTGATGGCAGGTACGGTCCACTCTTCGGGGACGAAACGCCAATTGTTGTGGGGTTGGGGATTAAGATTCCCTGCCTTTTCTATTTCCTGCATGAGATAGAACCGCTGGTCCTTCTCTGTCTTATATACAATCCGACTTGGAATTTTCTCAAGTGGGATGCCTGCACCTCGGGTGAGCAACTCTCCACCACCATTGCCACGGTAACTATTCATGGCAACACGGTACCATTTGTGCTCGTCGAAGGGTTCTCCATTGCTCATGCGCAGGATTCGTACTTTCTGTCCATCGGGCTTGGTGACATCCACCTCGTAGTCAATGCCAGCGGCACTGTCAAAGTTGAAGGCCAGGTTCTTGAACATAAATCGCTGCTGGTCGTCAGTCTCTTTGTCATTGAGCAACATGATATGGTCGTCGGGCGACTTCATTGTGTTTACCCATAGGTCATAACTCATTTCCAGATGTTTCCGCACTTCCTCGCCAGTCATTCGAAGCACATACAATTGGTTCTCGTATCGGTAAAGATTGAACATGTCGCTTACGCATACTGTGCCAGAAGGAATTTTCGTGTCGAAAGACAGGGGAGCGTTGAAGGAGATGTCTGCTCCTGTGAGCTGGATTTGTAAATCATGAATGAAATCAGTGAAAGCAGCATTGCCAAAATAGCAGTCGCGTGTATATAGGGCATTCTCGAACACACCAATTGGGCGGTTGACATAATTGTTCACACTGTCGATGGCAGCCTGGAAATGCGACACAAATTGCTGGTCAATCTCATAGGGGGTGACATCAACAATGTTGCCCTGAATGTGCTTGGTGATTATATGACGCTTGCCGATTTCTATTTCAATAGTGGCGTCAGACACCATCAGGGCATTGCATGAGGGATCGAGGCAAACCACATCTTTGCCTGCGGTGTTCTTCACAATGTCGTTGTGGGTGGTGTGGTCGTGACCATAGAGCACCAAGTCGAATCCAGGTACTTCCTTGGCTACGCGCAGAGATGCGTCCTCTTCATATTGGTCGGTGACGATGCCACCTTCCTGACCCGAATGAAAAAGTCCAATCACAACATCGGGATGCTCATGCTCGTTCAGGTAGGTCATCCAATATCGTGCTGTGGCCACCATCTCGTCGAAACGTAAACCACTCCATAAATCCTCATTGAGCCAGTTGGGAATGGCGGGTGTCAGCATACCGATTACGGCAATTTTCACCCCTTGGCGCTCAATGATGGTGTAAGGTTTGACGTAAGGTTTCCCTGTTTTTGTATCGATGATATTAGCACCGAGTACAGGGCATTTCAACTCACGAATCCATTTGTCATACACCGCATGTCCGGTCTCAATGTCGTGGTTGCCTATAGTCTGGGCGTTATAGCCCATATAATTCACCACGTCTGCGGCCACATTGGTCATGCTCGTGTTCACATAGTTGGTGTAATAGCATGTGGGCTGACCTTGCAAAATATCACCATTCTCGAAAAGGAGCAGGTTGTCACCGTATTCTTTGCGCAGCTGTGCGACGTAGGTGCTCACTCTGGCCAGAGTGCCTTTCTTGGGTGTACGGTTGATAAAATCGTAAGGAAAAAAGCATCCATGCACATCGCTCGTTTCGACAATGCGCAACTTCACAGTCTTGTTTTTCGCATCCATTGTCATGGGGCTGATAATTGTTAATGCCAACAGGGTGGCCACCATTGTGATTTTCATTTCTTTTCTTTTTTATTAGGTTTGTCTTCTTCTTGTTTGCGGTTTATGCCCAGCAGGTCGCGCCATCCATTGAAGTCTTTTTTCATAATCAGTCCCACTCCTTGCGTATTAAGACTGTTTTTGATGAAATAGCGGTCGTTGGTTTGATTATAAACTTTCACGGCCAGATTGCCATTAGGATAGAGCAGATAGCGAATGTCGAAATCACCGATAAAACTTGTTGTTGCATTTGGGTTATCTCGGTAACCGAACTGCCCGTTGATTTGAAGTCGGTTGTCAAGGAGTCTGCCTGAAAGGATACCTTCATACTCGGCATTATTCCAACCCTCATCACCGGTGGAGATGTTTGCGCCAAAATTCCAGTTGTTGTTGTTGATTATGCTGCCAAGGAGTGTGTTGATTTGCTGGCTGATGGTTCCGCTCAGCAAACTTTGCATGGCAAGGCTGGTCTGGCTTTGACGTTCTTGGTCTTGATTGACAGAATTGTTGGTCTGATTGTTGTAAAATCTTCCTATAGCCAATAAATAGATGACCTGTTGGTTCAACTCCTCTTCACTGTTGATAAGGCTTCGCACCATCTGTTGTGCGTCGTTGCTGACAGTGGGCATTTCCATGTCAAAATCTACGGTGGGGTGTGCGGGCGTGCCATTAATATTCATCAGACAGTTCACGCGTATGTTGTTGCTGGTGAAACTTCTGCCTAAATTCAAGTCAGAGAGAGGAACACCATTCACAGTGTACGAGGCTTTGAGTGCCAGTGTGGCATCGTACGGGTCGCCACCAAAGGTAATAGCGCTTTCGGGAAGGAACTGAAAATCTTTTCTGAGTAAGTTCTGAATGGTCAGTTTATAGACACCGTGGTCTACATTGTAGTTGCCATATAGATTGAAACTGCCTTTGTTGAAATATGTGGCGCGTAGTGTTCCGCTGCCGTTAAGTGCGATGTAGTCACCGCTTTGCTCATCCATCAGTAGCCTTAAGGTCGCGTCTGGGTTGGCATTGATGATGAAATTCATGCGCAGGTCGGATGGGATGGAGGGCGCTTCGGAAGTGGTGCCAATGTTGGTATAGGTAGCAGAGTCGCTTGCTGTGCGCAAGCCTGCATATTCCATCTCGTCACCTTGTGGAGAAATATCGTTCCATTGGATGAACTCCTGGCTGCTTAAAGCGTCGGGACTGGCAGCATTGTAATAGAACACAGTGTTGCGTGTGGGGGTAATATTGATGTCGAGTGTTGTCTCGCCAGGCTCTCCATGAATGTGACAATCACCAGTGGCGAAAATTGTTCCGCAAAATGTCTCTTTGCCAAATTCCTTGAAATCGTATGCGAGTAATTGGTCGGCATTTACCATCAAATCATATCCGAACTGACTGAGATGTGTATGGGTAACCTCACCATTTACGATGCCAATGTTACCATACGCGTCGGTGATGGTGTCAGCATGAAATATTAAGTGGTCGGGACGCAATGTGATGGTGTCGTGTTGCATCGTATAAGTGGTATTGAGGGAACTCATCGTCAAATCACCATGGACCACCATCTTGCCCTCCATATTGATATTTTTTGATGGCCCGAAAATGCGCACATCGCCATATCCCCTGGCTTTCACGTTGCTGAGGAAACTGCCGCAATAGCGTTCGATAAATTGTAGTGGGGTGCCGTCAGAATGGATCTTGAGGTCCAGATGGAGGGGTGATAAGTCTATCTTGCCGTCGATTTTCGTGGTGTTACCCTCGTCATTGGCAAACCCATCCAATGCCAGTGCTTTGTCGTGGGCGTTCCACTGTGCGTCTATAATCATATCTCCAATTCTGCCATCAACAAACTTAAAATCTGCGATTTGCAACTGGGCATTGGCTTCTGGAGTGCTGAAAAGTGAGAAAAGGCGAGCCTGACCGGTGATGTGTCCGCTAAAATCTACATTTCTTACATGTAGGATGTTGAAAAGGTACCCAAAGTCGAGGTCTTGGATGTCCACTGTGAGAAAATCATCGGCTTTGTCTGTCGCATTACCATTGATGGTGATATGCTGATTGCCATTTCCAATCGTAAGATGGTCAACGTTGACCTGCTTGTTGCTGATGCGGATGTCGGATGAGTTGACTTGCCAGGCATCGTCATTGAGCATGATTGTTGACGGCATCATCTTGATGTCGATAGTCTTCAGTCCCTTGTTGTCAACGTCAAATTTTGCCAGACTGCTCAATGTGCCGTTCAGTGCGGCTTTTTTCCCATGATTGTCAAATTGAATGTCGGAAAGAATTGTGTTGTCGGCTGCCTTGGCATTCACTTTCAGGTCGATTGTAGTATCATCGTTTTGCCTCTTTTGGGTCCGGGCTTCACATTGAAGGGTGTCTCCGTATGTATAAAGGGAAATGTCCGTATCTTCGAAATCGTTGCCTTGATAGGAGAAAGACTTGATGTTGCAATTCATGTTAATCATGTTGTTGCGCTCGTCTATCTCACCATTAATCAATAAAGGATGTGTCAGCACGATGTCAAAGCCGGGAATCAACCTAAGCCAGTCGCTGTCGGTGATGGTGGCATTCAGTGTGAAGTGGTTGTTGTCATGGGAGATGCCTCGAGGTAGAATGGGCATCAAGGGCACTTTGTCGCGTGTGATATTGATGATGCTGTTGACAAGGTCACGGTAGTCTGAATAGTTGCCATTTAAATTGACTTGACCGAAATCACTGTCGATGCTGACTGAACGTTCACCTTGGTCATAGCCAATGTCCATACGAAGTGACTGAAGGGATAAATCCTTTTTGGGGGAAGAGAGACTGAGGTCGCTAATGGCCAACGTTCCTATCATGTTATTCAGATTACTGCCTTTGAGATTGGCTTCTGCATCTGCATTGATATCACTTACATGAAAGCCTTTGATTCCAAATGCCTCAGGATTGAAATCACGGATTTTAGCCACAAGATTCACCGAAGGTTCTATGGCACTGAGGTCAAACTGCCCATCTATTCCTATTATTCCATTGGGATCGTCTATGCTAAGCAAGCCATTGAATGCCATGTTGTTGTATCTACCATCTACCCCGATGTTTTTATAGGTGTAGCCATTGTATTCCAAATGCGAGATGTCACCATTGGCTACAAGTGCCATGCTTTTGTTGATGGGCAAACTGCCGTCGAGTTGTATGGAGGTGGCAAGCAACCCCAATTGTGGATTGTCCATCAAGCGTCCAAGTTGGAATCCTTCGGTCTCAATGTGGCCGCTGAAATGATTGTTGGTCATACTCAATGCCAGTTGTGCTTCACCGGCATCAGTAGATAACTGGCCGCTGACTGCAATCTCCTTTCCATTGCTGGCGGCTTCACCTTGATAGGCGATATTGCCGAGTCTGAGCACCTGCTGAGGAATGGTGAAATGTTCGCCAAAATAGGTGGAGATTTTGCTTACGCTATTGGCATTGACCTCAAATTCATGAATACTGGCCAGCCAACTTGGTTGAGTATCCCAGTCGCGGAGGATGCAGTCGGCAGAGAGTCGCAAGGCTTTGCTTTCGGCGTGCATCGTCAATCCTTTTATGTTGAGGTTGTTGTGCGTGCCATGCACATTCATACTGAAATGAATGGGGCCTGAGAAATTTTTGAGTGTGGGTAGAAGCGGGTGGAAGTCTGAAGGTGTGATGGTGGAGTCAAAGATGTTCGCCTGAAACTTGAGTGTACTTTTGTCTATATGGTTGTCAATGAACTGATAATCGGCCTTCAGTGTGTCGATATTGAGTGTTGAATTGGGCGTTTCCAAGACGAAAGTGGTGAGAGTTGCTTGCTTCTTTGTCGCAATGAGATCAAAAGAGAGACGCTTGAGGTCAAGCCCCGTCGTTTCTTTCATGGCCAATTTCTTTACTTTCAGGTCAATATTGTTGTCGGTAAGTTCATAAAGCATGAAATGACCACTGATGTTGCTGAGGTTCAGATGATAAGGCGATATTTTTCCTTCGGATAGAGGCTGGTCCAACTGGTCGTATTTCACATGACCATTGCGGATAATCAGAGAATTGATGTTGAGATGAAGTGGCTTTTTCTCTTCTTGGTTTTTTGATGCAAGTGAGTCGAGCACGAACTGATAGTTGGGCTTGGCGTTTTCATTCTCCTTATACAAGATGGCTTGCATACCAAAAATCTGAGCAGATGATACAGATATGTCACCTTGAAGGAGTGGCCCTATATCAATTTTTGCCGACAATCTTGAGGCTGCAAGCATTTTCTTTTGGCTTTGATCATATATGTTCACATCATCTATGATAATGCGGTTGAGAAAACCTAAATCCACTCTGCCTACCTCAACTTTAGTTCCCAATTTTTCGGCGAGAGTGTCCGACACTTTGGAGCCAATATATCTCTGTACTGCTGGAATATGCAGCAGTATAAACAATGCCACCGTGATTCCCAAAAGAAACCAAAGTAGTCCGCTGATCAGTCGTTTGAATGTCTTGATGGCTATTTTTTCGACAAAGGTAATGCAAATTTTCGACCCGTATGGACGAACATGCCCTTTTTTCTGTTAAAAAAACACAAGAGCCAGTTCTTTTTCAGATAGTTTCCGCAGATACAACAGACCTCACATTATTGTGGACAGCAGTCATGCCCTTTGGTGGTTTTAAAGGCTTTCATCCCATCATTAGCCATGTATTGATTGCCGTTATATGGTTTTAATGCCCCCATTTTATAGCCAAAATCGGGAGTGGTGATGGGTTCCCAATAGACCAGTCCGTGTAGGTGCTCCGGGGCATTGAGAATGAGGTATTCTATGACTTCCTTGCAAAGTTGCTCGTAATCATCTGGAATGCCTATTTCCACAATCATCGACTCTTTTCCATATTGCTCAAAAATGGTGGCAGCATTGGCAATGCAGGCATCGGCTTTTACTTTCCAGTTGAGATCTATTTCTGGCGGTGTGGCCAACCAGTTCATTGCCGGGTAAAGCGACCAGCCAAGCATATCGTAATCCACTTGATATTTCTTCAATATGTCAAGGATAAATGTAGTCCGCTCGAGCATAAACCCATTGTCAATATGAACCATGGTGATTGCTTCTGGGCAAACTTCCTTGCAGGTCTGCTGCCCTCGTTTGAACAATTTCGCGAAATTTTCGGGGTAAAGTGTGGCGTCGCCCAATGGCTTCATGAATCCTGTCGGTGTCTCATTTCCTATCTGAATCCATTTAGGGGTGGCATCAGCTTTTTTCATGGCCAGCAAAACAGAACGTGTATGTGCTTCCATAGAGTCACACAATTGGTCGATGTCACAGTCTTTCCATTCTTCAGGAACGTGTTGTTTGCTGGGGTCAGCCCAGTGGTTGCTATAATGAAAATCAAGCATGATATCCATACCGGCTGCTTTTGCCCTTTTGGCTTTGGCCACCATGTCGTGAGTGTCGCACCACGTGAAGCCATCGCGTCGGTCAGGGCGGGGATTCACCCAGACTCGCAGTCGCACCATGTTCATCCCACAGTTTTTCAACATCTGAAAGCCGTCTATCTCCTTTCCGTCGTCATCTACTAGCCGGTATTTCCCAAGATGCTCTATCTGGGTTATCCAACTGATATCCGCTCCTTTGGCAAAATCATTCTTGCATGACTGTCCGTTGGCAGACAATGCAATCATACTTGCTATAATCGCTGTAAAGAAATATCTCATTTCGGGAAGTATTAGGATTCTTGACCTTCCATCCGTTTTAGGGCTTTTTTCATCAAATCGGCTTTCTCGTTGTCTGAGAGAAAAGCGTGCTCGATGGCATTGACGACGAGTGTCTTGGCCTGGTCTTCGGAGAGAATGCCTGCTTCACAAAGGTGCTTTAACTCCTCGCTGATAGTGGTGTTGGAGACGGTCATGTTGTCAGTGTTGAGGCAAACGGCTACTTCGTCTTTCAGAAAATCCTGTAAAGGATAGTCTTTCAGACTTTTCATGGGGATGGCCTTGGTCTGCAAATTGCTGGTGGGGCAACAACACAAACATATATTTTTGGCTTTGAGAAGGGCTTTTGTATCCGGATCATCATGTGCACGGATGCCATGTCCGATGCGTTTCGCACCATAGGATATAGCCAATTTCATGCTTTCAACCCCTGCTGCCTCACCGGCATGGATGGTAAAGGGCAACCCTAATTGGTTGGCGTAAGCGAACAATTCACGATATTTTGATGTTGGATACAGAGCTTCCGCACCAGCAAGGTCAATCGCACAGACTCCTTTCCCTCTGTATTTGTCAGCCAGGGACACCGTCTCCTCGTTGAGGTCGTCGTTGCCCTCACCTCGCATACAACTGAGGATAATATTGGCTTTGATACCGTTTTTGCTCTCACTTACACCTTTGTTTAATCCCTCTATGGCGGCCTGTACCACTTTTTCCTGTGTCATGCCTTTTCGTATATGTTTTTGGGGTGCAAATCGTATTTCTACATAGATTAGCCCTTGCTCATCGAGTCGTTTTACAAGGCTTTCCATGCTATAGACAATTGTGGTATAACTTTGCATCACCATGTTAGGAAGATGGAAACAGTTCAAGTAATCGTTTAAGTTCTTACATTCTTCCGGGCAGCAGAGTTGTTGTTTCAATTCTGTTAGGCTGGCGTTGATTGATAAGCCTTCCATGGAAGCCATGTTGACGACATCTTCAGCCGTCATAGACCCGTCAAGATGTAGATGGAGATCGATAAGTGCATATTTGCTTGTGTCGAATGTGTCATTGACCATCGAAGAGGAATTCGAGCAATTCGTTAATGAAATCTCAGAAGTTCCATTTTTTAAGCCATTTGCATTATTATCACTACTTTTCATTATGTTTGATTATTTAGTTTTTAGTCTAATTGGATTTGACATATTAGAGAAAATGATAGTCTATTTCCAGTGATTTTCATATTATTTCGCAAAAATAAGAAAAATCTGCATATAAGTTGTTTAAATGATGAAAAAGATTAGTTTTTTCCTTGTTTTTTGTTGCTCTGATTATGTCTTTATAGAAAAGTAGATGAATAAAAACGGGTAGAGTGCGTAATTTTATGTTAAAAAATAGGGATAATGCATTATCCTAAAGAAAAAAAACATTATCTTTACACACAAAATAAAGGACATGACAGGATGTTTATAAAATCCAAAAGGCACTTGAAAATATAATTATCCAACATATACAAAACCATCAACAAAAAAAAACATTTATGAAGAAACACTATCACTTGGCCATGGCCATGTTGTCTGCTCTTCTTACAGTTGTTGGCTACGGGTCGTGCAAAAGTTCAAAAATGGCTGCAGAGAAACAAGAACGCCAGTTGCAGGCTTATCAAGACAGTGTGGCACGGGCACAGGCAGAAGATGAAGCCAGGGCGGCAAAAGAGGCACGCCTGCGATTCTTACGTGACAGTATTCGCCGCGACAGCCTTGCAAGAAGTCAAAAGGTTGTCTACGGAGGCCCAGCGATGATGGATCGGCGAGCATTTGATGATGATAGTATTGCACGGGCTGAAGCAGAAGAAAGAGCGAGACAGGCGCGGCAAGCAGCCATTCGCGACAGTCTTAGAGAAGACAGCATAATCCGAACACACAAAAAAGTCTACGGGGGGCCAGCCATGAGGGACCGCCGTGCATTCGACCGTGACAAGAAGAATTAATGAAATATAAAGGATTATCGTTGAGAAAGAGAATGGGGCTGGAGATAGAGCGTCGTATGTTCGCGGATATCACGGCCAGGCATCCTCTTACACAACTATTCTGGGAATGTACACTCAGATGTGATTTGAATTGCCGGCACTGTGGAAGTGACTGCAAGATGAAAAGTGACTCGGTGGACATGCCCTTCGAGGATTTCGAGAAAGTGCTCAGAAGTGTAGCCAAGATGACCGACTCCTATGGTGTGTTCATCATCATCAGTGGTGGAGAGCCGCTTATGCGTTCCGACCTGGAGGAATGTGGAAAACGTATCTATGACTTGGGATTTCCATGGGGAATCGTGACCAATGCCCTGCATCTGACTCCTCAACGATTCAAAGGACTGGTGGACGCGGGAATGCACAGTATGGCTATCAGCCTGGATGGGCTCGAGGAGAATCACAACTGGATGCGTGGCAACGCCAATAGTTTCCGAATGGTAGAACAGGCTATAGCCATGCTGCGTGACGAACCGCTTGTAATATGGGATATAGTCACATGTGCCACCGAACGGAATTTTGATGAATTGCCACGCCTGCGTGACTGGTTGGTCGAACATGGCGTGGATACATGGCGGTTGTTTGATGTCTTTCCAATGGGAAGGGCGGCCAATAACCCAGAGATGATTTTATCCGACCAACATTATCGGCAGTTGCTTGATTTTATCCGTGACACCGAGAAAAATTATCCCAACCTCTCACTCAATTATGGTTGTGAGGGATTTGTAGGTGAATATGAGTTTGATGTCAGGCCACATTCTTTCTTTTGTCAGGCAGGTATTTCTGTAGCCGGCATCCTGGCTGATGGCCGTATTTCGGCATGTACCAGCATCAGGTCGGATTTCTCTCAGGGTAATATCTATCAGGATGATTTCGCTGACGTGTGGCAGAACCGTTTCCAAATCTTTCGCGACCGTGAATGGATGCATACCGGCAAATGTGCCGATTGCAACATGTGGCGCTATTGTAAGGGCAATGGAATGCACATGCGAGATGGCAACGGCAAACTCATTCAGTGCAACTTGGAAAGAATCGTATCTGCATCATAATTCCCATAGCTCCCATAATTCCCATGATTCCCATGATTCCCATAATTCCCATTGGTCCCATAAAAACTAAAAATACAACATTATAAAATATCTATATGAGATTATCATTTTTAATTTCATCACTTTTGATGGCCGGAGTCGCTATGGCACAGGATATTAGTATCACTTCGGCTCACGATGTCTACGTTCCAGGTGAGACTGTGGAACTTCAATATCAGGGAACTGCCGCTGGCGATAAGATTCTCTTGTACCAAAATCTTGCGGTGATGCCCCTCAAAGAATCTGCCTCGCTCACCACGATGAATGGAGTCTATCATACAGCCTCTGCGTTGGAGCCTGGTCATTATTCAGCATGCGTCATCCGCAACGAAAGCGACACGTTGGCTATGACACAGTTTGAGGTGGCCCCAAACCAAATCCCTGTTGGCGGAAAGAAGATATTCTTGCTAAGTGACACACATGTGATGAGTCCAGAACTGGTGGATAACCCCGAAGGGTCTTCTTATGTCAGAGCCATGGCCGACAACCGTAAATTGCAGGCATACAGTGCGGAAATATTCGATGCAGTGATTGACAGCATCCTTGATCTCCGGCCTGATTTGGTGATTATACCTGGTGATATGACAAAAGATGGTGAATTGTTGAGTCATCAGTATGTGGCAGAGCGTCTGCATCTGCTTCTTGACCAGGGAATCAAGACTGTTGTCATACCAGGCAACCATGACATGGAATGTGGGGTGGGGCGGCATTATACGGAAGACAGTTCTGTGGCTGCAGAAAATGTGAGTATAGCGAAATTTCAGGAAATCTACTACGATTTCGGATGGAGAAATGCCAGCGACTGTGACCCTAATTCGCTTTCCTACGCTTGTGAACCCATACAGGGTATGAAATTGGTTTGTATCGACGATTGTAAAACCTACAGCAGAGGATGGAAAGGTGAAGTGGATGGAGAATATGGATGTATTCCCGATGCCACACTCCAATGGGTACTGGGGCATGTAGACCAGGCCGTGTCAGAGAAAAAGGTGCCAGTTGTCGTCATCCATCATCAGATGCTCACTCACTTCAACAAGCAAGATGAGTTTATGGCCTCGGCTTCTCTCGACCAAGGCGACAGCATTGCAAGGGTTTTCCTGGAACATGGTGTCAGATTGGTACTAACCGGACACATGCATATACCCGACATCTCCAAAATCTGGAATGAGAATCGCACAGATTCTTTGATAGAGATCACATCTGGCTCACCCATTTCCTATCCTTGCCAGTATAGGATTCTTTCTGTCGATGATGATTTGACAACAATGACTGTTGAGACACGATTCATCACCCGAACAGCGTCTCTCGAGGATGTACAGAGAGCATCAAGAGAGCAAATCAGGGGAACTTTGCGCTCAAGCATACGAAAGTTGGTTAGGCGCTATTTGCCCATGCTGACACGTCTCGTCAATGATTATTCCAATATAGATCCCGCTTTGAAAGTGGTGCTTGAAGACATCCCATTGAATACAGAATCTTTGACCAGTGTCGCCATGGATGCTTTCCGGCCCGTGATGGAGAAAGTGATTTTCACTCATAGTGAGGGAAATGAAAACCTCAAATTGGCCGAGGACCAACTGATGGCAGAATTCTATGAGGGCTGCAAACATGCCTGCGACCTGGTGTTCGACAATCAGGATGAGGATACTCGTGCTTTCATGCTTACACTGATGGAGACTCAGATGGAGAGCAGAGGAATCGACAACATCCTTCGCAGTATGCTTTCCGACCGGGCATACATGGGTTTGCCTGATGAATCACAGGACAACGATTTGTATTACACCATCAGGCTAAAACCCAGTGATATGGCAGTGAAACCAATTATCGTGGATGGAGGGGAAGAGATGATATACAATGTTTCCGGACAGAAAATGAATTCGCGAAAACAATTGCCCAAAGGTCTTTATCTAATTCGGAAAGATGGAACAACAAAAAAGGTATTGATGGACTGAATGTCCGTCAATACCTCTGAAATGGAAAATTTTTCATTTTTCAACAGGCCGATCTCGTCTGTTAGTAAATCTTTATTCTGTATCCTACTGTAACCATGATAAGATGCTCTCGTGCACCATTCATGATTCTTTTACCCTTTGTAGTGCGGGCTAAGCCTTGAAGTGGGAAACCATAATATGCTTCAAATTGAAGATTGTCAAGTTCATAACCCACACCACCTATCACGTGAGCAGAACGCTTGTGTAGTTCTTTGATGATATCAGTTGACTCATCGTTCAAATCACATTTCGCATTGAAATGTACACCCACCATCAAACCTGCGAAAGCATCAAAGTTTTTCACAGGGTAATAGCGCATCTTGTATATAGTGTTGATGTAGTCGAAACGGTATTCGTAGGGGCCTCTTGCTTTCTCTCCGATGACTTCACCTTCGGAGTTTTTAATCTGAAGATCCTCTTCCTTCATGAAATTGGCCCAGGCATCATGTGCGCCCTGACGTGTATAGGCAAACTCAAGACTCATGCCCCAATGATTGTTGAAATAGGTGTGCAGTAAACCTCCAATATATGGGGAGAACATGGTTTTACCATCATATTCGGTCATTTTGGAAGCCACACCACCAAGCACAGGACCTGTGTAAATGTCGAATGGGTTATGCCATTGTGAGGAATATTGCCAAATCTGCGCATGAGCCGTTCCCAAACTGGCTGTCACCAGCATGATTGAAATAATAAGTCTTCTCATCATAAATCACTGTTTTCTATATGTCAGGGCACATAGCAGATGAAGACTGTGCCCAATTTTTTTGCAAAGGTAATACAAATTGAGCGCAGAACAAAAAAAATCTTATCTTTTTCGACTTGAAAGGGGTGAAAAATAAGAGAGGCCAATGGCTAATCTGTAAAAAAGTTGTATCATTGCAGGAAAACATCAAAGAAGACAGTTGGGCCAATAATAATCGAAAGCATCGCCCATGTTTCCATGTCAAAACCCTAAACTTCAAAGAAAAAAGGGCTTGTCATATACATGGGCGATGCCTGGTAGCAGATAAAAATATCTAAAACTATAGAATTGTGCAGCCTGAATTCTTAAGTACTTCCTCGCACAATTCAATGTTGGCTGGCTTGATGACAAACTTAGCCACAGGTCCCGCTGCGAAGGCATACATGTAGTTGATGTCGATGTTGGCGGCGGTGATGCGATCGAGTACCTCAGCAAGAGAACCCGGACGGTCGGGGCATTCCACACACACGACATCTGTGAGCGAAACAGCGAAATTGGCTTCACTGAGTACTACTACGGCACGCTCTGTGTCGGTGGCGACAATGCGGAGAATACCAAAATCAGGGGTCTCGGTCATCGAGAATGCTTCCATGTTGATGCCATTTTCGCCAAGAGTCTTGGCTACTTGGCCAATGCGGCCAGTCTTATTCTCAAGAAACAGTGATATTTGTTTGGTCATAATTCATGGTTATTATGTGAATGAATGAGGTTTATCCCAATACACGATTGTCGATCACTCGTTTCGACTTGCCTTGGCTGCGCTCTATGCTGCCAGGTTCCATCAGTTTCACATCTGCCTTGATGGAAATCACACTCTTCAGTTTGTCGGCCAGTTGCTTGCGCATGGCAAACATTTGCCCGATGTCGTCGTTGAAGAATTCTTTCCGCACTTCTACTTGCACTTGCATAGTGTCGAGATTGTTCTTGCGATCAACTACAATCATATAGCGTGGCTCAAACTGCTGCATAGACAGAATTACGCTTTCCACCTGAGATGGGAACACGTTGATACCACGGATGATAAGCATGTCGTCGGAACGGCCCATCACAGGTCCCATACGTACGGAGGTGCGTCCACACGAGCATTGGCCGGGCATCAGATAGCAAAGGTCACGGGTGCGATAGCGCAACAGCGGCATGCCTTCCTTGGTGAGTGTAGTGAAGACCAACTCGCCTGTCTCGCCCAGTGGAAGGGGAGAGAGGGTCTCTGGGTTGATGATTTCTGGATAGAAATGATCCTCACAAATATGAGAACCATTTTGTGCTTCGCACTCGTAGGATACGCCAGGGCCACAGATTTCGCTAAGACCATAAAGATTAAAGCCTTTCACGCCCAGCCTTTCCTCGATTTCAGCACGCATCTGCTCTGTCCAAGGCTCTGCACCGAAAGCGCCAATGCGAAGTTTCAGATTTTCCTTGCTAATGCCCATTTTCTCCATGGTCTCGGCCAGATAGAGTGCATAAGAGGGGGTGCAGGCGATACCAGATATGCCTAGGTCCTTGATGAGTTTCAGGTGCTTCTCTGTGTTGCCTGTAGAGGCAGGTACCACCGAGGCACCAATGCGTTCCACACCATAATGAGCACCCAGACCACCTGTGAACAAACCATAACCGTAAGATACAGAGAATGTGTCGCCACGAGTCACTCCGTAGGCTGTCAGCGCACGAGCCATACCCTCTGCCCATATCTCAAGGTCACGACGGGTGTAACCCACAATGGTCGGGTTGCCGGTAGTGCCCGAAGAGGCATGGATACGCACAATCTCGGATTGGGCAGCAGACTGAAGCCCGGTAGGATAATTGTCACGCAAATCTTGTTTTGTAGTGAAAGGCAGTTTCACAATGTCGTCAATACTCTGGATGTCAGCCGGGTCGATATCCATAGCCTGCATCTTCTCACGATAGAAAGGCACGTTGCGATAGACGAGTGCCACCAACTTCTGCAGACGTTTGCTCTGCAGATTGTGCATCTCGTCGCGGCTCATGCATTCTTTGCTTTTGTTCCAAATCATTGATAAATAATAATATAGTTTAAATAAAGTATTCAAAAAGGAAAGTTTGTCTTACACCAAAGATGGAGCATTCCTCCTACGATAGCCGTTGGCAGTCATCATGGCTACTATCACTCCTTTCTCGTCGGTCACGCGCACTTCCACATAGGGAAGTGACTTGTGGTCGAATATCTCATGAGCCTCTGCAGTCAGGATACTGTCTGACTCCACAGCACGAAAGAAAGTGATGTTAGCGCTGGCTGTCACCGTAGGGATACCATGAGAGTTGGTGGCACAAGCAAAAGCCAAATCGGCAAGGGTGAAAATCACACCGCCCTGACAATAATTGGCACCATTGAGATGCTGGTCGTCCACTTTCACGTGTACGCGGCCATAGCCTTCTCCTATTTCATCAATTATCATACCTGCATTTGCCGCGAAACGGTCACCCTCAAAATATTCTTTTAATGTCATTTTCTCACAAAAATGTGGATAAAAAAAGATCCACCTTATATCAATATTGTGTTATTTTGATGCAAAATTACTACTTTTTCTATCAACAACGAATAATAAGCGGAAAAATTTGCGCAAAATGATAGAGTTTTTTGGCGTTGTGGCATTTTCATGCTTTTTTTGGCCCTAATAGATAGTAATTGCCTATATTTTTACAATGTGTTAGCCATTAAAAGAAGATGGTTGATATAAAAAACGAAAAAAAACATGATATAATTTGCAGAGAATGCATTTTTTTGCTAACTTTGCCTTGACTTTGAAAAGCGTAAAACCGAAAATTTGTATAAATCAATAAAAACACAGCTTATGTCACAAATCAACGGACGCATCTCGCAGATTATTGGCCCAGTTATCGACGTCTATTATGAGACCCAGGGGCTTGATCCCGAGAAAGTGCTACCAAGAATCCATGACGCCCTGAGAATCAAAAGAGCCGATGGCCGCGACCTGATTGTAGAGGTTCAGCAGCATATCGGTGAGGATACAGTGCGATGCGTGGCTATGGACAATACCGACGGACTCCAGCGTGGCCTTGTTGCCATCACCACTGGTAGTCCTATTCTCATGCCTTCGGGTGATCAAATCAAGGGCAGAATGCTCAATGTGATTGGACAGCCTATCGACGGTATGGATGAGTTAGACATGAAGGGTGCATATCCTATCCACAGGGCTGCCCCCAAGTTTGAGGAACTCTCTACTCAGAAAGAGATGCTTACTACTGGCATCAAGGTCATCGATTTGCTTGAGCCTTACATGAAAGGAGGAAAAATTGGACTCTTTGGTGGTGCTGGTGTAGGCAAGACCGTGCTTATCATGGAGTTGATCAACAACATCGCAAAGGGACACAATGGTTATTCCGTTTTCGCTGGTGTGGGTGAACGTACTCGTGAGGGTAACGACCTTATCAGGGAAATGATAGAGAGTGGTGTCGTGAGATACGGTGAGAAGTTCAAAAAAGCCATGGACGAAGGAAAGTGGGATTTGTCACTCGTGGATCCTGAGGAACTCAAAAAGAGTCAGGCCACACTGGTCTATGGTCAGATGAATGAGCCTCCCGGAGCACGTGCCTCTGTGGCTCTGTCGGGACTGACCGTGGCAGAGGAATTCCGCGATAATGGCGGTAAGGACGGCGAGGCCGCTGATATCCTCTTCTTCATTGACAATATTTTCCGATTCACTCAGGCTGGCTCCGAGGTGTCGGCATTGCTTGGACGTATGCCGTCGGCCGTGGGTTATCAGCCCACCTTGGCTTCAGAAATGGGTACCATGCAGGAGCGCATCACATCTACAAAGCGTGGCTCCATTACATCTGTGCAGGCGGTTTATGTGCCGGCCGACGACTTGACCGACCCCGCTCCGGCCACCACTTTCACCCATCTTGATGCCACAACCGAATTGAGTCGTAAGATCACACAGCTTGGTATCTATCCTGCTGTTGACCCACTGGGAAGTACCTCGCGTATTCTTGATCCGCTGATTGTGGGTAAGGAACACTACGACTGTGCTCAGCGAGTGAAACAAATCTTGCAGAGATACAATGAGTTGCAGGATATCATCGCTATTCTCGGTATGGATGAGTTGTCTGACGAGGACAAGGTGACGGTCAACCGCGCCCGCCGTGTGCAGAGATTCCTCTCGCAGCCTTTCACTGTGGCAGAGCAGTTTACCGGTGTGAAAGGTGTGATGGTATCTATTGAGGACACCATCAAGGGGTTCAATATGATTCTCAATGGCGAGGTAGACGATTTACCCGAGCAGGCTTTCCTCAATGTCGGAACAATCGAGGAAGCCATCGCCAAGGGAAAGAAATTGCTTGAGCAGGCCAAAGGGTAATTCACCACAGCGGCTCTCCCTGGCAACAAATACCCTATAATACCTTATTATATATGTTAAGACTTAGAATAGTATCCCCTGAGAGTATAGTCTATCAAGGACAGGCCATAAGTGTGAAAGTACCCGGAACGAGTGGTAACTTTGAGATACTTAAAGACCATGCACCTATTATCTCGTCTCTGCAAAAAGGCAAGGTGGAATATGTGAATGATGAAGGACGCCATGAGCTGGAAATCAATGGCGGATTTGTCGAGGTGCAGAAAAATCTGGTCAGTCTTTGTATAGAGGTGCTATGAAGACTGCGGTTGATGTCGTAACAGCCCACTGGAAGCATTCACTCTGGATAGTGACCGCATTGGCACTGCTGGCACTCCTGGGAATGAATGTGGTTCCGCAGGCCACGATGGTGGAACAGCTCTTAGTAGTTGTGGTGTTCTCATTGTTATCTGCTGCTACATTTGTCCTGTATGCCAGAAGTGCTGTCAAGAGTAACTCCCGACGACTGATGCAAGTCTTTTTGACACACTCCACGCTGAGAATGCTGGTGGCTGCAGTCACCATCTGGATATACGCTCAGATGAAAGGATGGATGCAGACAACCGATAGGAAACCATTGCTGGCTTTTGTCATTATGTTTGCGGTATTCTATCTGGTGCTGTTAGCTTTCGATGCTTTTCGTGTCATGTCATGGCAGAGAAAAATCACAGAGAGTGAATGAGTCCGGTCATAGTTTTTATCACTGTTCTGGTATTCACCTTGCTGTCTGTAGGCTATATCAGGGGCAGGGCATTCGTTGAGAAGAACTCGCCTGACAATCTGGTGAAATTCCATTTCATCATGGTGGCCATCAGATTTCTGTTTGCAGTCACTGCGGTAGGCATCTATACTTTTTTTTCCGACAACAGGGAAGACACTATACATTTCGCGGCGTTAATCGTAGGTTTGTATCTTGTGATGATAGTCGTGACACTATTATTAAAACATAAAACAAAATGAAATACATCAAACTACTGCTATGTCTCGCTTTGATACTGTGGACGGTCACGCCGGCCATGGCCAATGACGAAGAGGGAGAGAAACTCAATATCTCGCACATCGTGCTCGAGCATATCCAGGACTCTCACGAGTGGCATGTCACCGACATTGGGGAAAAGTCTATTATTATCCATTTGCCTGTGATAGTTCATAGTTCCACTGGCTGGCATGTGTTCTGCAGTTCAAAGTTTGCTCACGAGCCTGATGCCAAGGGGTATCGTATGGGGCCCGACAATCTGGCCATTGCCACAACTGGCGATAACGAGGGCAAGATTGTGGAACTTACTGCCGAAGGCGAGAAGAGACCTTTCGACATCTCTATCACCAAGACAGTGGCCAATATGTTTATCTGTGCGATAATCCTTCTGTTGTGTATCCTTTTACCAGCGAGATGGTATCGCAAGCATAAGGCAAGCGACAAGGCCCCAGGTGGATTCACAGGATTTATTGAAATGCTGGTGATGTATGTGGTGGATGATATCATCAAGCCGGGAGTAGGCAAGGGATATGAGAAATATTGTCCTTATCTTCTCACCTGTTTCTTTTTCATCTTTACCTGCAACATCATGGGACTCATTCCTTTCCCACCAGGTGGAGGAAATGTGACAGGTAATATTGCCATTACCTTCTTCCTCGCATTTTGCACTTTTGTCATCGTGCAGTTCAGTGGCAACAAACATTATTGGAAAGACATTTTCTGGCCCGATGTGCCCAAAGCCCTCAAGGTGTTCCCGCTTATTCCCGCTATTGAATTCGTAGGAATTTTCACAAAGCCATTTGCCCTGATGATTCGTCTCTTCGCCAACATTTTGGCTGGCCATGCCATTGCCATTTCCTTGGTGTGCATCATCTTCCTGGTGGCAAAGGCTTCCACCGGGGTGTTTGTGGGCATGAGTGCTGTGAGTATTATCATGAGCATATTTATGTCGACGCTTGAGGTGCTGGTCTGTTTCATCCAGGCCATGGTGTTTACCATGCTCAGTTCAATCTTTATCGGATTGGCACGTACAGAGCCAGAGCATGAGCATGAGTAAGTCGCAAATCATTCTTCTATTTATAAAAATGAGTATATAATAATAAACAAAACAATATCAACAATTTAAAATTTAAAAACTATGATTTCAACATTATTAGCAATTGAAGGCATTGCCAAATTTGGTGCCGCAGTAGGTGCAGGTCTCGCAGCAATTGGTGCTGGTATTGGTATCGGAAGAATCGGCGGACAGGCTATGGATGCCATGGCTCGCCAGCCCGAAGTGATGAACAAACTGTTCACCAACATGATTGTAGCAGCCGCTCTGATTGAGGGTGTTGCCCTCTTCGCTGCTGTGATTGCATTCCTCTGCGTATAATCTGTATTTGGCAGACATACTTGACAATAATTAAATTATCAAGCGTATGGGTTTATTAATTCCGGATACTGGCTTGTTGTTCTGGATGGCCATCACGTTCTTTGCCGTGCTGTTCATCTTGTGGAAGTGGGGGTTCCCAGCCATTACAAACATGGTGAAGGAGCGCAATGCTTTCATAGATGAGAGTCTGCGCAAGGCACATGAAGCCAACGACCGGCTGGCCAACATTCAGCAAGAAGGTGAATCCATTCTGCAGGAGGCACGCACTGAGCAGTCACGTATTCTCAAAGAGGCTGCTGAGACACGCGATGCCATAGTGGGTAAAGCACAGGACAAAGCCAAGGCCGAAGGCGCAAGACTCATTTCTGAGGCCAAGGTGGAGGCAGAGAATGAGCGGCAGAATGCCATCAACGACATCCGTTCGCAGGTGGCTGTGCTCTCAGTGCAAATAGCCGAGAAAGTGCTCCGCGAGAAATTATCTACCGACAAAGCGCAGATGGATTTTATAGACCGGCTGCTTGATGAGGTTTCTGTTGAAGGCAAACAATAATATAAGTGATTATGGAGATAGGTGTAATATCGGTGAGATATGCCCGTGCGTTGCTCAAATGCGCCACGGAGCAGAAAATCGAGGATAAGGTCTATTTGGAGATGCAGACACTTGCGCAAAGTTATCTCCAGGTGCCCGAACTGAGGTTTACGATAGACAATCCCATGCTCGCTAAGGACAAGAAAGAGAGTCTGATTATCACTGCCTGTGGTGGTGATGTGTCTCCTCTCACACGCAGGTTTGTGGCCTTGGTCTTAGGCGAGGACAGGGAGAGCACCCTTCAGTTTATGGCTTCTTCGTATATCACGCTCTACAGAAAACAAAAGAACATCACGTGCGGCAAACTCATCACCGCTGTGGCCGTCACTCCTCAGATAGAGAGGAAGATGAGGCAGAAAGTGGAGAGCAGAACTCAGGGAACTGTGGAGTTTCAGACCGAGATCAACCCCGACATTATTGGTGGTTTCATTCTCGAATACGACACATACAGGATGGATGCAAGTATCCAGAATCAATTGCGCAACATCCTGGCACAGTTAAGAAAATAATTTGTGATATCAGACCTTCCAGTTATACTGGACAGGCTTAAACAAAAAAATCAAATGTCAGACAAAATAAAACCAAGCGAAGTTTCCGAGGTATTGTTGCAACAATTGCGAGGCATCAGCAACAGCGAGAAGTTCGATGAGGTGGGCACCGTGTTGCAGGTGAGCGACGGTGTGGCACGTATCTACGGACTGCGTAATGCCGAGGCCAACGAGTTGCTCGAGTTTGAGAACGGAACGATGGCCATTGTCATGAACCTTGAAGAGGATAACGTGGGTTGTGTGTTGCTTGGCACCACCTCTGGTATCAAGGAGGGTATGGTGGTGAAGCGCACCAAGCGTATCGCATCCATCAGGGTCAATGACAATATGCTCGGTCGTGTGATCAATCCACTCGGACAGGCTATCGACGGAAAAGGAGACATTGATCTCACCAATGCTTTTGAGATGCCTCTCGACCGCAAGGCCCCGGGTGTGATATTCCGTCAACCCGTGAAAGAGCCGTTGCAGACAGGTATCAAGGCTGTTGACTCGATGATTCCTATCGGAAGAGGACAGCGCGAGTTGATTATTGGAGACCGCCAGACGGGAAAAACTGCTATTGCGGTCGACACCATTATCAACCAGAAGAGTTTCTACGAAGCAGGTAAACCTGTGTATTGTATTTATGTGGCCATTGGCCAGAAAGCATCTACTGTGGCTGCGCTTGTGCAGAATCTGAAAGAGCACGGTGCCATGCCTTACACCATCATAGTCTCGGCAACAGCAGCAGATCCCGCTGCCATGCAGTATTACGCTCCTTTTGCTGGTGCTGCTATCGGCGAGTATTTCCGCGACCGTGGAGAATCGGCACTCGTTGTCTATGATGACTTGTCGAAACAGGCTGTGGCTTACCGTGAGGTGTCACTGATTTTGAAGCGTCCTTCCGGTCGTGAGGCTTATCCTGGCGACGTGTTCTACCTCCATAGCCGACTCTTGGAGCGAGCTGCACGTATCAACGACCAGTTGGAAGTTGCTGTGCAAATGAATGACCTTCCTGAGTGCATGAAGGGACATGTCAAGGGAGGTGGTTCCCTCACCGCATTGCCAATTATTGAAACACAGGCAGGCGACGTGTCTGCATATATTCCGACGAATGTGATTTCCATCACCGACGGTCAGATCTATTTGGAAACCGACCTTTTTAACCAGGGATTCCGCCCGGCTATCAATGTAGGTATTTCTGTGAGTCGTGTGGGTGGTTCGGCACAGATTAAGAGTATGAAGAAGGTGGCGGGAACACTCAAGATTGACATGGCTCAGTATCGTGAGTTGGAGGCATTCTCGAAGTTCTCCAGTGACATGGACGCCGTGACTGCCATGACTCTCGACCGAGGACGCAAGAACAATCAGTTGCTGATTCAGCCACAATACAGCCCCATGCCTGTCGGCGAGCAGATAGCCATTCTTTACTGTGGAACACGTGGACTTATGCACGACGTTCCTGTCAGTGAGATTCGACGCTGCCAGGATTTGTTCCTCGAGAAAATGCGAACCAGCAAACCCGAGGTCATCGATATGCTTGGAAGTGGTAAGATTGATGACACCGCGACAAAAGCCATCGAGGCTGTCATGGCCGACATTGCGGGACAATTCAAGAGTTAATAGCCTATGCCGTCACTGAAAGAGATAAAAAACCGTATTGCATCGGTCAACAGTACGCGGAAAATCACAAGTGCCATGAAAATGGTGGCATCCTCGAAACTGCATCACGCACAGGTGCAGATAGAGAAAATGTTGCCGTATGAGAATTTGCTTGAGCATATCCTTAAGGCCTTTCTTGCGTCGGAGGCAGATTCCAATACTGTATATGAGAAGGTACGCCCGGTCGACAAAGTGGCTCTCGTGGTGTTTGCCTCAAACAGCAGTCTTTGTGGCGGATTCAATTCCAATGTGATTAAACTCATGCAACAGGCACTCACCGAATATCAGCACTTGGGCAAGGAAAACATCATCATCTATCCGATAGGCAGAAAAGTGGCTGAAAAGGTGGGTAAACTGGGATACCGTTCTGCGGGAGATTTCTCGGCGTTGGCCGACAAGCCCAACTCAGCCGACTGCATCAAAATCGCCACGGAATTGGGGGCTTCGTTCAGGACCGGTGAAGTAGACAGAGTGGAATTGATTTATCATCATTTCAAAAGTGCCGGCTCGCAAATCCTCACACGCAAGACATTGTTGCCCATTGACGTGGAATCACAACTTGATGAGGACCATGAGCGTGACTTGACTTCTACTGTCACTACCAAAAAGGCTCAGGACTATCTCAAAAAGCATGGGCGCAACACAGAGGATAAAGTCGAGGATGATGTAAAACCGCTCAACGACAATTTCATTGTCGAGCCTGATATGGATACCGTACTTAGTGTGCTGATTCCCAAACTTGTCCATCTCTCACTTTACACAGCATTGCTTGATAGTAATGCGTCGGAACATGCCGCTCGAATGGTGGCCATGCAGACTGCTACTGACAATGCCGATGAATTGTTGCGTGAACTCAATCTGCAATACAACAAGAGCAGGCAGCAGGCAATTACCAGTGAATTGCTTGATATCGTTGGCGGTTCGGTCAACAATTAGGCTTCCTCTTAATCATTCATTCAGATGGCTGGCACAATTGAGTGTCAGCCATCTGATTTTTTGGGAGATGTGTGAAAAAAAATCAAACATTTTTATTCAATTATGAGTGAGAACATGAAAAAAAATTGTAATTTTGCAACATATATAATATAAAAACTGATAACCATGAATCTAAAAGTACGTTTGGCAGTGATGAACTTCTTGGAGTTCGCTGTCTGGGGAGCCTATCTTACATGTATGGGCAATTATCTTGGAAAGGCTGGCTTGGGTGAGCAGATTGCCTGGTTTTACGCCATTCAAGGTATCGTTTCGATTTTTATGCCCACTTTGATGGGGATTGTGGCTGATAAGTACATCCAGCCGCAGCGTCTTCTGGGCATCTGCCATTTGCTGGCAGGTATATTTATGCTGGGTTGCTGGTGGATGGGAATGGAGGCCGGTATTGGCAATGAATTGCCCAATAAGTCGCTCTTTATTGCCGTTTATACACTTAGCGTGGCTTTCTTCATGCCTACTATTGCCTTAGCCAACACCACGGCCTTCTCTATCTTGAAGGAGAACGGTTTGGACACTGTCAAGGATTTCCCGCCCATCCGCGTTCTTGGTACAGTCGGCTTTATCGCAACCATGTGGTTTGTCAATTGCGCAGTATGGGAGAATGGCTCATTCTCATTCACATTTGGAGAAAATGCGTATAAATTCCAATATACCTATATGCAATTCTTCGTGTCGGGTCTATTGAGTCTCATTCTGTGTGTCTATTGTTTCTTCTTACCTGAATGTAAACTTGGAGAGAAAAAAGGAAAGACATCCCTGGTGGAAGCATTGGGACTCAATGCTTTCAAACTGTTCAAGACCAAGAAGATGGCCTTGTTCTTCATCTTCTCTGCATTGCTGGGAATGTGTCTGCAAGTGACCAATGGTTATGCAGGTCCGTTTATTACAAGTTTCAAGGGTAGCACAGACGCAGCAGTGGCTCAGTCATTTGCCGCCAATAATGCTACTCTGCTCACATCCATCTCACAGATTAGTGAGGCTCTATGTATCTTGCTGATACCTTTCTTCCTGAAGCGATTTGGTATCAAGGTGGTAATGCTCATGTCTTTATTTGCATGGGTATTCCGTTTCGGATTCTTCGGACTGGGCAATCCCGCTATGCCAGGCGTGCTGCTTTTCGTTCTGTCATGTGTAGTCTATGGAGTGGCCTTCGACTTCTTCAATGTATCGGGTGGTATCTTTGTCGATCAGGAATGTGAACCCAGTATCAAAGCATCTGCTCAGGGACTGTTTATGATGATGACCAATGGTATAGGTGCTACAGTGGGTACACTGGCAGCAGGAGAAATTGTCAACCATTTCTGTTCATGGCAGGGTGACTATCTCCTGGGAGATTGGAAAACTTGCTGGTTTATCTTCGCTGCGTTTGCCCTGGTTGTTGGTATAACCTTCGCCTTGGTGTTCGATGCTAAGAAAAAAGAGGAGTAATGTCGCTTGTTAAAATCAAGTTCAAGAGTGTCTCTGAAATAGTAGGCAACGATGAAGTTGGATTGCTTGTGCTCGTCACAGAAGACGAGCGCAGGCAATTGTCTATTGTTTGCGACAAGGCCATGGTATATCAGTTTGGACTACGGCTGTCGGAAGTGCCTGTGACCAACAAATTGCTCCCTGAAGTGCTGTGGCAGTTTATCTCACGCAACACAAGCACCCAGTTTCAGGTCATCATCAATGATCTGGCTGATGGGCAGTACAAGACCTTGCTTTATAATCCCGATATAGTGCAGGCATTCCCCATACGGGCAAGCGACGGTGTCTTGTTGGCTTATATTGCGCAATTGCCTATTTTCATCGAAGAGCATTTATTGATGCGGCAGAGCGTTTTGCATTCAGAGTCTTCGTTAGGTGTCTCAATACCTGTCAACATACTTAGCAACGATATGTTGCAGCAGGCTCTCAATAAGGCCATTGATGAGGAAAACTATGAGCAGGCCTCACAACTGCGTGATGAGATGCGGCGGCGTGAAGGAAAGGAATATAATCCATGAAAGAGGCAAGATTTTTCTATGTGCCCAAGGCTTCTTCGATGTGTGAACTTCCAGCCGACGAAGCCTCTCATGCTTTACGGGTGCTGAGGTTGCAGCCTGACGATGAGGTCTTTCTGATTGACGGTAAAGGTGTCTTCTACAAGGCAATCATTACATTGACATCAGGCAAGCATTGCTATTATGAAATAGTCGAACAACAGCCACAGTCACGTTGTTGGCATGGAAAGATTCACTTGGCTATGGCTCCCACCAAAATGATGGAGCGTGTGGAATGGATGGCCGAAAAGGCCACTGAAATAGGATTTGATGAATTGTCTTTTCTCGATTGCCGTTTTTCCGAACGTAGAATTGTGAAGACCGAGAGAGTGGAGCGCATTGTTGTGGCTGCTGTCAAACAGAGCCGGAAACCCTGGAAACCCATCATTAATCCTATCATGCGTTTCGATGATTTTATACAGACACCTCGTACAGGTGTCAGGTGTATCGCTCACTGCTACGATGAGATTATGCGAAGTGATTTCTACGAAACTATCTGCAACACGGCCCCAGATGATTGTCAGGATATCACCATCCTGATTGGTCCCGAGGGCGATTTTTCCGTTGAGGAGGTGCAGAAAGCCGTGGATTGTGGTTTTATCCCCGTTTCTTTAGGTACAAGCCGATTACGAACGGAAACAGCCTGTCTGTCTGCTGTAATGATGTCACAACTCGCCCGTCGCATCTAATTCATCCCCAATTGCTTACACATCCATCTTTCTTCATTAATAAAAGAACAATGTCTAATAAAATCATATATTCCCTTTTTGTCGTAGTTGTTTTATCTTTAGCGTCTTGTTCGAATGACGATTATGCCAATGCTCTTCCTGCTGACAGTATGGCGGTGGCATCAATCAGTCTTTCACAGGGAGATAATGACAATGAAAACCAGGCCAAAGTATTACTCCAAACACTATTAGGCATGGATGTGTCTGATGATTTGGGCCTGGATTTTACTCAAAAGGTTTATCTATTTGAGACGAATGATGGCCTTTTTGGTTGTTGTGTGAAGGTTGATGATAAAGACAAATTGCTGAATTCTCTCAATGTGATGGTGGCTGGAAACGGAAAGGATGCTACAGCCCATGAGTATAAAGGCTACCATTTTGCCGTTGTCAAAGAAAATTGGATGGCTGGATTATCCGATGATGCTTTGTTGGTGGTAGGCCCCGTGATAAAAGCCCAGTTTACGGCTCTTAAACAGCGGATGACAAAGTGGTTGAAGGCTGATGATAATGAAAGCCTGGTCTCAAAGCCAATGTTTCAGCATCTGGACAGTATCGATGCGCCAATGGCATTTGTCGCTCAGATACAGGCCCTGCCCGATCAAGTAAGATTTCCTTTGACTATGGGCGTTCCTAAAGATCAGGATGGTTCGCAGGTGTTTTGGGCTGCCACCATGAAACCAAATGGCAATATAGTGGATCTGGAGGGGGAACTTTTTTCCTTCAACAAACAATTGGATGATTCTATAAAAGCGTCAAATACCTCTTTCAGGACTATTACAGGACTGTTCTCCGAGAGCCTTTCTAAGGATGACATGGCCTCATTTGTCGTTAATATAGAAGGCGATAGACTGTTGGATTTTCTTCGTGCCGACAAAAACTCCCAGATGTTGCTTGCAGGAGTAAACGCTGCAATTGATTTGGACAATATTTTGAGATGCGTGGATGGTGAAGTTTTGCTGACACTTCATTCTTTCAAGGGTCAGCAAATGGAGATGGATTTGTTGGTACAGTTGAAATCGCAGGTTTTTCTTAAAAATGTTGGCTACTGGAAGGCATCCTGTCCTAAAGGGACAAGCATCACCGACGTGGGTCCCAATGCTTTCCGGTTCACAGATGGAAACGTCAATTTTTATTTCGGCATTGATGGGAACAATTGGTTTTATGTCAGCACATCACCTAAAAATGCAGAAAAAAAAGATGATATAGTCGAACATCCGTTGGATGATGCAGTGAAAGATAAAATGAAAGGCAAAAACCTTTGTCTGTTGGTCAATCTTCAGTCATTGGTTGACCATCCTGATATTGGCTCTTTCTTCTCTCCCGTGAAAACTGCTTTATTCGGAAAAGTCAATACTTTGATTTATCATTCAAAAAAGAATTGAAAATATGGATAAAATCTCTTTCTTGTCGGTTTTACCACAAGTGTTTTCCACCAGAGACGATTTGGTTTCTGAAATTTGGAATCAACAGGTGGCTTTTGAAAAGGGCAAGACCTATCTTCTTGAGGCTGAGAGTGGCCAGGGCAAAAGCACTTTCTGTAGTTATGTGCTTGGTTATAGGCATGATTATTCCGGACAGGTGCTCTTCGACCAGACTGATGTGCAGAAACTGAAAATCGGCGACTGGGTAGATATCCGCAAAACCCATCTTGCCTATCTTTTTCAGGAATTGCGCCTGTTCCCCGAACTCACAGCGTATGAAAATGTGGAAATCAAAAACAAATTGACAGGCTTCAAATCCCGTCAGCAAATCCTCGAATGGTTTGAGATGCTTGGTATTCAGGACAAGGTGGATTCAAAAGTGGCATTGATGTCGTTTGGGCAGCAACAACGTGTTGCCATGATACGCGCTCTGGTTCAGCCATTCGATTTCATTCTTGCGGATGAGCCTATCAGCCATCTTGATGATAAGAATGCTGCTGCTTTGGCCGAGATGATGATGGCGGAGGCTCGCCGTCAAGGTGCGGGGGTTATAGTCACTAGTATAGGTAAACATGTCAACTTGGAATACGATCAAACCATACATCTATGAGACTGGTCTGGAGATTATTGCGTAGGCATATCAGCATAGCTCAGTTCGCTGGCTTTTTCCTGGCAAATTTGGTAGGAATGTTGGTGGTGATGCTGGGGTACCAAATTTACAACGACGTGTTGCCCGTTTTCACCTCAGGAGATTCCTTTATGCGGGCCGACTATCTGATTATCAATAAACCCGTGGGAATGGGTACCTCTCTTTCGGCTGATGCCAATTATTTCTCAGATGCCGAGTTGGAGGAACTGAAAAGTCAGAGTTTTGTAAAGCGTTCAGGAAAGTTCACCTCTACAGAGTATCGTGTGGATGCAGCCATGAAGGTAGGGAAGAGCGGAGAGATTAATACCGAGTTTTTCTTTGAGAGCGTCCCCGACGAGTTTGTGGATGTTTCCATTGAGGGATGGGGATTTACCGAAGGAGACGCAGAGGTGCCCATTATTCTCCCTCGTTCATATCTCAATATCTATAATTTTGGCTTTGCTCAAAATCGCAAGATGCCCAAAATCAGTGATGGACTTGCAGGCATGATTGATATTTCCCTCCTGATTAAAGGAAATGAGGAAACTGACACTTATAAGGGAAGAGTGGTAGGCATTTCCTCAAGGTTGAATACAATCTTGGTGCCAGAAGAATTCATGGAATGGAGCAATGCGAAATACGCATCGGGCAAGTCTTCCAAACCATCACGCCTGATTGTGGAAGTGAAGAACCCTGCCGATGAGTCGATTATGAAATATTTCGAGAGCAAGGGGTATGAGGTGGAAACCGACAAACTGGCAGTCGAGAAAACCACCTATTTCTTACGTGTAATCGTGATGATTGTGGTGCTGGTTGGACTGATTATCTCAGCCCTGAGTTTCTACATCTTGATGCTGAGTATCTATTTACTTGTTCAGAAAAACGCTGAAAAACTGGAAAATCTGCTTCTGATAGGATATAGTCCCGCCAAAGTGGCTTTGCCGTATCAGATTCTGACAATTGCACTCAACCTCATCGTTGTGCTTTTGTCTCTCTTCATTGTCTCAATCTTAAGAAGTAATTACATGGATATTATTGAGGCTATCTTCCCCCAAATAGAGGAAGGTTCACTCAAGCCGGCCATATTGGTGGGAGGCATTCTGCTTTTTACAGTGTCGATTTTGAATATCTTCGCCATACGACGCAAAATCATGCGTATATGGCGAAGAAAATGATGCATTTTCAATGATGCTCGGGAACGATGGCGAAGTAGATGAGGTCTTCTTCGCCATCATTGTACATGGCGTGTGAATGACCCATTGGGCAGTAATGAACATCGCCAGTATGGAATTTCTCCTCAGTGTCGTCAAACATGAAATGTCCCTTGCCGCTAATGATATAGACAATCTCTGAGTTCATCTCATGCTTGTGATAGCCACTGTTGGCACCAGGTTTCAGACGGCTCATCATAATTTTGTTTTTCTCATCGATGAAATTGCGAGTGTCAAGTTCACCATTGCCACCCTTGAAATTCTGAAGTTTTTGCTCTTCAATCTTGCTATAGTCAATAATCATAGTGTGTGTATAGTGACTGGTGTTTAGTTGATGGCAACATTGTCACAACTCTTCAGTCATCGTATGCAAAAATAAAGCAAATTAGGGAAAAAACAAAATTACATGGCGGTATTTTCACAAAAAAGGTCTTGTGGTAAATACACAAGACCTTTTTTGTGGGCTGGAGTTTGAATCTATTGACCTGTTTTCTTGATACCCCAATATTTGAGGTCGATTACCCCTTCCACCTCATCCTCTATGTTATCTGGTAAATTACAGAAGAAGTCGATACCAGTCAGTTCTTCCAGTTCGTCAATCGTCATGGCATAGTCACCATAGTTCTTGTTTTTGTCAGACACTTTTTGATGCAATGTCCAAAGTGCCAAGGCTTTATAAGGCTTTTTCTCATCATTTTTATCATATGCCAATAATGCCATATAGAAATACATGGGCACAATCAATTTGCCGTTGCATTTCTCTGGTCTCAGTTGGTCACTTCGTATGGTGGCGGCTTTTACTACATAAAGTGTGTCACAACCCTCAGCCCAAACACGCACTTTTTCTTCCAGATTATTCCACAGTCCGCCATTGTGCTCCTGGTATTGAGGTTGCATATTGCTCATGTAGAATGTCTGCTTATTTTGGTCTTTGGAACATAATCGGTCGGCAGAGGGGCAAAGATGGCCTTTTGAGAAACCACTTTTGCTGTAGTCGTTTGGGTAAGTGCGGTATTGTGAAGGTATTTCAGGGTCTTCCTTAAAATCGTCTGTTCTTGTTGTATGGTTTTCCATATTGCCCTTGTGCATCTGGTAGCAAGTCCAACGATTGGCCTTGTCGGCATAACTCCATTCCAGGCTGAAAGTGATACCATAGTCGGCAGTGGATTTGACAATAAGTTGGTTCATTGTGGAGTCTTCTGCCAGATGTGGGTATTCAAGCAGTTTTGCACGGTATTTGTTGCGGTTGACGTTCTTGTCAGTCACGACTTCACCACCCGTGTGATATTGTGCTACCGTTACCTTCGTGGCCAGATAGTCTTTCGACTTGCCGTCTTTCAGATATACCTTTACACCATATTCCAAATTGAAGATGACCTGCACACGGTCGAATTGCTTGGTGGTATATCTTACTTCCGAGCCATTTTGCAATGTGATAATCACGGTGTCAACCTTTTCCTGTGCATTGGCAGTGATAGTGCCAAGAAGAATAGCGAGCATTAAAATATATTTTTTCATGGCTTCGCGTTATTTGATGATTACCTTGTTGCCGTTTCTCACATAGACTCCCTTTGGAAGACTCTTAATAGAGGCACCCATCGACTGGCCACTGACATTATAAATCATCTCTCCTTCACTGGTTTCATTGAGCGAAGCTGTGGTTATACCACTCGAGATGCCGTCGATGCTGATGTTTGCACTGTTGCGGGTGTTTGTTATAAAGTAAGCGTGAAATGCTTTCAAATCATTGGTCACATTGGGGTAATAGAGCTTGTTGTCTGCGCCTAAGAACAAGACATTAGTGTCACCGGCATAAAGTGTTGTGGGGTCAAATACACCAATAAACGTGTAGGCCCCTTCTGAGACAGGTGTCAGTTCGCTGCTGATAGTTGCGCCGCTGACTATAATGTTGTCGATGTCTTCTTCAGGATACACTAAATAGGGAACACCAGGCAGTATGTCAGTAACCGACGTGAATTCCAGTGAATTGCTGGCACTGTCATACCCAGAAAGAGTGGCGAGTCTTGCTGCCCCTACCACGCTGGTGAAATCTTGTATATCGAATGGCAGACAAAGCGTGTTCCATTTACCAGTGCTCAACTTTCGTTCGACGGTGACGTTCACTTCACGTCCGTTGTAGGTGCCAATAGTGCCACCGTTGGTGGAAAGTGTCTCATTGAGTGTCAGTTCAGGCATGATTTCCTCAATGTTTGTATAGTATAATTCCGACTGACTACCATCGGCTGTTGTGCCGAGAATACCCTGTATGATGAAGTCGCGCCCTTTTAAATCGTTCGGTATTTCATATCCTATTCCAAACGGGTTGGAAAGAGGGAGTGTAGTGCCGTTGCTCTCTACATAGTAGTTATTGCTGCTATTGGCAATGCCAACACCGACTAATTGTACATAGTCTGCGCGGTGTTGAATGCCGTTTAATTCTGTCATGTCATTTATGGCCAGTGGAGTAGGAGTGTGCCAATGGTCAAGACACAGAATGGAGTCGGCAATGGATTTATCGACGTGAACAAACTCAGGAATTCCATTGCTAAGATGGTATTCACCCAGCACACCACCAATCAGTGCTCCGCCAGTGTTGGTGTGCCAGCCAGCGTCATCGGGTAGGAATGAGGCAAATCTGACCGACGAGGTGTTGTCACGCACATAGGCATCCACACTGCTTCCGTTGTCTACATATTCTATCAGGCCGGGATTGCTTTTCCCAAGAGTGAGATAAGCAAGGTCACCATCTTCCAATTCTCGCAGTTCTGCCAAGGAATTCACCTTGTGAGTAGGGATTGCAGGTGGGACAGAGACAATTTTCACTTCATCCAGGAAGAATCGTTTTCCTTTACCCTGAAATTTGATAGTGGTATTGGATGTGCCTCCTTCGATATTTACACTGTAGGTGGTAAATTGCGAATTGGACAGAGTGATGGATGTTTGATCCAGTGTGCCTCCTCCACTAATATAAAGTTCCAGAGATGTTCCGTCTGTTCCCCAACTTCCTGCATTAAAGGTAAGAAGGGCATCGCCATTGAGTTCAGTGATTTTGGGCGTTGTGGCACTGCCCGCAGCATTACTATTGCCTAAACGTACACAACAATTAGCCCCATATCCTTTCTCAAAGGTCCAGTCCTCGTTGTCGGTAGTGATTGTTCCTCCTGAGGCCACACTGCCGCTCCATTTGCCGTCGTTGCCACCTGTATATTTGTCGTTTTGGTCAAACGATTCGTAAAACAGGGTGGTTTGGGCATTGACACTGACCGCAGCAACGGCCAGAATCATGCTGATAATAATATGTATTCCCTTTTTCATACGCGATAGATGTAGGTCATTGCAAAAGTAATAATTATATTTGAAATTGTCAATAAAAAGAGGGAAAAAATGAACTTCATGATGAATCATTTTTTCCCTCTTCTGAGATACGCTGAATACGGCTGTTAATAGCGCTGTCTAATAATTGGTTAGGAAAAAATACGTTTTGCTTCCTCGTAACTGTCGAGCGAGCCTATATCAAATCGTTTCCCGGGCATTTGCCAGGCATGAATAGTGGTTACTTCCACAAGATAGTGAGCCAAATTGCCTGGCGCGTCATAACCACAACCATGTGACATGCAGTCGCGTATAAGTGGCAGATCACTTTTCTTGTAAATATAGAAAGGAGGAACGGCCCATTCTGAAACAGGCTTTTGGGGCTTTTCCTGCATTTCCAGCACTTTCATTTCATCATCTACGGCAATAACACCAGTTCGCTGTAGTCTCTGAAGCGAAGGCTCATGGTAGCACATGATAACAGATGACTGCTTTTGAACAAAGAAATCGACAAATCCCTGAAGTGAGAAGTCGAGAATATTGTCGGCTGCCAGCACCATGATGTCGTCATCGATTGCTCGCTGCCCAATGGCAAGCAGGAGGTCTTTTACGGCTCCCAACCTTCCTTCATTGGTCACCGTGCCATCATCGATGATACTGATAGGCTTTTCGAGTGTCGCTTTTTCAGCCCATTCATTAAATATGGGGGCAAATTTATGATTGGTTACGATGATGTGCTCATCGATACATGCTATTTTGTCGACATCATCCAACAATCGTCCTAAAATAGATTTTTCCCCCACTTGAAGCAAAGGCTTGGGATAATTCTCCGTCAGTGGATAAAGTCGGGTGGCATATCCTGCCGCTATCACAATATTTTTCATTTTCCTGTTTTCGCAATTATTTCAAATTCCACGCTTCATATTATAGAAAGTCCACACCGTTGCTGGTGTTGCAGAAATAGGCCCTGAAAGAGTCCTTGTATTGCGGGAATGCCTTCAGATATTCCCGGGTTACGTGTTCACGGATACTCTCTTCTTTGTCTGGGTCAATCAGTGCGATACATGCACCCTTGAATCCGGCGCCACTGAAGCGACCGCCGTAAATGCCATCGGTTCCGCGCATAATTCTGTAGAGTTCAATCAACTCGGGAGAACCACATTCGTAGTTGTTCATTGAACTTTCGCAACTATCGAAAATCAACTGGCCAAATGTCTTGATGTCGCCTTTTTCCCATGCTTTTGTACCCTGTCTCACTCGCTCACACTCTGAATAGTAATGCTCGGCACGGCGGGCGAAGCGATCTGGCATCTGCTCACGGTGCTTCTCAAACAACTCGCGGGGCACATCGCGTAGCCGTGTGTGTTGTGTCTCTTTGAGTGGAATATTCTCATACGCTTGAACAATCCATGCAGCGGCCTTGCATTCCGAGACACGGAGATTGTAGTCTGTGCCAGTCAGTTTGCGTGTCACACCACTAAAGAAAATACCGATTTTGAAAGGTAGCGTTGTCTTCCCGTCGCCAAAGGGCAGAATTTTATATTCAGATGTGTCGGTGTCAAGAAACAGCAGTTTCTCGCTTTCACAAAGCACAACACATGCTTGGTCGAGTATACCGTTGTTCAGCCCGACATATTGTCGTTCTGCCATCGATGCATATTTGATGACTTGCATTTTGTCAAGCCCCAAGTCATTTACTTTGTCCAATGCCGTTACGAATCCACAAAGCAAAGCCGCGGAAGATGACAGACCGCCAATGGGCATGGAGCCTTTCACTACACCACGGATTCCTTTTTGCAACTGGTAATCTTGCTGCAATGCCCATACAGCCCCCCGCAGATAGTCGCCCCAGTTGTATTGTTTGGCATCTATCTCACGTCTGACATTGAAGGTCATCAATCCCTCAAACGACAATGAGCACATTTCCACCTTGCCTGTTGTTGTGGCAGAAAACAAAAACTCTATTCCGCTGTCGAAAGCAAATCCACTCACCAACCCATGCTGGTGGTCAACGTGGGCTCCTATCGGACAAATGCGATAGGGTGAGAATAATTGATATAGAGCGTCGCCTTTGCCAAAAAAAGTGCGATACGCTTGAAATAAATCTCTCATACATTTGTTGATTTTATTGTTACTTTTCTACTTGATCCCAGGGATTATGGTATTTCCCTATCAATTGCTTGGCAAATAGTCCGAATACCCGTAAGTCTCTGACAAAATATCGCTTGAATAGCCTTCTTGGCTCATGGATGAATCGATAGAACCATTCCATACCGATGCGCCTCACCCATTTGGGTGCTCGTTGCCTCACACCAGCCTCAAAGTCAATCGTGGCACCAAGAGCCATCCATGTTTTCACACCTGGCATCTTGTCCCGCCATTTCATGATATATTTCTCTTGCTTCGGAGCGCCTACGCCCACCACCACTACATTGGCGCCACTTTGATTGACAACGGATGCTATCTCAAGGCATTCGTCTTCTTTCTCATCGAACCCCATACTTGGCGAGAGGGCACCCACGACAATGTCCCGCCCTACTTTCTCATTAATTCGTTGCATGGCTTTCTTTGCCACTTCGCCTTTTGACCCAAGCAGGAAGATTCTACAGTTCGGGTCATCACGATGAAAGTTATAAAAAGCAGTGAAAAAACTGCTGCCAGAGATGGTTTCTTTGAAACGATGGCTTGTGAGACATGAGAGAAAGTGGATAATCCGGCTGTCACAAATCACCCATTTGGCCGATTGATAGGCATCGTAGAATTGTCTGTCGTCTTGAAGCATCACCAAATGGTCTACATTGGGCGTGACAAGAATCCCGTCGTTCAATTGCTCGAGAAGTTCTCTCTGGGTGAGGTTCTGTATCGCAATGTTGAGAATGTTGATGCTGTTTGCCATGCTGCGGATGCCTTTATCCTATAGTTGCCACATTCCACAAAAATAGAATGTTTCCGATTATATACCGACGCCAGAGTCGGCGAGGTTCCTTTGCCAGTCTGTACAACCATTCCAGGGAATGGTTCTGCCACCACTTAGGTGCACGTTTTACTGTACCTGCGTAAAAATCAAAGACTGCGCCAATTGTGCCTACGTGACAGTGAATGTTGAGTTCTTTCCAGTGTTCCCAGGCCCATTTTTCCTGTTTGGGTGCTGTCATACCTATCCACAGCAAATCAGGATTGGATTTGTTGATGGCCTTTATGATTCTTTGATTGTCTTCTTCTGAAAAAACAGGTTTATAAGGAGGGGAGTAGGTTTCTATTATGATGTTGGGATAGTCTTGGCGCGCTTTTTCTCTTATCAAGGCAAGCACTTTTTCGCTGCTACCCATGAAAAAGCAGGTGCCACCTGTCTGGTTGAGTTTGTCCATTTCAATCTCAAACAAATCCCAGCCTGCAACCCGCTCTTTAGGCTTCGACACTGGATGTCGAAGCCACTTGCATGCCATCACGATGCTTGCGCCGTCTGGAATCAAATAGTCTCCACCTGTCATAGCCTCCTCAAAAAAACGGTCCTTCTGAGCCGTGTTGTAAGAATGGGCATTGATGGTGTTGATGAGTTTCTTCCCCGCGGGAATCGCAGCCACCTCTTCTTTGGATTGCATGATATGTAACTCCGACAATTTCATGTTTACATGATTATATTGATTTTAATTCTTCAACGATTCTTGGGTTGACTGCGTCATGGGAATAGAGTTCTCTTTCTCTGTCCAGCATTTGCTGGGCGAAATGCTCACATTCCCCAGACTCTATGATGGAGATTACTTTTTGCGCAAATGCCTGTGGTGACACTTCATCCACTACCAGTCTGTCATCTCCTACAATTGATTTGTTGAAGTTATGATTGCTTACAATGGGGATTAATCCCTGACTCATCGCCTCACTTAGCGAGTTGCTGTGCCCCTCACAAGGCTCACTTGTGGGGAACATAAAGAAATGATGCGTTTGCATCTTTTCTTTGATAAAAGTGAATGGTGATAGGCCATAGCGCTCAATTCGGTCATGATAGGCAGACCGTGCTATCTTTTGGTCTATTTTCGACACATATTCCTTGCTGCTGCCAGGACCTCCAATTATTGTTAAATACACATCGTCACGTTGTTGACATATCAGTTCAAAACTCTCAATCACAATATCAACGTTTTTGTTGGGGTCAATGCGTCCGAAGAATAATAGACGTATTTGGTCAGTTGAACGTGATGGAAGCCTTTCTGGTATGTCTTTATTGAATGTGTAACTGGGAAAATATGAAAGTGGTGTGGAAGTGAGGGGCATGGTCAAATCAATCCCTTCCTTGCCCTCGAACTGCACCATCTCTTGCATATTCAATACCTTGACAAACAAGCGCTTATAACGCTCGCTGCCTTTCTTATAATAGTGGTAGAACTGTCCTCCTTGCAGGTACATCACACTTTTAAATCCCATCCATCTCACCATTTTGGTTACAATATACTCGTATGGCAAAAGTGGTCCGGAGAATGTCATGTGATAGAATAGAGTGGAATTCTTATCTTCCTTGCGCAATTTGAAGAATATTTTGAATAGGTCGACCACAGCAAAAGTAAGAACTTCAATAATATGTAGTATCTTTCCTTCCCAGTGCGCAAAATGTCTCGATACATGAGCCACCCCAAGACCTGCATCTTGAAAGCCTTGCATTACCCGACGGCTGGATGATTGTCCGCCACCTCCTTTCGGGGGCTGGTTAATGTCGCCGATATTAGCAAATACAAATATTTTCTTCATCTTTCTACGACGTTTCTATCCTCTCAAAAACACCTGTGTTATGATTGACTTGCTGACTAAGGGGTGGCAATTTCATGTAATCTCCATAAAGAAGTTTCAAGTATTCATCCGAAAGAGTTGGACCATAAAATGTGGTGTCTTCGAAAGGATATGGAGTCGGCTCCCCGAAAATCCGCTTGCTGACAATCTCTTTTCTCCTATAGCGTCCAAATAGGTTCCCGTAGCAGTCGCCTTCGTTCATCGAAACGGTAAGATGCCAGATATATCGCAGTAATGTGTTTTGTCTGAATGGCATCAGCTTCTGCAGCATTTTTTTGATGTGATGTTTGAGTCGACTCCCCGAGATGGGCTCAGTAAATACAATTGAATTGAATTTGGTGAGAAATAGAATGCTGTCTACCTTGAAACCGCTTTTGTTACAGGTGACAAGAGGAAAAATGTCGATGTTCAATCCTAATTTCTCTTCTAAAGGCAAATCCACACATTTGTCGTCGATGCAGGAATGTGTGTCGTCGAGTTTGATGAATACCGTCCGGCATCCCTTGCAATTTTCATACTCGCAGACGCGTATGTCTGGGGGTAGGTTGTCTTTCAACAATTGTCTCAACCGCTCATAGTACTCTATTGGCACACCAAAGTCCATGTCATCGTCCCATGGAATAAAACCATGATGGCGAATGGCACCGAGCATTGTTCCACCAAGCATATAATATGGGATAGAGTTGGACTTGCATATCTCATCAAAATGCTTGGCTATTCGGAACAACCGCACTTGACTTTCTTTAATATTTAGGTTTTTACCCAGCATGTCTTGCGCTTTTTATCACCTTTTCGTATTCTTGAAGATATCGCTCGGCAGTATATTTTACATCGTATTTGTCTTTGACATATTGATACGCATCCTCTATCATCTTCAAATCGAAACCGTAGTCCAGGATTTTCAACAGAGAGTCACATAGACTGTCTATGTCGTTCGATTGAAAGGTCTGGCCATATTTGCCATGGTCGATTATCTCGGTTGGCCCCTCGATATCACTCACTAAGACTGGCAATTTAGCTGCCAGGGCTTCTGCGACAGTTAATCCAAATCCTTCAAAAAGTGAAGGCTGCAGCAAAAGGTCAAAATCTTTCAGATGTTGTTTTAGATATTCTTGGGTTTTAATCCCTTCAAATACAAAATAACGTTCTAAATGCTTCTCTCTAATCTGGTCTTCCAGTTGGCTCTTGTCTTCACCATCACCTATGAAATGAACCTGAATAGAATTCCTGCCGTAGTTTTTGACTAATTTTTCAACTGCTTGAATTAGAAGATGCTGCCCTTTTTGCTTTGTGTATAAACGTCCCAACTGGACGATATGTAGTATTTCACCTTTTTTATAGTAGCTCGTTTTAAGAGTGAAAGACTCTGTGGGGATGCCGTTTTCTACCACCACACTGTCGAATCCTTGGTTTCGTGTGAAAGACTGAACAGCCTTTGAGATAGAAAACAACTGAGACATCTTGGGATATTCTTCACACTTGTTGTTTGTGTTGTGAATAGTTCTAACCTTCAAACAAGGAATCAGAATGATTTTGGATAAGTCTTTGGAATGCAGGTGGACAATGTCAGGATGGAAACGTAGGATAAACCATTGCAATTTTGCGACTGGAAGCGGATTCCTGCTGCCTATACTTCTGTGGCAATATCTTAATTTGCATTCAGGAGATAATTGGTTAACCAATGAAGAGTCATAATAGTCATTGACAAGAATCAATTCCACAGAGTGTTTCTCAACTTGGTGGTTGATGATGTTGACTACCATCGTCTCAATACCTCCAGTAGTCAGTCCCCATAGCACATGAGTGATTTTCATTCTTGGGAATATCCTAAAAATGATGTGTTGAAATGGTGTATGAGTCTGGAGAGCAAGTGATTTTGTCTGGATTGTTGTTTAGGTAGGCTGCCCACCAACCGAACGAACTCCGGGTGATGACTTGATGCTTGCAAACAGACATCAATTGCATGTCACGCCAGCTATCTTTTCCTGAGTTCCAATCTACATAATTCACATGGTCGTGTTTGAAATCCAGGCCAAGGACATCGCCATGTTGCTTTGCCCATTCCACACTACCCGGGTCACAAAAAATGAAAAAATGAGGATTGGATAGAGTACTTTTTATATATTTCATGCAGCGCTTGAAATATCCCCCGTAGTAACAATCGAAATTAAAGCCAAGCATGTCACCTCGACGGGCATGGATGGCTACCGATTCAAGCGATTTGATTTTTTGTTGTTCCGATTGATTACGGGCATCTGTAAAAGCAGGAAATTGAAATGCCTCTCTGATTTCGCTGTCTATGCGCTCAATGCCACTGCCGTTGTTCTTGAACGACAATTGCTGACCTGTAAAAATGTTCTTTTCCGATTCGATGAATAAATTAGGCGAGGATGCAGAATGAAAATGCGATTTTTTCAAATATTTTCTTCTGAGGAAATTAAGGTATTGAAACCAGAAAGTCCGTTTGTATTTAGGCGTGCTCAAAACTGTCTTGTATGTGCTGCCTGGTGCCTCAAAGTCACCACGCCAGTTTTCTATTGACAAACCTGCCCGATTGAATGCCTCACAAAAATGAACGGGGTAATTCCAATTTTTCAACCAGAACTGGGATTTACGGATGTCGTTCATGACTTGTTCCCATTGGGCGGCACTAAATAATGACTTGATGTTGGGCGCCTCGATGCCAAATATGTTTTTTAATTCATAGCCAAACCATTGACATACTACCTCATTGCATTCTGGTAAATCATATATGATGGTCTCAATGTAGCAATCATCATCTGGATTCATCTTCTTGATGGCCAAGTATTCGCAGAAACTCAGCATTTGATTGCCCAGACCTGATTCTATATGTATGACTTTCATCCAGTTACAATTAGTATGCTTTTCCCTTTATGCTTTCACTAATTCTTCCTCAGATTCTGATAAAGGTAGGAGTTCCTTTTTCACATAGACAAATATCATCAATGGGAAGATAAAGTTTCCTTGATCTGAGATAGATGTGCCTGCAATAGCAATCAACATCAAATCCAGCACCAACAAAAAACCAATAAAAGAAACGTCGGATTGTTTCCTATGATGGAAGAAAAAGAAAAGAATATATAACCATATCATTAGATACAGTATTCCGCCTAAATATCCATATTTCGACAACAGATTTCCGTATGAAATGTCGGGAGTGGTCATTTGTTGTTTCGTTCCATCTTCACTGTAAAGACCTAAGTTGAAATGATACATTCCCTGAACGGTCTCCGTCTGACTGTCGCTGATAAGTCCAAGACCATAGACATTCTCTCCAAATGGCCTGTCGGCCAAATATAGCATACGTTCATATACCCATGCAAAACGATAGGTCAAGGTACCCTCATCTGAGTAGTCGCCATTTGCCATATCCTCGATGCCACCTGAGAAAATTGATTTTACCTCACTCTCGGTGTCATTTCCATATCTTCCCTCAAATCGCAAACTAAGAGTTTCCATAAACGGGATAGACAAAATAAGGATAATGGCTACTGTCTTTACCAACGTGCGAATTTTTCCTTTTAGAATGAGTCCGATAATAATCACTCCAAAAGTCATGCCGATTTGAGTTCTACCCAGTGTGGCAATCAGAGCGATACTGAAAATGAAAATACTGGGAATGACCAATCGGCTTTTCAGAATGGTGGGATTGAATATGGTGACGATGAGATACCAATACAAAAGTGGAGGCGAATTATAGTACCGCATGATTCCTGTGTAGTCATCCGCCTTAACGGTAGAAAATTTATATGGCAAGACTGGTGCATCATAAAATACTTCAATGATATATAAAATCGAAGTTATGATAGTGATGTAAAAGAAGAATTTGTTGAGCCATATAAAGGTTTCATGGTCCATTCTCCGAAGGAAGAAATAGGACATGATTAGAAAAGATGCTCGGCTACCCTGAAGAATTTGATAGGGGGTAAATGAATAATGGATGTATGAGTAACGAACATCTAATAAAAGGAATCCCATGAATAAACTAATTAATACACAGATAGTTATATCATGTATTTTTAGTTTGTCTCTGTCAAGGAAAAGATTAACAATAACAATGGCAATCACATAGAGGAATGCCAAGTCATAATTCTTATAGCCTAATATGGCATCCGTTAATACACACCACCCGTTCAACATGAAAGTGACGAAGATGACAAAACTCCATTTGTAGAGTTTGGTGATGTATAGTAAGATGGAAATGCCTAATAGCGAAAATCCTAGCATAATAATTGCTGATTTATATCATGGATGTTGTTGGCGAATAACACAAAACTCTCTTTCCCCACTCGTTTTCTCGAATGGGGAAAGAGTGGAATAGTTCACAATTCATGCTACCGCTTGTGAGATTGCATAAGCAACTCGCAGAAACAACAACTGCACTCAAATTTGGCGCAAAATTACAAAAAATATATGGATGGTGAAAATAAACCAATGAAAATAGTATTTGTTGAAAGATGAGGCTTCTGATTTCAATATGGTCTTAGGAGTCGATCTTTTTGATATAACGAGCAGGATTGCCACCCCATATTTCTCCTTTTGGAACGTCTTTGCAGATTACACTTCCGGCTGCAATGATAGACTTCTCACCAATGGTTACTCCTTTGCAGATAAAGCAACCTGCACCTATAAAGACATGGTCTTCTATGGTTATGGGGGAGTTGATGGATTCTTTTACATCTTGGACTCTATTCTCTCTAATCTTCCAATTTGTGCTATGAAAATTTGTGTCAAATATCATTGTGCCAGCACCAATGTTTACAAAATTTCCAATGGAAATTTTCGAATGACAATGGATGGTGGTGTTTGATATTCCAGAATGACTGCCGATTATCAGCGAAGCATCTTTCTGTACAACAATCTTTGAGCACAAGGCTGTATCTATACTGTTTTCCACACCTGAATTGCAAATGAAATCATCACCAATGCTCACATTGCATCCAGGATAGAATTTTAGTCTGCAATGTCCCTTAAATTGTATAGATTTTCCTAGTTTAACATGCCCTCTATCACATTGGAATATGCAATAGTGCTGCCAAATCATTCTGGAAAATCTATTTCTAAATGCGAAATACAATTTTAGTGGATAATATATGAAAGGAGAGATATATGACATATAAGTTGGTCTTGAGGGTAATTATTTGCCATGATGCAAAAGTCTACTCAGATGACGTAGTGTGGTGTCTATTTGTGATGTGACAAATTCCTGTTTGATGATATAATACTCCACAAGGAAATAGTATATCATAGAAATACCGCTGCCGATTATCAATGCCAAAATATAGTTGGAAGACCATATTTTCAGAGCGATGCACAGAATAACAATAGGAACACAAGCAGCTAGATGATTGACATACTCTTTAACCGGGAAATCTATATCAATAGTTTTCTTAGCATAGTAATAAAGCAAAACTGCTTCCAGAACATGCGGAATCGCCACAGCGTATGCAGCAGCCACCTCTCCAAATCTGGCAGTAAACAACAAAAGAATAAGTACAGAAAGTGATGTGCTTACGGAAGTGCAGATTAACACTTCCTTGAATTTTTTCAATGAGAGAAGAATCTGATTTTCAAGAATTTGTGCCAGTCCAATAAAGAAAACTTGAAAAATGATGATTCTGAATGGCAACACGGCAGCCTCATAACCTGCACCTGCAGTAAGTCGGATGATTTCAGGGGCAAAAATCACACTAACGATAATCAGTGGTATAGAAATGAATCCCACAATAGAAAATGAGAAACGAATCATTTTTTTGAACTTATCCAATTCATTACGTCCATATAGCGCATTAAGGTAAGGAACAAAAACTCCATTGTATGCGTTGAGGAATGAAAGGATGATGGTGTATAGACGTGTTGCTGTCGTAAAATAGCCTACAGCAAGATTACCACACAACATGCCGAGAAAAATAACATTGAATGTCACATAAAAAGAAAGAAGAATTCTGTTGATTCCCATTGAGAAAACTGGGAATAGATACTCTTTACAGCCTTTTATTTGTATTCTGAATGTGACAAACTTCCTCGTGTATCTCCAATTGATGATTGCATTGAGAACGACTTGAGCGATGGTGAGATAGAAATAAAGGTCGTAATCGTCTTTGTTCCTGACAAATATAAAGATACTTACGACGTAGATTGTTCTCACTAACAGCGTACGTAGAGTGATGTATCTGAAATCCTGCATTCCTTGAAACAGCCATTCCACCAAAAAGATGTTGAAAATGATTTTTGTGGCGCCAATTAGATACAGAGGCTTATTGGCTGATAGTTGTGGAACAAAAAATATGCATGATGCATAGATGACCAGTATGATGAGTGTCATGATGATGTGCAACGTCACCAAATGATTGAACACTCCATCACGTCTTTCTTTGTCATCATTGCATTGGGGTATGTAGCGATAGCCTATAGTGGCTAATCCCAATGTGGAAAACAAAATGGCATAGTCAACAATGCTCATGGCAAAATTGGCTATGCCGAAATTCTCAGGACCAAGAACTCTTGTGATGTATGGAAATGTCAATAAAGGGAATAGATATCCCGATATTGTCAATGTACCGTTCCAGGCAAAGTTCTTTTTGAGAGATGACATCTTATATTTCTCTATTCGGATCGGAATAGTTGATTATTCTTAGTCATAAAAAACATAATCCACATCATGGTGATTACGTTGATGCTCGTCTGGCAAATTCATGAAATCTGGCCCATAATGTGCTTCGCAGTACTTTTCGGGATTGGCTGGCCCAGGAAACATCCTGCCCTCAAAAGGAATCTCTTTGTATGGCAATACGGATTCTTTGGGGAATCTATACCTGAAAGGGGTGCCGTATGCATGCATATACACATTTTTGTTGCCAAATATGGATGAGATGAAATATAATATGGGGTGCAGAATGTGTCGCTGGATATTATACATGATTTTTGCCGTACGTGGAAAACGACCTATCCATTTAGGTACAGTATAGCGGTAAACGAGATAAGCGAATCGATGAATCCATGGAATTAATCTGGGATACATGCAGAAGAGGTCAATCTGAAAACCTCGATACCTGAACGCATCGTTCATTGCGTTCGGAATCCTATGGATATACTCACTTTTTGTATCTCTAATCGTACACCAGAATCTCATCGAACCTTCATCTGTATCTATACTTTGTAGAACATATTGAGGATGGGGGTGTGACTTGAGATAGTCAATCAGACGTTTGTAATATTTCTTTTCAATTGCCACGTCTAAGTCATCATCCCAGGGAATAAAACCACCATGCCGCAAGGCACCTAAGACATTACCTCCCTCAAGACGATAGGGAACATTTATTTCTTTGCAAACACTGTCAAAATAGCAGAGCATGTCGACCAATCGCTCTTGAACAGCCCTAAGTAAAGACCCTTCAGGATTGTACTTGGTTTTTAATTCCTCTGCAGTTTCCCCCGTGTTAAATGCCTGTTTCATTTAAATTGTTGTGTTTAATGCTTATCACTCCATAACATTTTTTCACTAATGTTGTCTGAAGTTATGGAAATCGCATAGGGAAGATATTTGCGATAAGTATTCTTATTATTGATAGTGAAAAATCCATAATAGACATTGTCTTTCAACATGGGGCGATATTTCTCAAGTGTATCTGTAGGATTCTTACTATGATCCAAATCCAATATTATTCTATTATGGGGAGAACTGATAGAGTTGGCAAAATCGATTAGTTTTTGGTCCATCGTTCTGAAATATAGTATACCAATGGTGGCACAGGAGTCATATTCTAGAACCTGTTCAACCCCCAATTCTTTTATGCCTACAAATAGATAGCATACATTCTCCTTGCCAAATTTTGTGATTAAATCATATATTTTCTCCTTACGGGGAGAATTAAATGATGTGAAACGGTCCAAATATAGTCCTAAACCATAGCGTTTACAGGTATCCATGACTTCTTCGAGAGTGGAAATTGTGGTACCCTTATAGTTGAATTGCCGTAATTCTTCCAGAGTGTATTGTTTAATGGATATGCTGTCCTTGGTGGTTTGGTCAAAAAAATATTCATCATGACAGCACACGGGGATGTCGTCCTTTGTCCACTGCACATCAGTTTCTCCAAATTGGAACCCCGCGGCTCTGGCATACCGGTATGCGTTGGCTGTGTTTTCTACAGCACCATGAATCTGATATCCACGATGTGCTACACTGGAAATAGTGGGTGTAAAATACTCCGGGATGGTATCTGTTTCCTCACTGCATGACTCAAATGCAGATAGTAATAGGAACAATGCGAAAAGTGTACTTGACATTTTCTTCATTTGATTTTTACGTTTATTGTTTTACCCTTCCACTCTCCACTTTATAATCGTAACTGTGCCTGCCTTCAGCACGGAAGTCGGAGTGATAACGCTCGAGAACTTGTTTATAGATCTCCTCATATTGCGGAATGAACAAGTCGTCTTTTTCATACATTGCCCGGATAATTTCTTTTGCCAGGGGGATTGTCTGCGACAAGTCGCTCTTCTCATTGTAGAAACTGGTTCCTTTGATTCTGCCGGGTGACACATTGAGGATTTTGTTGTTGCTGCCTTTCTTTTCCAATTCCACATTCACACTTTCGATGAAGATACGCAATGCGGCTTTGGTGGCGGCATATATTGAGAAAAACGGGGATGACAGATACCCTGCTATGCTTACCATCACTCCACAATGGAAGTCGCTTTCACCCTGCAGTTTGTCGTAGAAATGCTTGATAATGCGGATGGGTGCTATCGTGTTCACATTGAAGTATGTGGAAATCATTTCCTCTGGAATGTTCTCAAACAATGCCAGACGGCCAAAACCTGCTGTAATCAGCAGAGAGTCGATGTCTTCAAACTGATTGAATATTGAGTAGTCGTCGCTCGTAAGGTCGAATACGTGACTTGTTATTTTCTCATGATAATAATCGTCGGCAAGTGGCTGCTTATCTACTATATCTATTCTTTCAGTCTCTGGATGATTGGCAAGCAACATGGCTATAGATAAACCGATACCATTTGCGCCGCCAACTATGAGTGTTTTCTTGAACATTGATTTGGTCTTTTAGATGATGAGATATAGGGGAAGGGGCTTTAGATTTCGATGAAGTTTTCTCCGTTGCGGTACTTTTCTATAACCTGCGCGATGGCAATACTTTCTTTAGGCAGCATGCGGTAGGTTGAACCACGTCCGTTGACAATCATGGAAATAAACTCTTGCAACTCGTATCTCAACCCGTCACCCTCATAACTATAGAAGTATTTCTTATTGTTCGTTTGGTTTTCGTACCTGATTTCAAAATAATCGGTCAGCCACCAGGGAGCCGGGACATAAATGTAGCCTTTTGTTCCGGAAATCACCAGGTTGCCTTCAGTCTTTACGCCGATGCCTAATGTCGCCGAACTTACGGCATGGGGATAGGTGATGGCGATTTTTGTGAACAGGTCCACACCTTCACCTTTTTTTGAATAGAACTGAATATGTTTGTAGTTGAGACCAAGTATTTTGAAAATAGACATCAGGGTAAGACCAGAATGTTCTGTCATGGCGCCTCCTGCCTGGTGTGCATCCAACTCACGTGAGGGAGGTGTTATCATTTTCGACAAAGAAGATCTCACGTCAACAATCTCACCTATGGCTCCACTTTTCACAATAGTCAGTAGATGAGTGAAAGCGGGGCAAAAGGCTGTCTTGCTTGCTTCCAACAATACCAAGTTTTTCTCTTCGGCTATACGGAACACTTCCTCTGCCTCACTGCCTCTCAGCATAAATGGAATTTCGCAAAGAACATGCTTTCCAGCCTCCAAAGCCTGCTTGGTGTATGGGTAGTGGGTGGGGTGGGGGGACGCGATGTAAACGGCGTCGACAGTGGATAAGAATTCTGCGGTGTCTGAGAAACCTCTGATTGAAAATTTCTCTGCAAATGCTTCTGCCTCTTTCTTGTCGGGGTTGAGTACTGACACGACGTCTACACCACTGACGAATTTGGCTTCAGGCACAAAGCGATGGGCTATTCGTCCGCTTCCAATAATGCCGAGTTTGCAGATACCTTGATGGCTGGCTCGCAACAGGGTGCTCGAGATACCCTCGGTGCGTGGCAGATACACCACCTCACAAAATTCTTTCAGATAGTCAAACTTTCCCGTCCAATCGGAGCCGATAGCGAAAATATCGACATCGTATTTCTGAATGTCATCCACTTTCTGGCCGTAATAGTCCTCAATGATAATCTTGTCGGCGAGTCCTGTGCCTCGAATGGCTTCCACGCGCTCGAGCACATTGTTTGCCACATTGAGTTTGCCACGCTCACGGTCGAAATTGTCGTTGGTGACGCCTACAATGAGGTAGTCGCCCAATGCTTTGGCCCGCCGGAGCAGATTGATGTGCCCCTGATGCAGAAGGTCGTAGGTGCCGTATGTGATGACGATTTTTTTCTCTCGCATAATTGTTGAATTTTGGCGTTGAAGACCAATAGATAAAGCCATCTGTCATATATACATGATTTCTCCACCCCGCCATTTTTGGCAAATGACGGGTTATTAATGTATCAGAGAAATGCATGACATGCAGAATGATTGGCCGCATTAGGAATGATGTCCATTCCGCAGAAACGAACGTACATGAGAAATGCGAGTGCAAAATTACTAAAATAATGTGAACAATAAAAATTATCAAGTGAAAAAGTGGCTTGGGTATGAGCCACAAGCCACTTTCTCATTTTTCTTTTCAGTTTTGTCATTGGTTGGAAACGCCTGATGTTTCCTAAACACCTCAAGGGTCTGCTTGATTGCCGGATCGTCCATATTGAGATACTCTGTCCAAGCCTCCTCGTCGAGCATGTTGTAGATGATGCGGCTGTGGATGTACTTCTCAAGTAAAGAGTGCGATTTCTGTATCAACAGGTTCCGACGCTGAAGGCCGTTCTTCTCGGCATAGGTGGCGAATTGCTCTACCAAGTCATACTTCTTCAGATAAGAGAGTAGGGATTTCATATCGCGGTGTGACTTCATCTTGTCACGGTTTTCGTCGGTATATTCAAAGGCATACTGCAAAATGAGTCCACTCATGGCTGCTTCCTTGTAGTAGGAAGTCATGTTGGTCGTATCTTCAGGCACGAATATGTCGGGAGTGATGCCACCGCCTCCGTATACCTCACGACCAAGTCGTGTGTAGTAGGCCGGGCCTGTGTGCTTGATGCTGTCCAGTGAGAAATACTCGCCATGTAGATAGCGCGACATAAGGTCTTCTTCATATTCTTTGACATTGCCTACAGTGTATGGCTTTTGGATACACCGTCCGGAAGGTGTGTAGTAACGCGCGATGGTGAGGCGCACCATGCTTCCGTCGGGCAGCCCGATTTGCTGCTGTACAAGTCCTTTGCCAAATGAACGGCGACCTATCACCGTGCCACGGTCATTGTCTTGAATGGCTCCGGCAAAAATTTCAGAGGCCGATGCCGAGGCTTCGTTGATAAGCACGACAAGAGGAATGTCTTGATATGAGCCATGACCGGTGCTGGTGAAGTTATGTCGAGGCTGTTTGCGTCCTTCTGTATAGACAATGCGCCGGTTTTTGGGCAGGAACTCGTTGGCCATTTCTATAGCCGATGTCATATAGCCACCTGTGTTGTCGCGAAGGTCTATCACCAGATTTTCAAAACCTTCTTTCGACAAATATGCGAGTGATGAAAGGAATTCACCATAGGTGTTGTCGCCGAAATTCTTCACTTTGATATAGCCTGTCTTGCTGTCGAGCATATAGGTGACACTTACACTTTTCATGTAAATGTCGTCACGGGTCACTGTGAAATATTTAGGCTTTGTCTGCTTATAACGCAAGACTCCTATCTTCACTTTGGTGCCCTTGGGACCTTTTAGCCGGTGCATGGCTTCTTCGTTTGTCACTTCCTTTCCTACAAACGGTTTGTCGTCTACACTGACGATTTTGTCTCCTGCTTGTAGGCCGGCTTGTTCAGAAGGACCGCCCTCAATCACATTCTGAATGCGAATGGTGTCGTTTCGAATGACGAATTCGATGCCCACACCTGAAAATGAGCCTTTCAAATCGTCGTTGGCACTTTCCACTTCCTTTGCACTGATATAGACCGAGTGAGGGTCAAGTTCGGCTAAAATTTGAGGCAAGGCTTTCTCCATCAAGTCATTGGTGTTGACACTATCCACATATTGGTCGTCAATGATATGCAGCAAGTCGTTCAGCCTGTTGCTGCCTGTGTTGATGATGCTGAGACGATTGCCAGAAAAATGGCTCGAGAAAAAAATGCCGATTACGATTCCAATCACGGCGCTGATAGCCAGGAAAAGTGGCATGTACGAGTTGGTTTTATTCGTTTTCATTCTCTGTATTGTCGATGTCGATGTATTTAACTTCAATATTTGCACGACGGAGGAGTTCGATGCCGTCTGCCAGCCGATATTCCTCACCATAGACTACACGCTTGATGCCTGCTTGTATGATGAGTTTTGAACACTCCAGACAAGGCGAGGCTGTCACATAGAGGGTGGCTCCGTCGCTGTTGTTGCTGCTCCTCGCCAATTTTGTGATAGCATTGGCTTCAGCATGTAGAACGTATGGCTTTGTGACATTGTGGTCATCTTCACACACATTCTCAAAACCACTTGGTGTGCCATTGTAGCCGTCGCTGATAATCATTTTGTCCTTGACCACCAGCGAGCCCACCTTGCGGCGGGTGCAGTAACTGTTTTCTGACCATATACGGGCCATACGCAGATAACGGCGGTCGAGAAGTAACTGTTTGTCCTCTTTGCTCATTTTTTTTCTGTCGCTTTGGTTTTTTTGCTGCGTCGGATGCCATTGCGGCGGAGCAGAGCATCTATGGTAGGCTCACCGCCACGGAAACGCTTGTATAATGTCATTGGGTGTTCCGTACCACCACGAGAAAGAATGTTGTCACGGAAACTCTGAGCTGTAGCCTGGTCAAAAATGCCGTTCTTCTTGAATACACTGAATGCATCAGCGTCGAGCACCTCTGCCCACTTGTAACTGTAGTATCCAGCGGCATATCCGCCAGCCATGATATGAGAGAATTGAACGGTCATGCAGGTTTCTGGAAGTTGTTTAAACACCAGAGCCTTTTTCCAAGCCTTTTTCTCAAAGTCCATGATGTCGTCGTTGAATTCATCGCGGAGGGTGTAATACGCCATGTCGAGCAACCCCAGGCTTACTTGACGCATACAGCCATAGGCTGCCATAAAATTGCGACTTTTCACAATGCGTTCAATCAACTCGTCGGGCAAAGGTTCACCTGTCTGATAGTGGAAGGCGAATGTGCGGAGAAAGTCTTTCTCTACAGAGTAGTTCTCCATAAACTGTGAGGGCAACTCCACAAAGTCCCACCAAACGTTAGTGCCGGAAAGTGACTCAAAACGGGTGTTGGCAAACATGCTGTGGAGTGAATGTCCAAACTCATGTAGGAAAGTCTCAACCTCACCCAGACTCAACAGGGCAGGCTTGTCGATGGTAGGCTTTGTCAGATTCATCACCACGCTGACATGAGGCCTCACATTCACACCTTTACGTGAAATAAACTGACCCTGGAAATTGGTCATCCAGGCTCCACCTTGTTTGCCCTTGCGGGGGTGAAAGTCGGCATAAAACACTGCAAGATACGAACCATCCTTGTCGAATACCTCGTATGCTTTCACATCGGGATGATAGACCGGAATTTCGGAATTCTGGCGGAATGTGATGCCGTAAAGACGGTGAGCCAAACCAAATACACCTTCAATCACCTTGCTCAGCTCAAAATAGGGCCGTAGCATCTCTGAGTCGATGTCGTATTTTTGCATCTGGAGTTTATAGGAATAATGGCTGAGATCCCAAGGCTCCAGCGAAAACGATTTGCCTTCAGTTTTTCGGGCCAGACGTTCAATCTCGGCCAGTTCTTTTTCAGCAGAAGGCTTGTAGGCGTCTATTAACTGGTCGAGCAGTCGATACACATTTCGCTTGTTGCTGGCCATTCTACGCTTCAACACATAGTCCGCATAAGTTTTATAGCCAAGCAATTGGGCAATCTCACGGCGAAGATTGACCAGTCGCTTGCAAATATCAAGATTGTTCTCTTCATTGTTATGGGTGCAAACGGTGTTGCTGGCCATGTATAGTTGCCGACGAAGTTCGCGACGAGTGGAGTATTTCATAAAGGGACCCATACTTGGGGCATCGAGGGTAAACACCCAGCCCTCAAGTCCACGCTCTTTTGCCTCCAGATGACTCGACTCACGCACACGCTCGGGTAGACCGTCCAAATCTTCCTCTTTGGTGAGATGTAGTGTGAAAGCCTTTCGCTCTTTACGGAGATTCTGCGAAAACAATAGCGACAACATGCTGCTCTCCTCACTCAGTGAGCGCAGCCTGTCTTTGTCTGTGTCGCTTAAAAGTGCGCCACTTCGCACGAATCCCTCATACACATCATCCAACAGTTTTTTCTCCTCAGGAGTCAAACGACGATGATGCTGGTGAACTCTCTTAATACGCTCAAACAGTTGCTTGTTGAGCGACACGTCATTGGCGTGCTTGGTGAGCATAGGCTCAATCTTCTGTGCAAGTGCGTCCATTTCGTCGGTTGACTCGCAACTGAGAAGATTGAAAAAAGCCGTAGATACACGGTCCAACAAATCATAATAACCATTGTCGTCTTCTTTGCTGAGTATTGTGTTGTCAAACGACGGCGGCTCGGGATTGTTGATGCATTTGTCTATTTGCTCATTGTCACGACGTATCCCTTCCACAAATGCCTCTTCATAGTCATCCAACTGGATTCTGTCGAAGGGGAATGTATCGTGAGGGGTATTGAATTCTTCAAAAAATGGATTTTTCCGGTTCTGCATTTTCTGTGATGAATCAATCATTATTCTCTCTTTACATACTAATTTTGAAAGACACTTGGGGCTTTTCGCTCTCAGATATTGCCTTTTTCACATATTCTCTGCAAAATTAATGAAAACATTATGATTCTCAAAAATACTTTTAGTGTTTTATAGTTTTTTAGTTTTTGGGTTTTTAGTTTTAAGTTTTTTAGTCTTTTAGTCTTTCAGATTCTAGTTTTTGGTTGAAGAGTTTTTCATAAGATTCCCAGTTCTATATCCCAAAACTAACTATGGAGGTCTTGCAATGCGAAGATTTCAATTTCACTTCGGCGTAAATTAACAAGACCCTCTTGTTCCATTTTGTGTAATTCCCTCGACACATTGAGTCGACTTGCACCGACTAACTCAGCGAGTCGTTCCATCTTGATTTGTAAAAATTTATGTCCGGCGGGAATTCTGCAACGGTCGGTGACAAATCTTGCGATTTTTTCTCGCAACGTAATGGGGGGGACATGCCATGTGCGACTGGCAAGACGTTGTGCAAGAGTTGTGATCATATTGAGCAAATTGATGCGAAACACTTCAAAATTGTCTGAAAGTTTCACAACCTCATCTTTGCTCAGCAGCAAAAATTCACAATTGGTTTGTGCCTTGAATGTCTGGGTATATCTTTGAGTGAGGCCAAACAGATTTTCTGGTTGTAGGATAAAAGGGGCGGTGTAGGTTTCTACGATTTGATAACTACGGTCATCGGCAATGGCTGTTGCCCGGAGTTTTCCTTTAATGAGAAAGTGTAAATGACGACATCTGTCACCTTCATGTATGAGCGTCTCACCTGCATGATATCGCCTAAACTCAAATATGGTGTGACCTGCCACATATGCCCAGTCGTTGCCGCTTAACCCTTGAAACAAGGGCAGTTGCAGCAATTTGTCGTACATGTTCTCACGTTCCTCACTCATCTAAAATCTTGTCACGAAGTGACTCGCTAAACCAGACGGCAAGATTACCTTTGGCATCGGAGTAGATGAAATATGCCATGAGTTCCTTGTGCTTTTCGAGCACGGTTTTGGCCTTTTCCATACCCATCACCATAAACGAGGTGGCATAGGCATCGGCTGTGGCACAATCATCGGCAAGCACGGTGGCGGAGAGCAAACTATGTTGTACGGGATAACCTGAGGCAGGGTCGATGGTGTGGGCGTACTTCTTGCCTCCTTTGTAATAAAAATTCCTATAATTTCCACTAGTGGCCATCGACCGGTTGGTAACATTGAGAATGGTTTGCAGTTCGTTTTTGACATTCAGACTGTCATCTGTGGGTTTTGTCACACCGATACGCCAGGGTAAGCGCTTGTCGCTCACTCCCTGTGCGACAACCTCTCCGCCAATTTCAACCATGAAGTTGTTGATGCCATGGCCCTTCAGCACTTTTGCCACCATATCACAACCATAACCTTTGGCTATAGCGCTACAGTCGAGCATGATACGTGGGTCGGCTTTCTTCACTTTCCCGTCGTTTGTCAGTGACACTTTACTATAGCCAACAAGCGCGCGCAGACTGTCAATCACATGAGTGCTGGGTGTCTGGTCATTTTTAAAGCCAAACCCCCACACATTCACAAGTGGCGCCACTGTTATATCGAAAGCGCCATCTGTTTCCTTCGACACTTTCATTGCCAGGTTGAAGACATCTTGAAACATCTGGTCGGTCACCGCATCCTCGTTGTTGTTTACCTTTGTTATCACAGACTTCTTGTTGAAAGTCGAGAGTGAATTGTCCACCTGGTGAAGAACCGACTCTATTTCCTCTTTCAGATTCTGGTCATATTGGTAAGTTATACTATAATGAGTGCCGAAAATCAGCCCTTGGTCATTGTGATAAGGCATGGAATGTTGCTGTCTGATTATAAGTATAGTGCCAACAATCAGAAACAGCAAGAATGCTCCTTGGAGCATCAATTTGGTATTCTTTTTAGTCATATATTGTTAAATGTTGATTCCTACATCAAAAGTAAGGCCAAGCCGTGTACTGCCCGTTTTCCCGAATCCAGGTACATACCATACGTTGCCTAAACTGCCGTCGCTATGACTCAGTCGCTTGCGGTACCTGACGGTCCAGCCCATGTGTACTGGCCCCCATATCTTGGCATCCACACCAGCCACAACCTCTGCCCAATGACAGTTGCATTTCACATCATTAGCCTCGAATGTCACGTCTGTGCCCCAAACAGGGTCGGTAAGCCCTGGGCGTGCTAAATCATAGTTGAAATAACTGAAAGCATATCGCAGACCACCGTAAATGCGATAGTCGTCATGCTTGTCTTTCATCAGATTATAGTCGGCTCCAAGACGCCAGTAAAGTGCCGAAGATTGATAATTAATATGTGTGACATCATCAGAGTGGTTGGCTTTTCCAAGGCCCATCTCAAGGATTGGAAAATACGTGTCGTGAAGATTCACGCGTAGAGCACCTTCGAATTGCCCATAATCGCTCACGGCATACTGAATAATGCCGGCGACATCGACAGAGACTGCCAGTCCATTATAGAATGGCACACTGTCGTTGCTTTCCTCTGTGAAGATGCGCTTATGTTTCGACTGCGCGTGACAGGGCATATATGCCAAGAGGCTAATCGACAGACTTAAAATAGATAAGCAGATTTTCCACCGTTGTGTCATAGTCCACTTTTGGTTTAGAGATGATTATGGAATCTATGGAGTGATGGGTGTATTTCACGCCTGTTATCGTGTGGAAATAACAGGGTGGACAGTCCACCGACTCGAAATGAGGTTGATTGGTTTTTGTAACCGTCACAGTATCGGTACGTGTTGCCGAGTTGGCTTTGGTAAGATGAAAGAACAGGGTGTCGGCCTCGTTAGCGTAACTCATAGGCAAATGGAACTCGTCTACGTTGACCTTTTTGTCGAATACCGGGATGGCTTCACCCGCCCATCCCGATGTGGTAATGAAAAGTGTATCGGTCAGGGTCGTTATTTCGCCTCGTAGCACGTAATTGCAATACGGCGTGTTGTTGACAGGGCAGTCTATCGAAGAACAACTTGTCAACACGACGAGTATCAAAGAGAACACGAGATTTAGTCTTCGCATCTGATAGCCTCCTCTATTTGATAATCATTCCGATTGCTCGACGAGCGGCTGATGAGGTCGCCAAGGAATCCTGCAAGAAACAATTGTGTGCCGATAATCATCATCGTAAGCGAGATGTAGAAATATGGCGAGTCGGTCACTAGTCGCTGAGGAATACCGCGGCTAAGGGCTATCAGTTTGCCCACACCAATGATAATGGCCGCTATCATGCCAACCATAAACATAATGGTGCCAAGAAACCCAAATACATGCATAGGCTTGCGCCCAAATGAACCGAGAAACCACAGTGTCATCAAGTCCAAATAGCCATTTACAAAACGGTTCAGCCCAAATTTTGACTTTCCGTATTTGCGGGCTTGATGTTGCACCACTTTCTCGCCAATCTTGTCAAAACCCGCATTCTTGGCTAAATAGGGAATGAACCTGTGCATCTCGCCATACACTTCTATATTTTTGACCACATCCTTGCGGTATGCCTTCAGACCACAGTTGAAATCATGAAGGTTTTTGATTCCGCTGATGCGTCGAACTGTGGCATTGAAGAGTTTAGTGGGCAAGGTCTTTGACAGAGGGTCGTAGCGTTTTTGCTTATAACCCGACACCAAATCATATCCCTCGATTGTTATCATGCGGTAAAGACCTGGAATTTCGTCGGGCGAATCTTGAAGATCTGCATCCATTGTTATCACCACGTTACCTTCTGCCTCTTTGAAGCCACAGTATAATGCAGGACTCTTTCCATAATTACGCCGGAATTTGATTCCTTTCACATGCTCAGACTTCTCGCTGAGTTGCTCAATCACATTCCAGGAATGGTCTGTCGAGCCGTCGTTGACGAAAATCACCTCGTAGGTGAAACTGTTTTCGTTCATCACTCGCTCTATCCATGCGAATAATTCAGGAAGCGACTCTTCTTCATTATATAGTGGTATGACAACAGAAATATCCATATTTTTGCAAAAATTATTGTGTAGATGCTACGTTTGAGACGATAGTCACTTGATCCGCTTTTTGCTGCTGGCAAAGAGGGCAGTGGTCAGACTGATGATGAGAGAGGCCATCACGTTGGTCCATAATATCTGCAGGGAGATGTCTATGGGGCGCAACGCCTTGAGTTGCTCGACTATTTCTTGCATTTGCTCACCCTTGTAGCCCATACCTTCGAGGGCTTTGCTCACATTGGGGTCCGTCAGGATGTTCAGGTAGTTACCGATGACATACCCGTGGTCAAAAAACTGGAAATACCCCCACTGTGCCAGAGCCAAAATGAGTGCAGCATAAAATGAAGTATATGCCGAGTACGCATATGCTCGTCGATAGGAAATGTTGCCGTCGAGAACTTTTGTGGCAAAGCGATTGGTGTAAATACCAATGACAAACGGTGTGGCAATCATTGTCATCATCCAAAAGGTGCCACAGATAGGATAGGCAAAGTTGGCAACGAAAAGGGCAAAACTGATTACCCAGAACAGACCAAGTTTTGCTCCGTCTATTCTGGCGTATGCTTTCAACTGATTATATGCTTCTACGGAAATCACGGTGCAAAGTTAATAATTATTTCACGATACCACGTCATCATTGCATGGTTTTTTAGGGTGGTTTTATTGTGAAAGGTTGTGGTCAATTGTTTATTTTCATTTGTGATGTTCCTACTTGTATCACATAAACTCCCTTTCCTGGCAAATGAAGGGAAATGACATCGCCATGGCTCGGAATTTGCCTCAGCATGACACCGGCTGTGTTGTAGACTCTCACCATCGTTCCTGTTGGAACTTCGTATAATGTTATGTCACTGCCATCCTTTTGCCAGGTCCAATTCTGTGAGGCCAATTCCAGAATGTCGGTATGAGTGCCCAACTCTGCATTGATAATCAGTTTGTTGCAATCGGGCATTTCAAATGCATATTCATCCCCGTCAACATGGGAAAATTGGGTTCCATTCTTGGTGATTGTAATGATATGCCACCCGGTCACTTGCTTGCCATTTGCAGGTGTGCCACGAAGAGTGACAGAGCGATTGGCAAAAAAGTTGCCGTCGAATTTTCCTTTACTGAGCCTGATATTGTTGAAGTATATGTCAACCGAAGCACAGGCCTCGTCTGTCAAATTGTTGTTGACCACCATGGGTACCACTGCCCCAAGATTGTAATAGTCTTTCAAGTGCTGGTAGAAATACCCAGTGCGGTCTTTGATCCAATTGCGGGCAGTAGCGAGTTCGCTGCTATAGTTAGGCCACCATTGATTGATTAGTTTCCGATGGTTGGGATACTCGGTTTTGATTTCATCATACATCGGATCCCAAATTTCCCGAGTGCCTCTGGCGTTCATGAAGTCACCCATATAGATAGCGGCATGGTCGATGAATTCTCGCTTGAAGTCAGCATCATCCATCATACGGCGGAACAGTCGGGTGTGCTCATACTGGTTGGCCCAGCTACGGTCACTGTCGTAATTGGGGTCGTATATCCACTTGATGGAGTTGTAATTGGCACTTGAACCGTAAAGCCCAAGCCCGAAATCAGTGTCCTTTGCCACAAAACGCCACCGACCGTCTGCGGTTCGCTTGCGCCACATCACAATGTTGTTGCCGGGAAAGTCTTGATTGTTGTAGAAAAGGTTCATCACCATCAGGTTGATGAATTCCCGCCAATCTATCCATTGCTCGTATTCTGCCAACGTGTGACCATGCTCGGCATAGAATGATTTGAATTGCTCCCAGTTGGTTTTATCTCCAGCCTTCAACTCATTCCAGTTTTCAAGCATGTCGATGTCTTCAAGCCCGTCATAATTGCTCCAAATGTAATCGTCGGTACTGCGCTCACGGATATTGAGCATACCCTTGTAAGTGCCGTTGATGTAGAAGATGGCCGGTCGCCAGGCTTGCCAGTCCAGGTCGGTGTGTGCGGCCATGGTGCGCTGTATGATGGCATCGCGCATATAGAGGTAGTCGAAGTCGTTGCCGGCATTTCGGAGGATAATGGATTTGAATTTGTCCATTCCAGGTTTCTGGTCAGGGAAAAACTCATATTTCAGCCTTTTCTTGCCAAACCGTTTGTTGGCATAAACAATCAACGACTTCAATTGGCTACCACGTGACGCTCCGCCCTGAACGCGGGTCTCGCAGAGTTGATTGATGACACAGGGCTGCCCGCCTTCGTCAAAAAACTCGAAATTGATGGGTCTGCGCCAGTCGAATTCATAGTTTTTTTGCTTGCTGCTGTAATTGCCATCCACATAGATCCCCTTTTTGTTGTCGAAGAAGTATTGATTATCGGTTACTATCGAAATCACAGGCAGGGTCAGTTCCCTTGGGAAAAAAATGTATGAATGTGTGGTGGAACGCGGACTGATATACCCGTCGCAAAACACTTTGGCGCGGATAGTACGGGTACTGCTTATTTGAATGGGAGCAGTGTATGCCGAACTGGAAGTGGTGGGCTCGCTGCCATCGTAGGTCACACGTATAGTCGCTCCTTCAGGACTGCCTTCTGGAAGTGTGAGCGTAAGTTTGATGGGCTGATTATTGGTGACCACTTTGCCCCTGATGCTGAAATTTGGCTCGCCCAGCAAATCACTCACCAACCTTCCACAATTGGATGCGCCAGGGGTAGGCGTGTGTTGATATCCCCATTCATCTCCGCCGTTGGCCTTTCTGCCATAGGCTACATTAGGTGCCGGTTGCTCTTTGATTTGGGTGAGTTGGTCTTCTATATTATTATTGTGGAATAAATAAATAGCACCGCCATTATCAGAATCCAAGCGGAAGTCTGTATGTCTGCCGTTGCTTTCCTTGTCGCAATAGATAAGAATGAAACGGCCTGGGTTGATAACGCTGCTCGGTAATTGCCAAGCCTTCTCAGGTTGTTCTGTGAGGCCAATACGATAATCTTTGAGGTTAACGGCGCTGTTGCCATTATTGTATAGTTCAACCCACGAGTCGGGAAACTCGTTGAGTTCATCCATCAAGCAATCTATATTCGACTGCATGATTTCATTAATTACCAATTGGCCATGGCAGAATACACTGCCGGCCATTAGTAGTATGAAGATAATCGTTTGCCTCATTTTGCCTGTTAGGCGTAACTCATAATTATTTTACCAGACATTCATCCAAAGCCTTCGCTATGGCCTTCTTGTCAAGTCGCTGACCTATGAACACCAGTTTCTGCATACGGTCGCCATATTTCTTATCCCAGTCTTGGCGTACTCCAGGTTCACGCTCCATCAGTTCTTCCAGTTCGTCCTTAGGCATACAGGCATACCATTGCCCGGCATTGCGGATGGAAACTTGTTTGCCAGCCTGCTCGAAAAGATAGCATACATCTTGTTCGTCATAAAAATAGCAAATGCCTTTGGCGCGGATAATGCTTTTGGGCCAATGACGGGCAACAAACTCATCAAAACGTCCTAAGTCCATAGGCTCGCGTCGGTAATAGACGTAGGTGCCAATGCCATATTCCTCCACTTCGCCGCCTTCGTGGTTGTGGTGATGATGGTGATGATGTCCGTGATGATGTTCCTCATCGTGGTCATGGTGATGCTCATGCTCCTCATCATGGTGATGCTCATGTTCCTCATCGTGGTCATGGTGATGCTCATGCTCCTCATCATGGTGATGCTCATGCTCCTCATCATGGTCATGGTGATGCTCATGCTTCTCATGCTCCTCATCGTGGTCATGGTGATGGTGTTCTTCTTCATCATCATCTTCTTCGTGCTCATCATAATGTTTCTCGATTTCGCTAATCCATGAGGCAGAGGTGGCCACTTCGTTGAAATCAAACATACGGGTGTCGATGATTTTCTCCAATTCCACGTTACAATAATCACAACAGATTATTTCTGCCTTTGGCTGGAGAGCACGGACAATCTCCTTGATGCGTCCCAATTCGCTAGGTGTGACCTCTGATGCCTTGTTCAGCAACACAATGTTGCAAAACTCTATTTGTTGGATGACAAGATTCTCAATGTCATCTTCCTCTATGTTCTGTCGGAGTAGGTCGCCACCGCTGCCAAACTCATCCCGCATACGCAGAGCATCGACCACGGTCACGATGCTGTCAAGCCGCACCACTCCGTCTTTCACATATTCCAGTCCCATGCCGGGTATTGAGCAAATGGTCTGGGCAATTGGGGCCGGCTCGCAGATGCCGCTGGCCTCAATTACTATATAATCAAAACGATGGATGCGAGTGATGTCACGTAGTTGTTCCACCAAGTCCATTTTCAGTGTGCAACAGATGCAACCATTTTGCAATGCCACCAGACTCTCGTCTTTTTTTCCTACTATGCCACCTTTCTCTATAAGAGTGGCGTCGATGTTTACCTCACCTATGTCGTTGACGATAACGGCAAACTTGATTCCTCGCTCATTGGTGAGTATTCTATTTAACAGTGTGGTTTTTCCGCTGCCGAGATAACCCGTCAGCAGCAAAACGGGGATTTCATTGACAATCATTGTCTTATTGTATAATTTTTACGTCGAAAAATGTTGTTGTTAAAATTGCGTGCAAAATTACTACTTTTAGTTGAGAAATGACAATTTCACCTATTGGAATTACAAAAATTATTGAATTTTATGATTACTATATGCTGGCCTCTTTCTGCCAAATGTCGAAAAAACAACAAAAAAATTGTCTTTCTCCACAAAAATCATTAGTTTTGCAGAACTAAAACAAAATGTCCTATTCCCTATGAACACTTGGAAAAACAACCTTGAGGAGACCAAACAGCGTTATGTGAAATGGTGGAATCACGAAGGCATCATTTTAAACATGTGGGAACATTTTCAGGAGGGTGTCAAGCCTCATGCTGATATCCCCATGCCATTGCCTCCTCGTGACCTGGAGCAAAAATGGTTCGACCCACAATGGCGTTCACAATATCTGGACTGGTATGTGGCACATAGTTGTTTGAAAGCCGACATGTTGCCAGTGGCCAATACACAATTGGGGCCAGGCTCACTTGCTGCTATTTTAGGTGGAGTTTTCCAGGGCGGTGAAGACACCATCTGGATTCATCCCAATCCTCATTTCACAGATGATTTTCGTTTTGATTCCACCCATCCCAATTGGCTGTTGCACAAGGATTTGCTTAAGGAATGTAAGAAGAAATCACAAGGCCATTATTATGTGGGTATGCCCGATTTAATGGAGGGTCTGGATGTGCTGGCAGCTCTGAAGGGCACCAATCAAGTGCTGCTCGACACCGTGATGCAGCCAGAGGTGGTGGAACGGCAAATGCAATATATCAACGATGTCTATTTCGAGGTCTTTGACACACTTTACGACATCATACGTGAAGGTGATGAAATGGCATTTTGTTATTTCTCGTCATGGGCACCCGGCAAAATGACAAAATTGCAGAGCGATATATCCACGATGATCAGTACTGATGATTACCGGCGTTTTGTCCAGCCATTTATCCGTGAGCAATGTCAAAAAATTGATTACACTTTGTATCATCTGGATGGGGTAGGGGCCATTCGCCATCTTCCCGCCTTGTTGGAAATAAGCGAACTCAATGCCATACAATGGACACCTGGGGTGGGACAGCCACAGGGCGGTTCGCCACAATGGTATTCACTTTATCGCCAGATATTGGAGGCAGGGAAGAGTGTCATGGCTTGTTGGGTGTCGCTCGACGAACTTCGGCCACTGCTTGACCACATAGGTGGGCAAGGCGTTCATCTTGAGATGGATTTTCATAATGAGCAGGAAGTGGATATGGCTCTTGAAATCGTGGCTGAATTTCAGAAGACCATGGTTACCGCCATTCCTACCATCCGCCCTAGGAAAAGCATAGCGTCGCAGTCCGACAAAAAAATACTGATATTAGATGGGGGAATGGGTACGATGATACAACGCTACCATCTGCAGGAGAATGACTTCCGTGGACACCAATTCGCTTCCCATCCCGTTTCCTTGCAAGGATGCAACGATCTGCTGTCCATCACTCGTCCCGACATCATCTCTGAAATACATCGCAAATATCTGAAATCAGGTGCTGATTTTATCGAGACCAACACTTTCAGCGCCCAGCGCATATCAATGGCAGACTTCGGACTTGAAGACTATTGTCGTGATATAAATATCGCTGCATGCCGTGTGGCACGTGAAGCAGCCTTGCAATTCTCTACCACTGACCATCCACGCTATGTGCTGGGCTCAATTGGCCCGACAAGTAAAATATGTTCCATGCCTACGGGCGACCAACCGCCACTCTCTACCGACTTACTGTCACAAGCGTATCAAGAGCAGATTGAGGCTTTGATTGATGGAGGAGTTGATGCCCTGTTAATTGAGACTATCTTCGACACTCTCAATGCTAAGGTTGCAATAGATGCGGCACGGAAGGTGATGGGAAACAAAGGCGTGATTTTGCCTATCATGCTTAGTTTTTCTGTGGCAACACCTGATGGTAAAAATATGCTTGGACAGTCCATTACCGATTTCCTTTCAACAATCGATCTCTCCGGCATTTTTTCTGTGGGTATCAATTGCGTGACCGATGTAAAAACCATGGAACCTCTGCTTATCAGAATGGGCGAGATGTTCCCTGTGCGTATTTCACTCTATCCCAATGCTGGTATGCCCAACACAGAAGGGATGTATGACAAATCACCCGATTCGCTTTTAGCAGATGTATGGCCATTGATAGAGAGTCATTACCTCAACATACTTGGCGGATGCTGTGGCACTACCGATGATTTCATCCACACTTTCTCCTCTGTCATACAACCAGCCCCTGGACTTTTCATATCACCTCATGTGATGCCCGGCAAAGTCGCAAAAGTATATAAAACTTATAGACCGTCTGCGGCATCTAAATCCCGTGTGCTCCAAGAATCTCATTCATCTCAATCCACTAATCCACCTCTTTTCGATGCTATACTCCATGGTCGTGTGGCAGCAGCAAAAGAGGCAGCAAGAAAAGCGTTAAACACTGGGGCATCCCCACAGCAACTGCTTGATAAAGAGATGATTGGAGCCATGAGCCTATTGGGAAAGCAATTTGAGGAAGGAAAGGCTTTCGTCCCGCAACTTCTGATGGCCGGACGTGCCATGAAAGCCGCACTGTCTGTTCTTGGCAACTCGTTGTCGGGAGGCGAAAGGGCTATCGTTGGAAAAGTGGTAATAGGAACAGTGAAAGGCGACCTTCATGATATCGGAAAAAACTTGGTGGCTTCGATGTTGGAAGGTTGTGGATTTGATGTTGTCAATATCGGTATCGACGTGTCGGCTGAGCGTTTTGTTGAAGAGGTGCGCCGCCATCAACCTGATATCCTTTGCATGAGTGCATTGCTCACAACCACCATGACTTACATGTCGGAGGTCATCAAGGCACTGGAGCAAGCAGGACTTCGCGGAAGTGTAAAAATCATGGTGGGGGGTGCCCCCGTCACCCAACAATTTGCCAACAAAATCGGTGCTGATGGTTATGCCGACAATGCCAATTCCGCGGTTTCACTCGCCAAGTCGCTCATTTCCACGAAAACTCAACATCGCAAATAGCAGTTTTTCCTTCCACACAACTTGCAGCGATAATCGTGTCGGGCCACTTGTTTGCCTATCCCAACCACGCCACTGATAGATTTGATGGGACTCATCAGGCAACTGTCGTTTAGTGTGACACCACAAGGCGTGTCACCAAGCAGTCTGAACAGTTCTTGCTGTTCGCGTATGTCCCAGCCACAATAGCCAGGACTATACCTGTTGGTATGATGCCATCCCAGTTTGTCGATGGACTCCTGCAATGATATTTCCATGGCATCAGCACTTCGTTCGGCAATAATACTCCCAAGAGCATCCATGATGGAAGACTTCACTAAATCTTCTTTAATGTCCGGTCGAAGAGAAAACTCAGTATAGCCTTCGCCTGCTGTAGCCACAAATAACGCGAATGCTTCCGAACCATTCAATTCACTTGCTATGGTGTGTTTTACATGAAATATGCTATCATTGAAGGAGAGGCAGTTGCTCGTCAGTTCGCCCCGGAGAATCTGATAGCAAAACGACGGATGTATTTTATCTTCAGCCCATACGATGATTTCGCTTATCTCGTCCAACAGTGAATCGTCGACATGCTGTGGCGAACCACCCATTTGATGGTACACCTGCTCTACAGTAATTGACATATCTTTGATTCGCAATTTCTTTTCTGTCATGGTGCAAAGGTAATGATAGTTTTTGAGTTTACAAGTTTTTATGTTTTTAAGATTTTGAGTTTTGGCTTTTTTGCGTCTATTATTGGCAGTTGAAAACAAAAACTCGCGAAAAAGTTTTATTATATAAAACATAATTGTTAATTTTGCCGTTTATAAGCGATATACACATTTATTAATGAAATTTGCGATAATAGCAGCCGGTGAAGGCTCAAGACTAGCAAGCGAGGGAGTCAAACTACCAAAACCGATGGTTAGGGTAGGGGGGGAGCCATTAATTGACAGACTCTTGCGCATCTTCCTGCGCCAGAAGGCCACAGGCATCTATGTGATTTGCAACGACCTCTCGTCTATGGTGCAAGATCATTTGGCTGATATACAGAAGAATGGACTCGATGGTCAGGAAGTACCACTGCACTTTGTGGTGAAATCCACGCCAAGTTCGATGCACAGTTTCTATGAATTGAGGCATTTCCTAGTTGATGATGTGTTCTGTCTAACCACAGTCGACACGATTTTCGATGAGGCTGAGTTTGGTCGCTATGTTTCTGATTTGGAAGCAATTTGCCAGTCAGGAATGGCCGATGGTTTGATGGGATTGACCGACTATATCGACGATGAGAAGCCACTCTATGTGGATGTGGATGATAAGAATGTCATTCGTGGGTATTACGACGATACACACCACTGTCATTACATATCAGGAGGTATTTATGGCCTTACCCCCCGTGCAATTGACACGCTGGAGCGATGTGTGCAGAGAGGCGAGAGCCGAATGCGCAATTTTCAACGCGCACTTGTAGCCGACGGACAGAAATTGATGGCCTATAAGTTTAGCAAAGTGCTTGATATTGACCATGCCTCAGATATTGCCAAGGCAGAAAGGTTCTTAAAACAGGATGTGCTATGAGAGTGTGTGCTGTAAAAAGAAAGGAATGCTTTTCACCCAACTCTGTGGAGAAGGACACTGCCATTTTGCTGGCTGTTGTTGAGGCCGTTAGGAATAAGGGACATGAAGTGACCTGTGTTGACGAGGATTCCAATTTGCTGAAATGCTATGGGAAACAGGCAGATGTAACGCCCCTCTTCGATGTATGGTTGTCCATGGGTAGGTCAAAATCCACGCTCGATGTGCTGAAAAGAGAGCAGAGCCTTGGCGCAAAGGTGCTGAACAGTGCCTGGGGAGTGGAAACATGCCAGCGGAATCTACTCCAGCGCCTCATGGTGGAGAATGGAATACCTGTTGCTGATGGCAAGGGAAACGACGGATATTGGGTGAAGCGTGCGGATATGGCTGCGATAAGCCACGATGACGTGGTTTTCGCACCTACTCTGGAAGCAGTCAGTGAGACTGTTGAGCGGTTTGCCAAAAGAGGCATCACACAGACAGTGGTTCAGCCCCATATTGTGGGCGATGTGGTGAAATTTTACGGTGTCCAAGGCACAGGATTCTTCCGAATCTTTTATCCTGGTGATGACGGTCAGACAAAATTTGGTGACGAAACCATGAATGGTGTACCCCATCATTATGATTTTACGACCAATTCGCTCCAGAAGGATGCAGAGTTGCTTTCACGTCTCACTCAAGTGCCTATATATGGAGGTGACTGCGTGGTTCAACCTTCAGGTGAATATAAAATAATTGATTTCAACGACTGGCCCAGTTTCTCGCGATGTCGCCATGAAGCAGCCCAAGCAATTGCCTCGTTGATATAATTTAAAAGAAGTCTTTGAAATGGCAGCATTTGATACAAAAAATATGACCTTTAAGGAGATGCTTCAGGTCTCCTTTAAGTCGGATGATACTGAAGAGTGGCTCGATGTGCATTTCACACGTCCGATAGGACTGGTGTTTGCTCTATTCTGGATGAAATTGAATGTTCATCCCAATGTTGTAACTATCATTTCTATCGTTCTGGGAGTGATTGCGGGTATCATGTTCGGTTATCCCGACTTCGGGCACAACATTGCAGGTGTGCTGTTGATGATGTTTTCCAATTTCGGTGATTCCACCGATGGACAGATGGCACGTCTGACAGGAAAGAAAACACTTGTGGGAAGAGTGCTCGATGGCTTTTCGGCAGATATCACTTTCTTTGTTGTTTATGCTGCCATTTGTATTCGCCTTCATAATGAGCCTATGCCTGGAACGGAGGTAAAATGGGGACTTTCGATTTGGGCTTTATGTCTTCTGGCCGGCATATTCGGTCATCAGCCACAGGCTATGCTTTCCGACTACTACCGTCAGATTCACCTCTGGTTCCTCAAAGGTACTGCAGGGAGTGAACTTGACAACTATGCACAGCAGCGCCATATCTTTGAGACATTGCCCAAGGAGGGACCATGGATTTCCCGCGCTTTCAAGAAGGTGTTCTATTACAATTATGCCAACTATTGTAAGGGGCAGGAGACACGTACCCCAGCCTTCCAGAGACTATATGCCAAAATGTTGGAGCAATATGGCTCACCCGAAAACTTGCCATCAGACTTGCGTGAGGATTTTCTAAAGGGCAGCAGGCCATTGATGAAATATACGAATCTGCTCACATTCAACTCAAGAGCCATCTGTCTCTATATTGCATGTTTAATCAATGAGCCATGGCTTTATCCACTGGCCGAGGTTATCATTCATTCATGTATGTACATTCACATGTGCCGCAGTCATGAACTGCTTTGTGAGAAAATCTATAAGCAATATTTCACCTAATTCTATCTCACACAACGACCATCCATCATGCCCAAAGGATTCATTTTTGACTACGGAGGAACTATCGACACCCGAGGCTGTCACTGGGGGAAGAAGATTTGGCATGCCTACCAAAATCTGCAAGTGCCTGTCAGCGAGGAAAATTATCGGCAGGCATACGTATATGCTGAGAGGATGCTTGGCCGTAATCCTATTATACAATCGTCATACACTTTCAAGAAAACTCTGGAGGTGAAACTGCGTATTCAAATGGATTATCTTTCCGACAACCATCTTTTTTATGAGGAATGCATTTCCTCTAAAATGGTTGCGAATCTGCTTACAACAATCTATGAAGATGTCTGCAAAACAGTAGCCGATAGTAAAAAAGTGCTGGAGGCACTTGCCAAAAAATATCCTATCTCACTGGTAAGTAATTTCTATGGGAATATCGAAGTGGTGCTTGAGGAATTTGGCCTCTCGAAGTTGTTTAAACATGTGATAGAATCTGCTGTGGTGGGTGTGAGAAAACCCGACCCGCATATTTTCACGCTTGGAGTGGAGAGCCTTGACCTGCAACCCGCAGATGTGGTGGTGGTGGGTGATAGTTTTACCAAAGACATTCTGCCTGCAGTAAAAGCGGGATGTAAGGCGGTCTGGATAAAGGGTGAGGGGTGGACTGATGAAGATTTCGATGAAACCATCCCAGAAAATGTTATTTGCTCGCTTGAGGAATTATTGAACCTGTATTGACAAAGTAACCAATGAACATAAGAATAAAACTATTATTTATATTAATAGCACTGTTGCCTTTTGCCACCTCCGTGGCACAAGAGGGAACGAGGATGCTTACTGGTGTTGTTGTAGACAAATATACAGGAGATACGATTCCGTCGACAAGTTTGATTTACAAAGGACACCATGTGGCTGTTGCTGGTAAGCCCGATGGAACTTTTTCCATTCCCCGGCATAATGGATGGACACTGACAATCAAGGCTGTGGGATTCAAGAACCAGACTGTGGACGTGAACGCAACCACACCTGATACACTTGTCATACAAATGACCTCAGAGACCAAGCGACTCGATGAGGTGGTGGTGAAGACCAAAAAGAAGAGCAAGTACAGTAGAAAAGACAACCCTGCCGTGGAATTGATGCGGCGGGTCATTGCCGCCAAAAAGCGCACGGACCTGGAGAATTACGACTATTTCCAATACAACAAATATCAGAAAATCACACTCGCAGTCAATGATGTGACAGCAGATGAAATTTTGGATGCAGAAAATAAGAAGCAAAACTGGCTTATCAACCAGGTAGAGGTTTGCCCCTTCAACAACAAACTGATACTGCCACTATCCGTAGACGAGACGGTTTCGCAGCATATTTATAGAAAAAGTCCCAAAACCGCCAAAGATATTATCAAGGGACAAAGCAGCAAGGGTGTCAACCAACTCATTGAGACTGGCAACATCCTAAACACGATGCTCAAGGACGTTTTTACGGATGTGGATATCTACGACGACCAGATTCGCCTGCTGCAATTCCCATTCACCAGCCCAATAGGCAAGGATGCCATAGGTTTTTATCGTTTTTACATCGAAGATACGGTGAAAGTGGAAAACGACCTATGCTACCATCTCCAATTCCTGCCCAATAATCAACAGGATTTTGGATTCAGAGGAGAATTGTTTATACTTGCTGATTCCACACTGCATGTCAGGAAATGCAACTTGACCATCCCCCAGAGAAGTGATGTCAATTTTGTGGAGGATATGAGAATCGAGCAGGAATACGTACGACTCGACAATGGAGAGTGGGTACTTACCACCGATAACATGATGGTGGAAATGTCGCTCACCAAATTCTTGAGCAAGGCAGTGGTGTTGCGGACGACATATCTGCATGACTATTCATTCGACGAGATACCCAAGAAAATGTTCAAAGGAAAGGCTGCCACAAAAGTGGAGGCCGATGCCAAAATGCGTGACAACGAATTCTGGAACAATTACCGTAAGGTGGAACTTACCAAGAGTGAGTCGTCGATGGATGATTTTATCTCGCGCCTGCAGCAAATAAAGGGTTTCAAGTATATTTTGTTTGGTGCTAAGGCATTGATAGAGAACTTCGTCGAAACTGGCACGAAAAACTCCAAAAGCAAGTTTGACATTGGTCCAATCAACACTTTGGTTTCAAACAACTTTGTTGACGGCTTGAGATTCCGACTGAGTGGTCAGACCACTGCAGCCTTGAATCCCCACCTTTTCTGGAAAGGATATTACGCTTATGGTAAAGATACCAAAAATCACTATTACAACTCTCAACTGACCTACTCTTTTAAAAAGAAGGAGTATCAGCCTACGGAGTTCCCTATACAATCCATTTCTTTCAACACTACCTACGACGTGATGTCACCTTCGGATAAGTTCCTTTACACCGACAAAGACAATGTCTTTACTGCGTTCAGGTGGAAAAAGGTTGATCAGATGTATTTCTACAGCCGGCAGAATCTGAAGTTTGACTGGGAGACAGACTGGGGATTCCGCACCAACATTGATTTTAAGTGCGAGAGCAATGAACCTACTGGTGAGTTGGCTTTCAACCGACTCGCAGATGGTGCACCTATCCACAAAATCAGGACCACGGAGATGACCTTGGGCTTTATTTATTGCCCGGGAAGAACATACGTTAATACCAAACAGCATCGCTTACCCATCAATTTCGACGCTCCCGAACTTTCAATCATGCATACCACGGGATTTGACGGACTACTTGGTGGGCAATATAGATACAACTACACGGAGGCTGGCATTTATAAGCGCTTCTGGCTCAATAGTTGGGGGCGTATTGACGTCCATTTGAAGGCTGGAGCACAATGGAACAAAGTGCCCTTCCCATTGTTGATAATGCCGCCAGCCAACCTTTCCTACATTATTGAGGAAGGTACTTTTGCATTGATGAGCAACATGGAATTCCTCAACGACAGATATGCCTATACAGATATCAAGTGGGATTTGAATGGAAAAATACTCAACAGAATACCCCTCATACATAAACTCAAATGGAGAGAGGTGATAGGCTTCAAGGGCATGATAGGCAAACTTACGGACAAGAACAATCCATTCCTCCCTCAGAATGCAAACGACGACATGTTGTTTAGATTCCCCACCGACACTCACCTTATGCGTGATAACGAGCCTTACTGGGAGTTTCATGCAGGCATTCACAACATCCTCAAATTCTTTGAGATTGATTATGTACGCCGACTGAGTTACACCGGATATAAAGGCGTGAAAAAAGATGGAATTCGCTTCACGTTCGAGTTCTCGTTCTAAAAGACAGGCGCACCTCATATTCAAAAAACAATGCACATTATATTAGCCGACAACCAAGACATAACAAGAGCAGGACTGCAATATATACTACAATCCATAGAGGAGAGTGTCGTCCATTATTCCCCCGACAAAGCATCGATGGTGGAATTACTCAAGCAACACCCTGTTGCGGCGGTTGTGATGGACTACACAATGTTTGACATCAATGATGTGGAGGAAATGATAATCCTTGCACAGCGGTTTCCACAAGTGCATTGGGTCGTTTTCAGTGAGGACCTCAGTCTCGACTTTGTAAGGCGTTTGGCTGCCTCATTGTCGCAGGTCAGTGTCTTGCTGAAAGAGTCGCCGCTGAACGAGATACGTGAGTGTCTCATACAGTCCATGAATCGGCATAGATTTTTCTGTCAGCGGATTACGGAAATGCTCTTCACACAGAATGTTGTGGAGGAGGAGAAAGTAAAACTTACCAAGACAGAATCGGAAATACTGAAAGATATCGCTCTTGGCATGACCACCAAGGATATTGCTGAGAAGCGTTTTTCCAGTTTTCACACCGTCAACACTCACAGGAAGAATATCTTCCGGAAAATAGGTGTCAACAACATCCATGAAGCCACAAAATATGCCCTTAGGGCTGGCCTTGTGGATTCGGCAGAATATTATATATAATTGATTCCTCTTCCTGGCAAGCACATGAGAAAAAAACTAAAAAATGATTTCATATGAGAAAGATATTGACATCAGTAATTCTGTTTTTCGTTGCTGCTATTGCAAGTGCGACTGAACAATTTGTGAATTTCGAGGGGCAAGGATGGCAACTCAACCAAAATGGCACCATAGTTATTGCGCTCGACCAAATCAGTGATAAAGGTGTTGCCCGCGCAGTGAAGGATTTGTGCGTAGATTTTCAGAGGGTATGTGGCACTGCGGCAATTAGTCCGGATTGCGAAAAGATAATGAATGCAGGTTCTGGAACATCAAATCTTTCCAAACCTGCAGACATCACCGTGCGCATCGACCCCAAGATGAAAGCCATTGAGAAATATGAGATTTATGTGGATGCAAATCGGGGTGTGACTGTCACAGGAAGTGACAAACGCGGGGCTATTTACGGTATCTATGAAATCTCACGTCAGATAGGTGTCTCGCCCTGGTATTACTGGGCAGATGTACCCGTTGTGCATCACGATGCTATTTGGATGTTGCCGGGGACCTATACCGATGGTGAGCCAGCAGTACGGTATCGCGGACTTTTTCTCAATGATGAGGCTCCTTGTCTCACGACATGGGTCAAGAACACTTTTGGGACGAACTATGGCGGTCATGAGTTCTATGAAAAAGTGTTTGAACTAATTCTCCGTCTCAAGGGAAATATGTTGTGGCCAGCCATGTGGGGATGGGCATTCTATGCCGACGATCCTCTTAATTCTCAGTTGGCCGACGAGATGGGAGTTGTCATCGGAACATCTCATCATGAACCCATGGGGCGGAATCATCAGGAATGGGTACGGCATCGCAATGAGTATGGAGCATGGAATTACCGTACCAACAAGGCTGTGCTCGACCAATTTTTCCGCGAGGGTATCGAGCGAATCAAAAACACAGAAGACATCGTAACTATTGGTATGCGTGGCGACGGCGATGAGGCTATGAGTGAGGAAGCCGATACCCGCTTGCTGCTGGATATTGTCAACAATCAGCGCAAAATCATCCGTGAAGTGACGGGCAAGCCCGCCAACAAGACCCCTCAGGTATGGGCTTTATATAAAGAGGTGCTCGACTACTATGATAAGGGAATGCGTGTACCCGACGACGTCATCATGCTGCTTTGCGATGATAACTGGGGAAATGTTCGGCGTGTGCCCAATGATAAAGAAAGGAAACATAAGGGTGGATGGGGCTTATACTATCATGTTGACTATGTAGGTGCGCCACGCAATACCAAATGGTTGAATGTCACCCCGATTCAGAACATGTGGGAACAACTCTCACTGGCCTATGAGTATGGTATTGACAAGATGTGGATACTTAATGTGGGCGACTTAAAGCCTATGGAGTATCCCATACAATTGTTTATGGACATGGCTTGGAAGGGTGGGGAGACCATTCCTGAACATGTGGTGTCGTTCTGCGAGTCGCAGTTTGGGAAACAACAAGCAGCAGAGGCAGCCCGCCTGTTGAACCTGTGCTGCAAATACAACGGACGCATCTCGGCTGAAATGCTTGACAGCAGAACGTATAACCTGGAGAATGGAGAATGGGCAAAGGTGGTGGCCGACTACGACCGCCTCGAAATGGAGGCACTACGCCAATATGTGACTCTTGACCCATCCTACCGTGATGCCTATCTACAAATCATACTGTTCCCGATACAGGCCATGGCCAATGTTTATCGTATGTATTACGCACAGGCCATGAATTTGAAATACTTCAACGAAGGTAATCCCGAAGCCAATAAGTGGGCCGATAAAGTGGAGGAGTATTTCCATCGTGATTCCCTGCTCTGCGCTGCCTATAATCATGACTTTGCCAATGGCAAGTGGAATGGTATGATGATTCAGAAACACATCGGCTATAGAAGTTGGAATGACGATTTCGGACCAAGTGATGTGATGCCCCGGGTGAGACGAATGGAAGAAACGGTGGGGTCAAATGTGTTCAAGGAACGAAATGGAGTTGTTTCCATCGAGGCAGAACATTTTTTCGACAAGAAAGATGCCCCCAATGCTCAGTGGACAATTATTCCCTATATGGGCCGTACGCTTAGTGGCATCACCTTGCAACCATGTACGGCTGCGACTGATGGTGCCTCGCTCACTTATCATTTCAACACTACTTCGGACGTGAAGCAGATTATGGTGGTTGTGAAATCTACACTTGACTTTCTCAACAAAGGTGGTCTCTGCTACAAGGTCACACTCGATGGCAAAGAATCACAAATTGTCAATTTCAATGCCAATCTCAATGAAATGCCTAAAAACATCTATTCGGTGTATTACCCCACAGTGGCACGGCGTGTTGTGGAAAGCACAATACCCATCCAGGCATCAGCAGGTGAGCATGTTTTGAGTATTGAGCCTCTCGACCCAGCCATTGTGTTTGAGAAAATTGTGATTGATTGTGGTGGATATTCACCTTCTTACCTGCATACTGATGAATCGCCAAGAACCCTTTTGAAATGATACTATCATGCTGCCCACTATTATCATCATAGTTGTTACTATTGTCATTTTGGCCATTATTTTCCTGCCAAGGCATAAAGACCCCCCCTCCGACTACAAAGAGAAAGAGTATCATCCCAGCGGACATGAATGGGTGTTCAATGGATTATTGTATATAGACAATCCCCCCGAACACCCAAGTGTTTTCAAGGAATACGAAGGGGATATTCAACTTATCACAAAAAAGGGATTTGTGCAATTGGATATATGCCTCACCGGCGATGTCAAGGAGTCTGATATTGGATTGTATTATGTGGATGCATGCACACATGATAACAGTGCCATCACCATCGAGAAAGACGGCCGATGCCTGGCTACAGTTGTGTCACCACAACCCAAGCTCTGTGCCTCAATCGCTGAAAAGGGTGGAGTCGCACAGGCTTATTGCTTTATCGCATGGCAACCAGAAAGGAAAGAATATTATGGTTCGGTCTGTATCTGTAAATAGTATAAACCTCTTCTAATTTACTATTTCAACTGCCGAGAAATAGTTTTCCCACTTGGTAGACAAGTGCAGAAACCACCCAGGCCGTGAGCGTCGTATAAACAGCCGCGAACATGGCCCATTTCCAACTCCCCGTCTCTTGCTTGATGGCTGCAATTGTTGCAACACAGGGGAAGTAAAGAAGGACGAACAGCAAGAAACAGAATGCAACCAAAGGGGTCACACCGTCTTTGGTCATCAATTCGCGTAAAACTGGATAGCGGCTGTCGCTACTTTCCTCATCACCAAATTCCTCATTGTCGGCATAGAGCACACCCATTGTGGAGGCGACAATTTCCTTGGCACCGACTCCGGCAATCAATCCAACATCCAGTTTCCACGAAAAACCCTGAGGCTTGAACACAGGCTCGATTGCTTTGCCAATATGTCCGATATAACTTTGTTCTTGTTGTTGTTGCTTGCTCAGGCTATCGTCGTGCGGAAAATAACCCAACGCCCACACAATAATGCTTGCAACAAGGATAATACCACCCATCTTTTTCAGATATTGCTTGCCCTTTTCCCAGGTATGGCGCAACATGGCTTTGGCCGTGGGAAAGCGATAAGGCGGTAGTTCCATAACAAAGGGGGTGTCTTCACCTTTAAATAGGAAACGGCTAAACAGACGACTCATCACAACAGCCATGAGAATGCCTATCACATAAAGCAGTATCATGATAGCCGACTGATATTTCATCGCAAAGAAAGTACCGACAATCATAATGTAAATAGGAAGTCGGGCAGAACAACTCATAAAGGGCAAAATCAATATGGTTATGAAGCGTGACTTCCGGCTTTCGATAGTACGTGAAGCCATTACAGCCGGGACGTTGCAGCCAAATCCCATAATCAGCGGTATGAAAGATTTGCCATGTAACCCCATCTTGTGCATCAACTTGTCCATGATAAATGCAGCGCGCGCCATGTAGCCGGAATCTTCCATGAAAGAGATGAAAGCATAGAGAATCAGAATTTGTGGAAGGAATACAATCACGGCTCCCACACCTGCAACCACACCATCGACGAGCATGTCGCGCAAAGGACCTTCGGGTAATGCTGAACCGAGGAAATCTCCCAATGCGCCAAAACCCGCGTCAATCCAGTCCATCGGATATTGCCCCAGAGAGAAGGTAGTCTGAAACATCAAATATAGAATCAGAATGAAAACCGGGAATCCAAAATACTTATGAGTGATGATATAGTCGATGGCATGGGTCACATGATAGGTGTCCTCTTTCTTTCCCTCACTGTATGCGGCTTCTTGAAGTGCACCATGTATAAAACCATATTTGGCATCCATGATGGCTGTCTCACTGTCCTCATTGGTGTTGGCTTTTATCTTTGATGCAGCCTTGTCGCGGGTAGAAAGAATAGTGGATGCGTTGGAAAGAGTGCGGACATAACGCTCGGCATCCTTGTCCATTTCCAGCAATTTGATAGCCAGATAGCGAGTGGAGTATTTGTGGCGCACATTCTCGGCCTTCTGTATTTCAGTCTTTACCTTGTCGATTCCCTTTTCCACATATTCCCCGTGATTGATGTGGATATGGCGGGATATGGCCTTGTTGCGGCGTGGCCCGTGAGCAAAATCCTCGGCATGGTCTCCCCCGTGATGGTTTTCGTAATCTTTGTGCCATTCCTGGATTTCAGCGGCAATTTTGGGGTCGATACTGCCATCTTCTTTCACAAAGTCAAGTCCTTCATACAGATTGATAATGATATGGAAGAGCAGGGGGACACCTTTACCTGTCTTAAAGACTGTGGGTATCATGGGGACACCAAATAATTGTCCTAGCTTGTTGTAGTCGATGTTGTCACCGCGCTTCTCTGTTTCGTCAAACATATTTAGTGCACAAACCATTCGCAGGTTCATGTCTATCAATTGGGTCGTTAAATAGAGATTCCGCTCCAGGTTACTGGCATCAATCACATTAATGACTACATCGGGGGTCTTGTCGATGATTTGCTTGCGCACATAAAGTTCTTCTGGACTATATGCAGAGAGAGAATACGTTCCAGGCAAATCCACCAGATTGAACTCGTATCCCTCAAACTTGGCATATCCTTCTTTTGCATCGACAGTCACACCCGAATAATTACCCACACGCTCATGAGCACCAGAGGCGAAATTGAAAAGAGAGGTCTTGCCGCAGTTGGGGTTGCCCACCAACGCCACATTGATGCGGCGGCGCTTTTTCATGGCAGCATCGTGGAGTTGCTTTTCTGTGAGAGGTGAGTCGTCGTCTATCGTATTCAATCCAGGAAGTGGGTTGCCGCCATAGCGCTCTATCTTCTTGGCTTCCTCTTCATTGATGACTTCTATCATCGATGCCTCATCATGGCGCAAAGACACCTCATATCCTAACAGTTTGTATTTCACAGGATCTTGCAGCGGGGCATTGAGCAATACTTCCACAGTGGTTCCCTTGATAAAACCCATCTCAACGATGCGCTTACGGAAGCCACCATGACCCAATACTTTTACGATTACGCCCTTTTCACCTGTTTTTAAATCTGATAGTCTCATGTTGATGCTTATTTAACATACAAAATTAAGCAATATTTCATTAGTCTCATCTTTTTCGACATACTTTTCTTTAAAAATACTCCAATTTAGGTATTCAGACAACATCCTTTAGCTGTAAATACTAGCTTTTATTGATGATTTGCTGACAAAAAATTCAACATAGATTTCACTATCTGAAAGAAATGCATTATTTTTGCAACGAATTATCAAAAAAGAGATTTCAGATGAAAATCAATGTTCAAGGACTTCGCAAGGCTTTTGGCGAAACGGTAGCCGTAGATATTGAATCATGGCAGACAGGTGATGGAGAATTGATAGGATTAGTGGGCAATAATGGTGCTGGAAAAACCACGCTGTTCAGACTTATACTCGATTTGTTGAAAGCCGACAACGGCAATGTCAATCTTTCGTTTACCACATCATCAGAGACACCGGATGTTACTGTCGATCCTTCGCAGAGTGAGGATTGGAAAAAACTTACTGGTGCCTATATTGACGAGGGTTTTTTGATTGACTTTCTTACTCCCGAAGAGTATTTCTCATTTATCGGTAAGGTTTGTGGATTAGGTAAGGAAGAAACCGAAGAGCGATTCAAGGAATACGAGCAATTTATGGCAGGTGAAATTCTTGGTCAGCAGAAACTCATACGTGACCTCTCTGCGGGAAACAAACACAAAGTGGGGATTGTGGCTGCATTAATCAATCGTCCACAACTCTTAATACTCGATGAGCCGTTTAATTTCTTGGATCCTACCAGCCAGAATGTGCTAAAAAATGTTCTTCGTGATTATCACCAGAAAAGTGGTGCCACGATTATTATCAGTAGCCATAACCTGGCGCATACGATCGACATTAGTCAGCGAATCACTTTGCTGGAACATGGTAAAATCATCAAGGACCTTCAGAACATCGATCACAGTGCGGCCGCCGAACTGGATGATTACTTTAACAGAGAAGGATGTTAAGTTTTCTCCAACCTCACTTTACTCATACCTCTCACCAATATAATAATTCGATGGTGAGAGGCAATTTTTTTTAGGATACTGCGTTGAATAATTGATGTATAAGTCTTTTTTCTTATTACTTTTCACAGCGATGGTATTGTTCTCGATACCATCATGCTCAGATGACGACGAATTCACTGTGTCGCCAGCAAGTCTGCTCACTTTCTCACAGGACACGGTGAGCCTCGACACTGTTTTCTCACGTGTTCCAACGGCCACCAAGACTTTTTGGGTGTACAACAAATCGGGGAATGGCATCAGATGTAACAGTATTCGTTTGGAAAAAGGCAATCAGACGGGGTTCCGTGTCAATGTAGACGGTTCATACCTTGGCGCTTCCGAAGGATTCCTTGTCAACAACATTGAGGTTAGGAATAAAGACAGCATCAGAGTCTTTGTGGAGTTGACTTCTCCTGCCAACAACAAGACAGACCCTACTTTGTTGGAAGACAAACTCATTTTCTCACTTGAAAGTGGTGTGAACCAAAAAGTTTGCCTGCAGGCATTCACATGGGATGCTGAGATGTGTACGAACCTGGTAATCAATCATGATTCTATTATAGACACCACCAAACCTGTCATTATCTATGGCGGATTGACAGTTGCCGAGGGGGCTACACTCACCATCAAAAATGGCACTACACTCTATTTCCACGAGAATGCAGGCATGGATGTGTATGGTAGATTGCTCATAGAGGGGACACCTGAGCAAAATGTCGTGTTGAGGGGTGACCGTATCGACCGTATGTTCGATTATCTCCCTTACGACCGGGTTAGCGGACAATGGCAAGGCATACACTTTCATGAGTCTTCCTATCAAAACTCAATCAACTTTGCTGATATACACAGTGCTTACAATGCCGTAGTGTGTGACTCATCGGATGTGTCGCAACTGAAACTCAATCTATACAATAGCGTGATTCATAATTGCCAGGGATACGGTTTGCTTTCCACACATTCGGTGGTGGATGTGGTCAATTGTCAGATTACGAATACCTTGAACGACTGTGTTGCCATTTATGGAGGAGTATCCAGGATTATGCAATCCACCATAGCGCAATTTTATCCCTATGACGCCAATCGTGGAGCCGCTCTTCGATTTGCAAATTCCAGGGATGGTGTCATCCTTCCTCTTTACGATTTCAATTGTATCAACTCTATCGTAACTGGATATGCCGATGATGTGGTGATGGGAGAGGCTGATTCCACTGCATACTACAACTTCTCGTTCGACCATTGCATGCTGCGCACACCGGCAATTGAAGATACGATTCGCATCAAGAATGTCATCTGGGAAGACCCTAAAGACACAGTGACTGTAGCAGGACATAAACATTTCAAGGTGTTCGACACCGACAATTTGATTTATGACTTCCGCCTTGACTCTTTATCCACTGCCATTGGCAAGGCATTGCCTATTCAGGACCTTCTTTTCGACCGCCTGGGCATTCGGAGAGACGAAGAACCTGACTTGGGGTGCTATGAGTATGTAAAAGAATGAAAGGGTGCGATAGGTTGAAAATGTATTTCTTTCACCCTTTGTCGCCCGCCCATTAGCACTAAAATCCCTTGGATGTTGAATTTAGAATGCTAAAAACAGGCACCTTTTTTGGAAAGTTCACATTTTGTTGTTATCTTTGCCCTGTCGTAGATGATTTCGCTTTTCTTGTCATGTCACCTAGATGAGCGGATAAACAATTGTTAATGTAATCAAGAAAGTAACTATGAAAAAAATTGAGATTAAAGCCACGGTGGAATATCTGCAAATGGATGAATTGACCGAAGAGGAGCGCAATTTGGTTGAGAGTGCCATTCGTGCCACAGATAATTCCTACGCCAAATATTCGAATTTTCAAGTAGGTGCCGCTATCCTTCTTTCTGACGGGCGTGTGATGATCGGGGCCAATCAAGAAAATGCTGTGTTTCCTGTAGGACTTTGTGCAGAGCGCACAGCCATTTTTGCCGCCCAGGCACAATTTCCAGAGTTGTCGATACTAAAACTGGCTATTGCCGCCCGTAATGCCAAAGGCTTGATGCCAAAGCCTGTCAGTCCTTGTGGCTCGTGCCGCCAGGTTATATTGGAGATAGAAGAGCGCTACAATCAGCCTATACGTATCTTACTCTACGGTACAGAAGGCATTTATGCAGTCAACACTGTCAGAGACTTGTTGCCTCTGTGCTTCGTTGAGGGTAGCATGATGTAATCACGTGCTGCTATTCTATCTCTTAATATCTATTTGTTGTTGGTAAATATCGTCAATATTTATTTCCTCGGGCACCTCACTGCTGATGGTGTCTCGTTTGATTGGCGAATTTATAGTTACACGTTGTTTGACGACTGATGGTATGGGATTCCAGTTAGGTGTCTCTGCCACTGAATCTTTGGGGATAGCCACAACCGTGTCAACAGGGAGTTCCACAATTGGATTTGGAGTGTTTGCTGGCAAAGAAGTGTCTTTGTTTTCTTTTTCAGCAATTTCAACAACAGGTGTTTTCGTGTGATTCTCACAACCTTTCATCATGTGAGCCGTTTGAATGATGCGTGACCGATGAGCATCATCGTTGTTGTAGGTCAAATAATTGTCTAGGGCTTGTTGATAATATCCACGTGCTTCTTCCCATTTCTCAGCAAACATATAACAGAATCCCAATCTATAATAGATTTCACCTTTCTCATTTTCATAGCACACTGTGAGTGCCTTCTCATAGTAGGGGATAGCCTCTTGATATTGTTGCAATTGGAAATGGCTCTCAGCATCTGAGAAATAATAGACAGAACGCTCATGGGGGGCAAATCCCTCAAGTTGCGGGATTGCTTCATCCAAGTATTTGCAAGCATCCTCGTATGCCCATTCCTGATAGTAACACACACCCATGTAGGCGTGGAAACGAGGATTGAGCCGATATTCACGGTCAAGTGACTCGAATATCAACAATGCCTCGTGGTATTTACCGCTCTGAAAATAGTCGATTGCCATCCCAAGACGTTCAGTGTCGTCAGGAGGGCTGACCCTGAAAGACCATGTTGCCGTCAGACATGTCAACATGACCAACAAACATTTTGTCACATAGTCTATCATTTCTTTCTAACAGTTGCATTGTTCATTTCTGACGAGAAAAATGTCTGTCACTCGGTGTAAAAACCTATCAATCTGCGCAAAGAACGGTCGCAAACAGGACAGAATATTGGATTCTCGTTGGTGCGCATACGGCAATCCTGACATCCACGATATACACCCTTCAGGCTATAACCTGCACCCTCGAAAAGTCCTACCCTCTTTTCTATCGTTTTTTTATTAGTCGATTCAGGTGTAGGAACAGGGGTGTTTTCAGGAATCATATCCTCCCATTTACCTTTGAAATCGGCCAAAGTGGTAAGATTGGGCTCCCATGGTTCCACATCGTGGGGATACATGGGTATTTGCTCGAAATCGTAGGCATACTCGTCACCCAATCCACCAAAACTGTGTCCAAACTCGTGTACCACAACAGGTTTGAACAGGTAATGGTGGGTCATGGACAAATTATAGGAATTGAGGATACCCCCCCCACCATATTGGTCGGTGTTAACCAGTACGATGATATGTTCGTATGGTGTGCCCGCAAGCCAGTCATGCAGGTCTTTTAGGTTGAGCGTGGTAAGGTAACGGTTGCTGTAGAATGTGTCGAAATGGGAATGGAGAGCCGTATTCTTCCAGATACCCTTTGATGGTGAACTGGTGCCGCTGTCCACCGACGGGGATTTCACGGCTACGATATTGAATCGATTGCGTAATGATTTGAATGGCTCATGTGCGAATAAAGCCTCTGTGGCTGTGTTGCAGTCTTGAAGGAATACATCCATCTCGCTCTCCTGATAGCCTTCTGCCACGTAAGCGACATGGATACAGTGGGTAGTGTCGGCTGCTTGTTGCAGTGTCTCATAGGGTGTCACATTTCTATGACCTACACGACGGATGAGGATATCGGATGGCACAACTGTGTGGGTCAGCGAGGTCATCACCACACGACGGTTGTTGTATAGTTCCACAGTGACATCAACAGTATCTTTGGGCATAGGGACCAGAAACACATTCTGGAAGGAGCGCGTGGTCGACTTCGCCTCTTCATAGGAAAGCCATTCCTGGAACAAGGTGGAAAAAGAATTGCGGTAAATTACAGTTTGTGTGCTGTGGTCACGTACCACCACCTGGCCATTTCCTTCGACAGGGACTTCAGACAAGCGCTTCCTTTTTCCATACCAACGTGGAACTTGACACAGTTCATCCACGGCTATGTGCTGCTCATTCACATTACCTGCGAAAATATAATCCAGTCGTAATGTGGCATCTTTGAAATATTGCTCAAATTGTTGTGCAAAACTATTGGTTACGGCCATTAATGCCACAATGACCATCCAATATCTCTTGTCTGTCATGAATCTCATCTTAGTTCATTGTTTGAAAATAATTCCTCAATACCTCTTTTTATATAGTCACGGTTCCAGTCGTTGGTATGATATCGCTTACCATCATATAACAACACGTCAATATCCATGGCTATTTCTCCCCGTTTCCTACGGGCAGTGCTGTTGCCACATTCTCTTTCGATTGCTTTGATACAATCGCGTAATTGGCTGTATTCTATATGGCAAGCTCCTGTCGCCACACAATTGAGAAAAGGTTTTGACACGATACCAATTGGTTGAGTCCAGACGGATGTCGAACATCGTAGGTCTTGCACCAACTCCTTGAGCAGATGTCTGGCCTGTTCCATGTTCTCTTTGGCATCTACGTTGGCTCCAAGTGCCAGCACCAATTCTTTCACCATTTTAACATCTGATGGTTACTCCAAAAGAAGCACCCTGCTGCTCCACTCGTTTTTCTTGTTCCAGTCCACATCGTGGCGGTATGGCATTTCCAGACCATGGCTCATCAGGTAGGCCCCGCTGTAACTCTTCCCTTCACAATCGAGGGGTCGCAAGTCGATACGATTCAACTCATGTACACGATAGGTGCGATTGGGGTCAAGGCCTGCCATTTTCACACGGGGAAGGTGCTCATTCTGGAACGATTCGGTCTTCCACCAGTAGAATACGGCTTTGTCCTTGCTTTCGGTCACATACATCATGGAAGCAAGTCCTTTATGGTCATAAGGAGACACCAGGCGGTAGATGTCGCCAAACTGTACGATTGGGCGTATTTGCTTGTATTCCTTAATGGCATTGCGGCATAGGGTCTTTTCTTCGTCGGTCATGTTCTTGGGTTGGATTTCCATACCCAGACGGCCACTCATCGCCACATCGATTCGGTATTTCATGGCTGTGGTGCGGAACACTGTGTGGTTGGGAACGGCACTGATATGGCTGGCCATGGCAATGGCGGGGAAGAAATAACTGGTGCCCCATTGCATATATATTCGCTGGAGGGCGTCGGTGTTGTCGCTTACCCAGAATTCATCGAAATAGGGTAGTACCCCCCAGTTGGCACGGCCTCCACCACTGGCGCAAGCCTGAATAGTTACATCCGGATATTTCGCACGGATTCGCTGACACACTTTCTCCAGGCCACGGTGGTATTCAATGTACAAATGGCTTTGGTCTTGCATCTTCAGGTATTGACTGCCATGGTTCAATATCGGCATGTTGGCATCCCATTTGATATAATCTATTTCAGGATATTTCGACAGCAAGTTGTCTACAATCTGGAATACGAAGTCTTGAACTTTTGGATTGCCCATGTCAAGAATGACCTGTGTTCCACCACGTCCCAACACTGGCTCACGGTTGGGTGCCTTAATAATCCAGTCGGGATGTTTTTCATACAATTCGCTGACAGTGTTGCTCATTTCTGGCTCAATCCATATACCAAATTTCACACCATTTTTCTTAGCATCTCGAAGGAGTCCCTCAATACCGTCGGGCAGTTTGTTGCGGTCAACAACCCAGTCACCCAAAGATGAATTGTCGGTCTTGCGGGGATACTTGTCACCAAACCAGCCGTCGTCCATGACAAACAACTCTCCTCCCATACTGGCGATATCGGCCATCATTTGGTCCATACCAGCCTGATTGATGTCGAAATAGACACCTTCCCAACTGTTGAGCAAGATTTTGCGTTCCTTGTCGCCGTGTTGCAATTTATATTTGCGTCCCCATTTATGGAAATTGCGCGAAGCACCGCTCAGTCCCTCTGTGCTATAAGTAAGTGCAAGAGGAGGTGTAGTGAAAGTCTCGCCTTTTTTCAGATGATATTCTGAGTTGTCCTCGTTGATGCCGGCAAAGAAATAGTGATACTCTGTGTCGTCTGTCTCCACTTTCAGACGGTAGTTGCCAGAATAGCAGAGAGCGGCTCCTATCACGTCACCACTGTTTTCCCGTGCTTTCCCGTCGAGGGAAAACATTATTTCGGCATGATCGGTATGAGAGTTGCGTGAACCATCCTTGTTCTTGACAATCAATTGTCCTGGTGTAAGTGGTTCCTCCACCAGTTGTGCCTCGTTAGCCCATGACCCGTAGAAATGTGATGCCCAGACATCGCCGCGGCGGATGGGAAGCATGGCAGAAGCGAAGGTGGTGAGTGTCACGGTTGATTTTTCATTATTGGTGATATCCGACCAAATTTCTATCATATCCACATCTTTGTAGGCACGGAAATTGAGCGACACCAGGATGCCATATTTCGGGTCTTTCATCTGAATGGTTGTCACTTGGGCACCAGTCTCATTTCGAGTGTTTACTCCTGTGGTTTCCAATTCGGTCGACATATTGCCATCTGCATGGCGAATGGCAAGTGCTGCCTCGGCCGGACAGTTCATGCCGTATGCGGGATAGACGTTCATACGGCCACCTGTCGGAGCCTGCAGTCTGTCAAGGTCGGCATTAGACAATTTGGGGCCAAAATAAACATATTCTGGTGTTTTGCCGTTTTCTACATTCAGCACTAAACTAATTCTCGCGGTTTCTACAGTTACCTGTGCAGCAAATAGTAACGTCGGGAGCAACAGCATCCATGCAAATAATAATCTCTTCATTCTTGTATTAGTAAGTGATTAGGTGTTAATATTGGTTTGTTCTTTTAAATCTGGTTCTATATGCACATTCACGTATGTGTCGACACCGAATAGTTCTATTAACTTGTCTTCTATGTTCAAAGACCGGCGGTGTGCTTGTTCCACTGTGTCGTTGGCTGGCATTGTGACAAACACTTCTATGGCTACATCGCGTCCGATGAGTCGGGTGTTTACTTTTCTCACATCTTTTACACCCTCTTCCTGCAAACAGACTTGGGCTATTTGGTTTTCTTTTTCATCAGGCAAACTTTCCTCAATCAGTACCTGTGCACTATCGATAATCAAGTGTGAGGCTACACGCATGATGAACAGACTCACCACAATGACAGCAATAGGGTCAAGTACACGCCAGCCTTCACCGAGGAAAATTGCTCCGGCAATAAACAGGGCTGTCATTACAGATGAGAAAGCGTCTGAACGATGATGCCATGCATTGGAAATCAGTGTAATACTGTCTGATTTCGCTGCTGATTTGATGGTGTGATGAAAAGACCATTCCTTGATTACTGCACTGATAATTGCTGCTATCAACGCAATGTATCCTGGGGATTGTAAAGTCTCTCCTTTGATGTATCCTATGACATCAACCACACCATGATAACAGACAGCAATGCCTATGGCCAGGATTACAAAACCAATAACGACAGTCGTGAGCGTTTCTATTTTGCCACGCCCATAATCATGGTGGTAATCCGCTGCCCTGGCTTTATATTTTGTGAAAAAAATGACAGTGGTGTCTGTGATTAAGTCGGTAAAAGTGTGAATGGCGTCTGCAATCATTGCTGCGGAATTCCCTGCAAAACCAGCAATTAACTTGAAGACTCCAAGTATCACGTTGATGATGGCGCTGCGAAGCGTCACCCAAAAAATCTTATGCGCTTGATTATTGCTGTCCATGGCTTGTTTTTTAAATGAGTTTTATATGACCGCAAAGATAATAAAATTTCAAATGAAAAGCAAACAAAGGGATGGATTTTGAGTTATGCATAAAAAATGATGAGAAAAACTGCTGGAAAAAAGATATAACTTGTCTGACATTCCATAAGAAAATGATAACCCGCATTGAGGCGGGTTATCATAGATTCTTATTCTCCTGGCAATGGATAGTTGACTGAAGGCTTATGCATACGTTTCATAATCTCATCCATCTCCTTTACTTTTTCAGGATATTGCGAGGCGAGGTTGTTCTTCTCGTATGGGTCCTCTTTGATGTTGTAGAGTTCCAATGGTGCATCTTTTTTCACAGTGACGCATTTCCATTCGCCATGACGGAGGGCACGTTGCTTACCGGGGAATTCCCAATACAAATAACGATTGTCGGTCTCAGCCTTCTCTCCGTAGAACAATGGCGAGATATCCATTCCATCAATATTGGCAGGTAGGGTGGGGTGCTGCCCTGTGATGGCCGCAAGAGTCGGCATGAAGTCGGCAAAATATACCAGGTTGTCGGTTTTTCGCACTGGCACCCGACCAGGTTGATTTACGATAAGTGGCACCTTGATACCTCCTTCATAAAGTTGTCCTTTCCGTCCTTTCAGCCCGGCACCGCAATTGAGTTCCTTGAGTGGTGCCATAACGGCTGCTCCATTGTCCGACGCGAATATCACCAATGTGTTTTCGCGCAGTCCAAGATGTTCGAGCGTTCCGAGCAATCTACCTATGTTGGCATCCATGTGAGTAACGAGTGCAGCATATCGTTTCGTGTCCATGTCCCAGTCGCCATGTTCGTCATACCAAGATGTGTTGTCGATAATATATGGCTCGTGTGGTGCATCGTATGCAAGATACAGGAAAAATGGATTATCCTTGTTGCGGTGGATAAATGCAATAGCATCATCGGTTGAGATTTCAGTATTATGTCGCACATGCGCATCATGTTCATTCGCATCAATATTGGTCAGCACGTCGTTGTCGAAACGATAATAGGGATAATAATAAGGTGAGTTGCTGTGGACAGTTGATATGGTCCAGCCGTAAAACTCATGGAATCCGCGGTGGTTGGGTGAAGACCCCGGGTCGTAACCATCGAGATGCCATTTGTTGACCAGGCATGTGCGATAGCCGGCAGCGCTCAGTACAGTGGCGATGGTTGTGTCTTCGGGCAGCAGATTGGCACGCCGCACAATGGTGGTGTCGCCACGAGGTGAAATTTTCAGACCCTCAATGCCACCCGCATAGCAGAAATTGTCGCGGATACGTGTGTTTCCGCTATTTTTGCCTGTCATGAGTGAACAGCGGGACGGCGAACTGATACCACTTCCGGCGTATGCTTGAGTGAAGCTGGTACCTGTTGCCGCCAATCGGTCAATGTTGGGGGTCTGTATATACTGATTCCCATAACACGCCAAGTCACCATAGCCCATATCATCAGCCAGGATGAAGATGATGTTTGGATGCTCGGGAGTTGCTTTTTGCGGGTTGTTGTCGGCAGCGGCCTGCTGTGTGAGCAGTGCGCCACAAGCCATCATTAATTCTTTGGTATATTTCATAGTTTTCGTGTATAAGGGGTTAAGGGTTCTTGTTATGGTCGCTGTACGAGTTGCCAGAAAGCAATAGCCGCTGCGGCTGCAACATTCAGTGAGTCCACTTGATGCGACATGGGGATTCTCGCCACATAGTCACAACCGGCAATCACTTCGTGTGGAAGTCCATCGCCCTCAGTGCCCATGACGATGGCAAGTCGGGGTTCGGCAGTCAAGACGGGGTCATCGATTGTGGTTGACTGGTCGGTCAGGGCCATTGCCACAGATTTGAAGCCTTGTCGTTGCAAAGTAGCCAAATCGTCTATCCAGGTCCAGGGTACGAGAAAGACACTCCCCATCGACACTCTCACGGCTCTGCGGTTGAATGGGTCACATGAGTCTGTCGTCATTAACACGGCATCTATGCCCAAAGCGGCAGCCGAACGGAAGATGGCTCCAATATTTGTCGTATCCACAACGCCATGTATGACTACTACTCGTCGAGCGTCTTTGCATACATCTTCCACCGAAGGAGGCATGGGGCGTTGCATGGCACACAACACGCCCCGTGTCAGCGTGTAGCCAGTGAGTTTGCTGAGTAATTCCCGCTCGCCAGTATAGACGGGAATGTCTCCACAACGGGCTATGAGTTCAGCGGCATCTCCTGTGATGTGCCGGCGCTCACATAGTATCGACAAAGGCACATATCCGGCATTCAGCGCGACATGGATTACCTTGGGGCTTTCGGCAATAAAAACGCCTTTCTCCGGCTCCAGCCTGTTTCGCAACTGTGCCTCGGTGAGAGTACCATATACTTCCACACCTGGCTGACTGAGTGATGTGACCTCTACGATGTTCATCTTTTATTCCACGGTTACGCTTTTTGCAAGATTGCGAGGCATATCCACATTTAGACCTTTCACTACAGCCACATGGTAGGCTATCAGTTGCAGGGGAATGACAGAGAGCAATGGGGCGAGTGTGCCAATGGTCTCAGGTATCTCGATGACAAACGATGACAGGCTCTTCACCTCTTGGTCGCCCTCAGTTACCACGGCGATGATACGTCCGTTGCGTGCTATCACTTCCTGGATGTTGCTGATGATTTTCTTGTAGAGCCGGTGATGGGTGGCCACAAACACCACAGGCATGTTCTCATCCACAAGGGCTATTGGGCCGTGTTTCATCTCGGCGGCTGGATATCCTTCGGCATGTATATAACTGATTTCCTTCAATTTCAGCGCACCCTCAAGAGCCACAGGGTAATTCATACCGCGCCCCATGTAGAGCGTGTTACGGGCGTAGGTCAGTGTTCGTGCGATATCACGGATGGTGTCATTCTGCTTCAGTATCTGTTCTATCTTTCCAGGAATGCGGGCCAGTTCGTCAATATTCTCCTCATAATCCTTGCGGGAGATGGTTCCCCTCTCATGACCCAGTGCAAGCGCGAAGAGCGTTAGCACCGTTACCTGACCTGTAAAAGCCTTGGTTGACGCGACACCAATTTCTGGCCCCACATGGATGTATATACCGGTGTCGGATGCTCTTGCTATGCTTGAACCCACAGCATTGACTATTCCGAAACAAAGGGCTCCGTTCTCCTTGGCCAGATTGAAGGCTGCCAAAGTGTCGGCTGTTTCTCCACTTTGAGATATTGCTATTACAATGTCGGTGGGAAGTATCACAGGATTGCGGTAGCGAAACTCGCTGGCATATTCCACTTCCACGGGAACCTTGCAGAATTCCTCTATCAATTGCTTGCCAATCAGTCCGGCGTGCCAGGAAGTGCCGCAGGCCACGATAATGAAGCGGCTGGCCGACAACAACTGTTCTCGGTGCAGATTGATGGCACTGAGCACTATTTTGTGGTCGGCTTGCAACAGACGACCACGCATGCAGTCGGCGATACAGCGGGGTTGCTCAAAGATTTCCTTGAGCATATAGTGGGGATATCCTCCTTTCTCCAGTTTGTCGAGGTCAATATCCACATCTTGAACTTTAAGAGCCACCGTGGACTGGGGGTTGGACAAATTCTTGATGTTCATCTTCTCACCTCTGCGGATTACGGCCACTTCCTCGTCGTTTAAATATACTAAATGCTTCGTGTAACCTACGATGGGAAGGGCGTCAGAGGCCAGGAAATACTCCTCGTTGTTGTCGCCTATGCCCACCACCAGCGGACTGCTTTTGCGGGCACAAATCAACTCGTCGGGATGCTCACGGTCGAGGACAACAATAGCATAGGCACCAACCACACGCCGCAATGCATAAAGTACGGCCATTCCCAGATCCAGGTGGAATCGATTCTGCACAAACTCTATCAACTGAACCAAAACCTCCGTGTCGGTGCTGCTCTTGAAGTGATAGCCTTTGCCTATCAGATACTCTTTGATGCTGCCATAATTCTCGATGATGCCATTGTGGACCAAGGCCAGCCGGCCACTCTCCGACAGATGGGGATGGGCATTTACCGAGGATGGCTCGCCATGGGTGGCCCAACGGGTGTGGGCTATACCTATAGTGCCGGAAACATCGTGCGACATCACATACTCTTCCAGATTCGACACTTTGCCTTTCTCTTTATAAATATTCAATTCAGAAGCATTGTTGATCAATGCAACACCAGCCGAGTCGTAACCACGATATTCAAGACGTTTCAGTCCTTGTATGAGCACTGGATAGGCTTCCCGATGACCTATATATCCTACAATTCCGCACATAATGTTAATGATTTTTGATTTATTTTTCAAAAAACTCACAAATATAGAGATTTATTGCGACATAACGAAAGTTTTTCACATTTTTTTGACGCATTGTGTCAATCTGCATTAAAAATAAACAAAATAATTTCATTTTTCAACGGGATAGAGTATTTTTGTGGCAATTTTACAAATTCACGTGGAGGCGACGAATTAGTCCGATTTTAAAATGAATTTTGGCACAAAAATTGCTCTATAATAATAAAAAAACATGAAACAAATACATCTTTTACTGATTGTGCTTGCCGGCATGCTGCTGGCATCCTGTGGGAAAAAGTCGGCCGATGAGATTTTCGAAGAACAGAAAAGCGGTGTCGTGCTTGTGCTCAACAAATTTTATTATGAAATCAAAATGCCCGGTGGCAATAGCCTTTATTTTACAGGTATGGACCAGAATGGTAAAATTCAAGGTTTTACCACAAATGAGGCTGAGGCCAAGAAGAATGCATCGATGCTCAATGGCACGGGGTTTTTCATCAGCGACGATGGTAAGTTTATCACAAACCGTCATGTGGCTGTCACAGATTTGGATGCCAATAGTCTACGTGCCAATTTGCAGCAATTGGTGCAGGCGTCCTTGATGCAATGTGGCATGCTGGCCCGGCAGATTCAGTCGAAGTACAATATGCTGGAGGCACAGAAGTCACAGTACATGGAATATGACTTCTATGGGAATATAGTGGCTGGTGATGCTTCAGAACTGTCGAGAATCGTCGCTGAGCAGCAGGAGTTGCAGCGCATGTACGAAGAGGTAGTGGCCAGGGCACGCTATCTGCAAAGCACTGATGTGAGAAACATCGAAGTGAACACGATATGCGATATAGGTATCTCCTACGATGGCGAAAAAGTGAAAAGTCCGGCCGATTTCCTGAAGAAAAATCCTTGCCGCATTTTGAAGGTCTCAAAAATTGAGGGCACAGATTTGGCATTGTTGCAGTTGGATAGTAAAAAGACACCTAAAGATGCCTACATATTTAAGTTTGCCGGCGATGGCAATGACGATTATTTCAACGGGAATACCGATGAGAGTAAAATCAAGATTGACCAGCAACTTTATATGATTGGGTATAACGCAGGTTTGATGCTTGCCAATACAGGAAAGGGCATCAGCGTGCAAATGACAAGTGGTCGTGTCACTCAGACTCCCGACGGCGACCGTGTGCTCTACAGTATACCTACAGTACAAGGTTCGAGCGGTAGTCCTATCATTGATACTGACGGAAATGTGGTGGCAGTGAATTTTGCAAAACTGATGGGAAGCGACAATTTCAATTTCGGCATCCCTCTCGAACGTATCCGGGAATTCCTTAAATAGTTTTATTACTGACAATTCACTGGAACATGGCTAAGATACACCTTCTCAACGGCGAATTCAACAGTAGTCTTCAACTACAGATAGCACCATCCATCAAGGCTGGTTTCCCGTCACCCGCCGACGACTACACCCACGACAGTCTTGACTTCAATCGTGATATGATTCGCCATCCCGAGTCTACTTTCTATGGACGCGTGGATGGTGACTCCATGATTGAGGCGGGAATCTGCGACGGGGACATCGCCGTCATCGACCGGTCGCTTGAAGCCAACGACGGCGACATTGTCGTGGGGTATGTGAACGAGGAGTTCACCATCAAATACCTTGACCTATCCCATAAAGATGAAGGATATATAGAATTGCGACCGGCAAACAGGAAATACAGTCCCATCAGAATCAACAACGAGGACAATTTTGAAGTCTGGGGTGTTGTTGTGTGGACAATACGTAATTGGAAAAGATAGGGCGCTTGTGCCTTTACATAACTATTCCTCGATGATTTTTCCGGCATTGTTGAGTGCTTTCCAAATGCTTTGTCTTGCCTCTGGACTCACTTTTACTATCTCCTCAAATAATCTGCTGATTTCATCGCGATGAGAATCCTTTTCGTAAGGACATAGTTTGATTTGCTTTTGATAGCCTTTCAGCGTGGCATACTGCCTGATGTCATCCTCCGTTTCCATACACAGAGGGCGAATCAAGGTAAGTGGCATCTTCCTCATTTGAAGCCGGGCGGGCATGGTGGAGAAATTCCCGGTAAAAAAAGTGTTCATCAGTGTGGTATGTATGATGTCGTCCTGATGATGCCCAAGTGCAATTTTATTGCATCCCAGTTCCTGGGCCAAGTTGAAAAGAATTTTGCGCCTGTACCAGGAACATAGAAAGCAAGGTGACTTCCGCGTGTCGGTGGAAGCGTCGAAAGAAGTGGTGCGAACGTATAAGGTTACTCCCAGCGAAGCGCAAAAGCGTTCCAGATACTTGGTGTCGGTCTCGTATGAGATGTTGTCCATACGCACATGGAGTGCAGCCACACGATAGTGTTTGGGAGGGGTGTTCATGCGCCGTGCCAGCATCTCGAGCAAGAAAAGCGAGTCTTTTCCTCCCGAAAGTCCTACAAGGATGTTGTCACCATCCTCAATCAGACGATACTGTCCCACTGCTTTCCAAAAGCGTGTGACCAAGCGTTTTTCAAGTCTTTCCTCCTCCGTCATTCTTTACGAGCCGCTATTTCATAAATACAAGATAGACAGCGCAGATGATGAGGAAAAATGCCAGAAGGTGGTTCCAGTGCAGATTTTGGCCTTGAAACATGATGTTGGCGATGACAGCAAACACGGCCAAACTGATACACTCCTGAATGACTTTGAGTTGCACCAGGTTGAAAGGCCCTCCGTTATCCACAAAGCCAATGCGATTGGCTGGCACTTGGCAGCAATATTCAAAAAACGCAATGCCCCATGAAAAAGCGATTACGCCAATCAGGGGCCAGTTTTGGCTGACCCCTGATTGCTGCAGTCTGAGATGCCCATACCAAGCGAGTGTCATAAAGATGTTGCTTGTGATGAGCAAGACAATGGTATAAAAACCGTTCATTGTTCAGTTGAAAGTTGTTGGTGCATATTTGCGGCAGCCGCACGGCCGTCACCCATGGCAAGAATCACTGTTGCTCCACCACGCACGATGTCTCCACCGGCAAACAAACCATGGTGCGACGACTGCATGTCTTCGCCCACGGCGATGGTGTTCTTACGACCCAGTTGCAGTCCTTCCACGCTCTTGGGCACAAGGGGATTTGGCGACACGCCAATGGCAACAATCACCTGGTCCACATCGATGGTCTTTGTTTCGCCTGTAGGTTCAGGTCTGCGCCTTCCACTGGCATCAGGTTCACCTAAGCGCATCACCTCAAGCACGGCCTGGCAGACGGCACCCTTGTCGTCGCCCAGATACTCTTTCGGATTATGCAAAGTGAGGAATTCAATTCCCTCTTCCTTGGCGTGTTTTACTTCCTCAAGACGTGCGGGCATCTCTGTCTCACTTCTGCGATAGACGAGGGTCACCTTTGCGCCAAGTCGTTTGGCCGTACGGGCAGAGTCCATGGCGGTGTTTCCTCCTCCTACCACCATCACGCTCTTGCCAAGGTTGATGGGAGTGTCGGTGGTGGGATTGGCGGCATCCATCAGATTGACACGAGTGAGGTATTCGTTCGACGACATGATGTTGATGAGATTCTCGCCGGGAATATCCATGAAGTTGGGCAGTCCAGCGCCCGAACCGACGAATATACCCTTGAAACCATTTTCCTCTAATTGACGTATGCTGATTGTCTTGCCCACAATGCAGTCGGTCTGGAAATGTACGCCCATCTTGCCGAGGTTCTCTATTTCCACATCCACGATGCGGTTGGGCAGACGGAATTCGGGTATACCGTATTTCAGCACGCCACCGATTTCATGAAGTGCCTCAAACACATACACATCATAGCCCAGACGAGCCATGTCGCCTGCAAAACTAAGTCCGGCAGGGCCTGAACCCACCACGGCAATCTTTATTCCATTGGAAGGAGCCGTCTCGGGCACGCTCATGTTGCCGCTCTCACGCTCATAGTCTGCAGCGAAACGTTCCAGATATCCGATGGCCACAGCCGGTTCGTTCATCTTCAAATGGATGCATTTCGACTCACATTGCTTTTCTTGTGGGCAGACACGTCCACAGACAGCGGGCAGGGCTGAAGTGTTTTTCAGCACCTTGGCGGCTGCCAGGAATTGTCCACGCTCGATATTCTTGATAAACGAAGGGATGTTGACACCTACAGGGCAACCTTCGATACATGTGGGCTTCGCACAATCGAGACAACGCTTGGCCTCGGTGAGTGCCATCTCTTTAGTCAGACCCTTGTTCACCTCTTCCAGACGTGTGGTGGCACGATAATCAGGGTCGAGTTCAGGCATTACCACACGTGGTATGGCTGTGCGCTCTTTGGGCTTCATGCTACCACGGAGTTGCTTGCGCCATTCTGCATTGCGGTCTGTCAGTATCTCAATAGTGTCGTTTGTGGGGTCATCATCCATCACAACATCCGTTGTCTCTTCGAAGGGTTTTTCCTCGTCATTGCCAAGATGCTCCTCAAAATGCTCCAGTTCCTCTTGCTCAGCACGCTTGAATGTGCCCATTCTTTTGAACATCTCATCCCAGTCCACCAACGCTCCATCAAACTCCGGGCCGTCGATACAGACAAAACGGGTCTTTCCACCAATGGTAAGGCGGCAAGCGCCACACATACCTGTACCATCCACCATGATGGTGTTCAGGGAAACGTCGGTGGGAATATTGTATTTCTGAGTGAGCAGACAGCAGAATTTCATCATGATGGGAGGTCCAATCGCAAACACTTTGTCAATGTGCTCTTGATTAATCAGTTTCTCGATGCCCACCGTGACAACACCTTTCTCTCCGTAACTGCCATCGTCGGTCATAATGACTGTCTCGTCGCTGTTGGCGCGAACTTGATCCTCCAAAATGATCAAGTCGCGTGAACGACCAGCCAGCACACTGAGGACGCGGTTGCCTGCTGCCTTCAAGGCTTTGATAATAGGAAGCATGGGGGCTACGCCCACTCCGCCACCTGCACAAATCACTGTTCCGAAGTTCTCGATATGAGTGGGGTTACCCAATGGGCCTACCACATCGGTCACATAGTCGCCTACATTGAGGTCGCATAGTTTGATGGATGACAAGCCCACCTTCTGAACAACGAGTGTGATGGTACCCTTGGAGATGTCGGCATCAGCGATGGTCAAAGGCATACGCTCACCTTTCTTGCCAACTCGCACGATGACAAAATTGCCTGCCTTGCGACTCTTCGCAATCAGTGGAGCCTCAATCTCAAAAAGAAATACTTTTTCAGAAAATTGCTCTTTACGTGTGATTTTGTTCATAATGTCAATGAAGTGTAAATTGTTTCTTAGTCAAAATTGTTGTTGTCAAGCATTTCAAAGCCACAATAGGGCACGAGGCATTTAGGTACTCTGATACCCTCGGGTGTCTGATTGTTCTCAATGATGGCAGCCACAATGCGCGGCAATGCCAGTGCGGAACCGTTAAGTGTGTGGCACAACTCTATCTTCCGGTCCTCGGCATGGCGATAACGGCATTTGAGGCGATTGGCCTGATAACTCTCAAAATTGGAGACAGAGGAAACTTCCAGCCAGCGTTTCTGTGCAGCACTCCACACCTCGAAATCATAGCAAATGGCTGAGGTGAAACTCATATCGCCACCGCAAAGACGCAGAATGTGATAGGGGAGTTCAAGTTTCTTCATCAAGCCCTCAACATGTTCCAACATTTCGTTAAGGCTTTCGTATGAATGTTTTGGTGTGTCGATACGCACGATTTCCACTTTGTCGAATTGGTGCAGGCGATTGAGACCACGCACTTCCTTGCCATAGGAACCTGCCTCGCGACGGAAGCAACCGGAATAGGCACAACGTTTGATGGGTAATTGATTTTCCTCCAAAATAACGTCACGGAATATATTTGTAACTGGCACTTCGGCAGTGGGGATGAGATACAGATTGTCGGCTGTACAATGATACATTTGTCCCTCCTTGTCGGGCAATTGTCCGGTACCGTAGCCAGAAGCCTCATTAACCACGTATGGAGGTTGTACTTCAAGATACCCACTCTTGCGAGCCTCTTCCAGGAAGAAAGCCTCCAATGCTCTTTGCAAACGGGCCATTTTGCCAATATAAACAGGGAAACCTGCACCTGTAATCTTCACACCAAGATCGAAATCTATCAAGTTGAATTTCTTGCAGAGATCCCAGTGGCACAGAGCATCATCGGGTAGGGTAGGGATGACACCTCCCTCTTTGACAACCACGTTGCCAGAAGCATCAGCACCTTCGGGAACATCCTCATTGGGAATGTTGGGAATTGCACACAGCAGTGTGACCAGTTCCTTTTCGGCATTGTCCATCTGCTCTTGCAGTTCCTTGTCCCGGGCTTTCATCTGAGAGACTTTTTGTTTGGCCTGTTCTGCCTCCTCACGCTTGCCTTGTTTCATCAAGGCGCCAATTTGCGAGGCCATTTGCTTGGATTGCTGCTTGAGAGCATCAAGTTCGTGTTGAGTCTCTCTGCGGCGTTTGTCAACAGCCAAAACATTCTCCACTGCCTGACGAGCACCTTGGAAGTGCTTCTTTTCCAGACCTTTAACTACTCTTTCTGTTTCCTCACTGATCAGTTTAATTGTAAGCATAGATGCTATTTATATAATGTGAAAGTATGAATTTCCATTTTTGACGTGCAAACTTACACAAAATTTTCGACTTTCAATTATTTGAAGTCGAAAAATGTGTAAGAAAAATGAAGATTGAAAGGTGAAGAAAGAAAATTGCCATAGGACTAACAACTTAAAACACCAAACTGAAAACAGTGCATGACTCTCACCTCCTCACCTCTCATCTCACACCTCGAAAATTCTTCTATTGTAGAATAATTACTAAATAATTTCTTGATGACTATTCTTGAATTATTTTTAATTAAGTACCAGCTAATATGTGAATTCTCACAACAAAACCGAAAAATGGAACACTTGTAAGGTGCGAGTTTGTGGACACTTATGAAAAATAGCAAATTTTTAAATGATTTTATACTATTTTTATTGCAAAATCCGATTTTTTATGCTATATTTGCAAACACCGAAATTAAAACTGTTCGTTTTTTCTAATTTTGATAGATATGGCAAAGTACAACATCACTGAAAAAAAAGAGAAGGAAGCCGCCTACCGCAGTTTGGTTAGTCCACGGCTTATGGATGAGTTGAAGGAGAAGATTCTGGATATCATACTGATCCAGAAGAAGTACAAAGACAAGGACTATTCTGCAAAAAAACTGGCAGAAGATCTTGGCACAAACACTCGTTACATTTCTGCAGTAGTCAATGTGAGATTCCATATGAATTACACATCATTTGTCAACAAGTATCGTATCGACGAGGCTATGACAATGTTGGTAGATAAGCGCTATCAGGACTACAACATGGAAGATATCAGCAATATGGTTGGTTTTTCCAACAGGCAGTCATTCTACGCCTCATTCTACAAGGTCAATGGCATCACTCCCAGAGAGTACAAATTGCGTCATCTGGCACAGCACCCCTCTCTGAAAGATGGCAAAAAGGAAACGAGACGTGGTAGAAAAGCGTCTCAGAAAGTGTAAAATCAACACTGATGAACGACGAATTTTGTTATTCCGGCGAGAGATTTGCCGACCTTCAGATTTTAAGATACCGTCTCAATGGTTTTGACCAATTGACGACAAGACAGAAAAAACTAATTTATTATCTCTCGAAGGCCACTCTTGCCGGGCGTGACATTACTTTCGACCAAATGGGAAAATACAATCTCCGCATCCGACGGATGATGGAGGTTGTTTTTTCCCATTTGTATGGTCACGACCCATCTGAAGAGTTCCGGCAACTGGAAGTCTATTTGAAACGTGTCTGGTTTTCCAACGGCATTTACCACCATTATGGATGTGAGAAGTTTTTGCCTGATTTTTCAGAGCAGTATCTGCGTAATGCCATTGAGGAGATTGAACCCGGCCTTTTGCCTCTTTTGCCAGGGCAAACCATAGAAGAGTTTATCAACGAACTTTTCCCCGTGATTTTCAATCCAGACGTGTTGCCCAAGCGAGTCAACAAGTCCGACGGAGAAGACCTGGTGAAAACCTCTGCGTGCAATTTCTACGAAGGTGTCAGCCAACAAGAAGTCGAGGAGTTCTATGCCGCAAAAAAAGACCCTTCCGACGCACAGCCGCCTTCTTGGGGTTTGAACACCAAAGTCACCAAAGAGAATGGGCATATCCGCGAGACCGTATGGTGCCTTGGTGGAATGTATGGAGATGCTATTGCCGAGATAGTGAAATGGCTATCCAAAGCAGCCGAAGTGGCCGAAAGTGAGCGCCAGGCACATGTGATTTCCCTCCTCATCGATTATTATCGCAGTGGTGATTTGCGCGATTTCGACCAATATTCTATTGAGTGGGTGCGCACACACGATGGCGATATAGATTTCATCAATGGTTTTATCGAAGTATATGGCGATCCTCTTGGATTGAAAGCCACCTGGGAGGGAATCGTGGAATATAAAGACCACGATGCCACCCTCCGCACTCGCAAAATCAGCGACAATGCCCAGTGGTTTGAGGACCATTCACCTGTAGACCCACGTTTCCGCAAGCCAAAGGTGAAAGGAGTTGTCGCCAATGTTGTCTGTGCCGCCATGTTGGGTGGTGAGGAATACCCGTCCACTGCTATTGGCATTAATCTGCCCAATGCCGACTGGATACGCGCCTTGTATGGCAGCAAGAGTGTCACAATTGGCAATCTCACTGATGCCTACAACAAGGCCGCTCACGGAAATGGGTTCCGCGAAGAATTTGTGGTCGACAATGACACACTCGCACTCATAGAAAAATACGCTGACCTCTGCGATGATCTTCACACCGACTTGCACGAATGTCTTGGACATGGAAGTGGTCAGCTGCTTCCAGGTACCGACCCCGACGCACTCAAAGCCCATGGCAACACCATCGAGGAAGCTAGGGCCGATCTTTTTGGGTTGTATTACATCGCCGACCCCAAAATGGTGGAATTGGGTCTCTTACCAAATGGAGAAGCCTATAAATCACAGTATTACACTTATTTGATGAACGGTCTGCTCACCCAACTCACCCGTATCAAGCCGGGCAGACAAATCGAAGAGGCACACATGCGCAACAGGGCGCTTATTGCAAGATGGACTCTGGAAAATGCCGAGGGAGCAGTCAAACTGGAAACAAGAGAAGGCAAAACATATGTCGTCATCACTGATTACTCACATCTAAGAACACTATTCGGTCGGCTATTGGCTGAAGTGCAGCGTATCAAGAGTGAGGGCGACTACGAGGCAGCCCGTCAACTTGTGGAAACCTATGCTATACAGATTAATCCCGTTTTGCACCGTGAGATACTCGGCCGTTACGAACGTTTGAACCTCGCACCGTACAAGGGCTTTCTCAACCCACGTTTATCTCCCGTTTACGACAATCAGGGCGAGATAGTGGATGTCGTTCCCGATTATTCCGAAACCTACACCGAACAAATGATGCGCTATTCGCATGATTATTCATTCTTATAGCAATGAATCCAGAAATACAAGAGAAACTGCGTGAAATCAAACGGTCTTTCCGCCCGCTGATGAATGGAGTGACCTCACAGTCGATGAGAGAAAAGGGGGTTGTCTATCATCTGAACTGGGGGGTTGCCTATACCGATTTGAGAAAAATGGCCGATGAGTATGGCAAGGATTATCATCTTGCCATTGAGTTATGGAAAGAGAACATCCGCGAATGCAAAATCCTGGCGACTATGATTATGCCATCCGAAGAGATTTCTCCTGAGGTGGTGGAAATCTGGATGGAACAGACTCCTTCGCAGGAAATAGCCGAGATGCTGGCTTTCAATCTCATCCAGTATTTGGACTTTGCGCCCATGCTGGCATTCAAATGGATTTCATCCACAAACGAGCTTTGCCAGGTGGCAGGCTACTCGGTATTGGCCAGACTTTTTATGAAAGGCGAGGTACCCGATGACCGTGGTGTGAACGAGACTATCGACCAGGCCATGTCGGCTATGCACGACAGCAGTATGCCTGTAAGGCATGCCGCCTACACGTGTCTGAACCGACTTTCCATGGTGAGCGAATCCTATCAACGTATCGTCAATTCTGCCATTCGGCAATCTGGATTGGAAATTTTCGGCTCATTTTGACATTTATTCGGCTTTCTTTTGTACCTTTGTGCGATTTTTAGTCAACTCGGCAGATATGGATGAAAGCATTATGCAAAAAGTGAGGCTTACGCTCACCAATTACCTTGAGGAGAATCACTGTCGGAAAACGCCGGAGCGATACGCTATCCTCGATGCCATCTACAGCATCAACGGACATTTTACACTCGAGGAGTTGAGCACTAAAATGGAGAACGACAATTTCCGAGTGAGCCGCGCCACCCTTTACAATGCCATACACCTCTTTATGAAGTTGAGACTTGTGGTCAGACACAATTTCCAACAGGGTACTAAGTACGAGGCCAGTTTTCAGAACGAGAACCATTGTCATCAGATATGTACAATTTGCGGGAAGGTCAAGGAAGTGTCGGCCACCACGTTTGCCTCCATGCTTGACGAGGTGAAACTCAAGAGATTTCACAAAGATGGTTTTGCTATATATATATATGGTATGTGTAGTACCTGTATGTCGAAATTGACCCGCAAGAAGAAAAAGAACAAGAAACAATCACAAAAGATTAAAGCATGAATTACAACGGCAAAGCGGATGTCCTGCTCGGTTTGCAGTGGGGCGACGAGGGAAAAGGAAAAGTAGTGGATGTGCTTACTCCGCACTATGATGTCATCGCTAGATTTCAGGGAGGCCCCAATGCCGGGCACACCCTTGAGTTTGAAGGACAAAAATACGTATTGAGGAGCATTCCCTCCGGCATTTTCCAGGGAGGAAAAGTCAATATCATTGGCAATGGTGTAGTGCTTGCCCCCGACCTCTTCATGGACGAGGCCAAAAGTCTGGAACAAAGCGGGCACGAATTGCGTTCGAGACTTCACGTGTCAAGAAAAGCACACCTCATCATGCCCACCCACCGGCTGCTCGACGCTGCCCTTGAAGCCGCCAAGGGCGACGGCAAGGTTGGCACCACCGGCAAGGGTATAGGTCCCACCTATACCGACAAGATATCACGCAACGGTCTGCGTGTAGGTGATATTTTCGAGGATTTCCAGCAGAAATACAACCGCCAGAAAGCCCGTCACGAGCAGATGCTCTCATCGCTTGGATACACAGGTTATGATATCGCCGAGGTGGAGCGTAAATGGCTTGAGGGTATCGAATACCTGAGTCAGTTTCCTATTGTGGACAGCGAGCATGAAGTCAACAACCTGTTGCGACAGGGCAAGAACATCCTTTGCGAGGGTGCCCAGGGCACTATGCTGGACGTGGATTTCGGCAGTTATCCCTTTGTCACTTCCTCCAACACCATCTGCGCCGGTGCATGTACCGGACTGGGCATTGGCCCCAACCGCATCGGCCGTGTCTATGGCATCATGAAAGCATATTGCACACGTGTGGGCGCAGGCCCATTCCCTACTGAACTCTTCGACGAGACCGGAGCCACTATGCGGCGAATCGGACATGAGTATGGTGCTGTCACAGGACGTGAGCGCCGCTGTGGATGGGTCGATTTGGTTGCCCTTCGCTATTCAGTGATGGTCAATGGTGTTACCAACCTGATTATGATGAAGAGTGATGTGCTGGACGGCTTCGACACCATCAAGGCCTGTGTGGCTTATCGCTACAAAGGCAAGGAAATCGACTATTTCCCCTATGATATCGAGCACGATCTCGAGCCAGTCTATGTAGAACTTCCAGGATGGAAGACCGACATGACGCGCCTCACATCCGAGGAACAGTTCCCCAAGAATTTTGTGGACTATATCCAATTCATCGAGCAGCAACTCGAAACTCCCATCAGCATTATATCTATTGGTCCCGACCGTGAGCAGACCATTATCAGATCATAAATATTCCCAAGAAATGAAACCCTCCATACCAAAAGGAACGCGCGACTTCTCACCCGAGGAGATGGCCAAGCGCAATTATATATTCAACACCATACGCGAAGTTTTCGCCCTCTATGGCTTCCAACAGATAGAAACACCCGCCATGGAAAGCCTGCATACATTGATGGGCAAATATGGCGAGGAAGGCGATATCCTGATTTACAAGATTCTCAACTCGGGCGACTTCCTTAACAAAGTGGCTCCCGATGAGGACATTCGTGAATCCAATCGGCTGCATCTGGCTGCTCAAATCTGCGACCGCGGCCTCAGATACGACCTAACTGTGCCCTTCGCAAGATACGTTGTGATGCACCGCGACCAGTTGCAGTTGCCTTTCAAGCGTTTCCAGATTCAGCCAGTCTGGAGAGCCGACCGTCCACAGAAAGGGCGCTATCGTGAATTCTATCAGTGCGATGCCGACGTTGTTGGCAGCGACTCCCTTCTCAACGAAGTGGAACTGATGCAAATCGTGGATACGGTCTTTAGCCGTTTGGGAGTTAGGGTACAAATCAAAATCAACAACCGCAAAATCCTCTCAGGAATCGCTGAGGTTATAGGCGAGGCAGACAAGATCACTGATATCACCGTGGCAATCGACAAACTCGACAAAATTGGTCTTGAGAAAGTCAACGACGAACTACGTGCCGACGGCATCAGCGAAGATGCCATTGCCAAGTTGCAGCCTATCATTTCACTCATAGGTACCAACGAAGAGAAACTGAACACCATCGCTCAGGTATTGCAAAATTCTGAAATCGGACTTCGCGGTGTTGAGGAGACTCGATTTATCCTCGACACCTTGCGGCTTTGTCCAGTGGTCAACGAGATACAACTGGATCTTACACTGGCCAGAGGACTCAACTACTACACAGGCGCCATCTTCGAGGTGAAAGCACTCGACACACCAATGGGAAGCATCACTGGTGGTGGCCGGTACGATAATCTCACAGGCATTTTCGGCATGCCGGGATTGAGTGGTGTGGGCATCTCTTTTGGTGCCGACCGTATCTTTGATGTGCTCAACGCCCTTGATCTTTATCCTCGCGAGGCCGTCAATTCCACCCAATTGCTCTTTACCAATTTTGGTGAGCGCGAGACAGCATATTGTCTGCCCCTGATTGCCGAGTGCCGAAAGGCCGGCATACGCTGCGAGATGTATCCCGACAAGGCCAAGATGAAAAAGCAAATGGGCTACGCCAATGCCAAGAACATTCCTTATGTCGCCTTGGTGGGTGAGAACGAAATGTCGGAAAACAAATTAACTCTCAAGAACATGGAGACAGGAGAACAACTTCTCCTTGATATCCACCAACTGATTGAAAAGATTCTCTAAAACATCCATCACCCCATCCATCATGCGTAAATTCTCTTTTATCGTCTCATTGGTCATGCTGCTCGTGCTGACCTCATCGCGTCACCAGACCACTATTTTCATGATTGGCGACTCCACCATGGCCAATAAACCCTACGACAACGAGAAACAAGAACGAGGATGGGGTATGGTGTTGCAGGGCTTCTTCACAGATGACATCATTGTCGACAATCATGCTGTCAACGGGCGGTCGTCGAAGAGTTTTATCGACGAGGGAAGATGGCAGGTGGTGCTCGACAAGATAAAACCTGGCGACTATGTCTTCATCCAGTTCGGTCACAACGACGAGAAGCCCAAGAAAGACCGTCATACTGATCCAGGCAGCACTTTTGATGCCAATTTGAGCAAGTTTGTCACTGAGACCCGACAACGAGGTGGTATTCCTGTGCTTTTCAATTGTGTGGTGCGGAGAAATTTCCAGAAGATTGTCCCGGAGAATGACGATGACGAGAAACTGCGCAACACGGTTTACACAGGACAGAAGGTGGCGGAAGGCGACAGCCTGGTCGACACGCATGGTGATTACCGCATTGCTCCAAGGAATGTGGCTAAGACATTGAATGTGCCATTTGTCGACGCCAACCGTATCACTCATGAATTGGAACAGGGAATGGGTGCTGAAGGCTCAAAGCGCTTGCATCTATGGTTTAAGCCTGGCGAGAATCCCTCGATGCCCAATGGACGGGAGGACAACACTCACTATAGTGTCTATGGTGCTCACGTCGTGGCTTCATTGCTTGTGGATGAAATTGCCCGGCAGGTGCCAGCCCTGAAAAAATATGTGCGGCATTACGACTATATAGTTGCCGACAATGGTCAGGGCAATTACATGTCGCTCCAGCAGGCTGTGGATGAGGCACCCTCTGGCAAGAAAACACGTATACGCATCCTTCATGGTGAATGGAATTACCCCACTGTTCCCAAAGGCAAGAAAATCAAATTCTCTGTCTCTGAAAACGCCCGTCTCATCAAGCGACCATAAGGACCTGAAATTCATTCTTGAAAAAATGGCGAAAAAATTTGGTGGTCCAAATGTTTTTCGTATCTTTGCCACCGACACTATTTATCATATACTAATACAAAACAATCGCATTATGAAGAAAAAGTTTATTTGTACCGTATGTGGTTACATCCACGAAGGACCAGAGCCACCCGAGAGATGCCCAGTATGTAAGGTTCCCGCTTCCAAGTTCAAGGAAGTCGTTGAAGAAGACACTAAATATGCTACAGAACATAAGATTGGTGATGGCAAACCCGAAGGAGTCAGTGATGAGATGATTGAGGATTTGCGCAATCACTTCAACGGCGAGTGTGGTGAGGTTGGTATGTATCTTGCCATGTCGCGTCAGGCCGACCGTGAGGGCTATCCCGAAATTGCTGAGGCTTTCAAGCGCTATGCTTTCGAGGAGGCTGAGCATGCAGCCAAGTTCGCCGAACTGTTGGGTGAGTGTGTATGGGACACCAAGACTAACTTGGAAAAACGTGCCGCTGCCGAGGCTGGTGCATGCGAGGACAAGTTCCGTATCGCATTAAATGCCAAGAAGGCTGGTTTCGATGCCATCCATGACACTGTGCATGAAATGGCCAAAGACGAGGCTCGCCACGGAGCAGGATTTGCCGGATTGCTCAAACGCTATTTTGGCAAATAAAATCAAAACAATATATAACAACCTCCCTCCATTAACGTAATGTTTGGTGGGAGGTTGTTTTATTTGGTTGTCATCGCTTGGCGAAGACAACTTTTTTCTTTATGGGGCGTCGTATTATAGAACGGACGTATCACTTTTTCGGGAAGTAATTACTCCTCGTCAAAATGGTCTCTCCAGATGGGCATGGTCATGCAGCGTGCACCACCGCCGGCACGTGGCAGTTCCGAGCCGGCAAAAGCCACTGCAAATTTTTTGTGGTCATTCATGTCGACTTTGCCACTGACAATATCCTCTGCATTAAGAATGTCAAATCCGGCCTTGTCAAGTTGGTCAATCGTGTGCGTGTTTCGCCTGTATCCCATCACTCTGCCATCATCAAGCGCAAAGAAATTGGCGCCGCTGTGCCATTGTTCCCTCAACTGCACCCACGAGTCTCTTCCTCCACAGATGATAGGCTTGATGTCCCATCCGAGTAGGCGTAAACCATTCAGGATGTTTCCCACCTGATGGTAGGTGATTTTCCCGTTGTCTATCTGAATGAGCGTGGTGGCTTTGTTGGCAAAAATACCCTGTTTTTTCAGCATAGGCTCAAATGCCATACACTCATGTCTTGAGAGAAACGTGAAAACCATGTCGAGATGGATAAATGAATCTGGCTCCATGGGCATCTCCTGCACCAGAATGTTGAAATGCTCCCTTTCATGGGCGAATGTCTGAGCCAAATAGTCAATCCCTTTTGCGTTGGTTCGGATTCCCTCGCCGATACAGAGCAAATTGGGAGCGGCCACATGGATGTCGCCACCTTCAGTGCGTGCCAGGGGATGTTTGGAGGCGACATTGAGCGTATCGGCATGAAAGAAATGGCGGAAAATGGCATCGTAGATTAGAGTCTCACGCTCGCGCACTTCAAAACTCATGGAATTGATGAGTACTCGGTCGTAGACGGTCGATGAAGCATCGCGGGTGAACAGCAGATTGTAGAGTGGCTTCAGCAGATAACGGTCGTCTGAAAATCCATCCCATCTGTCTTTTTCATATCCCTCGATGAGCACCCTTGCCAGTTGGGCGCAGTCAAGCCCCATCAAATAATCAAACAGACCGTCGTTGAGTTGCTGTTGCTGTGAGGTGCGCCGGTCATGCCGCAGACTCTCGCTTACAAGATGCTGCCTGATTTTATCGTTTCTGAGCAGAGTCTCAAGGATGTCTTGCACATGATAAACCTTCGTCCACCGTTCCAGTACGCCGCTAAACAGACCGTACTCCTGGTCTACAGTAGGCTTGTCGAGAATATCGCTATAAAGTGCCTGTGCAGCATTGAGAGGAGTCATTCGCTCAATCTCAATACCAGGTCTTCTGAGCAGGACCGCCCGGAGACGGCCTGTCTCAGAAGCCACATTCACTTTGCAGGGTGTGATGTCGGGTCGTGTCATTTTAGGTAGGAATAACGGTAGTCGGTGGGTGAGATAAGTGTTTCCTTGATGACTCGTGGTATCATCCATCGGATGAGATTGAACTCACCGCCAGCCTTGTCGTTGGTGCCGCTGGCCCTTGCCCCACCGAATGGCTGCATACCCACGACGGCTCCTGTGGGTTTGTCGTTGATGTAGAAATTTCCTGCAGCATAGCGCAATTGGTCGGTGATTTTCTCTACTGCCAGCCTGTCGCGTCCGAAGACTGCGCCTGTCAGTCCATAAGGAGAAACTTCGTCGCACAGTTTCACGGCATCATCTATCTGGTCGTCATTATAGGGATAGACGGTCAGGATAGGACCGAAGATTTCCTCTTCCATTGTCTTGAAATATGGATTGTTGGTCTCTATCACAGTAGGCTCCACAAACCATCCTACCGACTTGTCGCATTTGCCACCAATCACAATCTTTGCATTGGGAGATTTTTTAGCATATTCTATGTAAGCCTTACAACGCTCGAAAGATGCCTCATCGATGACGGCATTGATATAATTGGAAGGGTCTCTCACGTCACCCATCTTGATTTCAGTGGTCATTCTTCTGATTTCCTCAAGAACTTCCGGCCACAGACTCTTGGGAATATACATGCGTGAGGCTGCTGAGCATTTCTGCCCCTGGAATTCGAAGGCTCCGCAGAATGCGGCGGTTGCCACTGCTTTTGTGTCGGCTGAGGGATGCACGAAGATGAAGTCCTTGCCTCCGGTCTCACCTACGAGACGGGGATAGGAGATGTATTTGTTGAGATTGTTGCAAGCGAGTTGCCAGAGGCTTTTGAAGGTCTCTGTTGAGCCGGTGAAATGGATGCCGGCGAAATGCTTCGACTTGGCGGCTGTCTCACTGATAATGACACCACTGCCAGGCAGGAAATTCACCACACCGTCGGGCAGTCCGGCCTCCTTGTAGAGTTGCATCAGATAATAATTGCTGAGCAATGCCGTGGTGGACGGTTTCCACAATGCGACATTTCCCATCAAGACGGGAGTCATGCAAAGATTAGAGGCAATGGATGTGAAATTGAAGGGTGTCACGGCGAGCACGAATCCTTCAAGTGGGCGATATTCCGTATGGTTCAGTTGTCCTGTTCCGTCGTTGGGTTGCAAGGAATAAATCTTGGAGGCATAATACACATTGTAGCGGAAAAAGTCGATAGTCTCGCATGCCGAGTCGATTTCTGCCTGATAGATGTTCTTGCTTTGTCCGAGCATAGTGGCTGCATTTAGAATCGGGCGATACTTGGTGGCAAGTAGTTCGGCCATTTTCATCACAATGGCAGCACGGGTAGTCCAGGGCGTACGGCTCCACTCTTCCCATGCTTTCATGGCTGTCTCCATTGCTTGCACCACCTCTATGTGGCTCACTTTATGATATGTGGCCAGCACATGTCTGTGGTCGTGAGGACATGTGACTTTTCCTATATTTCCTGTCCGGATTTCTTTTCCGCCAATGATGATAGGGATATCCACCACCATGTTGCTTTGGCGCTCAAGTTCCTTTTCCAGTGCTATGCGCTCAGGCGAACCTGGCAGATAGCCCTTTACCGGCTCATTGGCCGGCTTGGGGAATGTGATTAATGAATTATTCATAGTTGAGATAGATTTTAATGGGTTTATTTAATGGTTTTTCTTTGTTTTTATAGACGATATAAATACGATAGCTTTTTAATAGATTTCGGCGAGCATACATCTTGCACTTCCTCCACCCGCTGTCTCAATGGTGTGGATGTCGGGAGCAAGGATTTTTACGTCCTGTTCAAGTCTCTGTATTTGTCGTGGTGTAAGAGATTTTCTTGCCGTCGCGCTCATGACAAGGAATTTCTCATTTCTGCCGTTCTTGACTTCAAGCATATTTCCGGCAAAGTGATGCATTTGCTCATAGGATATTTCCACCACTTCTTTACCACATTTTTCGAGCAGTTGCACGAGGCGGTGTCGTTGTGTTGCGTCTCGGATTGACTCAAGACAGACTACGGCGAAATGGGAACCCACATGCATCATCACGTTGGTATGGTAAATGGGAACATTCTTCTGATCGACACTCTCGAAGGCGAAGTATTCATATTTCAATTTTTCTGCCCATGTTTTAAGTGCCTCCTCATGTGTGCGGGGCGAGATGCATGCAAAAGTGACTCGATTATCCCTGTCGAAAACCATCGACCCTGTTCCCTCCAGAAATTGTTGTCGCTGCTCCAGATAGGTCAGGTCTATCACTCGGTCGAAGGACATCTGACCAAGAATGGCAAGCAATTTCTCACGTTCCTTCCTCCGGTTTGGTGCAAACATGGGATAAAGTACTAACACACGGCCGCCTTTGTCTGTATGAGTAGAGAAACAGTTGTTGGGAAAGATAGAGTCTGGAGTGAAAGGTTGTGGAGTGTCCTGTATTACATCCACTATAACGCCGTTTACCCTCAGGAGATTGACGTAGGCGTCAAACTCTTCCTCTGCCTTTCGCTGAATATCCAAGGATGCTCCGGCTGTGTCTGTCCGCTGCTGAAAAGCATTATTCGTGGCTGTCTCTTCGTTGAAGGCAAAACATACTGGTCTCACCATCAACAAGCGATTGGTGGTCTGCATGTCGGTTGCTTTTATTCGTTGCCCATCTCTTCGAACGTCTCTTTGATGATGCCAACAGCCTCCATCAGTTCAGGCTCAGTAATGGTCAGTGGCGGAGCGAAGCGGATAATGTGGTCGTGGGTGGGCTTGGCGAGCAGTCCTTTTTCTTTCATGCGAATGCAAATATCCCAGGCGTTCTTGCCGCCAACGGGTTTAGTCACGATAGCGTTGAGTAATCCTCGCCCACGTACTTGCTCTATGAAGGGCGATTGGATTTTACAGATTTCTTTGCGGAAAAACTGGCCCATGGCTTCTGCGTTATCCACCAGATGCTCGTCTTTCACCACACGAAGGGCTTCCATGGCCACTTTGGCAGCAAGTGGGAATCCTCCGAAAGTGGAGCCATGCTCACCAGGCTTGATGTTGAGCATGATGTCATCATCGGCAAGGCAAGCCGACACTGGCAGGACTCCTCCTCCAAGTGCTTTGCCCAAAACAACTATGTCGGGCCGTATGCCGTCGTGCTGCGAACAGAGCATCTTACCCGTGCGGGCAATACCGGTCTGCACCTCATCGGCTATCAATAGCACGTTGTGGGCATGGCAGAGATCGTAACAGGCTTTCAGATAACCATCATCGGGAACGAACACACCGGCCTCACCCTGAATAGGCTCAGCGATGAAAGCACAAATCTCCTCACCCTGTTCTTCGAGCACTTTCTTGAGTGCCTGCGTGTCATTGTATGGAATGCGTATAAATCCAGGGGTGAGGGGACCGTATTTGGCGTATGAACTTGGGTCGTTGCTCATGGTGATAACAGTGACGGTGCGGCCATGGAAATTACCTTCGCAGCAAACAATCTTGATTTTCTCATTGGGTATTCCCTTTTTCACCGCTCCCCAACGGCGTGCCAATTTCAGGGCGGTCTCCACTCCCTCCGCACCAGTGTTCATGGGAAGCACGCGGTCGTATCCAAAATATTCGTGCATGAATTGCTCATACTCGCAAAGTGCCTCGCTGTAGAATGCCCTTGAGGTGAGACATAATAAGTCTGCCTGATTTTTCAGCGCATTCACAATTCTAGGGTGGCAATGTCCTTGATTGACGGCAGAATAGGAGGAAAGAAAGTCAAAGTATCTTTTGCCTTCCACGTCCCAAACATAAATGCCTTTTCCTCGACGTAATACTACAGGGAGTGGATGATAGTTGTGAGCACCGTAATGCTCTTCCAATTCCATCAGTTGTTGGCTGGTTCGTTCAGTTTTGGCGTCATTGCACGCTTGAGTTGGTTCACAGGATGTTGTTTTCATAGTAAAAATACATTTTTATACGATTTATTTGCAAAAATAAGAAAAATCTTCAATACCACTTATAATATATTTGCTAATTTTAGTTAAATGCGATATGTTTTCTCAGTCGATTTTGTTTTTTCCACCTAATATAAATGTCAATTGGAAATCTGAAAAATCGATTTCAATTAAACTTTATTACTTTTCATGCGTCAGAATAGTAAATTAATGATTTTAGGGTGGGTCCTAAAGTACGATTTGTTTAACTAACTATATTTAATCTTTTAAACAATAGAACATGAAAAAAATGATGAAGAAAGCATTTTTGCTGATGGTGTTGATGTTTGTACCGTTCGCAATGCAGGCACAAACCAAATTTCACGATGTTGAGGCCAATGAGGCCACTGGTCCTGTCAAGTCAATGTCAGTCTCAGGCATGATGGGTAACACACGAGTCATCAATTTCACTCCAGATGGCAAGATGCAGCAAGAAGGTATCAAGGATGCTGTATACGACGCTGACGGTTATCTTCAGTCTTTCAAGATGGAGATGCAAGGCATGGGAATTGAGATTGGTTTGAAATGGGAAAACGGAAGAGTGAAGACCCAGATTATGAAAGCAATGGGCAATGAGACTCCAATCAATTTTGTATATGGAGACAAAGGCGAAATCGTTTCCCAGAATATGAGTTTTGGAGGACAGGACATGTCAATCCCCTTTACAGACTATGTTTTCGACGACCATGGCAACTGGATTAGCCGCAAATCATCTATGATGGGACAGGAAAATACTGAAACTCGCAAGATTGAATACTACGAGTAAAATCAACAATACGAATTATCAAAAAGGCGGATTAGTCCGCCTTTTTTTGTTGCCTTTGCGGAATTGTTGCTTATTTCATTTTTTATTGCTATTTTTGCATCAGCAAAAATGCATAATATGAACAGGGTTGAGATTCACTCACAAATCGAATTGATGGAGTATATTCAGGAAGTGGGTTTTTTGCCGCTACTTGCAAGTGGTATATATGGTTTTTCCGCCGAGGACGTCGTGGATGACGATTGCCGCTATGTGGTGAATCCTGATGGTGGCTGGGACTGGCCGTTATGGAAATGGAAAGGTCCTGTGGTCACTGAAGGAAATTGTGTCTATGGGAAATTCTTCGACAAGAAAGCGGGGTTTATCAGCAAGGAATGGTGGCCAGATTTCTACAACTACCGTCGCAGTGTATGTGCTGTGCCTGAAGAGGGTTCTATAGAAGAATCGATTCTTATGATATTACGTGAGCATGGCAGTCTCATCACCAGGGAATTGCGTGCTGCCTGTGGCTTCACAGGCACGAAAATGCGTGGGAAATTCGATGGATATGTCACTCGCCTTCAAATGGGTTGCTATATTGTGACCGAAGATTTTGTGTATCCTCTGGATAAGCATAACCGTGAATATGGGTGGGGATGGTCATTGCTTACCACCCCAGAACAACTGCTTGGGGTCCATGCCTGCCAATGCCATCGAACAGCGCAAGAGTCCTACGACCGTATGTTCGCACACTTCAAGTCCATCCTGCCTGAAGCAACCGAAGAACAGATTAAGAGGATATTACGGTAGAACACGGGTAACTGAAAGAAGGAAGCCCCCATGGGTATTCTACATATATCTTTGAAAATAAACAGGGACATACCGTGGCATGTCCCTGTCTGCTATTAGATATTTGGTGTGTTCCAAATTTTTGTTTTTACACACTCCACTTTTTGTGATAGTTTTCCGATTTTCAAGAGGAAATCCCCCTCTTCAAGTGTCCACCGTCCATCTGCTCCAACAAAAGCCATGCTCTTGGCGGGCAGAGAGAAAGTGACAGCTTTGGTTTCGCCTGGCTGCAATTCGATTTTCTCAAAAGCCCGCAGGCGCTTGTTGTCGGGCACCATGGAAGCAATCAAATCGCTGGAGTATAGCAGCACACACTCTTTGCCTGCACGGTCACCCGTGTTTTTCACTTTGACCGAGACGGTCAGCACGTCGCTGTCATCAAATTGTGTCTTGTCAACAGTGAGGTCACTATACTCAAAAGTGGTATAACTCATACCATAACCGAAAGGCCACTGCAATGAAACCTTGGCATCGTAATTGTAAGCACCGGCCATTGTACCCACTTCTTCACTCACCTTGTAATCGTAGGTTGCCAATGAATTGATTTCGCGAGGATATGTATATGGCATCTTGGCCGAGAAATTGGCATCGCCTGCCAACAGGTTGGCCAATGCGTCGGCACCATAATTGCCTGGCAGGAGGATGTCGACCACAGCCTTTGCCATGGGTTCTATGTCGGCGATGAGCCGGGGGCGTCCCTCGTTCAGCACCAGTATGATAGGTTTCCCTGTCTTGTAGAGTTCCTTCACCAGATTGCGCTGGTTCTCCGAAAGCCACAGATCGGTCAGGTTGCCCGGTGTCTCACAGTAACTGTTCTCGCCGATACATGCGATGATGACATCGGCCTGTGATGCTGCGCTCACGGCCTTGGATATTTCCGGCTGGTTCTCCTCGAAATACGCACCTCTCTCTTTATAGGTCACCCCTTGTTCGAGGATGACATTTTCTTTTCCGTATTTATTGCATAAGGCTTCATAGATAGTGTTGTAGGCTTCTGCAAGGTCTTCCGCATTGGAACCTTGCCAGGTATAACTCCATCCACCATTCAGGCAGCGCATCTGATTGGCGTTTGGACCTGTAAGTAGGATTTTCTTGCCTTTTGCAAGTGGCAGGATATTGCCTTCGTTCTTGAGTAAGACTTCACTCTCTTCGGCGGCTCGTAATGCTTTCTCGGCAAATTCCTTGCTTCCGAATTTCTCATAGCCTTTTCCCCCCGTGTTGGGCTGGTCGAATAGATTGAGACGGTATTTCAATCGCAGAATACGGCGTACGGCGTCGTCGATTCGCTCCATACTTACTTTTCCCTCGTTTACAAGTTCCTTGAGCAGGATGCAAAAATCCACGCTATAGGGATCCATACTCATGTCAATACCGGCATTGATGGCAATGCGGATGGCGTCTTTCTTATCCTTGGCCACCTTCTCACGAGTGAAGAGATTATTGATGTCGGCCCAGTCGGTGATAATCATACCATCCCAGTTCAGATCTTCTTTCAACCACTTGGTCAGGTACTCATAACTGGCATGGACAGGTACGCCATTGATGCTGCCTGAATTGACCATGATGGTGAGTGCCCCCGCCTGGATGGCACATTTGAAAGGCTCGAAATATTTCTCACGGAGCACTGCGGGCGACAGGTAAGCCGGTGTGCGGTCCTTGCCTGAGAAGGGCGCACCATAGGCCATATAGTGTTTCACACTTGTCGCCACATTGTATTTGCCCAGATGGTTGGGGTCGTTGCCCTGATAACCGCGAATCTCAGCCTCGACCATACGGGCATTGACAATGGGGTCTTCGCCAAAACTTTCCCAGATGCGTGACCAGCGAGGGTCACGACCGAGATCAATGACTGGATTATATACCCAAGGGCAGTTTCCGGCACGGCTCTCGTATGCTGTCACCTCGGCTCCTGTCTGTGCCAACTGAATGTTGAACGAAGCCGCGATATTGATAGGCTGGGGGAAGAGGGTACCTCCCTGTGTATAGGTCACACCATGGTTGTGGTCCAGTCCATATACATCGGGAATTCCGATGTGCTTCATGGATTTCTCCTGTATAACACCTATCCATTTTTGCCATTGTGCCACTGTTGCGGCTCTTGTTCCCGGAGCGTTGAGTATTGAGCCCACTTTGTATTTGGCAAGGCAGGTGTCGAGCATCATCTCATTCATCACCCATACAGGCTTGCCATCCTGCAAGGTCATTTTACCCATCAAGTCGAGATTGAGTTCAAGCATTTGGCCAATCTTTTCATCGAGGGTCATTTTTGATAGCGTTTTTTCCACCTTTGCCTCTAATGCCGCGTCACGGGGTATGGCAGGCTTTTGCGCGTGAATGCCACAGCACACAAGCATCAGCGGCATAATCAATGATAATCTCTTCATTTTTGATTTCATATTTTAGTTTTTTGTTTACTTGTTGATTGCTTTCTCACTTCATAGAGGCCGCATCGAGACCACCCATCATGCTCACCAAGGCAGAATTCCAATTGATGGCAATCTCGTTGGATGCATACGAAGCTGTTTGGTCCTCGTAGGACTCATCAGCATAGTTGGAAGCGTATCGTAACTGGTCGCTCTTGTCCTGCTGAGCGGGATTAGGGCCTCCTGCGAGCAGCCCGGGGAATGGCTCGTCGATGCCATCGGCATAAGATATGCGGTGGTGAATGTTTTTCGGACTCTTCACACCGAAACCAGTGACATAGCAATAGCCGGTGGCATTGCACCCAAGGAGGTAGTTGGCATTGGCCAGGGCATATTTGAGGTATTTGCCTTTCTCAATGTATTTGTCGCCATAAAGCAAGGTTATTGCCTGATTGCAGCACTGCTCGGCGAGACAACCCCATCCGAAATCGAAAGCCTTGTTGCCGTATGGTGACTGGAACGATGCCGTGGAAACATCCTTGATGAGTGACTCGCAGAAAGACTTCAGCAAACGCTGGCTATACTGACACATTTCCGAGGAATTGCCAGTTGCCACCCACTCCTGCAATCCAAGTCCATTGACATTGCCCCAGACAGGCATCATATATTGCTGCGGACGCAAGTTGGTTGCCTCTTGCAGATAACTTTGTTCTTGTGTAAGCAAGTAGAGTTCGGTGGAAGCCCAGAATTGTTCGTCGCGTGCATTCATGTCACCGTATTCGCCCGTTGTAACATCTGGGTCGAAATGCTTGTTCATTTCATTCTGCCTGTAAAAGTCGTTGGGGTGTTCCTTAGCCCAAGCGTATGCTTTGAGTGCTGCGGCCGAAGCCTTGGCTGAGAATTCGGGGTAGTCGGTACTGCCTTTGTATATTCTTGCGGCCAGGGCCATCACGGCGGCAAAATCGTATGCGGCTGTGACAGTTTTCCTCACCACATAGCGCTGCTGATGACAGTCGGCAGGCATCACCATACCCTCAAACGAGGGAGTGGTCAACTTATGATAAACACCACCATCATCAGTGTCTTGCATGGTAAGCATCCATTTTAGGTTGAACATCACCTCGTCCAGAATATCAGGTGTGCGGTTGCTACTCTCTGGAATGTCCACGACCAATTTGTCGAAATAAGCCTTGTTTTGCTCGTAAGCCATTAGCATCTGCGCACATGCAAAGGCAGAGTTCACCACATATTTATTATAATCACCGGCATCGTACCATCCGTAGGGTGAACTAATAACGGTACCTTCGGGGCGGTTCTCGGTGGCTGCCGAGGGATGTATGAGGACATGAGTGTCGGCGTGTGCCTTTTTCCTTGCATAGACTCCGGCATATTTTTCCTCAATATCCACACCCGACCGAATCAGATAAAAAGCCTTGAGGGCACTCTTCGAGATTTCGTGGAGAGGATGTTCGGCAATGACAAAGGGAATACGTTCCTTTCCCACTATGGCCTCGTATTTACCGGGCTTGTTGACAGTGGAGAAATCCACGATGAATCTTTCTTTTTGGGAGATAGGCGAAGTGACTTTGCGGGTGATAGGGAATGATTTCTTGAATTTATTATCCACCCCCCGGATGATGACAGACTTTTTGAGAAGTTTGGCAGCTTGGCTGATACTGGCATCCACCACCAGGATTTTTTCCTGATCTGGCTGCAAACCTACTTGGTTGATTCTCAAATGCTCAAAGGACTGAGCACCGGCATTTGCCGCAATGACACTGAAAATAAGCAATAGTGCTTGTCGGATGGTTTTCGTCATGGTCTTTGGTGTTTTATTTATTCATGCAAATGTAGTAAAAAAGTAGGTAATACCAATGTGTTTTGACGAATTATTGATTTTTATTTGCAATTTGATGTTTCTAATGGATTGAGGAGGGTCCCTCCGTCCTGCTGTTTTTATACTCCAGTGGAGTCTGTCCGGTCATACGTTTGAAATATTTAGAAAAGAACGATGGGTTGGGGAAATACATTTCGTCGCTGATGGCATTGATGCTTTTTTCGGTGTATTTAAGACGTATCTTCACCTGTGTTATGATGGCCTCGTCTATCCACTCCTTCGCTGCTTTTCCGCTGACTTTTTTCACCAGAGAACTCATATAGCGGGGTGACATGAACAAGCGTGAGGCATAGAAATCAATATTGTGCTGCGAGGGGGCATAATCATTGACCAGACAGATGAAGTCGGAGAATAGTTTTTGCTCTCGTGTCAACGAATGCCTACTTACTTGTTCCTGACGGGTCCAAAGGGCATCCACATACCAGAAAAAAGCGCTTAGCAGGTGAATAATGACTTGAGGGCTGTTGTTGGGTGAACTAACATAATCGTACAATAGACCGTGAATGTTGTCTAAAAATACGAAATCATCCGATTGAAGGTGGAGTTGGAAATCACGCAAATGACCATCGAATGCTTTGGGAATGTGATTCCCAACAACAAGACTGAATAATTCATCGCTGACCGACAACCCGATGCCCTGCAATTCCTCGGCTACACCATTATACTCCAGCACGCTATTCCTTCCAATAAAAACCAAGTCTTTCTCTTCATAATGCCGCTGTACTAAGTTAACAATAGGTGAAGCCCTGCCTTTTTTCGGTATTAGGATTCTAATCTCTGGCAATATTATCGGTGCTCCATTAAAAATTGCCTTCATCATGGAAATATGGGCATCGCGCACAATGACCAGATTTTGTGATAAATAGTTCTTGGAAAGCAACTGTTCATTGTCACCAATCAACATTTTCAGTTCTGAGAGTGATAATTGTTGAATTTCGCTCATAAAGGATTTTTTATTCGTTGATTTGCAAAAATACACATTCTTGCTCAATTAGTACAATATTCTTACGAAAAGAACATAAATTTCATGATTAAGATAGCGTTTTTAACTATTTTCAGATGTATCTTTGCACAATAAAAACAAGATATGCCTATATGAGACATTTTATTTGGATTTTCATATTGTTGCCGTTTATAAGCCATGCCCAGACACTGCAGGAATGTCAGGATGCCGCTGAGCGTAACTATCCACTCATCCGCCAATACGATTTGATAGAGAAGACGACAGAACTGACCGTTGCCAATATTCAAAAAGGCTGGCTTCCGCAAATTTCGGCCTCTGCCCAAGCCACCTATCAGAATGAGGTAGCGGCTTGGCCTACTGGCATGCAAAACATGCTTGGCAATATGGGCATTTCGATAAAAGGACTGCGAAAAGACCAGTATAGAATTGGACTTGATGTGAACCAGACTTTGTACGATGGTGGACTCATCAGCAGCCAGAAAGAAATTGCGCGACAGCAAGGATTAGTGCAGTCGGCTCAAAACGAGGTGACAATGTATCAAGTGCGTCAGAGGGTAAATGAAATGTATTTCGCACTGCTGCAAATCGACGAGCAGATTCAGCTGAACCTTGATTTGCAGGAATTACTATCGACCAATGAGAAGAAACTCGAGTCGATGTACAAAAAAGGAGTAGCTGCAGAGAGCGACTACAACCTTGTAAGGGCAGAGCGGCTGAACGTGGTGCAACAAATGACCAAACTGCAATCCCAACGGAAGGCGGTGGCCCTGATGCTCGGCAGTTTTTGTGGCCTTCAGATTACCCATGTGGAGAAGCCATCTCCATACAACATTGCCACTATGTCGCAGACATCCGACAGACGCCCTGAGTCAAGACTGGCCGACATGCAGATTTCTCTAGCCAATGCCCAGGAGAGACTGGTCAACGCCTCGTTGATGCCCAGGTTGAGTGTGTTTGCCTCAGGGTTTTATGGTTATCCTGGCTATAATATGTTTGAGGATATGATGCGCCATGACTGGTCGCTCAACGGAATAGTCGGGGCAAGACTTACCTGGAATATCGGTGCTCTTTACACCCATAAGAACGACCTGTCGAAAATAAGACTGCAGCGTGAGTTGGCCGAAAACAGCAGAGACGTGTTTTTTTACAACAACAATCTGATGCGGATACAGCAAAGTGAGAATATAGAATGTTACCGCAAGATGATGGAGGAGGACGAGGAGATTATCTCGTTGCGCTCCAAGGTGCGGAAAGCGGCGGAGTCGAAACTTTCACATGGTATCATCGACATCAACGACTTGGTCAAGGAAATCAACAACGAAAACGCCGCAAAGGTGCAACAGTCGATGCACGAAATAGAAATGCTGAAGCAAATGTACGAACTGAAATATACCACCAATGATTGAGAAGGGACAGAATATGAAAAAAACAATATTATTGGCAAGTCTGGTCTTGATTCTGACCGCCTGCGGGAACAAAGAGAAAGAATACGACGCCACAGGAACTTTCGAGGCCACAGATGTCACAGTGTCAGCCAAGGCTTCAGGCGAGGTGGTCCGACTGGAAGTGAACGAAGGAGAAGTGGTGAATAAAGGTACGATTGTTGGAAACATTGACTCCTATCAATTGAAACTGAAAAAAGACCAACTTGAAACCAACCAGCGGCAACTTGACGCCAACAAGCGACAACTCGGTGCCAGCAGAAATGCCACTGCCAGCAAACAACTAGACCTGGAGAAGCAAGTGGCCTCCATCCGTCAGCAGATTGCCAATGCCCAGAGGGAGCGACAGCGCTTCTCTGAATTGGTGAAAGATGGTGCCGTGCCCAGGAAGCAATTGGACGACATCAATTACCAAATCAACGTTCTGGAGAAGCAGTTGGCAGCCACGCAAGAGCAAATCAAGAGCAACAACGAGAGCCTTAAAGAACAGAGTGCAAGTTTCGACGCACAGATAGACGGAATCGATGCCCAGAAAGCCAGTCTCCAAGTGCAGAAGGAACAGATTGAGGACCAGATTGCCAACACCGAAATAGCATGTCCGATTACGGGCACCATTTTGGAAAAACTGGTCGAGCAAGGTGAGTTTGTGACCACGGGCAAACCTCTGTTTAAAATTGCTGACACCAATAACATGTATATCCGCGCATATATCACCTCAGAACAACTCCAAAGGCTGAAAGTGGGTCAGAAGGTAACGGTTTTTGCTGATTACGGAAACAGCCAGCGGAAAGAATATGAAGGGACAGTCACCTGGATTTCCAACAAATCGGAATTTACCCCCAAAACCATCGTCACAGATAATGAGCGGGCCGATTTGGTGTATGCGGTGAAAATTGCCATCAAAAACGATGGCTTTGTGAAAATTGGCATGTACGGTGGTGTGAAGTTTGACTGATTCGCCCATAAAAAAGCATCCCATGAATGCAATAGAAGTTGTAAAGGTTTCGAAGTCTTACGGTAAGGTAAAGGCACTCGACGAGGTGACATTCTCTGTCGCCCCTGGTGAGGTGTTTGGACTGATTGGTCCTGATGGCGCCGGAAAGACCACCTTGTTCAGGATTCTTTGCACATTGTTGGTTCCGGAAACGGGTATGGCAAAAGTGGATGGTTACGATGTGGTGAAACAAATGGGCGAGATACGCCACAGGGTGGGGTACATGCCTGGAAAGTTCTCTCTTTACCAAGATTTGACAGTAAGGGAAAATCTGGAGTTTTTTGCCACCCTGTTTGGCACTACGGTTGACGAAGGATACGACAACATTAAGGCCATCTATTCACAAATTGAGCGATTCAATGACAGAAAGGCGGGCGCGCTCTCAGGTGGAATGAAACAGAAACTGGCCCTCTCGTGTGCGCTCGTACATGCCCCAAGTGTGCTCTTTCTCGACGAGCCAACCACAGGTGTCGACCCAGTAAGCCGAAAAGAGTTTTGGGAAATGCTTGCCATGCTGAAAGAGAGAAATATCACTATCGTCGCATCGACACCCTACCTCGACGAGGTGCGCTGTTGCGAGCGCGTGGCTTTCCTGGACCAAGGGAAAATCAGAGGCGTGGATCAACCAGAGATCATTCTTGACCACTTTGCAGATGTGTTCAATCCACCTCCAATCAACCGGTCTGAGCAACAAATTTCTCCTCAGCAGCAACAAACTACAGACAATGTTATTGAAGTTTCCCATCTTGTCAAGGCATTCGGTACTTTTCATGCTGTAGACGATATTAGTTTTCATGTCAGGCGAGGCGAGATTTTTGGTTTTTTAGGGGCAAATGGAGCAGGAAAGACCACTGCAATGCACATGCTCACTGGTCTCAACCAGCCTACGAGCGGTACCGGTTTTGTGGCTGGATATGATATCCGTTCAGAGCATGAACAGATCAAGAAGCATATTGGATATATGAGCCAGAAATTCTCGCTCTATGAAGATCTTACGGTGGCTGAGAACATCAGACTGTTTGCAGGCATTTACGGCATGAAAGACAAGGAAATCAGCAGGAAAACCGACGAGTTGCTCAGACAGTTGGAGTTTTCAGACCATAAAAACGACCTTGTCAAATCCTTGCCGTTAGGATGGAAGCAGAAACTGGCGTTCTCGGTATCCATTTTCCATGAACCGGCCATCGTGTTTCTCGACGAACCGACTGGAGGTGTTGACCCTGCCACACGCCGACAGTTCTGGAAACTCATCTACGACGCCTCCAGCCGTGGGATAACGGTGTTTGTCACCACTCACTACATGGATGAGGCAGAATATTGCGATCGTATCTCCATCATGGTAGACGGCAAAATCAAGGCTATTGGTACCCCTGAATCGCTAAAGAAAGAGTATCATCAACCCGATATGGACCACGTGTTCACTTATTTGGCCCGACAGGCTACACGCAGCAGCGACTAATCACCAGCATTATGAAAGAATTTACCAGTTTTGTCATCAAAGAGGCCAAGCACATCCTGCGCGACAAGCGCACGATGCTCATTCTCTTTGGCATGCCCATAGTGCTGATGCTGATTTTCGGATTCGCCATCACAACCGATGTGAAGAACGTGCGAACGATTATCGTCACATCTTCTATGGACCATCTAACGCAACAAGCGGTGGAAAGACTGGACGCCTCTGAATTTTTCATCATCACTGCCACCACCGCCACGCCACGCGACGCCGAAAAAATAATTCGCAACCAGAAGGCAGACCTTGCCATTGTCTTCGGACAGAATTATGCAGCCAAACACAACGGGCTGCAATTCATCGTAGACGGTGCAGACCCTAACATGGCTCAACAATGGACTAATTACGCCGCACAGATACTGATGAACAGTGACGCATCATTGGTAAACACCAAGATGCTCTACAATCCCCAGATGCGGTCCTCTTACAATTTCGTTCCTGCTATTATGGGTATGCTGCTGATGCTTGTCTGTGCAATGATGACTTCCATCTCGATTGTCAGGGAAAGAGAGAGAGGCACCATGGAGGTGTTGCTCGTATCGCCTGTGAAACCCTTCATGATAATAGTAGCCAAGGTGATACCATACCTTGTGCTTGCATTCGTCATTCTCACCATCATTTTGCTCATGGGACGGTTTGTTCTCGATGTGCCACTACAGGGTTCCATTTTGTGGATTTATATAGTAAGCACCATCTATATTGTCCTGGCCTTGTCGCTTGGACTATTAATCTCCAACATTGCCAGCAGTCAACTGATTGCTTTGTTGCTCTCGGCTATGGTACTGCTGGTACCCATCGTGATGCTTTCGGGAATGCTCTTTCCCGTGGAGTCGATGCCAAGGATTCTGCAGTGGATTGCTGCTTTTGTTCCTCCTCGATACTACATTGAGGCCATGCGCAAACTGATGATTATGGGTGTGGGAATAAAAGAAGTGGCTCGCGAGGTAATCATACTTACGGGCTTTACAGTTGTTCTTCTCACCGTGTCACTCCTGAAATTCAAAAAACGGCTCGAATAATTCAAAATAAAATACACAATTCATACTTCAGTATTCACACTGTTCTTCAATACTCAATTTTCAGTCATCTTCAATTATCAATAAATAATGTCCATCAAATATCTCATCCAGAAAGAGTTTCTTCAGATACGCCGCAATCCGTTTCTGCCTAAACTCATCGTGGTATTCCCCATCATGATGATGTGCGTAATGCCCTGGGTAATGAATATGGAGGTGAAGAACATTGTGGTGGATGTGGTGGATAATGACCGGACACAAGAATCACAGCGGTTCGTTCATCGTGTAGAGGCATCCAACTACTTCATTTTCAACGGACAGAAGAATTCCTATCAAGAAGCACTTCAAGACATTGAAACCAGTAAGGCAGATATTGTCGTGGTGATTCCACAAGATTATAGCCATGATTTGACTCTCGGAAAACAGCCTCAGGTACTGATTGCCGCCAATGCCGTCAATGGTACTAAAGGAGCAATGGGAACTGCCTATCTTTCACAAATAGTCATTGAGAGTGGAATGGCACAACTAACAACAAGTGGGGTAGGGGGCAATACGATGATTACCACTCAAATGGTCAATGCTTCCACCTTGTACCTCTATAACAAGAATCTCAACTACAAGGTCTTTATGATTCCAGCCCTATTCGCAATCGTGATGATGCTGATGTGTGGATTCATGCCCACACTCACTATTGTCGGCGAGAAAGAGGCGGGAACTATCGAACAAATAAATGTTACACCTGTGTCGAAATGGGCATTCATATTGGCCAAATTGATTCCATATTGGATGATTGCCCTCTTTATTATCACAGTCTGTCTCATTCTCTCATGGCTGGTTTATGGAATCACTTGCCATGGGCCGATATGGATTATTTATCTGCTGGCTATGCTTCTGGCTTTTTTCTGGAGCTCATTTGGACTCATTATCTCAAATTACAGCGACACGATGCAGCAGGCCATCTTTGTCATGTGGTTTTTTGTAGTTTCGATGATGCTCCTAAGTGGCCTTTTCACTCCCACGCGGTCCATGCCGGACTGGGCGTACGCCACCACTTATATCAATCCTATGCACTATTTTGTCGATGCGATACGAACCGTGTTTGTGCGTGGAGGTAATTTGAGCGATGTCTATCATCAAGTGCTTGCACTTGCTGGAATCGCATCATTCATGGGATTATGGGCAGTGCGAAGCTATAGAAAGAACAACTAAAAAAACGGGGGACTGAGTCATCTCAATCCCCTGAATCAAAGTAGAGCGGAATACGGGAATCGAACCCGCCTCCTCGGCTTGGGAAGCCGATGCACTACCGATGTGCTAATTCCGCAAAAGAGCCGATACCGGGACTCGAACCCGGGACCTATTCATTACGAATGAATTGCTCTACCAACTGAGCCATATCGGCAAAAGACAAGTCTTTTTTCAAATGCGACTGCAAAGATAAGTGAATTTTTTATATTCACAAAATATTTTCAAACAATTTTGTTTCGAAGATATTTCCCTGTGATGCTTTTCTCGCATTCAATCAAATGCTCAGGAGTGCCGGCAAAGACAAGTTGTCCTCCTTTATTTCCTCCTTCAGGTCCCAAGTCAATGACATAGTCGGCGCATTTGATGATTTCCATGTTATGCTCAATGACAATGATGGAATGTCCTCTCTCGATGAGTGCGTTAAAAGCAGCCAACAGACGTTGTATGTCGTGGAAATGAAGACCGGTGGTGGGCTCGTCAAACATGAAAAGGGTAGGCTCTTGTTTCTCCTGCCCAATAAAATATGCCAACTTCACTCGCTGGTTCTCACCACCCGATAAAGTGGAGGAACTTTGACCCAGTTTGATGTAGCCAAGACCCACATCCTCGAGAGGTTTCAGGCGTGAGACGATGTTGTTTTGTCCGTGTTCAGTGAAAAATTCTGTGGCTTCGCTGACAGTCATGTCAAGCACGTCGTTGATGTTCTTCCCTGCAAAACGCACATCGAGGATGTCGTGTTTGAAACGTTTACCATGACACGACTCACACTCCAATACAATATCGGCCATAAACTGCATCTCTACATTGATGACACCTGCGCCCTTGCACTCTTCGCAGCGCCCGCCATCGGCATTGAAGGAGAAATACTGGGGGCTGAATCCCATCTGCTTGGCCAGAGGTTGCTCGGCAAACAACTGCCGGATTGCGTCGTATGCCTTGACGTATGTGGCGGGATTCGAACGAGTGCTTTTACCGATGGGATTTTGGTCTACAAATTCTATCCGCTGCAAATATTGCCAGTCGCCTTCGAGAGCCAGATACTCTCCAGGAGCATCGCAGGTGTCGCCGTGATGACGCTTGAGGGCAGGGTAGAGTATACCCTTGACAAGGGACGACTTGCCACTTCCGCTGACTCCTGTCACAACTGTCAGAACATTCAGAGGAAAAATCACATCGATGCCTTTCAGATTGTTCATCCGTGCGCCACATAATTTTACATAGAGGTTCCAGGGCCGCCGTGAGGCAGGCACGGGAATGTTTTCGGTGTGAGTGAGGTACTTTACGGTATGGCTGTGGGGATATTTGTCGATTGCCTTCAAATTGATATCCGAGGCTTTGCCTTCAAAAACTATCTCACCTCCGATTCGCCCGGCATCAGGACCTACGTCTATTAAGTAGTCGGCGGCCCGCATAAACTCCTCGTCGTGCTCCACAATCACCACAGTATTGCCTATCGACTGCAATTCCTTGAGCACATGAATCAAACGGTCGGTGTCTCTGCTATGCAATCCAATACTTGGCTCATCGAGGATATACAGTGAGCCAACGAGTGAACTACCCAGCGATGTGGTTAGATTAATACGCTGACTCTCACCTCCACTCAGACTGTTGGATTGGCGGTTGAGCGTAAGGTATCCCAGTCCGACCTCGTCAAGGAATTGGAGACGATTGTTGATTTCTGTCAAAAGGCGTTTGGCTACCTGAGTGTCGTGCTCATCCAAGTGAAGGTCCTTAAACCATTTCCTGAGATCACAGACCTGCATCTCAACCAATTGTGTGATGTTTTTCCCTCCGACCAGCACGTATCCTGCCTCTTTCCGCAGACGTGTGCCATGACATTCAGGGCAGATGGTCTTGCCACGATAGCGACTCAACATCACGCGGTACTGAATCTTGTATTGATTCTCCTTCACCATCTGGAAAAAAGCATCGATTGACACTTGCTCGTTGGCTGGACGATGGCGATCGGAGGGCAACCCGTGCCAAAGCATGTCTTTCTCATGACGGGTCAACTGATGGTAGGGGGTGAAAATCGGAAAGTCATCGGTTGCGGCTCTGCGACAGAATTCCTCCTGCCAGATTTTCATCTTATCGCCATGCCAGCATTGCACGCATCCGTCATAAACACTAAGCGTACTATTGGGAATAACCAATTTCTCATCTATGCCAATGACACGGCCATACCCCTCACAGGTTGGACAGGCACCCAAGGGAGAATTGAAGGAGAACATGTTGTCGCTCGGCTCCTCAAACTTGATGCCGTCGGCCTCAAACCGAGTGGAGAAATCATAACAAATGTTGGAAGGCAAAAAAGTGATGCGGCACTCGCCGTCGCCTTCGTAAAGGGCAGTCTCGGCAGAATCGGTCAGACGAGAGATGGCATCTTTGCTGTTGTCGACCGACATACGGTCTATCAACAGGAACACATCTTGTGGGTTAACGGTACTGAGGGTGGCAGCGTCTGCCAGCAAATCATCTATCCTCAGCATCTGGTTTTTATAGAATATGCGGGAGTAACCCTGCTGCAAATAAAACTGCAGCTGGCGCTCCATGGTCCTGCCTTCGGGTATTTTCAAGGGTGCTGTCAAGCAAAAGCGGGTACCCTCAGAATACTGAAGCACTTGCGAGATGATATCCTCCGTAGTATGCTTTTTCACTTGCGCGCCGCTCACAGGCGAATACGTCTTACCGACTCGGGCAAAAAGCAGACGCATGTACTCATAAATCTCGGTGGAAGTGCCAACTGTAGAGCGAGGATTGCGGCTGTTCACTTTCTGCTCTATGGCGATGGCGGGAGGTAAGCCCTTGATGAAGTCACATTCGGGTTTGCTCATACGCCCAAGAAATTGTCGGGCGTATGACGAAAGGCTCTCCACATAACGACGCTGTCCCTCGGCATAAAGAGTGTCGAAAGCGAGCGAAGACTTGCCACTTCCACTCACCCCTGCTATCACTATGAATTGGTCACGCGGAATGTTGATACTGATGTTTTTCAGATTGTTGACACGCGCGCCTTTTACTTCTATATAATTGCCCATCTCGTTGTGACGTCTCTTTCCACTTATCTCTCACCACTTACCCTTTGCCACATGGTTTATCCAGAGATGGCTGCTAAGGCAAGACTGCAGAATTTGCAAATCTTGGAATCGCTCCTTGACGGCAATACCACGGGAGCTATTGTTCCTGCCAGCATCCCGGCTGTCTCAGCCTCGCAGAATAATGTAATGGTCTTATAGAATACATTTCCCGCTTCAATGTCGGGGAACACCAAGGCATCGGCCGCTCCATCGACCGGAGACTCTATGCCTTTCTTCACCAGACTTTCCTTGCAGCAGGATGTCTTTAAATCCAATGGACCATCGATGACACATGGGCCAAATTCACCTTTTTTACCGCTCTCGATGATATCGATATACCCCTCTGTAAATGGGAAGAACTTGCCACCCACTTTCTCTGAACAGTGAATCAAGGAAATGCGGGGAATCTCAATTCCAAACGAACGGCAGAGGCTGGCCACATATTTTACTTGCTGCACACGCTGCTCCTGAGTAGGATAGGGGATGACTGCGGCATCTGTAAAAAACAACAGACGTGGATATCCATTGATGCTGGCGGCTGTGATATGTGTGAGCACATTGCCTTTGGGCAGTATACCATGCTCCTTGTTAAGAACGGCATGAAGCAGGTTGTCGGTATTGATGAGTCCTTTCATCAGGATATCGGCCTTGCCATCTCGAACCAATTGAACAGCCTTGCGGGCTGCATCGTCACGGTCGTCGGCATCCACATAACTCACATATGCTTCCAGTTCTTGAAAATCCTGACGTGTCTCAATTTCTTCCCTGCACCCTACAAATATCGCCTCTATAAAGCCTTCGCGAATGGCACGGGCCACCGCATATTGGGTGGATTCATCCGATGCACATACCACCGCGACTTTCTTTCTTTGGCCAAGGGAGGTCAGATGAGAGACCAACTCTTCAAAAGTCTTGATTGCTTCCATAATTCAATGATATTTGGGTTATTTTTATTTTTTGCAAAGATAACTCAAAAAATTCTATTCAGCAAGCAAAATCAACAACATCGTGTGTTTTTTGCTTGCTGAACTCCTTTATATGACGTGTAGCGTGCCTATGATATAAAGCAATGAATACCCTAAAAGCATGCTCAATATTCCCACAATAATACCAATTTTGGCCATATCCTTCTGCTGAACAAGATTGGTGGCGTAGGCCAGGGCATTGGGCGGGGTAGAGATGGGCAGTACCATAGCGCTTGAAGCAGCAACAGCCACACCAATAAGCACTGTGGAAGTGCCGCCAATGGCATTCAATTTGTCACCCATTGCAGCACATACTATAGTAAGAATGGGCATCAGCAAGGCTGCCGTGGCGGAGTTGGAAATGAAATTGGACAGCAGATAGCAGATGACACCTGAAAGCAACAAAATAAGAATAGGGGAGAATTCTCCAAACGGTATGCTCTCCACGGCTTTCGCTGCCAGACCAGAAGCATTAAGCGCATATCCCAAAGAGAAACCTCCGGCCACCATCCAGATGACAGACCAGTTGATTTCTTCCAAGTCTCGACGGTTGATAATGCCACAAAGCGAGAATACCATGAAGGGTAACAAGGCCACCGTATAGGAATTGATTCCGGTGACAGAGTCCAACAGCCACAACAAAACGGTAACAATGAAAGTGACTATCACGATATAGGTTTTCAAGTCTTTTTTCATATTTCCCTCTATTTTCAACTCTATCGTCTTCTGGGTGAAAGGGAAAAGGTATCTAAGAAGTCCCCAGCTGACAAGCAGCAGCACAATCACCAGCGGTGTCATAAACAACATCCATTGTCCGAATCCCAATCCCAAGTTCAATCCTTCAGGGTCGTTGAGGTACTTGATGGCTATGGTGTTGGGAGGAGTGCCAATAGGTGTGCCCATACCTCCCAAATTGGCTGCAATGGGAATCGACAGTGCCAATGCAATACGACCTTTTCCCTCAGGAGGCAATTGCTTGAACACCGGTGTTAGAAATGTCAGCATCATTGCAGCCGTGGCAGTATTTGACACAAACATGGAGAAAAGACCTGTGATGAAAAGGAAGCCCAACAGTACATTGTTGCTCTTTTTGCCGAAAGGTCTCAAAAGCACTTTGGCCAGGTGAGAGTCAAGGCCGGTTTTTGTGGCGGCAATGGCAAGGATGAAACCTCCGATGAATAGCATGATGACAGGATCGGCAAAAGTGGCCATGACCGACTTGTAGGAAAGCAATTGCCCAACCTGTTCCTCATCACACATCCATTTAATGCCAGAATCGGAGGTGAAGAGCAACATGAGAACAATGATAGCGACCGAAGTAGCCCATGACGGCACAATCTCCATAATCCACATCAGTGTGGCAAACGCAAAAATGGCAATAATACGTTGTTGAACAACATTCAAACCATCAATACCAAACATTGAAGAAGGAGCATTCCAAAGGAACAAGGTGACAACCAATACGATGATGGTCTTAATAACATTACGAAAAACTTTACCAGGGTGATAATACTGTTCAAGATGAACTTGATGGAGTGTATCAACGAGGTGAAAACCAGTGAAATTTTTAAACATGACAACTAAAATATAATAAACAATGCTATCTCTGAAATTAACTGAGATGAAACGCTATTCTCCTCTTAGGGCATGCAAAATTAGATATTTTTGAACTATATTTGTTCATATTTGCCAAATATTTTTTGTTTTTCTGCCCCTTTGTACTACCTTTGCAAAGTACATGTTACAAAATGCAATCATTTCAAGCCGATTAATCATTAAAGGAATATAGTCATGAGACAAATTATCAATCACTTCACCGATGATGACCTGTATAAATTTTCTATGTGTTGTGCAGTCATCAGCAATTATCCACGCGCTATGGTCAAATATAAATTCGTTGACCGCAATGGCACAGTATATCCTGAGGGATTTGCCGACGAACTGAATCGACAAGTGGCTCTCCTTGAAGGTCTGCAAGTGACACAGGAGGAAATTGACTTCCTGAAAAAAAGATGCTATTATCTGCCAAACTGGTTCTTTCCCTATCTGAAAGGTTTCAAATTCGACCGCAATTGGGTAAAGGCATGGCAAGATGATGAGGGGCATCTGGAACTCGAGATAGAGGGGTACTGGGCTAAAACAATTCTCTTGGAAGTGAAATTACTCGCCATTATCTCAGAATTGTATTATATCATGACCGGGCAGACCGACAAGCTGGATTATGATAAATACTATGAGAAATCTTTCAAAAAGGCAGAGCGTCTGCTTGGGGCAGGGTGCGTATATAGTGACTTTGGCACACGGCGCAGGGCGTCCTTCCAGGCCGAGGACGTGGTGGTGAAAGCCATGAGCGACTGCATGGCCTCAAAAAAATGGCCAGGAAAGTTTGTTGGCACCAGCAATGTCTATCTGGCCATGAAATATGACTTGGTACCGGTAGGAACGATGGCTCATGAGTTTATATGTGCCATTGCAGCCATGTATGGACCTCAAATGGCCAATCACATGGCTATGGAAGCATGGAGACATACATTCAGAGGAGCACTGGGCACATATTTGTACGACAGTTTTGGATGGGATTTGTTTAGTTTGAATTTCTCAGAGGATTTTGCAAACTTGTTTAAAGGACTCAGAATCGACAGTGGTGACAACTATGAGCAGCTGCAAAAAATCGTGGAGAAGTACAAGTCTCTCGGCATTGACCCATGCTCCAAACAAGTCATTTTCAGTAATGCTCTCGATACAGACCGTGCCATCAAAATCCACGAATATGCCAAGGATTATTGCTTGCCATCTTTTGGTATTGGTACGCATTTCACCAATGATTTCGAAGACGTGAAACCCATGAATATCGTCATCAAGCTGGTAGCTGCTAAGATTACAGAGTCATGGGATTTCTACAATGACACTTGTAAATTGAGCGAGGATAAGGGGAAACACACCGGAAAACCCGAAATCATCAAAAGATATATGGATATCATCCACTTTAAAGAATAATCTACATGGTTGATTATTAACGTGATATAGGTATTTATTAAAGCCGTTTATGAACGAATCATAAACGGCTTTATTAAATAGAATCGTAATGGATAACAATATCAAGACATTCTAATATTTGATGCCAAGTCCATCCAAAATGCCTTTGATTTCGCTGCCTATGCCCAGAACTGTGTTGATGGCTCCATTTTTGATGCCTTGAACCATATATTTGGCACACTCACCTTCGAGTTCACCAATTTGATGGCGTTCAGCGGGAGTATAATCATATTTGCGCATTTTGTCGCGGATAGCCATAAAATCAGCAGCAGCCTGTTTCCAATCATCAACATTATAATAAGCACCATTGTCGCGCATGTCGTATGCAAGATTTTGCAGCTGGTTAATGGCTGTTTGTTTGGTGGCGCATGATGTCAGCAGCGACAAACTAAGCACTGCCATGAATGAAATAATAAATAATCGTATTTTCATCTTTTTGTTATTTAGTTCAACAAATTTCTGCAAATATAATAAGATTTTTAGCAGAAGCATTCAATTTGAACATTTTTTATATTTTCTTGACAGATGATTGAGATTTGGGAAGCAGCCGAGTAATAATCGGCTGACATGGCTCTGCTGGAAATGACTGACAATCGCTGTCTGGGCATGGTTATGACAAATATTTCTTGATAAATTCTGCTACGTATGCTTCCAGTTCCGGTGCATCAAGAATCTTGATGTGGTTAGCCAGTCCCATGTAAAACCGTCCTACCCCTTCCAACTGATAGACCTCTGTATCGAAGTACCAGATATTGTCATCCCCTTTGTGGGGTTTGATGCTGTTTTTGGCCCTGGGAAACTCCTCTATTAACAGGTTTTTAGCCATCAGGTCCAATTGCAGGGAGACGTGGATCGCTTTTTCTCCTGTCATGTGGAACACGTCTACTTCTATCTTGTCATGCGAGGCAGGATACTTCCAAGGTTCGTCCTCCTTGATTTCCACATATCCAATCCTGTTGATATTGAACACCCTCGTGGCGAATTTCCTCCTGTCGTAACAGATGACGAGTCCGTCTTCCGGACGCACATCGTAGGCTTCAACAAAACGATCGGACACCTTCCCGCTGTTCGATGAAGTATAGTCATGCAGCACGACACATTTCTTTCGTGTTTGGGCATGCTGAAGCCGAGAAAGTGTTGCCGCCCTGCCCTCGTTGGTGAATACCTTGCGTGCCAACTGTTCCTTGCGCATACGCTCCGGCATCTCCCTCGACTCCGCATTCACCCGCAGGTAGGCCGTATTGTTGAGTTCCACCACTCGGTAAGGGTGTGGATTCACATGGATGGCTACCACAGTGTTGTCATAGAGAGGTTCGATGCGAAGATAGGGTAGGGTGTCAATGCCGAAATGCTTCTTTGCCGTGTCTTGCACGTAGCGCATATAGGAGTCTATCGTATGAAATTTCAGGTATTTCATGTCGTTCTCTATACCAACTACCATACCTTGGTCATTCACACCGAGATAGAGCGTTCCACCTGTTGTGGAGTTGAGGAAGGCACATACACCTTTCAAAACATTCTGGTTCTGGGCATATTCATCTGGCTGCATGTGGTTGTTTGAAGGATAAACCATAGAGGTCTTGAACTCTTGCGTGCCGCTTTCGATACCGAGGTAGATGCCACCGTCAGCCTCCAGATCGGCGTCGTTCTCCGTCTCCATCGAGAGAGTCTTGATGATTTCCCGGCGTATCACATTGAGGGTGGCCTCCGAAAGTGTACCTTGCATGGCATTGGCTGTCTGCACGAGTAAGGCGAGCCTTGATAGTATGGGAAAGCTCTGCTTGAACGAATGGATGGCGTCAGATAATTTTTTGGATTCCTCTTTCTTGCCATATTCCTTCAGTATCTCGATGACTGCGAGACGGATGAGGGTAGGATTGGCTTCTCTATATTCTTCATCGGGTCTTAAATGTATGGAGTCCATACTTTCTTTCCTGACAAACTGTACCAATGCGCGAAGATAAGTCCTGGCAAAGCGTATATACGACGAGGATGTTGTATCGCCCACCAGTTCTGCCATTACATTTGCTATTGCCAGGAAGCGAATGCGGTCGGAAGGTTTGAGCAGCGTTTTCTGATGCTCGAACATCTGGATGGTCAACAGCCGGAGGATGGTGGGGCTGAGTTCTCCCGTTTCCTCTTCTTCTTTTTTGGAATTGGGAATCACGGTTTGGGTCGCGAATTCACGAATGCAGTCGTGACGGACAGTTTTCTCATCGAATGTCTCATCTGAACCTTCTTCAATCTTTGCGTAGATTTTGCCATATTTGGCATCCTTTCCATAGTTTTTCACGGAGAGATAGGCATAGTCACCGCGCCCATACTTCCCTGTGTTAGGGGTGGAGAATGCCACGCCCCATTCATTGATCCAGCCACAAAATTCTGGGCGTTCATCAATAAGTTTGCAAAGGAATGAATTCTGGTCCTCTGCTGCCGCCTTGGTGTCCTGAACAAAGAAATCTATCAACTGGTCTTCGATGTTGAATATCCCTTTTACCGTATCTTTGATAGTGGCCTTCATGCAATCGCCTGGTTTAAAAAATTCGTATAGCGTACTTGTATAGTAATAGACGATGCTGGATTTCTCAAACATGATGTAACCGATGATGGGCTTGTAGGCCGGGTCGATAGTCGTGACGTACATTGTGCCGCTGCGGTCGATGGAGTCAATCCTGATGATGGCTTCATCTCCGTTATAATATTCTTTAAGTTGTATTTCCGAAGATTTGTTCTGCACCTTTTTCTGAAGGGCGATGAATTCATTGGTGAACTCATCAATATCTACAAGGCTATTCTCCACACTCTGCTTCAATTTTTCAGAAGAGGGTGTCCTCAGTGCCACGCCCACACCCGTGTCCAGAGAGTTGGCTCCGTTCTTGGACAACTTCTTCGACTCTGCTTTTGACAGGTAAGTCAGCAGCAAGCCAGAGGATGTCAGCATGGCGGTACCATATTTCGAGAGTACCAACGACTTCGTGATGGGTGACTCAAACCTAACCAGGTTGCTGGAGTTGTATGCAAAGAGGTCTGAACCGATTTTTTGCAGGTCGTTCCATCCGAAGCCCAGTGATGTGACCTTCTCATATCGCAACCGTTCGAAGGAAGCCTTTATAATGTTGTCCGACCAATGGGGGGTCATTGCCCGCAATTCTCCCATGAAAGCGAGGTAGGCTGGGAGGGCCAGAGGATGGTTGCCATCGGCCAAAAGATACGTGCCCAAAAGACCAACATTGAACTCCAGTGTCTTCCTTTCTTTCTCCTCATGATAGAGTGGTCGCATGGAAATCGTATTCAGCAAGTCTTCCACTCGCTGCCTCATAAGGTCAATGGTAATGGTAAAGAATGAGTCCTTTGACTTTTTGATGGAACATTCTTTCAGGTATTCCTGAAGTTTGGCGAAGTTGTCGTCAATATACTCCTTCCTCAAATCCAGCCATAATGGGGTTTTCACTTCTTCATTCATATTCTTCGTCTTTCTTAGTAAGGGATATGGTCTTTATGTTAATGCAAATGCAAAATTACTGATTTTCCTTCAAAAGACCGCATTTTTACCTCTATGAATCTAATAAAAAGCAGTTTCTTAAAATCCACAACTTTGTGTTCTGTTGCGATTCTTTTCTTTTTCAAGGGTATTTTCAAGAGTCAAGTTTTCTTTGACTGAATTATCACGTACAAATATACTAACTAAAACTATACAAGTGTCCCATTATATTTGGGAAAAATTTAAATACAATCGTGTCAAATATTGATTTGGCTATCTGCGAGATTAGAATGGCAATAAAAAAAGTTGCCGCTTTTATTGAATTTTTTTTTCGTTTGTTACTATATTATTGATAGAAGTGGAATAATCATCAATACAACGGAAAAATGGAAAAGAAAGATTCAACAAAAATGAACACAGTAAATAATCAAATGACACTGCTCCAAGCCATAGAGCGAGTGGTGGAACTGTCGAAAGACTCGAAGATGAGTGCTGGTTTCATGTGGAAAGCCAAGGCAGAAATAGAATTCCTAAGCCAGAGTTACGGAATCAGCGAGCGACAGGCAGTGCTGTTCTGCATCTGCATAGAGCGTGGACCGCGCCGCGTGGACTATGACGACTTGGCCTCATTTCTCGACATCAGCAAGATTTCAGCGCTTGGTTTTGCCGCCGACATCGACGCATTGGTGCACCGCCGCTTGCTTCGTTTCCGTGATGTGAAGGATGAGGACGACTTCGACGTGCCCACCGCCGTCATCCGCTGCCTGAAGCACAACGAGGTGTATGAACTGCCTCAGCGCACGGGACTTGACTGCGCAGGGGTGTTCGAACTGCTCGACCTATGGTTCGAGGACCTCCGCAATGATGCCATCTCCGCACAGGAACTACGTGAAGAACTCCAGAAACTGTTCGATGACAACCCACAGGTGGGATTCGTGCGCCACCTCAAGGAATACGACCTCAACGACGAGGACACGCTGTTGGTGGCACTCTTTTGCCACTTGCTCATCAACCGCGATGATGACGACATCCGTTTCAACCAGATGGAGGACGCCTTCGAGAGCAATAGCTTCTTCAACAACGCCAAGGCAGAACTGCGCAGCGGGGAGCACTGGCTGATGAAAAAGAAAATCATTGAGCATCGGTGTGAGGACGGCATCGCCGACAACACCCGATACAAACTGACAGAGGATGCAAAGCGGGTACTGCTGGCAGAACTTAAAATCAACACGACGGAGGAGAAAATCGCAGATATGGTGGAGGTGAGTCAACTGTCTGAGAAGAGACTCTTCTTCTCTGAGACCATCGGGCGCCAGGTGAGCGACCTCGGCTCTTTCCTGCAACCGGAGAATTTCAAAAAGGTGCAGGAACGCATGAGGGACAGGGGCTTCCGCAATGGCTTTGCCTGCTTGTTCTATGGATCGCCAGGCACAGGTAAGACAGAGACGGTGTATCAGTTGGCACGCCAGACAGGGCGCAACATCATGGTGGTGGACGTGCCGCAAATCAAGAGCAAATGGGTGGGCGAGAGCGAAAAGAACATCAAGGCGCTGTTCGACCGCTACCGCGAGATGGTGAAGACAGCCAAACAAACCCCTATCCTGCTGTTCAACGAGGCCGACGCCATCATCGGCATCCGCAAGAACGGGGCGCAGAGCGCAGTCGACAAAATGGAAAACTCGCTCCAGAACATTATCCTCCAGGAGATGGAGTCGCTCGACGGCATCATGATAGCCACAACCAATCTACAGCAAAACCTCGATAGGGCCTTTGAACGCCGCTTCCTCTACAAAATCAAGTTTGAGAAGCCTTCCGTGGAGGCTCGGGCACGTATCTGGCACGAAATGATACCCGACTTGAACGACACTGACGTACAGATGCTGGCGGCGAAGTATGACTTCAGTGGCGGACAGATAGAGAACATAGCCCGCCACTACAACATCGACTGCATCTTGCACGGCAACGATAACGACGCCTTCGCCATGCTCATCGGCCACTGCGACAATGAGCGGCTGGAAAACGTGGAGCAGAAGAGGATAGGATTCTAAAAAATATGTAGAAAGAAAGGGACAAAAAGCAATATAAGAAAAGAATCTCGTCAATAGCATAGGAATCCTTGTGTCATTATGAAAAAGGCTCGTTAAAAACGAGCCTTTTCATCGTTACCGGCACCCGTGCCTCTATATTTCATGCGAGTGGCGTTGAAGTTGTATGACAAAGTCAGACCCACACACTGTGTATAACTGTAGATGTCCTGGACAGTCTTACCTATTTCGTAGTAAGTGGTCCCTCTGGTCCGGGCTGAGCGGAAGATGTCGTTGGCATAAAGTGTGCACGACAACCGTTCGTTCCAGAAAGATTTCTGCAGTCGGGCATTCGCCATGAAGTTGCTGCCACGATACATAAATCCCCAGTGATTGCTGCCTGTATAGTTGATTTGCACAAGGGCTTTTGTGGTGGGATTAATGACAAACCAACTCTTCAGGTCGAAGGAGAACTCAGGCTTGTTCAGTTTCTTGGGCGCGCCATATGCCTCTGCGTCAAACATTTGTTGATAGTAGTGCAGCGTGGCTGATGGCTGCCAGAATCCGAATTTTGGTGATGCCACGATGGTGGCATAGACACGATTTTGATGGTCGAAGTTCGTCGGTCGAAATATGCCTATCTCTTTATCCTCGTCATACACTTGACCTATATGAGTGAAGAAGTCGTTCTCACGAGTAAAACCTGCCATAAAGTTTATCCATGAATAAGTTAGGTTGAAGTCGATGCTCTGGCGTACCGAAGGGCGCAGCAGCGGGTTTCCGCCCTCATAGAGCATACGGCTGTCATATATGATGATTGAACTTAACATGTTGTAGGGCGGTCGGGTGATTCGCTTGCTGTAACTCAACTGTGCACCCCATTTGCCCTTACGCCAGGCTGCCGACAGATTGGGGAACCAGTCCTTGTATGTGCGACTGGGCTCTAGTTGTAAGATGCCAAACGAACTGTATTCTGCGTCCACGTGCTCATAGCGCAAGCCTGCATTCAGGTGCCATTGTCCTAACTGCAACTCGTATTCGGCAAAACCGGCTATGTTTTTTTCTCTCATCTCGTTGTCGGCTTCTGGTATAATATTCTCCACGTTGTAGTTGTTGCCATGACTCTTTGTGGATGTAGCCTCCGAGCCGAAATTCAACTCGCCTTTCCAGATGGGATATGACAGTATCAACTTGCCTGCTGCCATCGTGTTTTTCTCCTTGTTGGAGGTGGTGATGATGCGGTCGCCAAGCTCCATGCTCAGCTCCTGCTGGTTGAGTTGGTCCTCTGATTCGCGGTGAAGCAACGTGGCGTTCAGGTCAATACCCAGTTTCCCCACTTTTCCTGTATAGTAGGTGTTCAGTTCCCATACCGGTTTGTCAATCCCGTCGATGTCTGTTTTCAGAAAAATGTCACCATAGAAGTTATCATTTTTCAGATAGTTCTGATTCATGTTAGTCTTCATGTGCTCAAACAGATTTTTTTGCGACGAGAAACTCAATCCGATGGAATGGTCCACGTTGAAATCGTAACTAAGTCCCGCCTTGTACTGCAAATTAGCCCATCGACTTCTTAAAGGTATTTCTGCATGAATATTGAACAAATCCTTGCTGATGTGCAGTTCTTGATCTAATTCCTGATTATTACTGAAGTGCCCCCAGTCAAACGCCAGGTTGGCAAAAGTCTCCAAACCGCCGGTACGATACTTCACGGTCAGGTCATCGTAATTGTTCCACTTGTTGTTTCGCCATGTCTGACTTGTAGCCATCACGCTGAATCCGTCGCCTTGGGGCTTAAGCGTCTTGATACGGATGACAGCATCCACCTCGGCGTTGTAACGGGCGCCTGGGGCGGTGATGATATCAACGCTCTTGATGTCTACCGACTTCAACAACTTCAGCTCGCTGGTGTTGGTCACCTTCTTGTTGTTGATGTATATCTCAGGCTCGCCCTTGGACAACACATTGAACTTGCCGTCGCGGCCCTGAACCATCGGCATCATAGAGAGCAGGTCGTCGGCGGAGCCTACATCATGAAGAATGGAGTGCTGTACATCCACTGTCATTCCACCTTGGGTCATCTTGTATTGCGGAACCTCTCCTTTGACGGTGACCCCTTGCATCACGTATGTCTCAGGATGCATGGAAATAGTACCAATGCGTCCTACAGGAGCATTCCTCGTCACGGTCTTGTATCCGACATAGGTAAACTTGACGATTAGTTGTCGGGGCTGGCATGGGATGACGAAGTCGCCGTTCTCGTTGCTCACACCACCTGTGATGAAGGCGGAGTCTTTGGGGGCGAGGAGCGACACGGTGACGTATGGCAACGGCTTGCCATGCTCGTCAATGACGTGCCCCGTCAACTTGGTGTCGGATTTTTGTGTACATTCTACGTAGATGTCCTTGTTTTCAGAGGTGACACGCATGGGATAGAAACCCACCACCTGGCTGACGGCATCCATGACCGAGGCGTTTCTCAGTGAGGTGGTGACGGTGAAGTCTTCCAGCTCGTCGAATATGAAATTGATTTTGTAACTGCTTTGTGCTTTGTCAATCCAGATGAGTGCCTCGGAGAGAGAGGTGTTTCTGAATTCGTGAGTCAGTTGCTGTGCCCTCCCCGTCATGGCGACGAGGCACATTATGATGATGAAAAAATGTCTCATGATGATAGTCTATTCGATGGTGATGGTGCCTTTGGAAAGCGTGAGATGTACTTTCTCAAAATGGTTGATGTGGTTGAGGATGTCCTGGATGGAGTCGTTGGCCTCCCATTTCAGATAGAAGCGCAGTTTACGTGTGGCTTCGTTCTTGAACACCACTTTTACACCGAAGTCATGGCTAAGTTGCTGCATGATTAGTTGTAGTTCCACATTGTTGAACTGCTGGTCTTGTCTGATGGTGTCATTCTTCTCCACTGCCGGTGCCACACTGTAGGTTTTTTGGTCGTCTGCTTCCTGAGCCGATGGGATTGACTGAGTTGGGGCAGATGGCAACTCCTGCACGTCGCCCGTCTTGATGAAATGCTGGATGGCGGCGTAGGTTATGCCCGAGAGTGCGACCATGGTCACGATAATGGCTGCCCATCGCATCATTGGATTTTTACCTTTGTGCTGCTGGTGGCTTGCCTTGAATAGTTGCCATTCCTCTTCCTTGTCCGGGACTGGAATGTTGGTCTCGTCGAGCATCTGGTCGAGTTGCTCTTCAGAATATTGCTCCGGATGGAGTAGCATGCGGATTCGGTCTTTGTTCTTCATACCTCTTGTTTGTTGAATTGATTACGTAGTTTCCTCAATCCTTGCACAATGTGTTTGTTGACGGCGGAGATGCTGATGCCGAGCGAGCTGGAGATGTCCTTGTAAGACTTCTCGTCGTCGAAGTGCATGCGGATGACACGTCCTGTCTGCGTGGTGAGCTTTTCATCGATGTATTGCTGTACCATCGATGTGACTTCCTCGTCTGACTTTCCCTGCCATAATGCTGTTTCTCCCTCCACTGAATCCTCTGCGAGTTGCGAGATAGTTTCACGTTGGCTTCGCCGTTGTGCAATGATGTTGAGGCAGCGATTTCTGACACAAGTGAGCAGGAATGTCCGTTGCGACTCCTCGCGTAAAGCCACATTTCCATCCCAGAGGCGTGCAAACACGTCCTGTACGGCATCCTTGGCCTCGTTGTCATCACCCAGCAGGATGTGGGCCGCCCGATACATCCTGCTGTATTCCGAATGGAAAAGTCGTTCAAACTGTCGTTCTCTGTCTTGCATCGTTTTGTTCGCTGTTTTATCCTATATACAGCCGAGTATGAAGAATCATCACCCCTGATGGCATTTTTTTGAATTTGTTCAACCTATTTATTCAAAAATATGCCTTGTAGTCATATCTTTTGCAAAATTAGGAAAAAAATCTTCACCATGTATTTGCTGGAGGAGTATTTATATCCTTGACAGTAATCTTTTCAAATGGTAGTTCATAAAGTGGTGGGTGCCGAGTGGTCGCCCATAACGGCATCGGGTAAATGAATTCTGTAACAAAAGTTTGCTATTCTTTCTTTCAGACAATGGTGAATAACAGGCTATGTGGCTGAGGATGAGAGTCAAAGATGCGCCAGAGAGGCATATAATACCATAAAACACTCATAAGAATGATAGTTGCAGATAATTTTGATTACCTATTTATAATTGTGAATGTTGCAAAAAAATCGATTTTTTCGTTTATCTTTGTGGCCGTTTTTGAGGTATAGATGGAAAACCGTAGAAAAAAGAACGTTGAAAGAACCGTAACCCCTGGTATAAGAAGTGAGGTTGCCAGTGGATTTCGTGATGGAATTCCCATTGCGATGGGTTATTTTGCCGTGGCATTCTCATTGGGTATCATCGCCAAGAAGGCGGGCATTACAGCAGTTCTCGGTTTTGTGAGCAGTTTTTTCACACGTGCTTCTGCCGGTGAATATGGTGTCTATACCCTGGTGGCCATTAATGCTGCCTATGTGGAGATAGTGGCCATGAGCCTGGTGGCCAACCTACGCTACATGCTCATGAGCGCCGCTCTCTCGCAGAAGATTGCTCCAGGAACACCATGGTACCATCGCGTGCTGATGGCATGCTGTGTTACCGACGAAGTGTTTGGCATTTCCGTCAATCACAAGGGCTACACGCCACCAGCCTACACCTATTCAGCGGCCTTGGTCTCCACTTTTTGCTGGGCTTCTGGTTGTGCGGTGGGTATTGTCGCGGGTGGATTGCTGCCTTCTGCCATCGTGTCGGCATTGAGTGTCGCCCTTTATGGTATGTTTATTGCCATCATCATACCGCCGTCACACTCCGACCGCAACGTGCTCTATGCAGTCGTGGCCAGTTTTGTTTTGAGTGGGATTTGTGCTGTAGTTCCCATTATCAGCGAATGGAATTCGGGCACACGCACCATCGTGTTGACGGTACTCATATCTTTGGTCACAGCATGGCTCAAACCTATAAAAGATGGTGACAATGGAGAAGCGTGAGATTATCATCTGCATTATATTGGCAATTGTTACGACCAACCTCATCCGCATCTTGCCGATGACGATTATCAAGGGAAGGATACGTAATGTGTTCCTTCGTAGTTTTCTCTATTATGTGCCTTATGTCACCTTGGCGGTGATGACGTTTCCCGCCATTGTCGAGACCACACTGTCACCAGTTTCTGGTATCGTTGCTTTGGTTGTAGGCATAATTGCCGCCTGGCGTGGGGCTGGTCTTTTCCCTGTTGCCATCATTTGTTGTGCCATTGCCTATTTGATGGATGGCATGCTCATGTGATAGATATGTGGTACTTTCGTCAATGCCATCAGCTCCGAAAATGGAGTAGGTGAGTGCCGTTTCCCTCAGGTCGTAATATGAGGATTGAGAGGAAGAGGGAACTAGCACTTTTGCAAGTTTCAAGGGATTGTCGTGGTCAAGACACATTTTGCACGCTTGCTCCTTATGCAACTTGTTGATAGCCACCCAGATATGTCGCTATTTGTGTATGTCAAGCTCCAGAGCGAGGATAAACTCAGGCAACTGGTGGAGGTCGCATGAGGTGTGGTCATGGAACGCCATCTGGTAATCACTTTTGTAGGCGACACCCATGCTCGACAGATCGTTCGCCAGTGATACCGACACATTATAATATATCGCATGTACACATGAATTGTCTTTGAAGACCTGTATCGGTTGAGTCACTTTTCGGTGAAGAACATCGAGAAGGTCAGCGGCAGACTGAATTGTCTTTGAAGACCTGTATCGGTTGAGTCACTTTTCGGTGAAGAACATCGAGAAGGTCAGCGGCAGACTGATTGGTTCGTACCGGCTTGTCTTGAACAGTCTCATCAAACAGTCTCTGAACATTATCCGAGAATTCTTTTATCATTTATTCCTCGTGGATTGGGGTGAATACCTTTGACTTGGTGTCACATTCTTGTGTAGAATCAAAGTCTACGAAGTCATCAATGAATTCATCTTTAAACTCAAGGTCAATGTTATAAGTTCTTTTTCATTAAGTCTAAAATTTATTTTTCTGATTAAGTCATGAAATCGTTAACAATTTACTTTTTTTTATGAAGGTCTGAAAGTATGCGTATAAGAAAATAGTACATTCAGATTTCATTAACGAAGGGGGAGGATAATTATCCTTTATGAATATTGCATAACTTTTGAAAAATTACCTGAATTTATAAAACCATATTTCTATTTATCATAATATTGATTATATTGATTTTATAAAGGGTAGTTTCACATCACCGTCTCCACATGCTGCGGTTTGACATAGCCTTCTGTTTGCCCTGGTACTCTCTTCTCAAGAGGCCCAATCTTCACGCCCAGTTTCACCAGTTCCTGTGCAAAGTGAGTGAAAGCTCAAAATATGTGAGTGAAAGCTCAAAATATATTTGAGTTTTTCTTAACCGCGGCCTTTCTTTGTACAGAGACAAAAAGAATTTGTATAAAAAGCATTGCCAGAATGGAAATTTTAAGTATTTTTGTGGAGAGATTCCAACGAGAAGAATGATAGTTTGGCAATAAATACGTGTTGACTCAGCCAAGTGCAAAGGAGAACATTCATTTATTTAAAGATATATAGTTCATCATCGTCGATGGGTATGATGATGGTGAAAGAATCCAAGTAAAGAAATATTGTAATGATAATAGTAAGAAGATACGGCAGTTTTGATGCAGTAGAGGCAATGGAAATCTGGAACTCTGTTGTTCGGGAAGGCATCGCATTTCCACAACTGGAGGAACTGACAGAAGACACGGTGAGGAGTTCTTTAGCAGCCAGTCATATACCGGCATCGCCGTTGATGAAGAAACAGGGGAAGGCGTTGGCCTATTATATATCCTTCATCCCAACAACGTTGGGCGGTGCGGCCATATCTGCAATACGAGTTATGCCGTGAGAGAAGGAAAACGAGGATTGCACATCGGTGAGCAGCTGGTAAAATGGCTAAAGTGGATATGCTTGTAATAGCCTCGCTTGTGTATTTCTATGGGTTGAGCGCACAATTGAAGGCTGTCATCGACCGTTTTCACAACCCTATTCGCGATACCTTTCATATCAAGAAGATGGCACTACTCCTTGTTGGTGCCGCCTCTCTTCCAGAACTCTTCGATAGTATCCTCTCACAGTATCGGCTCTGTATCAACTTCTTCAAACTTGAAGATGCAGGCCATATACTTGTGAGAGGAGTCAGGGAAAAGGGAGACATTAAGAATTCCAATGCCTTGGAAGAAGCATATCTATTAGGACTGAACATAGGAGAGCAAAAGACAAGATGAGCTGGACTGTCACATGCTCATCAGACTCATCCCCTGTCTTATTGGGGCTGCCATCTATGCCTGTATCGTCTGAGTGGATTTGTTCATTGCTTACCATTATCCAGGAAGGTGTTGTAGATGCTGTTGACGCAGCCGAACCAGCGCATCCATTGGCGACTGTTCGGGTTGAGTGTTCCTATTCGGGTCATGTACACCCGCTTGTTCACCTCTATCATCAAAGACTTGTAGATGAAACCTGTCTCCGGTGAGAGTGAGTTGGAATAGGGCTTGTTAATGGCCACTTTGTAGTTACTTTTCTCGAACTGCCATTTCACCAGGTTGACCAGCCGCTCATCGTAGGTATCATCGCTATTATGGCCAATACAGATATCACAGTCGTAGAGTTCGGAAGGGAAAGAATGGCAGTCTATCAACAGACTGTCAGGTGTCAGTTGTTCTTTCACTGCATCCAAGTGCTGTTTACGCTGAAGGTATAGGAAGTCCGACTCCTGTGGGGTCAGCATCCCCCTCTTATAGCCGCCGAATTCCCGGTAAAGGATACCCTGTCCCTGGACCTCCATCGGGTCATTGTCGAGTCGTTCCGCATCGCATACGAAGCGGGAGTATGGAAAAACGACGCTGGTCACATTCTCGTTGGAAGTGGTGAAGAGGAAGTCTGTGTACCTGTCCGTCCATTTGTTCACGCAATCGTTGATGAAATAAGGATTGCGCGGCCACTTGCCGTAAGGGCCGAAGATGCCGTTCACACTGGCGTGAGGTACGTGAAGTACGATTTTTTTGATGTTTGCCATCTGCTGTGGTTTGGATTCTGATTACATGTTTTCTCTCTGCTGCGTCATTTCTATCTCTCTGTTGATGGGCATTGTTCTCTATGCTATCATTACCATCTGAATATGCTCGCCCACCCGGCGGAAGATACCAGGCTGCATCACCCCATCGAGGTCATAGTACATCCTGATAGTTTAGATTGTTCTGTCCATTGTCGTGGTTGTTATGCCTTATTGGTTGTTAAGAAACTGCTCTGCCAAGGAATTGGCGATGTCCGTCTTTTCCCAAGGATAATCCCTCAATTTCCTTTCAAATATATCATCGGAATGACCGAAGTGTCCCTGTTTCACCACCTCGCAGAAGCGAGGTCTCAATCCATCGAATCGCTCAATAATGGCCTTTGGAGAGAGGTTGATGTTCCTCCTTATCCATTGAGCGAGATCCTCTGCGAGGTTGGTGCTGCTGTTGGATAACTTGTCGGAGTTCTTGTCAAAGTTGTTGAGTTCTATATTGATGGCGCAAGGATACTGCATCCCTATGATGTATGCAAGTTCCACCTTTGCCGTGTCTGACAGTCCTGCTGCCACGATGTTCTTGGCCAGATAGCGGCACATGTAGGTCCCGCTTCTATCCACCTTGCTCATGTCCTTTCCCGAGAGACCGCCGCCACCTACTGGAGCATAACCACCATACTGGTCCACCACAATCTTGCGATTCGTCATACCACAGTCAGAGATGCTGCCTCCGATGTGCCACTCACCTGCGGGATTGAAGATGATTTCCGGATCGTCATCTATGATGAGTCTCTGGAACAGAAGGTCACTTATGGCCATTTCGTTTCTCTCGATAAGCCCAAATACGCGTGACCTTGCATGCTCCAATGTGCCCTGGTGCATGGTGCTGATGAGTATGGACTCCACATGTCCACAACCCTTTTCGTCATACATCACCACCACCTGTGACTTTACGTCTGGACCAAGTCCGTATTGCTGTGATTTTTCCACACACTTACATAGATGTTTGGCCAAATAGACACCAAGAGGGAGAAATGCATCCGTCTCGTTGGAAGCAAAACCCACGCAAAAACCTTGGTCACCTGCTCCGATGATGCCGCTCTCCTGATCTACGCTACGGCTGATTTCGGGAGATTGCTTGCCTATGAGGTTGATAACCTTGATGTCATCTCCCGACAAATGGTGACTGTCTGGATAATGGATACTATCAACGACACCCCTTACTACATGCTCATAATCTATCTGAGCCGTGCTCTTCACCTCACCGCCAAGTACGACAATATTGTCCTTGATCATCACCTCGATACCGGCGCGCGTGTTGGGGTCTTTCTCCAAGAAAGCGTCGAGAAGGGCATCACTGATTTGGTCTGCCACCTTGTCAGGATGGCCGTTGCCAACGTATTCACAAATAACTGTTCTTTTCATTGTTTTTGGTTTTATCGTTGTTATATCAAATTGAATATTTCGTTAACAGAATAGACTGGTAAGATTGTAGCTACACTAATCAAAATTAATTGCTATTCATCGACAAAATTATGGTAAAAGGATAGACAGGAGCTTGTTTTTATAGGTATAAGAATGAGAGGGGAAAGGAGTAATGCCCTCCCCTACCCATTTGTTGTGGTTCAACTGTTAGGGAATACGCCGCTTGCCTTCTTCAGACGTAACTCTCGAATGCGCTCTGTGGTTTTGTTCCTGAATCCGAACAAGTCCTCCAATGGTGGCAGCTGCTCCATGATTTGCTCAAAAGAGACACTGCTGTTGGCTGCGTCCTCAAAGAGAATGCGGTCGTTGGGAATTCGTATTCTCTTGAGATGTAGTATGTTCTTTCCTATAGTACGCTTCTCGTCCTCAAAGCCACACCAATAACGTAGAATATTGTCCAAAGTCTTGTCGTCCTTTACTGCGTCCTTCGCATGAGTGCGGAAGGTGGAGAGGTTGTGCTTCTTGGCTGCGCTGTTCTCCACCCACTGCCTCCCCCCTGAGCGGTAGAGTTTGTCGTAGAGCGTCTCTATGGCAGCGGCTGCCCTTCCGTTATTGAAAAATTTGTTGGACAGTCCACCAACCACCTTCTGACACAACAGCGTGAGCACATAGAGCACTTTCGCCCCTCGGTGCGGCATTTCGAGAGGTATCTCCTCGCCGCTATCCTTGCGGATGACAAGGGTGTAGTCACCCTCTTTCGTCTTGAAGTTCGGCTTGTCCGACGGTCTCACCACAATGGAGAAGTTTGGCTTGGCGATGTCGCTGACAATGTTCTTGTCTATCTTGTCACCGAGTGAAAAAAGAAGGATGAGTGGGTCGATGTTGTTGAGTGTGATTCGATGTCCGTTAAACTCGATTATAGTCATGAAGTCAAAGAATTTTGTGTTATATATTTATATTAAGGTAAAGGTGTATTCTCCGAAATGGAGTGCAAGAGAAACAAGGGGAGACATAGCCTCCTTACGGTAAGCATAGCACCTCATGAAGAAACGAGGTGTCTGGTCAAAACAGAAAACATGGATATCATCGTCTGGCGACAATGCACAAGAGTACCTTTCACCTATGAAGGTGAAGAACAGGTCATTCCAAAAGCGGGACATGACGAAGTCCCTGTAAAAAGTAATTATTTCATAATCTTTTTTAGTTAAATGGTTGTTTGTCAACCCTTAACTCACATCATTTTTCCACCGTTGTGATTATGAGAACTCGGTTGGAGCAGTACTAAGACTGACTCTGGATGTATCAATAAAACAAAGATCACTGTCGCCATACTCGGGTCTTTGATGCCCCCAGACACCCCCTTAAATTTGGCGATACAAAATTAAGTAAAACAATTGAGAATAAAGAAATTTTCGTCTTAAGGATTGTTAAATGGGCGAAAATTTCTTCCTCACACCCTATCCTTTCCTACAATATCAACCTATAAGGAACTAAGGAATACAGTATATTTATTTTTTTCATGTGAATAAAGTGACTTAATATTATTTGTGTATCACTGGGATTATAGTGTTATTTGCTATTTTCAAGTTTACCTCCCAACTCATTATATGAAACATTCTCTGGCTTCCACTTGTCCTTTGGCTGGGGTTGTTCAGCAGGATAGCCAATGACGATGGTACATAAGGGAATGATGTTGTCTGTCAGTTTTAGCACTTCACTGACAGCATCCACACGTTCCTCATCGGGATAAAGGCCTGTCCATACGGCACCAAGCCCGAGAGCATGGGCAGCGAGGAGGATATTTTCAGTGGCGGCGGAGCAGTCCTGAATCCAAAACGCGCGAGCTTCTCCTTCGAGTGCCTTCGACATGTCACCGCAGACAACGATAGCCAATGGTGCCTTCTCCAACATCTTGGCGTAGGGATTGGTTTGAGCCAATTGGTCCAGTTTCTCTCTGCTATTCACGACAACGAAATGCCATGGCTGTTTGTTGACCGCCGTCGGGGCGGCCATACCTGCACGCAATAACATCTCAATAGTGTCGGCACTGATGGTTTGGTCTGTATAGTCACGGACGCTGGTTCGGGTCATAATATTCTCCACGATGACCTTACCGTCTGTGGTGACGACAGGGTCGTTGTTGTTGCAGGCTGCCATCAACAGCAAACCAGACAATACGAATAGGATCTTTTTCATTTGTAACAATTTTTTATAGAAATTTTGTACCCATTTTGAGTGCAAATATAGTCAAAAACTGTGATATTTGCATATTTTTACCTATTTTTGTAGCGATTTCGTATCGATGACAATCCTAAGAGGATAAAAACAAGTAAAAAACTATGGAAGCCAACAAACTATACGTTGCGGCAATTGCCACTAGCCTACTGTCAATGGCGTGCAACACAAAATCTACAATGAGTGAGGCTGTACTTACACATCCCCTCAGCGACAATGCATGGAGTTCATCGGAATGGATTTCCGCAGTTGATGCTCCTGTCGTAACTGGCAAAGTGAATGACAACACCAACAACCGTTCTGCCGACGGAGCCAGTTGGTTTCTCAGCATAGTAAAAAATGAGAAGAAAGTGACCAAGGCAATATGGCAGACCACCGGACTCGGTGTTTACTACCTTTATGTCAACGGGAAGCCTGTCGGAAACGAGATATTGAAACCAGGGTTCACCCATTTCGAAAAGACCAAGCGCTCGTTTACATATGACATCACCTGTTTGCTGAACTTGAAGTCAAAGGCAGAGAACGTGTTGTCAGCCCAAGTGACACCAGGATGGTGGGCTGACAAAATCATCACGCCAAGTGGACATGAGGGCATGGTTGGGCACAAGTGCGCTTTCCGTGGTGTTCTGGAACTGAACTATTCTGACGGTACCAGACAACTGTTTGCAACCGACCAGGACCATTGGAGAGCGGGAATTGCCGGTCCTGTGAGACATGCCGGCATCTTCGACGGTGAGGAATACGATGCTCGCGAACCTATGGGATACGACAACGCCGGGCATTTCACTAGACCAGAAATAAACACAGAGTTTGAAGGCGATGTTCTTCCTACTAATGGTGCCGAGGTATATTTCCGACGTGACCTCTCCTTGAAACCAGCAAAGGCATATAAATGGAAAGGAGTGTCAGGTGCTTCAGAAGAGGAATACGGCAAGGTGGTCATTACCAAGGAGTATTCGAATGGAGAGGAGATGGCTATCAGTCCCGGAGAGACATTGGTCATAGACTTTGGCCAGAACTGTTCTTCCGTGCCATCATTCTTATTTAAAGCCAAGGAAGGGACTGTACTTACCTGTTTACCCGCAGAGTTGCTCAACGACGGGAACGGAGCCAGAAGTCGTGGCATGGATGGTCCTGAAGGCAGTGGTCACCGGCTGAATCTCCGCACCCCTGACAGTGCCATGAGACTGGTCTATACCTTTTCTAGAAATAATGACTATGTAGCTTACATGCCCAGCTGCACTTTCTTCGGCTTCCGCTTCTTGTCCATTACTGCCGACGACGAGGTAAACATTAAGTCAGTGGAGTCGGTGCCTGTGACTTCCATCACGAAGGAGATGGAGACTGGAACAATCACTACAGGCAATGAGATGGTCAACAAACTGATATCCAACACATATTGGGGACAACTCTCCAATTATCTCTCTATTCCGACGGATTGTCCACAGCGCAATGAACGCCTGGGATGGACTGCCGACACACAAGTCTTCGCCGAGACAGGAACCTTCTTCGCCAACACCAGCAGGTTCTTTCACAAGTGGATGCACGACATGCGTGACTCGCAGGGTGAGCAGGGTGGCTTCCCCGGTGTGGCACCTGCTGGCCAATATGGTAATGAGAAAATGCGTGTAGGATGGGCCGATGCCGGCATCATCGTACCATGGACAGTATGGAAACAGTTTGGCGATGTGGGCATCATCAACGAAAACTGGGAATCCATGAACCGCTATATGAGCCATGTCCATGAGACAAGGTACGACCACGACAGACTGGCTGCGGAGAACACCAATTATCAATGGGCTGACTGGCTGAGTTATGAGCCTCTGGAAAGTTGCAGCGGAAAGGCATGGGACAAGAATGGCTTGTTGCCCGAAGCCAAGGCATACTGGAACTATCTGTCAGCCTCCTATTGGGCAATCGACGCCAGAATGATGGGTGACATGGCAATAGCCAGTGGAAGAGATGCTTCACCTTATAGACAAATGGCAAGCGAGGCAATGGAATATCTCAAGTCACAATTTCTGAATGAAGACGGTACATTCAAGACCGAGATACTCAACACCATGCAGACCCCTACCCTATTTGCATTGAAGAACCACCTCGTGGAGGGAGAAGCCAGGGAGAAAATGTTGTCGCGGTTAAGGGATAACTTTGCTGCACACGGCAATTGCCTGCAAACAGGATTTCTGGGTACTTCCATCCTCATGGGTACGCTCACCGACAATGGGATGGCAGACATTGCCTACGAATTACTTTTCCAACGAAAAAATCCCAGTTGGTTGTACTCGATAGACAACGGTGCGACCACCATCTGGGAGAGGTGGAATAGTTATATGAAAGATGTGGGAATGGGACCACAGGGGATGAACAGTTTCAACCACTATGCCTACGGCTGCGTATGCCAGTGGCTATGGGAGTATGCAGCAGGCATCGCCGCAGACATCCAAAATCCCGGTTTCAAGCATGTGATGATGAAGCCCATCCCCGACAGAAGGCTGGGCCATGTCACAGCTTCATACAATTCTGCCGCAGGCCTCATCAAGAGCGCATGGCGATATGTTGGAGACTTATGGATTTGGGAATTCACCATTCCTGAAGGAGCCACGGCATCTGTCTGTCTGCCGGGCGAGAACGAGTGGAAAGAATACGGAGCCGGCTCATTCACTCTGACGAAACGGGGCTTGTGAATTTTCAAGCAACCGGAACCGCAGGGACAGCATTTTTGTGAAACACATACCATCAGAAGTTTTACTCGATAACTTAGAGGAGTATGTTTCTTGAAAAGACCTCCTGCAAAGCTAGGTTTTGGCACAATGGACATGGACAAACATCTTTTCTCATCTTTACGGAAAGCAATAAATATTTTGACGAAAATAATTTCCTCAAAACTATGCAGATTCATCTTATTTTTGTATTTTTGCAAAAATATAAGTAAACTTTAAAATCTATACTACAATGCAGACATAGAGTATTTATTGGCCGTATGATGTAATTATTTGAGTACCAGGTACTCAGCCGGCAATCAAAGAGGAATCTACTACATCTAAATTACTAAGGGAAGCGCGATAAATCATTCTTAACTTATTACAAAGACTTTTTAAGGCTCTTACTCTCTTCATCAGAACCACCAAATTTATAATGAAGTCAGCTATCAAACGATGATTTTATGCAAATAGAAGAATAAGATGTTAAACTGTTCATATTGCAAAGTGTGAACTTTCTTAAACTTATTTCAACAGCAAGTTACTTGGTAGTACTATGATGAAGGATTAGTTGAAGAAACATTTACGCCTTTTCTTTTGGCATCTAATATCTGTTTCAACATGTTTAATTAAATAGACATGATTAAAATTGAGAATCACACATTGTGTAAAGTAATCTAACAAGTAATACTTTTATTTATAAAAATATGAATAATAGAATTTCTTTGTCAACGTTATTATTATTTCTACTATCAATATCATTGACAATTTCAGCTGCTTCACCCACTACTCCTTCTTCCCCTTCACCTTCCAACGGGGCAACCAATGTGGCATTATCAGGCACATTTAGCTGGTCATGCTCGGCTAATGATGGAGGTAGCACCCTAAACTATGATCTCTATATGGGAACTAGCACTTCGAATATGACACTTTACAAGAGTGGAAAGAACTCCAAATCGTGCTCTTATTCTGGGTTAGAATATGGTAAGAAATACTATTGGAAAGTGGTGGTCTATAATGGAAGTGGTGGATCCACACAAGGCCCTTTCTGGAGTTTCACTACCAAAACTGCCCCAAATCCTACCACGCCATCATCGCCATCACCATCAAGTGGTTCTACCAACGTTTCGTTGTCGGGAACTCTAAGTTGGTCGTGCTCTGCCAATGATGGAGGAAGTACACTCAACTACGACCTCTATATGGGTAAAAGTTCATCCAACATGACTCTTTATAAAAGTGGACGAAATTCAACTTCATGTTCTTATTCAGGACTTGACTATGGAACGAAATATTACTGGAAAGTAGTGGTTTATAATGGAAGCGGTGGTTCCAATCAAAGCTCGACGTGGAATTTTACAACAAAAAATCCCTCCAATCCCACAACACCTTCTTCACCTTCTCCTTCAAGTGGAGCGACTAATGTAGCTACATCAGGAACATTGAGCTGGTCATGTTCGGCCAATGATGGTGGAAGCACATTAAATTATGACCTTTACATGGGAACTAGTACCTCAAACATGACATTCTACAAGAGCGGTAAAAATTCCACTTCATGTTCTTATTCAGGACTTAAGAATAGTCAAAAGTATTATTGGAAAGTCGTAGTTTACAATGGAAGTGGTGGCTCCACGGAAAGTTCGACATGGAACTTTACGACTAAAAATCCCTCCAACCCCACTACACCTTCTTCACCTTCTCCTTCAAGTGGAGCGACTAATGTAGCTACATCAGGAACATTGAGCTGGTCATGTTCGGCCAATGATGGTGGAAGCATATTAAATTATGACCTTTACATGGGAACTAGTACCTCAAACATGACATTCTACAAGAGCGGTAAAAATTCCACTTCATGTTCTTATTCAGGACTTAAGAATAGTCAAAAGTATTATTGGAAAGTCGTAGTTTACAATGGAAGTGGTGGCTCCACACAAGGATCTGTTTGGAACTTTACCACAAAAAGTGCAACAAATCCAACCAAACCGTCATCACCATCTCCTTCAAGTGGAGCGACTAATGTAGCATTATCTGGAACTTTTAGTTGGTCTTGCTCTGCCAACGACGGGGGTAGCACCCTTAACTACGACCTCTATCTGGGAACAACTACTTCCAATATGAAATTATATAAAACGGGTAAGAACTCTACTTCATGTTCGTACTCTAATTTAGAAGGTAGCACAAAATACTATTGGAAGGTAATTGTTTATAATGGAAGTGGAGGTTCAACACAAAGTGATACATGGAATTTCACAACAAAAACAGATCCGACAGCTCCTTCCAAGCCTTCTTCTCCCACCCCTGCAAATAATGCAACCAATATTGCAACATCTGGAACATTCAAATGGAGTACTGCTGCAAATGATGGTGGTAGCACCCTTAACTATGATTTATATTTGGATACAAACAGTAGTTTTAGCAATGTTAGTACACCATATAAAAAAGGTTCAGGAAAAACATGTAGTTACTCCAATCTAAAAGCTGGAACAAAATATTATTGGAAGGTGATTGCATATAATGGTAGTGGAAAACATACATGGAGTGATGTTTGGAATTTTACGACTTCATCATCAGGAGAAGGCATGGTAGAGATGGATGAGGCCATCGCTTACCTTCAAGGAAAAGGAATAGTTGATGGTAGTACCACAACTGCTGCCAAACCCAATGACAAGATAACTAGGGCCCAAATGGCTAAAGTTAGTTTTCTCGGTGTTTATTCTATCAAGAACCGCACAGTGCCATCAAGTGTTCCCTCCGACAATTATCCCACAGTCTATAGTGACCTGGCTTCACAAAACAGTTCCAATAGTTATTATTACCAAGGTGCAAAGGCCTTATTGTACTTGGAGTATGGTGATGGCATCACACCATTCGACCGCGACAGGCTATCATTCGCTCCGACAGAGAACATTGCACGTGTGCATGTACTAAAAGTGCTGATGGAGGCATTCAATATCAAGCCTGACGTGACTGGAACAAACAATCCATTCCCGAATGATCCTGATGTGGTCGCATTAGCCAGTAGGGATCCATTAATGATGGGCTATATCCGTAAGGCTGCAAGCCCAAGCGTTGGTATCATCAATACTACTAACACGACATTCCGTCCAACCGCCAACTGCTTGCGTGGCGAGGCATTTACCATGTTGGCTCGTATTATGATGAAAGTGGATGCCGGAACAATCACGGATCCGAACCCCAAGACTGCCGATTATTTCCAACCACTAAACCTTACACTCAAGACCATTGCCATGGGATTTAGTCTGCCCATGGGCAACTTCCAGCATTATACCAAAACGAGTTTTGCCCTCAGTGGAACTGTACCTTTGACATTCACGCATACTTATAACAGTTATAACACCACACTTCCAGAAGTATTCTATGGAGCCAAAACCGTTAACAACATTCAAGAGATGTATATGCCCCTCGGCGATGGTTGGACTCATGATTATCATACATTTATTACCCTGGTAGGCAGCATTTCTGATGGTTCTGCTCGATTACTGGTTCATTGGGGCGGAGGTAAGTTCGAGGTCTACAAATCAAATGGTTCATCATTAGTGCCAGAGTCAAATGGTGTCTATGACGAAATGACCTTAGATGGAAGTGAACTAGTGATTAATACCACGACACAGATGGAGTATCGTTTCTCAAGACTAAGTAGTTCGGGAGCAGCTGTATATTATCTGAAAACCGTTAAGGATCGTAATGGCAATACTATGACATTGAACTATGCTAATGGAGTCAATGGCTCAAAACGTATCAGTAGTGTTTCTGACGGAAATCGCTCTCTTTCCTTCTCCTACCTATCCAACACTGATTTGATTTCTAAGGTAAGTGATCCTTTAGGGCGCAGTATCAAGTTTAGTTATACCAAGAACAGCAAGACGGGGCGCTACCAACTAACATCATTCACTGATGCAAAAGGACAGGTTACAAAATACACCTACGGTGATAATACGAAGCTCAGCACATCAAAACTGTTGGAGAAAATCCAGCTGCCCAAAGGCAATTATATTGAGAATGATTATGATGCCAATCGACGTTTGAGTAGTACGGTAAGTGGAGTGAATGGCGTGCCGAAAGCGCAGACGAATGTCACTGTGGCGGCTACCTACGGAAGCAGTGTAAGTACAAAGTCAACATTGGTGGTCGATCGTGGATCTCAGTCATCCACCTATAATTACACTTACAATGGCAATAACGCCGTTACCAAGATAACTGGAAGTCAAAGCCTCTCTGTTACCAACACCTATGGTAACAGCTCTCACCCCGAACTTCCAACTGCCATCAAGACCAACAGCACCAACGTGAGCAATATCACCTACGACGCTAAAGGTAATGTTACAAAGGTTAGCGTGACAGGCGATGGAACGTTGACGACCACGATGACTTATGATGGCATGAACAATGTGACGAGTGTTACCGACCCCAAGGGCTATAAAACAACCTACACCTATGATTCTAAGGGAAATCTGACGAAGATTTCTGCTCCTGAGAGTGTCACGACGAGCATTTCTGTCAATTCAAAGGGTCTCCCAACTGAGGTCACTGACCCAATGGGAGTTAAAACGCAATTCCAGTATAACAGCGTTGGCAATTTGACCCAAACCACTTTGCCAGCTCTCAGTATTTCGAGCACAGCATCTTACGACAAAGCCAGCCGCCTAACGAGCTTTACAAACGAATTGGGTCGTACCACCACGTTTGCCTATGACAACAATGATAATTTGACGAGCATGACTGACCCTTCCGGTCATACGACAAGTTATGAGTTTGACAAGAATGACAATATGACGAGCATCACAAATGCAAAGGGTGGTGTCACATCTATGTCGTACGACAATGCCAGAGATTGGTTGACGTCGGTTTCGTTCGGTGGTTCCACCAAGGACTTTAAGTATAATGATGATGGTTCGTTGAGCACCTATACCAAACCAGATGGAACTTCGCTTAACTGCAGCTACGATAATTTAGGAAGAGTCACAAGCGATGGAGTTAATAGTTATAGTTATGATTCAAAACATCGACTGTCCTCGATTTCGGGTGGTGGCAAGACATTATCTTTTACCTATAATGGCTTTAACCACATCACGAAAACCACCTGCGACGGATATAACAACACCTATAGTTATGATAAAAATGGGAACCGAACTAGCGTGAACAACACTACCTACACCTACGATAAGCTGAATCGTCTTACTTCAGTTACATTCAGTGGCAAGACCATTAACTATACCTATCGGAAGGACAGCAAGTTGTCAAAGGTTACTTATCCCAATGGCATGACTACCGAATATGGCTATGATGCTGTAGGACGTCTGACAAGCAAGAAGACGAAACTAGGAAGTGGCACAGTGGTTGCTTCTTATACCTTTACTCTCGATAAAGTTGGTAATATCACCAAGCAGACGAGAACAGAACCATACGGTGACTTCAACCTGACAAACGGAGAGACAAGCTACACCTATAATAATGCCAACCGCATCACTAAGGCTGGCAGCATTGGTTTCACATTTGATGTCAATGGAAATACCACGAAGCGTGGTAGTGAGGCATATAAATGGGATAAGCAAGACCGACTGACACGTGCTGGTTCCACGAATATCACGTACAACCCATTAGGTCTCATCGCCTCGTATGGTGACATCACTTTTACCACCGACCCTCTAGGAATGGGCAATGTGTTGTCTGACTCAAAGAGTGGGGCAGAATATATCTATGGCAATGGTTTGGAGGCTCGTGTGAAGAATGGCAAAGTGAGCTATTATGTAACGGATGTACGTGGCTCAGTTGTGGCTATCGTGGATGATAATGGAAAAATCACCCATAAGTACCAATATGATGAGTATGGAAAGGTGACACAAAAAACGGAAGCTGATTACAACCCATTCCAATATATTGGTAAATATGGGGTAATGTACCTTACTGACCATCAATATTATATGCGTGCCCGCCACTATGACCCAACTATCGGACGATTCTTATCCGAAGATCCTATCTGGAGTACGAATCTTTATCCGTATGCGGATGATAACCCAATAATGAGGATTGACCCAAAAGGAGCATATGGGATAGAGATCTTAACACCAGGATTACTTGAAGGGCTTGCTTCCCTAAAATCTGGTATTATTGATAAGGTTATTGAAGGTTTGGGCAATAAAATAACAGCAACTTATGGAGCTGCTTCAGCATGGGGAAAGGCGATGGAATTAGCTGCTTTGGCTGAAATGAAGGCAATTGAGGAAATTTCAGCCGCAACATTTACCAAAACGGAATTATGTGCATTAGAAGAATTGATCAAAAATACTTCTGTGGTTACAGAGGAATCAAAGACTGCATTGGCCGCATTGAAAAGTGCAATAACAACTAGCGAAACAGCAGGTGGTGCAGGAGCAGCAGGCGGTGCGGTAACACTTCCAGCTACTTTGGTCGTTTCTATTGTAGCAATAGTTGTTGTTGATGTCACTTGGAATGTAGCTGCAGGATGGGGGGCAACAGATGCTAATGATTTCTTTAATCGTTTGGATAAAAATGGAAGCTGGATATATAAAGGAAGTCAAAAAATTGGTCAAGCCTTTGAAAACTTTTGGGATTGGTCTTTAGGTTGGGCTATAAAATGATCCTCACTATTTACATACACAACAAATTAATAATGGTATGAAAAAAAGAATTATAAATACGTTGGCATTTCTGTTAGTATCTTTACTAGCATTTGCCCAAACCTATACCTATGATTCAAACAATCGTTTGACGAAAGTGGTATATAGCAACGGTACAACTGTCACTTATACTTATGATGCTTTGGGAAACCGCACATCGAAGAAAGTGACAGGTGGAAGTGGAACAGAGCCAACGCCCACTGAGACCATCGAACTAATTGACCTTGGTCTGAGTGTGAAGTGGGCCAACATGAACATCGACGCAACTGCAACCTCGGGACAGGGTGGCTACTACGCATGGGGTGAGACCAAGACCAAGAGCAAGTACTCATGGGACACCTACATCCACTGTAGTGGAACGGCCGCATCGTGTACAAACATCGGTACAAGTATCGCCAAGAAGAAAACCTATGACCGTGCCTACGCCTATAACACCACGATGTGTTTGCCAACAGCCACCCAATGGAACGAGCTAATTACGAAGTGTACCTGGACAGCAGCCACCGTCAACAGCGTGAAGGGGTACAAAGTGAAGGGTCCAAGTGGCAAAACCATCTTCCTGCCGTTCTCCGGATGTAGCTATGACGGCAGCAACCACGGAAGCGGAGAATACGGCTACTACTGGAGTGCCAACAACGTCAGCAGTGATGTCTCCAAGGCACAGGCTGCCTACGTGAAGAGTGGCACGAAGACCACCATTTCCAACCTGAACCGACGTACCGGCGTGGCCATCCGTCCCGTGAGCGTGGCTACAACAGGTGAAGACCCGACACCGACCACCACCCTCGAATTGGTGGACCTCGGCCTAAGCGTGAAGTGGGCGAACATGAACATCGACGCAACTGCAACCTCGGGACAGGGTGGCTACTACGCATGGGGTGAGACCAAGACTAAGAGCAAGTACTCATGGGACACCTACACCCACTGTAGTGGAACGGCCGCATCGTGTACAAGCATCGGTACAAGCATCGCCAAAAAGAAAACCTATGACCGTGCCTACGCCTACAACACCACGATGTGTTTGCCAACAGCCACCCAATGGAACGAGCTAATTACGAAGTGTACCTGGACGGCAACCACCGTCAACAGTGTGAAGGGATACAACGTGAAGGGACCTTCGGGTAAGACAATCTTCCTACCCTTCTCCGGATGTAGCTACGACGGCAGCAATTATGGCAGCGGTTCATACGGCTACTACTGGAGTGCCAACAACGTCAGCAGTGATGTCTCCAAGGCACAGGCTGCCTACGTGAAGAGTGGCACGAAGACCACCATTTCCAACCTGAACCGACGTACCGGCGTGGCCATCCGTCCCGTGAGCGTGGCTACAACAGGTGAAGACCCGACACCGACCACCACCCTCGAATTGGTGGACCTCGGCCTAAGCGTGAAGTGGGCGAACATGAACATCGACGCAACTGCAACCTCGGGACAGGGTGGCTACTACGCATGGGGTGAGACCAAGACCAAGAGCAAGTACTCATGGGACACCTACACCCACTGTAGTGGAACGGCCGCATCGTGTACAAGCATCGGTACAAGCATCGCCAAGAAGAAAACCTATGACCGTGCCTACGCCTACAACACCACGATGTGTCTGCCAACAGCCACCCAATGGAACGAGCTAATTACGAAGTGTACCTGGACGGCAGCCACCGTCAACAGTGTGAAGGGATACAACGTGAAAGGACCTTCGGGTAAGACAATCTTCCTACCCTTCTCCGGATGTAGTTACGACGGCAGCAACCACGGAAGCGGAGAATACGGCTACTACTGGAGTGCCAACAACGTCAGCAGTGATGTCTCCAAGGCACAGGCTGCCTACGTGAAGAGTGGCACGAAGACCACCATCTCCAACCTGAACCGTCGTACAGGTGTGGCCATCCGTGCCGTTAGTGTGGCTACAACAGGCGAAGACCCGACACCAACAACTACCATCGAACTCGTTGACCTCGGTCTGAGTGTGAAGTGGGCCAACATGAACATCGACGCCACGGTGACCAGTGGTAAGGGTGGCTATTATGCATGGGGTGAGACATTTACCAAGAGTATGTACTCATGGGATACTTATAAATACTGTACAGGTTCAGCCTCATCATGTACTAGTATTGGCACCAATATTAGTAAGAAGAAAACTTACGATCGAGCTTATTCATACAGTAGTATATTATGCCTGCCAACTGCTACCCAGTGGAATGAACTTATAACAAAATGTACATGGACAGAATCCACCGTCAATAACGTCAAAGGCTATAAGGTTAAGGGTCCAAGTGGTAAGACCATCTTCCTGCCGTTCTCTGGTTGTAGCTATGACGGGAGCAACCACGGAAGCGGAGAATATGGCTACTACTGGAGCGCCAACAACGTAAGTAGCGAAGTCTCCAAGGCACAGGCTGCCTGTGTGAAGACTGGCACGAAGGCTACAATTACGAACCTCAACCGTCGTACGGGTGTAGCCATCCGTGCCGTAAATGCACCAACTACAATCCATAGTTCAGGAACAGATGATATTAACTACATTAAAGAGCAAGATACTGAAGATGATGCTATTTACACAATACAAGGTATAAAAGTAGTAGGCCATCCTCAACCCGGCATCTATATAAAGAACGGGAAAAAGATTGTAGTGAAATAGTTATACGATTTGTATTCAAAAGTACAACAAACTCTCATTTTTCTATGTCGCTTTCCTATTGGAGAGCGACATAGAACTATATTTAATGCATAATGACAGCAACTTATGGATTTGGGAATTCACCATTCCTGAAGGAGCCACGGCATCTGTCTGTCTGCCGGGCGAGAACGAGTGGAAAGAATACGGAGCCGGCTCATTCACTCTGACGAAACGGGGCTTGTGATTTTTCAAGCAACCGGAACTGCAGGAACAGCATCTTTGTACTTACAGTTGTCTGACGGGGAAAGTAAAGTAGGTGTTGGGGAAAGGCTCGTTTTTCAGCGTGAAGTGCCACCATTCACTGTCCAAGGCTTTGAACCCGTGGCGCAACATGGCGTTACGCAGTTTCATGCGGTTGGCGAATTGTTCAGCTGTGATATTTTTGTTGGGTGTATAGACACCAGTCTCAGGGTTGCCGCCGAAATCGGGATGGCTTTCATGTCCGAACCAGTCGAAGGTGCCCCCCATGTCGAGTTCTTTCTCCGTATTCATATCAAAAAGAGTCAGGTCAACCGTTGAGCCGCGTGTGTGTCCACTCTTCTCAGCGATGTAATCCTGTTCGAAAAGCACACTTTTATCGAGATTGGGATAGAAATAGCGTTTCATCAGTGTGTCTTCCACAGCCTGCGCCCAGCGCACGAAATGGTCCACCGCCCTTTGTGGGCGGTAAGCATCATAAATCTTCAGACGATAACCTTGCTTCATCACGTCGTCACTCACAGCGCGAAGACTGTCGGCTGCTTGTCTCGTGAGCAATGCCGTTGGCTGCTCATAGCCATCAATACGTTGTCCCACAAAATTGTAGGTGCCATAATAGCGGATTTCCAGAATGGCGTCGGGAACGGCGTCTGTCAAATTCACAAACTGGCTACTGTTGTTGGTATTAGTCACTGCAGTCTGTTCTTTCAGACTTTGACAAGCCATCAACACAAACAGACCTATTAATCCAAGAATGATTCTAAACGTTTTCATTTACTATAAAACAATTGTATGTGCACATTTTGTGTGCAAATATACACATTTTTTTGATAAGTACAAGATGGCTTTCATTTAATTATTCCCTATTGTAGACGTGACTACACAATAATTATTACATAAAAATAGTTAATAGTAATATAGAAGCATACAATCAGTATCATCTAAATGGCCATTTCCAACAGCAGCACCCATCGTTCATCCTTGCTGGTGAAGAACATTCTTGTTTCTTTTCTCATCAAGGGTTGGTCGGCTATTGTCATATTACTGCTGGTACCTGTGACACTTCACTGTCTGGGAGAATACAAGAATGGGGTCTGGCTCACCATCAGCAGTATCCTGCTATGGATAGACAACATGGACATTGGATTGGGTAATGGACTTAGAAACAAACTGGCCACCTATATGGCTCAGGGCGACGGGCATAGGGCAAGAAAATTGATTTCATCCACCTTCGCCATGTTGTCGATTATCATCATTCCCACGCTACTTGTCCTGCTTCTCCTGATACATTTCGGCAACACTTATCAATTTCTCAATGTGTCGCCGTCGAAAATAGTCAATCTGGACCAGGTCCTCATGGTCACGGTGTCGATGGTGTGCATGACATTCATCTTCAAATTGGTAGGCAATTTTTATATGGGAATGCAGTTGCCTGCTGTAAGCAATCTCCTGATTGCCCTCGGCCAGACCCTTGCGCTTGTCGGCACATACATCGTTTATCTTTCTGGAAGTCATTCCTTGATGCACATCGCTCTGGTCAACACGGGAGCCTCGCTTGTTGTCTATCTACTTTCGATTCCCGTTACTTTCTATATCAAATATCCTCACTTACGACCCAGTTTCGGTCTGATAGACCTGAACGAGGCAAAGAGTGTGACCAGCATGGGCATCCAGTTCTTCATCATGCAGATATCCAGTCTCATCCTCTTCGCCACTGCAAATATCCTCATCTCCAAACTTTTCTCTCCCTCAATGGTCACCCCCTACCAGATTACCTACCGGTATTTCAGCCTGATGATGGTGGTTTTCACGGTAGTCTGTATGCCTTTCTGGAATGCCACGACCGATGCTTACGCACGAGGCGATATGGAGTGGATACGGCAGGCCGACAAAAAAATGAAAATCATGACAACTGCCATCTTCATCATCCTTATCTTTATGGTGGCTGTCTCGCAATTCGTCTATGACCATTGGATTGGAGACGACGTTCATATCGACATACGAATGACCATCGCCATGGCCACCTACATCTTCATCCTCATCTACAGCATGAGGTACAGTTATTTCATCAACGGAATCGGGACGCTCCGACTACAAATCATTCTCACCACAGGTGCAGCCTTTGTGTTTATACCCCTGGCTTACGCTGTGACCAAACAGACACACAACATCATCTGGTTTATGGTCGTGATGTGCGCCGTCAACCTGCCAGGTGTCATCGTCAACCGCATCCAGTTTTATAAACTCATTCATGGCCAAGCAACAGGAATATGGAAAAAATAACCTCCCCTACCCCAATCGCAATCTTGATGGCCACTTACAACGGCGAGCGGTTCATCAAAGAGCAGCTGGACTCCCTCGTAGGCCAGACTTCGCAAGATTGGACTCTCTACATTCACGATGATGGGTCAACTGACAATACACCACAAATCCTGCAACAATACGCAGAGAGCAACCCCAACATTCATGTGCTGGAATATGAGAGTCAGCGAGGTGCCATGCGCAATTTTTTCTCCCTGCTTCAGCGTGTTGACGCTGATTACTACATGTTCTGCGACCAAGACGATGTGTGGTTAGAGAAAAAAGTGGCTACATCCCTCGCCGAGATGAAACATATTGAATCCACCCATCCGGCACGTCCTGTGATTGTTTACACCGACCTTCATGTGACAGATGCCTCGCTCAACATCACTAACCCGTCGTTCTGGCAAGAAATCTGCCTCCATCCCGAATTCATCAACACATTCGACGATATGGCCGCTTCCACCGCCGTAACGGGATGTGCCATGCTTTTCAACCAAAATGCCAAGAATGCCATCGTATTTCCTGCCACCCATGCTCTCATGCACGATGCCTGGATTACCGCCTGCACTCTGAAACGCGGTGGAATCATTCATCCCATCTATGAGAAAATGGTGCTTTACAGACAGCACGAAGCCAACTGCATAGGTGCTGAGGACCTCAATAACATCAGCCTGGCATATAGGATAAGAAACTTCAAGACCATGCAACGCAGGAACTGGGAACTCTATAAAATGCTCCGTTCCTTAGACTATGGCTCTATATTCAAATTCTACCGCTTCAAACTGAGATACAAGAACAGAATTCGCCAAAAAGCAAAGAACAGATGAACGTCTCAATCATCATCGTCAACTACAACACTACCGAACTGTTGCAGCAATGCGTCAACTCCATCGTAACCATGACTCAGGGAGTGAGTTACGAGATTATTGTCGTCGACAATGGCTCCAGGGAAGACCAATTGGTGCCCTTGCGTCAAGACAAGCGAATACGGTTGCTGGAGGCAGGTGAAAACCTTGGCTTCGGACGTGCCAACAATGCCGGTGCAGCACAGGCCCGAGGAGAGCACCTCTTCCTGCTCAATCCCGACACCATCCTCCTTAACGATGCCGTGACCATTCTCTACAGGTATCTTGTCGACAATCCCAAGACGGGGTTGTGTGGTGGCAATATTTTTGATAATGAGCACCACCCTATCCATTCGCACGACATGCTCCGACCGTCGTTCCTCTCAGAAATGGATACGGCACTCGGACACATCTACTACAAACTGGTGTATGGCAAGAATTCATGGTTCAATCATTCCGGAAAACCCATGAAGGTGGCGCTAATCACCGGAGCCGACATGATGGTCAAAAGGGATGCATGGGAGAAAGTGTCGGGCTTTGACCCATCGTTCTTCATGTACTACGAGGACTCTGATCTATGTGTGTGCATCGAACAGGAAGGTTATCACATTGTCAATGTCCCGCAGGCAGAAATCATCCACCTTGAGGGAAAAAGTTTCCAAGAGTCAAGAGAACGTTGCGAAAGATACTTCGGCGGAAGGTTCGTCTATTTCCACAAGCACCATTCACCATTGTATAACGCAGCCACCAATATGCTCAATGTCGCTTCGCTGAAAACAGCCAGTATCATCCATGGCATACTTGGGAATAAAGAGAAAAAAGAGAAATACCAACAACGACTGAGCGTCTATCGCCAATACGTCAACCATCCATCATCATGATATATCACATATATTGGGGCACAGCCGGAAATGCGGGCTTGTACCTGGACGAAATCTATCAGACCCTCAAGGCAGAGGGCGTAGAGCAAGAAGTGTTTGTCAGCCATTATTACCCTTTTGATTATGGTCATAAAACATTCTTCAGGCTTACAGAACTGGGGCACTGCCGGCGTCTCGGGAAACTGAGAAATCCCATCAGATACATTGAACTTCTCAGAGCACTCTTCTGTATCTATTTTTCTATACGCAGGAACAAGCCACAGGTAGTCAACTATTCGCTCATCGGTGTCTTCAAGCCCGTCATCCTGTTTCTGAAACTGATTAAGAAGACAACAAAATGCAAGTTGGTCCTCACTTGCCACGACGTCATGCCATTTGCCAATCAATACCAGGGACTGTCAAAACAAGAGCGCATGAGAAAAGAGGCTTTCCAATTGGCCGACTACCTACTGGTACACAACAATAACTCAGCCAACGAGCTGAAGAACTCGTTTGGCATTGCCTCTGAGAAAATTCTGTGCCACAGATTCCCCATCATGGATCTTAAGAAAATTTATCCGAAGGATAACACGACACAGAAAAAATACGATTTCCTGTTTCTCGGTCACCTGCGCAAGGAAAAGGGAGTGGAGGTGCTGACCGAAGCATGGGAACAATTTCACCAGCATCACCCCCATGCCAAACTCTGCATTGCCGGCAACGCACCATTCGGTTTCGATACGAAAAAATACGAAGGAATGAACATAGACTTTGTCCTACAGTTCCTGTCCGACAAAGAGTATTATGAATACGCACATTCCGCAAAATGCATCATCCTGCCTTATACCCGAGGCACCAATAGCGGTGTAGTCTCAACGTTGGTTACTCTTGACGTCGCTGTCATCACTTCCGACCTTGAAATGTTTCAGAGCAACCCTCTTCTGGACAAGAGATTCCAATTTGAAAACGGTAATCCACAATCGCTTTTAGACAAGATGGAAATGCTCTATGAGGATGGTTCCGAAAAGACAGGAGGAAATGGAATCGTGGATACTTACAGAGAAGGTTTCAGGAAAGAAATCATGGATGTTTATAAGTCCATCTCTCCAATGCTGTAAACAATTATAGCATCATGGTTTATGAGATCAGTTCTTCCAGATGTTTGATACTCTTGTCGATGTCGAAATGTTCCTGCTGGTAACTCTTTGCCCTTCGTCCCATTTCAATGAGAGCATCCTTGTCCATAGCCGACATCTCCAGTATTTTCGTGGCCAAAGCATTGGAATCGCCTGCAGCGACTGAATAGCCACAACTTGCATCGGAGATGATACGCGGTACCTCGCCATTCATCATGGCAACAATGGGCTTGCCAGCCGACATGTATGCCTGCAGTTTTGCGGGAACTGTAAGATTGAAAATACCATCCTCCTTCAGCGACATAAGCATCACGTCGGCCTGCTCAAATAGCGATGGCATCATTTCCATCGGCTGACGACCCAGCAGAAGTACTTTGTTCGCCAAATGATGTTCGCTGACAAACGACTCCACCCACTGCATTTTCCTTCCATCACCTACAATCACGAAGTGGATGTCGGGCTGTTGCTCCAACTGCAGAGCCGCTTCCATGATATGCTCAAAATCCTGAGCCTCGCCCATGTTCCCGGCAAACATCACATTAAAGCCTTTTGGAAGAGAAGGAGGCAGGCTTTCCTCATTTTTATCCATAGCCTTGTCGGCCCAATTGGGGAAATACTCAATTTTATCCTTGAAATCGCCCTTGGAGACAATCGACTCCTCAAAACCCTTGGAACTGATAAGTATTTTGTCGGAATGGCGGTATATCCACTTGGTGAGGGACTCAAACATAGAGAGTACCCCACGGTGATTGATTCCACCAGCCGCCTGCAAACTCTCAGGCCACAAATCCAACACCCAGAAGAGCAACCGGGCACGACACATTTTCTTCACAATCACACCGGGAACACCAATCATTACAGGAGACGTCTCGTGGACGAAGACACAGTCGAATTTGCGGAATAGGCCCAAATAGCAACTGATGAGTACTGAAGAGATGAAAAAACTCAGATAATTCAGGAAAATCCTCACAGCACCACCTTTGCCTCGAGGAATGATGAACCCACGGATTACTTTCACACCATCGATGGTCTCACAGCGCCGTCTGAATATCCCATATCCATCGAAATAATGGCCTTTTGGATAATCAGGAATAGCAGTGAGAACTGTCACGTCGTATCCCCTCTTGGCCAGCTGAAACGCCACATCGTTCACCCGAAAAGTCTCCGGCTGAAAATGGTTGGTGCATATCAGAATTTTTTTCATGACTTATATCCACGATGTGATTTAAAAGAATCAGCAACTCACTTTAAATCATAAATTTGCTATCATCTGTAATATGGATGGCAGGCAATCTTGTAGACTTGAAAAATGAGCGTTTTAGCTTTCTTCTTTAAGTACAGACGGCAAAATTAGCAATTTTTATCGTCATAGCCAAGTTAAGACAAGAATATTTCCCTTGCGTTCTCATTTCCATCCTTGCTCACGGCAGTAATCAATGGCTGGTTGATATCCGTTGAATCTGGACTTTTTTATCCATTTCCGACCTATGTTTTCGTCTTTGGGCACACCATTTCCTGTCATATGAAACCACCCAATTGCAAACTGTGCCTGAGGGTCACCACCATTGGCCGCCAGTTCATACCAAAACGCACACTCTACGAGATTGCGCTCCACTCCGTCGCCATTCCAATAGGCGGCACCTACATTCTTCTGCGAATGAACATGCCCCTGAAACGCGGCTTCCCTGTACCACAGAAATGCCTTGGCATGGTCGGATGTAACTCCTTGTCCCAAATAATAGGCATTGGCCACATTGACTTGTGATTGCATATCCCCTTTTTCTGCCGCTCGAAGATACCAGATGAAAGCCTGTTCGTAATCCTGCTCCACCCCATCGCCGTTGTAATAACATTCAGCAACGTTGAAACAAGCATAAATGTCATCCAGTTGGGCGGCTTTCAAATACCATTCGAAAGCAAGTGCATGGTTCTCGCGCACTCCATAGCCACGCATGTAGCACACCCCAAGGTTGTTCATCGCCTTGGTATCACCACGATATGCTGCCTCTCGGTAACTGTCAGCGTGTTCTCGCTCTTTAACCATCCTATTCTATCCTACGCTATATCAGTTCTTCCCAAGCCATTTTTTTGCTTCAGGAGTAAGGTATTCTGCAACGGCAGATACCGGACAACCTATGGTACCATCACCATGGTAGTTTTCTTTCAAATAGAATCTTATTTTATCAGGGCTCTCGACTGCAATGGAAATCTTTTCAGCATCAATGTCATTCGGTTTAGGCTCTTCGCTTCCATTCAATCCCCCACCAAACATATTTGGACTTTTGTATTCCCAGATTTTCGGAAGCAGTTCCTGTGACACACTATTCACAGACTTGAAATCAAACATGTCAAGTAAAGTAATCCTCTTACCATCCGATTTTCTGAATGTGGCGCAGTCGTAAGAATGAATGTCATCTGCATTTTGCATCAACAAGTCAGTAAGGATGGTGACAACATATTCATTCTCGAAGAATTTCGTGATTCTTATTTCATTTGTCGAGAAATCTGTATGCAGTTTGAACTCCTTTGAATAATAGGCTAAAAGGTCTGCACCTTTGTCCATAGAGCCACGATAGTAAAAATTGCCATTGTCGCTGCAAAATTCACCAATAGCATCGTTAATCCAATTTCGAATATTGGAAACCAAAGCCTGAGGTCCAGCGACAGGATAGTCAAATCTCATGTAAAATGAGACTTCCTTCTGATTATTCGTTTGTTCCCATTTATCCCTGAAGGTCTGGAATTTCAACGCAGGTGCTGACTGTGCCATCGCGTTCATGCAACAACAGAACAAGATGATAATTGAGGCGACAAGAGTCTTGGTTGATTTCTTATAAGCTTTCATATCGATAGTTAGTTATAAATAGATTTTAATTGATCGTCGTTTTATGATAACGCTTGCAAATATAACTAAAAATGCATAAATGACGAAACAATGATGGAAAAAACAACAATCAATAGGACTATCCAAACAACTTATCTGCTTTTATTGTTAAAATCCGTTAATGTTTGACGAAATCTCAAATGGCAAAACCATATAATTAAAAAAATTGACTATCTTTGCATCGTTTTTCCAAACAAGACGATTTTCATATCTGGAAAGTCGTTTTTAGAAATCAATTATCATACATTTTTTATATGTACAGCAAAGACGATTTATTATCGAAAGATATCGCCGAATTGGGCGATATTGCAGACCAATTGGGTGCTGAGCACAAATCAGACGACAATCAAGAGACTTTAATATATGCCATTCTCGACCGTCAGGCAATTGTGGATAGCAGTAAGACCGCTGCTGCCCCCAAGCGCAAGCGCACGAGAATTGTGAAGAAAGACACCGACCATGTCTATAGTGTCAACGGGAAAGATGGTGAGAATTTCGACACAAAAAAGAACAAGGTGTCCAACAACGAGCCATTACCTTTATTCAAGGAAGAGGCAAAGGTGATGCCTGCTCCCGAAGAGCCTGCACCCGAACCAGTGCCCGCCCCAGCTCCCAAAAAGCGGGGTCGGAAATCAAAAGCCGAGAAAGAGGCAATGGCCCTCGCCGAGCAAGCCGCACGTGAGGCTGCTGCCGCAGCCGAGGCCGCCAAAGCCGCAGAGACAGCAGCAATAGAAGATATCAAAACCGAGGAGACGCCCAGCACAGTCGAAGCAGCAAAGTCAACAGTTCCCGAGAATGTGGGCACTGAGCCAGCACCTGAGTATAACGATTCTGTCGAGGCAGCCAGTTTTGCAGTCCCTGAAGCATCATTTATCCCAGAGAATGCTGATTTGACAGAGAACCAAGATCTTCTCGCCAAATTACAGGCCAAGGTGAATGCCCACAACGAGGCATCTGAAGATAAAGATGAAAACATTGAAAATGTGATCTGGGAAGACGATCCAGGTGATGGTACAGATTTCATCACGATAGTCGACTTGCCTATCGAAGACCAAGGTGCCCTTCCCAATTACGATATGTTTGACAACCCCACCACTCCTGTTGTCAACAATCAACCCCAGAGTTATCAACAGCCACACAATGAGAATGCTGCACGTGCGCGCTATGATTTCGAGGATCTTATTGTTGCCAATGGTGTACTTGAAATCATGCCCGACGGATATGGTTTCCTCCGTTCCAGCGATTACAACTACCTCTCCTCGCCCGACGACGTTTATGTTTCCGGAGTGCAAATCAAGCATTTTGGTCTGAAAACAGGTGACGTGGTGGAATGCCACGTGCGTCCTCCTCACGACGGCGAGAAATATTTCCCGCTTACCAGCATCGACAAAATCAATGGCCGCAAGCCTTCTGAGATTCGCGACCGTATCCCATTTGAGCACCTCACCCCGTTGTTCCCAGAAGAGAAGTATACCCTTTGTGGCGACCGGGAGACCACCAATCTTTCAACCCGTGTGGTCGATTTGTTCTCACCAATTGGCAAAGGTCAGCGCGCTCTGATTGTAGCTCAACCCAAGACAGGTAAGACCATCCTGATGAAAGATATCGCCAATGCCATCGCCGCCAACCATCCTGAGGCATATTTGATGATGCTCTTGATTGATGAGCGCCCGGAGGAGGTGACCGACATGGCCCGTACTGTCAATGCCGAGGTGATTGCTTCCACATTCGATGAGCCTGCAGAGCGCCACGTGAAAATCGCCGGCATCGTGCTCGAGAAAGCCAAACGTATGGTGGAATGTGGACATGATGTGGTGATTTTCCTCGACTCTATCACCCGTTTGGCCCGCGCTTACAACACCGTATCTCCTGCCAGCGGTAAAGTTCTCACCGGTGGTGTTGATGCCAACGCACTGCAGAAGCCAAAACGCTTCTTTGGCGCCGCCCGCAAAATCGAGGGAGGAGGCTCACTTACCATCATTGCCACAGCACTGATAGACACAGGTTCGAAGATGGACGAAGTGATTTTCGAGGAATTCAAGGGAACAGGCAATATGGAATTGCAACTCGACCGTTCGCTTTCCAACAAACGTATCTTCCCGGCCGTCAATCTTGTGGCCTCAAGTACGCGTAGAGACGATTTGCTTCAAGACAAGACCACTTTGGACCGTATGTGGATTCTCCGCAAGTATATCTCGGATATGAATCCTGTGGAAGCCATGAACACCATACACGATCACATGATTCGTACACGCAACAATGAGGAATTCCTATTGACTATGAATTCCTAAAATATATCACCTAAATAAATAAAAGCCATCATTTTTTGAATGATGGCTTTTATTTATTCAATGTTAAATCTAAGACCTAATTGAAGGTTGAAATTGGTTTCTTTCTCCTTGAACGTGTTTTCAATGTCGCTTCCATTGTTGAAATAATGTCTCACACCGGGTTCTACATAGAGGCCAATGGCAGGAGTAATGTCATATTGGGCACCTACCGACGCTGTAGCCGAGAATTGTGCGCGGTCATGCCCCATTTTCTTACGGTCGCCCTCTGTAGTCATCGATGCTGACACATTGAAATCCACCTGGCCTCCGGCAGAGAGATACATCCTGAATCTACCCCATCTTAATAGTTGACAGAGCATATTGGCTGGAATGCCAACATAATGCAATGTCTGCTGCTTCTCGATATCTGCAGACCCAATATGGGTGATGAAGTCAGAACGCAGGTAGGTATAAACCAATCCTGTCTCTACAGACCACCTCTGTGACAAAGGAACACGAGCAGTCAGACCAACTGAAAACGGCTGGTGATGATGTTTTTTCTGATAATAATCATTGAGCACCATTTTCCGTGTTCCTTGATCGAATGAAGCAGAAGCAAATTCACCGATAAAAGCATTCGACATGCTGTAGTAATTTGCCACATCCGACCTGTCGACCTTATTCAGCATGCTATTGTCGGCATACAATCCTACAGTCAATAAGGTCTTGTGGTTGGTAGAATGACTGAAATTTTGTTCCAGATTGTTGATTAATTCTTGTTCTGCCTTCTGAGCGACAGAGATAGTTGCATCCTTGCTTATCACGCCTGAATCATGTGCAGAAGGTAGACTTGTTATGTTAGAGGTGTTCTCCCCCACCTCGTCTGAATGGTTTACTATTTCCGTAGTCGACGGTGATTCTGGTATGTCTTTACCCTCTGACTTGACAGCAGTATCTGTAAATGCAAGCATTTCCTTGGAAATATCCGTCGATTTCTTGATGGGTATATACGACTTTTCCGCACGAGGGCTGGAAGTCAGTTCAACAGGGTCGTCCACCTCGGAAACTTTGTCATCGGATGAGGTTTCACGACTTTTTTCGGGCAGGACTATAGGATTTTCCACCTGAGGTGTCATGGTCAGTTGCTCAGACGGTGTCTGCATGCCTTTCCAATATAGCAACCCACCACCAAGTATTGCGACGGCAATTGCTGCCGCTGCCGACCATCGCCAGAAGCCAACAACTTTGCCACCATTGTCGGAGGCGGCAGGCAATGCCTTTTCTATATCCTTCCAAAGACCCTCGGGCGGTGTTTCTTGATGATTCTTCATCTTGGCCCTGAGGTCTTCAATCCATTTATCATTCTTTGTCATACACTCCTCCTTACTTTGTATTCTGTTATCATCTTTGACAGCAACAACTTAGCCCGATGGAACTGCGATGCTGACGTGTCTTCCTTGATGCCCAGTTCATGTGCGATTTCCTTATGGCTTCGATGTTCAAATACATACATGTTGAGCACGGTTCTATAGCCAGGGGGCAACTTTCCTATCAAGTTGTTGATTACTTCTGGCGACATCTCATCAAGGTCTGGGTCGGGAATGTCAGCGTCCATTTCAGGAAACTTGTCGGTGAAAATGAATCGGTTGCTCTTTCTGAGACTCGAAATCGCCTCATTGGCAACAATCCTCATAATCCATGCCTTCAGTGACCCTTCGCCTCTATAAGAGAAATTTTTGATATTGGTGAACACCTTGATGAAACTATCCTGTAAGACGTCTCTCACATCATTGGTGTCGTGAACATACCGGCGAGCGACGGCTGTGGCAAATCCCGCATAGGTGCCATACAGAGTCTCCATGGCTTTACGGTCACCACGGACAACGTTGCTGAGTAAAAGTCTCTCGTCGCTCACACTGACAATTTTTACTTTTCTCCCTTGTACTTTCCACTGGCAGTGAGTGAAAAGGTATCACGTGAGACCAATCGCTTATTTCCCTTTCCTGTCACCTCTACGGAATCCACATTTAAGACCCCAGAAATCTCATTGTTCCTAAAATCAAAGGCTATTGCGCTGTTGTATGAGTTGAGGTATAAGTTGCAGAGATGACTCTCTCCATGATAGACCACATCAAACGAAAGAATGTTATTATCAACATCGGGCCATATATTATAAAAATATGATGTCTGATTATATCCCACAAGAGAGAGAAACGCATTCAATATTGTAGGATGACTTTCCACATACTCTCTGGCCTCAAGATAATCTTGCCCACTCATCACTTTCGAAAGCACATAAACTTCTGGAAGAGTCCAGCCTTTCATCATCCAGATACCTTTCTCGGAATTGAAGACAACTGTGGCCTCTGTTTCGGCAACAGTCTTCTTGTTGGCAATCCATCGCATGGAATAGATGCCATCTATTGATAGAGAATTCGCAGACTGGTAGTCGTCGTCGTTGTTGTCACCAAAATCTCCGCCAACATTACTACAGGCACAAGCCACCATAGCGACAACCAGGGTCATCGCTGCCTTCAAAAGTCTATTCATATAATGATTTGGCATGTCAGAATGTCGTTTTAATCTAAAACGCACCACTTGCCTTTTCCTTGCATGTAAAAATGAAAAAATCAAACCATATCGGCCATAATCAACAAAGATGACGGCGAAAGTCCGTTTGTAAGGAGCATAACACTGTCGCGTTGGAAGATATCAGCCAAATCTACATCTTCTTTATTGTCTGAACGACTGGCTTTCAACAATTCCATATAGCGGCGGAACAACTGTAATGCCCCCTGCACATCTCCGTCTATCCATTTGCAATAGCCTGCGTTAAGGGAGTCTTCTGCTGATGGGTGTTCTTGTTCGAGCAATCGCTGATATTCTCTTGAAGCCTGTTCTACTTTACCACTTGAGAGAAGCACCCATGCCAATACCCTGGTCACATTCAGGTCATCGGGATATTCATAATTCAGTTTGAAAAGAGGCGACCTGGCTTCATCGGCTCTTCCCACATGGGTCAAGGCAATACATTTATTTAATAGATAACTCCGGTTTTCGGGTCTTGCCTCGTGCAAGGTAGTATATGAGCCAAGGGCTTGCTCAAATCTTTCTGACAACATGTAGGAACGTGCCAACAAAGCAAGCGGCCTTAAGTTGTCTGGTGCCATCCGATGGGCATGCTCCAGAAGAGGAATTGCCTCATCATACTTTCCCTGGTTGATTAGGAGTGCGCCCTCAAGCATCAAGATTCCGACACTCTCCGCATGATTCTTATATATGTCAAGCAAATAGGTGAGCGCGTCATACTGGTCGTGCTTCAACAAGAAATTACCGAGTCTGACGATTTCTCCCTCTGTGGCAATTTCCTTAAGTACCCCAGATGCCATAAACAAGGCATTTTTATTATTCTGCCCTCCAAAAGGATTGCGGAATGGTCGGCGCCGGTCGCTCAAGCGGAAAAAACGATACAAATCCTGTAAATACATCAGACGGATAACAGCAGGAGAATGTGTATCTGTCTCGAATTTAGCCGGTCCAAAAACCTCCTCGCTTCCCAGCATCGACTTCACATTTTCGGGTAAACGGTCGACTATTGAACTCAGTGCGATGGCAAACGAGTACTTGTCGCTGTCGCAAAAAGGACTGTTTTCAAGCAAGTTGGTTAAAAAGGCCGTATTCTTCAATTTGTTTACTGTGCCTTCCAAGGCTGGATGATGCAGATAGAACGGACAGAACCAGTTGGACAAATTGTAGAAGAAGGGGAATCGTTTCATTTGCGAGAACCCACCAAAATATACGTCGGAACCATTTTTCTGCATCTCCTGCATACGGTGAAACGACTTCTCCATTTCCTCCATTGCCTGCTCTGAGGCATCTGGATTCAGTATATCCTCCATGGGATCGTCTTCTTTCTCGATGATTCCCGAGCGAGTTATCTCAAAGTTGTTGTGCTTCATCAAGGTGGGCAAAATGTCGCGCTTGATTTCGTCATGGTCACGCTCGGCATTGAGACAGAAAAACATTTGAATTTGTGTTTCCACCAACAGTCGCAAAGTGTCATTCCCCTCACATACATTGAGCACCATGTCTGTCATTTCAGGATAAATGGTATTGTTTCCTCTGAGCGATAATGCCCATCCCACCAAGGCACGCTGCCGCAATACCTCCTCTGTAGCCTCTTTATAGACAGCGAGCAGTGTACGGAATTTCAGGATATCAAAATGTGTGTAACACGACAAGGTGAGTGCACTTACCAGATGAGCAGCATCATTGGAATCAATAGTTGGTGAGGTGAGCAATCGCTCATAGTCGGCTGCCTCGCCCTCGCTCCACTGCCGCGACAGTACCAGATGGTCGAAGAGGAGCGACACATAGTCGGCATGCTCCTTATAGAGTTGCGAAGCCTCATGCTCGTTTTGAGTAAATTGAAGCATGGCTATGTCGCCAACGTAGTTTTCAAGTTTTTTGCGAATGACATCCGGATTAACCTCACTTCTCGACACCCTCAACCTTGCGTCGGACATGAAGCCGTCGTTGGTAGTCTGCCAGATTACGTCGGCATCCGAGACTATTTTATGCATTCGTTTCAACAACTTTGCATAGAAACGGTCTCTTTCGGGGTCGGCAAAACCTCGTCGCATATAATCCTGCATCAATTCATAATCGCGCCTCACATTATTGAGACGGTCGTGCAATTCCGCATAATTGCCGTCTTGCAGTATTGGCTGTATGCAATTGATTGCTTTTGCCAGTCTCTGTCTTCCTATCAGACTTGCGGCTTGATTGATGATTCTTCTGTCCATGGGTACGTGGAATAATGATTAATTGGTTCGCCATCTCACATTATTAGTGCGGGCCAGGTCGGATGGCCTGGGTTGGGCCACATGCTCGAATCGCATTTTGGGTAAAGCACTGACAGTGCCATCGTCGGTCAGACATTTCGTCTTAATGAGGTCGCTGTAATGAGTCAGGCCATGTGCATTGAGCGAATCGCAAGCCATGTCATAGGCTTTGACAAAGGCGCGGAGTTGTTTTTGGCGGTAGTCGTCATTTGCCTTTACCGTGGTGACAATTACGCCGAGTCTCATACCCTTGTCGCGAGAGTCCAACAAGACAGGGTGTCCAGCACGTCTTGCGGCTGTGGCCTGGGGTTCTGTCAGCATCATCGCATCCATTGCATTCGTCTGGAGCATTTTGAGCCTGACAACAACATCATTCACCTGTATACGAAACACGGGGTTGCCAGGGTTAACACTATCCAATGCCACATTGACCAAATAGTCGGTGGCAGAAAAGCGTGTCATAGCCACCATTTTGTCGCCCAACTGACGTATCTCCTTGATTCGGGCTTTACGGTTGGCTATCAGTTGCCAGTAGGCACCTGTTGAGGTGACGTAAGAAACCCTACTGTTCTTAGTCCGCATCCGTTCGGCCCTCATCACATCCGAAACAGCACACTCCACCTGATTATTGAGAAGTGCCTGGTCGCAATCCATCTGAGCGTTGAAGTGCATCACTTTCACATCGACACCCTGAGATTCAAATAGTCCAAGCTCCTGAGCGACATATATCGGCATACAGTCCAATGTTGGCAAAGTAGCAACCTTGAAGGCAAGTGAGTCATTGCGGAAGGCTTCCGCCTTTCGCAGCCTGGCCTGCTCTTTCTCATCTTCTGTAGATGATCCACACCCTGTCATAGCGAGCAGGAACATCATGACTGTTACATAATAGAAATATTTCAACATCGAAGACATACCGTTTAGCTCTGTGGCTTTATATTATTTACAACAAAGGGACTTCCCTTTTTGGGGAAATCCCTCTTGTATGCTGATTGGAAAAATGCGAATTTAGAAGCGGAATCCGTTGAAAACGATACCAGCCTTGCGCTCAACGTCGCGAAGATTCAGCTGCTGCTGCATTCCATTGCTGGAGAAGAAGTACGACATGTTCTCCTGCTTCTGACGTTGCATAATAGACTTCTTGGTCTGCTCATCAAACTTTTCGGGCAACTCGTTTTTCTCGGTAACCTTGAACACATAAACACCGGCATTACCCTTGACAGGATGTGATGAGAACTGTCCCTTGGCGGTCCTTGCCACTGCGCCACTCAGAGCAGGCTCCTGGGCATTCAGTGCTGTAACAACCACGGGCGAGGAAAGAGTGATTTGCTCAACGTCCACCACTTTGGCACCTTTGCTCTCGGCTTGCTCGATGCTCTTCACATCCTTGAGTTGTGCCATCAGTTTCTCAGCACGCTTATCTTTCATTGCCTGTTGTTTCACAATTTCCATTACCTGTGGATTCTCAAGAGTCAGATAGCCCTCAGGATAGATTCCCGAAACAGCAAGTACAAAGTAAGCTTGGTCGGTTTCATTAAAGATTTTCGACACTTCGCCTTTCTCTCTGTCATTGTCGAACAGCCATTTAAACGCCTCACGTGACTGCTGGCCACGAATACCTGGAATAGAACCATTTTCAGGCATAACGCCATTGATATCCTGCACTGTATATCCTGCCTGCTTGGCATTTTTCACCAGACTCTCAAGAGTTTGGTTGTTGGCAACAAACTGACTTAATTTACTGTTGAGGTCAGCATCTGTCTTCTTGGAAATTTGCAAATCACGCTGCAGAAGTGCCACATCATACTTGGTGACTGATTGCTTTTTGTTGGTGACCTGAACTACTGCAAAACCTTGGCTGATTTTGATTTTGAAAATATCGTTTACAGAAGCATTGTTGAGGTCATTGATAAAATCACGGTCAAAGTTAGTGATGCTGGTGGCCTTTTCATAATTAGCCGTGGCAATCCATTGCTTCTGGGCATCGCTGCCATTATATTGCTTGGATAGAGCATCGAAATTTTCTCCACCTTTTTCCTTAAGAGCATTCAACACACTGTCGGCCCTGTTCTCAACATTTTCCTGAGGCTTGCTGGGATTCATGGCGAAACCAATCATCCTGTATTCAATAGAGTCAGCAGAAGAGGTCTTGCCCAACAATTTTACTACAGAGTAAGTCTCCTTGCCTGCCATACCCGATTTCACCGGACCAGTCACTGCACCAACTGACATAGAGTCGAGTTTGGCTGCAACTTCTGTGGAGAAAGCATTTTTTGTAACAGGTACGCCAAGATAGCTGTAAAGTGAGTTATATTTCCTAAGAATGATGTTGATGCTGTCAACAACACTGGTGGCACGCAATTCTTCAACGGCATTGTTCAACTCTTTGACGAACTCTGCTCTGTCTGACTCCGAGGGATTTTTCTCCACGAGGATGTACTTGGCATCTCTCATTTCAGATGGGATATAGAAGGCCTCTTTCAACTCCTCGTACTTGCTTTTGATTTCTTCCTCAGAAACCTTTGCTTCATCATCCTTGACGGATTTATAATCAAGGTAGGCTAACTGCACATTGCTCTCTGTGTTTCCAGCCTTGAATGCGAATTCAGCCTCATAGGGATTGGAAAGTACACATTCCTGCAAAAGACTATTATACTTCCAATTCAGCAAATTCTGACGAATTTGTTTCTCGGCAAAGAGCAAAGCCTTATAAGCCTTTACATCATCTTCACTCTTATTAGTTGATTTATTGTAATTGTCAATAAATTGCTTGTACATTTCAAGGCTGAAACGACCTGTCTGGGCGTCAGCAAATCCAAGCTGAGTCAATTGGTTCAAGGCTGGATGTGTGCCTTTTTTCATCATTTCCTGGAATTCCTGGTCAGTAACAGTGATGCCCAGTTCTTCGCACTCATGCTCAATCAACTTCGAGTTCTTCAAACTTTCCCAAGCCATCTGATTGAGCTCGTCATCGGCAGGAACTTGTCCTCTTGACACGATTTTGGCATACTCACTGTATTCAGAAAGATAGTTCTGAAACTCCTGGATGTCCATTTTTTCATCAAATACAACCACCGCACGGTTCATTGCTGCGCGCCCAGCTGGCTCACAGGCTTTGAACATGTCTCCAGCGATAAAGCCAAAAAGGCCCAATCCGATAATGATGATAAGGAATACGCCTTTACTTCTAATTTTTCCTAATGCTGCCATTACTTGTTATTTAATTTTAATTTTTTAAATTTTCATTTCCACTATGGGCTATAGAATGCTCAGCCCAAAAATGCGCACAAAATTACAAAGAAAAAGTCAAATAGCACAATTTTCTTGCGAAAATTATGTATTTTGCCCTACTTTTAGCTTCACCATCTCAATTTTTGTCATGGTATTCTTGATAATTTTGAATTGGAAGCGTCCGATATTGACAATTTCATTGAGTTTTGGGAAACTCTGATAATAGTGGAGTATCAATCCTCCTACAGTCATATATTCATCACTCTCAGGCAAATCAAGGTCAAACATCTCATTCACTTTGTCAATCTCAAGCCTTGCCGACAGTAGGTACTCGTTCTCATCTGTTTTCTTTGCCACATAGTTGTTGCTGTCGTGTTCATCCTCGATTTCACCAAAGATCTCCTCCACGATGTCCTCAAGAGAGACGATGCCACTGGTTCCACCAAACTCATCCACCACAACGCCAATGCTTTTTTTCTGCTGAAGAAAAATCTTCATCATTTTGTGGGCCGACATGGTTTCCGGAACAAATGGCATGGTGCGCAGGTCGTCAATCCAGTGTTTTGGCTTGCGGAACATTTCCGACGAGTGGATATATCCGATAATATGGTCGATGTCACCTCTGTATACAATGATTTTGGAATGTCCGCTTTCGATGAATTTCTGGTTGAGTTCGTTGATGTCACAATCCTCAGGCACCGCGTCAATCTCAGTACGGGGTATCATGCAGTCACGCACCTTGGTCTCACTGAAATCAAGGGCATTCTGGAAGATTTTCACCTCATCGTCGATATCCTCCTCGTTTGTGGCGTTTTCGATACTCGACTGAACCAAATAGTCGAGATCGACTTTGGAGAACACCTCATCGTCTTTCTCCTTGTCCATTCTCACGCCAACAATACGCAATAACACCTTGGAGATGAAAGTGGCAAACTTGGAGATGGGCCACAGCAGCAGATAACAAAGATAAGCCGGGACGGCGAAAATGTTGAGCAACTTATTGGGCAAACTCTTGAAAAGAGTCTTCGGCAGAAACTCACCAGTGAAGAGCACAATGATTGTTGAGAGAATAGTGTCGGCTGGTACGGTGAATGCCGGGGAGTAATTCTGGAAAATAGTGTTGTCAAACAAACGGGCTATCAGTATTCCATACACCACGAGAGCGATGTTGTTTCCCACCAACATGGTGCTGACAAAATCATTGGGATATTGATAAAACTTTGTGATGCACCTTTGAGACAACCCGCGCTTTTCCTTGTCCATCTCCACCAACAGACGGTTGCTCGCCACAAAAGCGATTTCCATGCCCGAGAAGAAAGCGGAGAAGGCCATGGTGACCAATATGCAAATAATCAGTGTTGCGTCCATGTCGTATCAATGTGCCGTGTTCCTACGTGGTTGTGCGGGTTGCCGTCCTCTCATCTTCATAGAGTCGGGCTGTGACTTTTTATCGTCTGAAGATTTGTCTATCTCGTCCTTATCGAAATAACCTTTCGTATAGGTGACAGAATATTTGGTCATATGCTCATCACTCCTGAAACGGTTGCCCTGCAACTCCTTGTCTGCCGTGATGAGGTGTGAGAATTTGTTTGAATAGAGCTCGTGTGAGCGCTCATCCCAGAATAATTCCTCGCTGCTGAATTTAAGTCCGCTCTTGGTAAGGATTTTCACCCTTCCATGCAATTCCCACAATTTTTGCACGTCATAGTAATAGGCCGTGTCACATTGTATGTAGGATTGAACGTGCATGGACAAGTCAAACTGTTCGAGAAAAATCCCCTTCTCAAAAATCCATCTGGAAGGTTGTTTCACCTGATTGACTTCCCAGCGTTCTGTTACTATGCGGTACTTGATGACCCCAGAGTCGGATATCAATGTGTTGACTCCATAGGAAATCATCATCGAGGCCGAATCCTGTGGATAAATGGCCGGCGCAGTATGCTCCACGCTTTCCTCACAAGCCGCGAGAGATAGCATGAAGAATATAATAACCGACGTGAAGAGAAATTTTCTCATTATTGACGTGGCTTATCTTATTCCACTTTCCACTTCATGAACCAACGCTCATTGAACGTGATACCGACATTGATACGGAAAGTGTTCTCCTTGAGCAACCCCGGGGCTGCGGTCCTCACCCACTGTCCGCTGACATTAAGCACGGAGCGGTTGTTCCATACATTCATCAAGGGGATGCCAAATCCTGCACTCAGACTGATTTCCTTGGGACCATCCTTGCCATTTATATTTAAATAAGGTGTAGCATATGAAGCACCCACTCTGTATCTCACACGGTCGAGAAACTTTCTGGACTGGGGATTAGCGCAAAACTCTCCTCCCAAAGTAATCTGATGCCTGTCGTCGAAATAATCCTCTTTCAACACGTAAGAGGGCGCATTGTTAACCACTCCATATTCAGGAAAACCCACATCTGCCCATTTCTGCAATGAATAGTCAGCACCGACGCGCAGTCTGTTACCAAGATTGAGCATCATACCGGCGCCAATGGTGGTGGGAAGTTTCAGCCCGTCTTTCAACACGAGTTTGGCCGTATCCGACACCTCTGTCTGGGAATTCCGGGAAATAACCCTGCATTCAGGATCAGCATTCAGATTATGCCCCAATCCGTAAGTGACACCAATAGTAAGTGAGTTTTTCTTTGACAAAGGAATCGCCACCTGTGCACCGAAATCCACTTTGTAACTGTTCACATCGGCAAAATAGTATTTTGAGAGGGTGTTGACATATCCGTCGCTGTAACTGTTGACGATAGAACGCTCGTAATTGCCCCAAAGATACGACCCGTTGACACCTACTGAGAATCCCTTGAACGGTTCCCATCCCATACCCAGGAACACCTGGTGAAGACCGCCCGAGCCATTGTAGGTGTTGGTGTATGTGGTAGAGTTGACGTCTCCCACTTGATTCGTACTGGAATAACTATAACCCACATTGGAGAAAGGCAGGATACCAAAACTCATACCCAGATGCTTGAAAGCCCTGAACCCTGCCACGGCATACTCAAAATTTGCATTGTTGGCATTGAGACGTTTTCCATTTTCCTCGAAATTGGTGATTTGCCCCGACATGCCCACATCGAAAATAAACGTGAGCGAGTCCATGGCGGAATATGATGCGGGGTTTTTGTTGTTAAGTTGGTTACCAGCCCTATAACCATAACCCAATCCGTTCATTCCTCTGTTAAACCCATTGGTCTGGTCGGCCTGTACACCCAATCCATACTGACTATATGGTGAATTGGTTCCACTCTGGGCAGCCATATCCAGCGAAAACGCCAAGGCTGCAAGAATATAAAAAGATTTTTTCATATTTCCAATTGCTGTGCCATTGTGGCACAAGGCGGTATGTCTAATCATTACAGGTTGCAAAATTATTGAAAAAAATCGAAATAAAGCAGAGTTTTTGCATATTTAGCACGTGTATTCGATTTTTTAGGTTAATTTTGCATTGTGAAAGAGATATTACTAACTATTGTATGTTGTCTGACGGCTCTTTGTGCCTGGGCTGAGCGCCCTTCCGACCCGGTGGAAACTCCTGATTCACTTGAAATCAGTCTTCTCACCTGTGAGCCCCACTTGCCTATCTATAGTCTTTACGGGCATACAGCCATTCGTGTCCGTGTTCTCCCCTTTGGACAGGATTTTGTGGTGAATTATGGAGTATTCGACTCCAGCGTCTCCAATTTCTACCTGCGTTTTGCCTTTGGACTGACGGATTACAGTGTTGGGGTCGTTCCATTCAGTTTTTTCAAATATGAATACAGCAGTTATGGCTGTGGCGTTATTCAGCAGGTACTTGACTTGACCGCCTCGGAAAAAGCACGCTTTATGATGGCTCTTCAGGAGAACCTGCGCCCCGAGAACATCGAGTACCGTTACAATTATTTCTACGACAATTGCACGACACGGGCACGTGATATACTTTTAAACAGTATCGAGCGCAGCGTCATTGCTCCCCCGGCAAGCGACAGCGTCCAGACCTATCGTGAGATGATTCATGCTTACAACGAGGATTACCCCTGGGCACGCTGGGGCAACGACATCCTTCTGGGAGTGAAATCCGATTTAAACACCTCACAAGAGCAGCGACAGTTTCTTCCCATCAATTTGATGAATGATTTTGATAAAATGGAAATCCAGTCATCTGATGGGACAAAACATCCCTTGGTCAAGGAACGCTTTTATGTGTTGGAACCAGGGACGCAGCCAACAGAAGACTCCTTTCCGCTTCGTCCCCGTATTTGTGCATTATTGCTGCTGGGATTGACAATCATCATCACGCTCATTGAATGGGCCGGAAAGCGTTGGTTGTGGGGATATGACACTCTGCTTATGATGCTGACAGGTATTTGTGGCCTGATACTCACTGCCATGCTGTTTTCCAAGCATCCTACGGTGAACTTCAACCTACAACTGCTGTTGCTACAGCCACTTACACTCATTTTTGCCATCCCCGTGGCCAGAAAAGCCCGAAAGCATATGATTCACTGGTGGTGGAAAGCATGGACAGTGCTGATTGTACTCTTTATAATTGGCTCCGCTTTTCAATCCTACGCCGAGGGAATGCTGATTTTGGCATTATCTTTGCTAATAAGGTGTGTGAGTCGCTGGATGCTGAAACGTCGCTTGTCGTGACATGAATTCCAAAAACTACCACATAATTTGCGACAAACGAAAAAAATGCGTAAATTTGCACGATTTTTCAAGAAGATAAAAACAAAACATATCAAACAGAAATGGGTATAACTAAAATTTTGCAGTCGTTGTTCGGCAACAAGTCATCTCGCGACATGAAACTGATTCAGCCAATTGTCGAAAAGGTGAAAGCCGCCTATCCTGAGATAGAAGCATTGGACAACGACCAACTCCGAGCCCGCACAAAAGAGATTCAGAAATATGTGCAGGACTCAGCCAAAGAAGAGAAAGCCAAGGTTGCGGAACTGAAGGCGACCATAGAAGACACGCCCATCGATGAGCGTGAGCCTATCTTCAACCAAATTGACAAAATAGAGAAAGAAATTCTGGAAATCTACGAGAAGGCCCTCGACGAAGTGCTTCCCGTAGCATTTAGCATTGTAAAAGAGACCGCACGCCGCTTCACTGAGAATGAGGAAGTGGTGGTGACCGCCAATGATTTCGACCGCGAACTTGCAGCCACAAAGGACTTTGTACGTATTGAGGACGACAAGGCCATTTACTCAAACCACTGGATGGCTGGTGGCAACGACATGAAATGGGACATGATTCACTATGATGTCCAGTTGTTTGGTGGTGCCGTGCTCCATCAGGGAAAAATTGCCGAGATGGCCACTGGTGAGGGTAAAACCCTTGTGGCTACCCTGCCTGTGTTCCTCAACGCTCTTACCGGCAATGGTGTACATGTGGTGACCGTCAACGATTATCTGGCCAAGCGTGACTCTGAATGGATGGGACCACTTTATGAGTTCAACGGACTCTCTGTGGATTGTATCGACAAGCACCGCCCCAACTCACATGAGCGCCGCAAGGCATATCAGGCCGACATCACCTTCGGTACCAACAATGAGTTTGGTTTCGACTATCTGCGCGACAACATGGCCATTTCGCCCGACGACCTCGTGCAGCGCGCCCATAACTATGCCATTGTCGACGAGGTGGACTCCGTGCTGATTGATGATGCCCGTACGCCTCTTATCATCTCCGGACCCGTCGAGAAGGGCGACGACCAGATGTTTGAGGAATATCAGCCACTGGTGGAGCGACTCGTAGGCGTGCAGCGCCGTCTCGCCTCTGAGTTCCTGGCCGATGCCCGTATGAAGATTAACAAGGGTCGTGAGACCAACGACCAGAAATTATTGCAGGAAGGTTTCCTGGCACTGTACCGTTCACACAAGTCACTCCCCAAGAACAAGGCTTTGATTAAATACCTCTCCGAGGATGGCATCAAATCTGGTATGCTGGCCACAGAGGAGGAATACATGCAGAACAACAACCGCCGTATGCCGGAGGCTGTCGCCCCACTCTATTTCGTGGTCGACGAAAAACTTAATTCTGTAGATTTGACCGACAAGGGTGTGGAATGGCTTGCCCGGCAGGTGAACGACGCTGAACTCTTTGTGCTACCCGATATTGCCTCTCAACTTTCCGAGCTTGAGGCTCAGACAGACCTCAGCGACGAAGAGCGTGTCAACAAGAAAGACGAGTTGATGAGCCACTATGCCGTGCAGAGCGAGCGTGTCCATACACTTCAGCAACTGTTGAAAGCCTACACCATGTTCAACAAGGATGATGAATATGTGGTGATCGACGGCGAGGTGAAAATCGTGGACGAGCAAACGGGTCGTATTATGGAGGGCCGCCGTTGGAGCGACGGTCTGCATCAGGCCGTGGAAGCCAAGGAGCACGTGAAGGTGGAGGCAGCAACACAGACCTATGCCACCATCACACTCCAGAATTATTTCCGCATGTACCACAAACTGGCAGGTATGACCGGTACGGCTATCACCGAGGCTGGCGAGTTTTGGGACATCTACAAACTTGATGTTGTGGAAATTCCCACCAACCGCCCCATCGCCCGCAACGATATGAACGACCGCGTCTATAAGACACAGCGTGAGAAATACAATGCGGTGATTGAGGAGATACAGAAAATGCGAAACTCTGGGCGCCCTACCCTGGTAGGTACCACTTCAGTGGAAATCAGTGAGTTGCTATCACGAATGCTCAAGATGCGCAATATTCCACACAATGTGCTGAACGCCAAGTTGCACCAGCGTGAGGCCGACATTGTGGCACAGGCAGGTCGCAGCACCGATGGTCTGGGAGCAGTCACCATCGCCACCAACATGGCCGGTCGTGGTACGGATATCAAGTTGACTCCCGAGGTGAAAGCCGCCGGTGGTCTCGCCATCATTGGTACCGAGCGCCATGAGAGCCGTCGTGTCGACCGTCAGTTGCGCGGTCGTTCAGGCCGTCAGGGCGACCCGGGTTCCTCGGTGTTCTACGTGTCGCTTGAGGACAAACTGATGCGTCTGTTTGCCTCGGAGCGTATTGCCAAAATGATGGACCGCCTGGGATTTGAGGAAGGCGAGCGTATTGAGCACAAGATGATCAGCAACAGTATTGAGCGGGCTCAGAAAAAAGTGGAAGAAAACCATTTTGGTATCCGTAAGCGCCTGCTCGAATACGACGATGTGATGAACAAGCAGCGTACCGTCATCTATGAGAAGCGCCGTCATGCCTTGATGGGTGAGCGCATCGGCATGGACATTGCCAATGTCATCTGGGACCGCGTGGTGAACATCATCAAAAACAACGACTACGAAGGCTGTAAGGAGATGTTTATCAAGACACTCGCCATGGAGTGCCCCTTCACGAAAGAAGAGTTCAACAACACCTCCCGCGACAAACTGTCAGAGAGTGCCTATGCTGTGGCAATGGACGCATTCGAGCGCCGTACCGAGCGCATCCGCTCCGTGTCGTGGCCTATCATCAAGCAGGTTTACGAGGAGCAAGGTCAGGTCTATGAGCGCATCAATGTGCCTATCACTGATGGCAAGGGAATCATGAATATTCCTTGCAACCTCAAAGAAGCATACGACACCGAATGCCGCTCAGTGGTGAAGCAGTTTGAGAAAGTGCTTTCACTACATATCATTGACGACTGCTGGAAGGAAAACTTGCGCCAACTCGACGAATTGCGTCATAGTGTGCAGAATGCATCTTACGAGCAGAAAGACCCATTGCTGATTTTCAAACTCGAAAGTGTAAAACTCTTCGACAGCATGGTCGACGACATGAACAACCGTATCTCCGAAATACTGATGCGTGGCCAAATTCCACAACTTGCACAGCAGCAAGAAGTGAAAGAGGCTGCTCCTGAGCAGCACACCCAGCGTTATCAGGAGAGCAAAGGTGATGAGATGGTAGACCAAAACCAGAAGGCCGCCGCCAGCCAGGACACCCGTGAGAGTGCCCAGCAGCAGCGTCGCCAGCCCATCCGCAAGGACAAGATGCCCAACCGAAACGACCCATGTCCTTGTGGCAGTGGCAAAAAATTCAAAAACTGCCATGGTCGCGGGTTGGTTTAAAAACGATTTTTAGTTTTACTCCATTTATTATCCCCACTACCTTATATTTATTATGGGCAGTGGGGAAAATTTTTAGAGGTGAGAAGTGAGAAGTGAGAGGTGAGAGGTGAGGGGTGTGAGATGAGAGATAAAAAGAGAATTTGTGCAACGGTTTGTTTGTTCCTGGCAATGGCACTCTCTGCAAATGCCCAGGAAGATGATTTCGGGACCTGGATTTCGGTCGAGGCTCAGAAGTCATGCAACAAACGGTTTTCATGGAGTACAGAAATCGAACTGCGCACACGTGATGCCTCGAAAGCCATTGACCGTATGTCGCTCGACTATCAGGGCAATTACAAACTATGGCCGTGGATGAAGGTTACAGGTGGCTTTGCCTTCCTTTACGACCACAACAAACGCATATCCCATTACCAAGAAGGCGACAAAGACGTGGTGAAAGGATATGTCGAGGTGGGCGATGCCAAAAACAGACGCGAATTCTGGGGAGTTAGGTTGCGTGGCTTCCTTTCGGCAACAGTATCTCGCCAATATGGAAAACTGAAATTGTCACTCCGTGAGCGATGGCAATACACCTACCGCTTTCGTCGCACGGCATTGGGGCGTTACAATTATTATTATAAAAAGAGTGACAGCATGGGGCATGTTTTTGGCGCAAAAGGCAAGAACGAGTTGCGCAGCCGACTATCCGCCGAGTACAAGATTTCAAAAAAAGCCCCTACTCCATACATGAGCATAGAGGCATACAACTGCTGGGAACTTGAAAAAATGCGTTACACAATAGGGACAGAGTGGAGAATCAGCAAGGGCAACACCCTGGATATGTTTTACCTCTATCAGCATGAATACGACCACGATTACGACACACCACATCGCCATATTGTAGGAATAGGTTACAAACACGACTTTTAGGCATGCGCTACAACTTGTCACATTTACTGCTACCCATATTGGGCGCTATCCTTTTTGTTGCCTGTGAGGATGACATCTACGATATCCCCGGAGGTAACATTCCACGCGGTGGTCTGCCTGTCGTGGAGATTGTCACGCATGAGCACGAAACGATTGACCGTGATTTTCTCAGAAACACACAACTCACCATCACCGACTCACAGGGAGGACAAGACTATTCTGGAATATGCATGATTAAAGGAAGGGGAAATACCACATGGGAATCCTATCCCAAAAAGCCATACCAGATTACGTTTGAATCAAATATCGGCCTGCTTTCTTATCCACCAGGCGAAACCTGGGTGTTGTTGGCTAATTACAAGGACCAAACTCTGATGCGCAACGACCTTGCCATGTTTTTGAGCAGCAAAATGGGACATATTGACTACACCCCTCGAGGGTGTTTCGTCAATTTCATCCTGAATGGTCAATACCGGGGCATCTACCAGATTGTGGAGCATCTGGAGGTGGACAAACAACGGATTGATGTGGGTGAAGATGGCTTCCTGCTTGAAATCGACGGCAAGGCGCATTATGATGATGTTACCTTTCGCATCAACCATATCAATCAGCCCATCAGCATCAAGTATCCTGAAGTGATGGAAAATGATGCAGACTACAATTATGTGAAAGATTTCTTACTGAAAGCCGAAGAGGCGCTGTTTTCCGACCATTTCACCGACGAAAACACTGGTTACAGACATTATATCGACATGGATTCCTTTGTGGAATGGTATCTGGTGAATGAAATCAGCAAGAACAACGATGCTGCCTTCTATACAAGTTGCTTCATGCATTTAAAAAGAAACGGAAAACTGCAAATGGGACCTATTTGGGATTACGACTGGGCGTTCGGTGGATACAAAAAAGACAAGCAGGGACGGACAGTGGCCAATATTCCAGAAAATTTCTACATCAAGTATGTGGAATGGTATCAGCGGCTGTTTGAGGACCCTCTTTTTGTGGAGAAAGTGAAGTCTCGGTTCAACGACTACTATTCAAACCGCCAGCAGATATACGACCATATCGACGAGAATTATCGGCTATTGGTCAACTATGTGGTATACGACAATATGATTTGGGAAAGGGTTTGTGATAGGGATAATAGCGAAGAAAAAGTCAAGGCAGCCTATTTGAAAAGAACAAACAATTTAAAAGAGTGGATTGAAAAACGGATGCAATGGATGAAGGCCAACATTGATGAATTATAAAATGGGAAAACCAAAAAATCTTCGCATTTTGCTATATTTTTCGCAAATTTAATATCTTTTTGAAAGAATTATGCTAACTTTGCAGTCGATTTGTATATTAGTAAAATATTCATCAATATCATTATAAAATGTTATCAAAATTCATTCATTATCCGTCATTCGGTAAGCGTGCTAAGACCCAGACACTGGCAGTAGCCTTGGCAGTACTGAGCAGCACAGCTGCCATGGGGCAACAATCAAACAGCCCTGACTGGCTTAAAGATCTCACAGACCGTATCGAACTTCATGGTTACGCTCAAGGTGGCTATTCATGGCAGGATGCAAACGGTAAGAACGTAAACGACTTCAATTTGAAGCGAACTCTCTTCTGGGCAAAAGCCCGTATCACTGACCGATGGTCGTTTTTGTTCATGTACGATTTCTCGAGTGTCGTACAAGAGTTCTATACCGACTATCGTCTCTCGAGCGACAAGTCCCTGACCGTACGACTTGGCCAATTCAAGCACAGTTATTCTATGGAGAATCCTCTCTCCCCCACCATGCTCGAACTGGTGGATGTCTATTCGCAGGCCGCATTATTCCTGGCCGGCGAAGGCCCCGACCCGCTCAATGGCGTGAACTATGGCCGCGACATGGGACTGATGCTTTATGGCTCATTGCTCAACGACCACTTGGTCTATGAGCTGGCCGTGATGAATGGTCAAGGCATCAACCGCCGTGACGGCAACAATGCCAAGGACCTGATTGCCAAACTCGACATCCGGCCTTTTGACGGTTTCCGCATCGTGGGCACAGCACAGAAAGGCAAAGGTCACGCTGTGGGTGTGGCAGCATGGAATCCTGGGGTGAAACTTGGCGATGACTACACTCGCGACCGTGTGAGCATTGGCGCTGAGTGGAAAAAACCTACAGCCGCCGGCAGGCAGTCGGCATCGGGTGGAATCAGCATTCGTGGCGAGTATATGGCCGGAAAAGATGGTGATGTGACCAGCCGTGGCGGTTATCTGACAGGCAGTGTGGCACTTGGAAAAGGTGTTGACCTGATTGCCTCGGCCGATTATTATAACCGCAATGTGGATATGGACTACGGTCAAACCCAACTGACAGGTGGCATACAGTACTGGTTCTTCAAGAAATGCCGTCTGCAACTGCAATATACCCGTACCATCAGCGATTTTCAAGATGACTACAACTGGCTTCAGGCACAGGTGCAAGTGGCATTCTAATTCACAATTCACAATTCATAATTATCAGCAATATGATTATCAAGATACTTCTAACAGTAATTTTCATCGGATTGATGGTGTTTGTGGGCTTCTACTCACGCAAACAAGCCAAATCGGTTGATGGCTTTGTGCTTGGAGGCCGCACGGTGGGACCCTGGCTCACGGCGTTCGCATACGGCACGTCCTATTTCTCGGCTGTGGTGTTTGTAGGCTATGCCGGACAATTTGGCTGGAAATATGGAATCAGTTCCACATGGATTGGTATTGGCAATGCCTTCATAGGTTCATTATTGGCATGGATTGTGCTCGGACGGCGCACCAAGATGATGACCCAACACATCGAAAGCCGTACGATGCCCGACTTCTTCGGCACTCGTTTCAACAGTCAGCAACTGCGAGTCACGGCGAGCATTATAGCATTCGTCTTCCTGATACCTTATACAGCAGGTGTTTATAAAGGCATTTCCACCCTGTTTGAGATGGGATTCAATGTGCCATACGAGTATTGTGTGATTTTCATGGCCATCTTTACGGCGGTTTATGTGATTCTTGGCGGATATAAGGCTACGGCTATGAACGACTTTATCCAGGGTATTATCATGCTGTTCGGCATCGTGACAGTAATCTTTGCCGTGCTCAACACGAAAGGCGGACTGGCTTCTGCCATGAGCCAGATGTCGGAAATCGCCAGTGACACCAATCCGGCCGAAAATGGCAAACTCGCAACTTTGTTTGGCCCCGACCCGCTCAATCTGCTGGGAGTGGTCATCCTGACATCGTTGGGCACCTGGGGATTGCCGCAGATGGTGGGTAAATTCTATTCCATCACCGACGAGAAAGCCATACGCCGTGGTACGATTATTTCCACATTCTTCGCCCTGGTAGTGGCTGGAGGATGCTATTTCCTCGGTGGCTTTGGCCGTCTGTTTGGAACCCCTCCCATGCTGGCTAACGGAAAGTTGGATTTCGATTCCATTGTGCCATCGATGCTGGTCACCCTGCCCGACTTCATCATTGCATTGGTGGTGTTGCTGGTGCTTTCAGCATCCATGTCTACCCTGGCCTCGTTGGTGCTTACATCTTCCTCGACAATGACGCTCGACCTCATCTACCGTGACAAGAAGTCGGCTCCTGGTGAGGTGCAGGAGGGAAGCATCGATGATGAAGTGTCGGAGAAAATCGAACGGCGTAAAGTGGTGGTGATGCGTGTACTGATCGTGTTCTTCATTGCCATCTCCTTGCTGATTGCTCTCAATCCGCCCACATTCATCGCTCAGTTGATGGGTATCTCATGGGGTGCGCTGGCTGGTGCTTTCCTGGCTCCGTTTATGCTGGGTCTTTACTGGCGTGGTGTGACCACAGCATCTGTATGGGCATGTTTCATCTGGGGTGTGGGCATCACCGTTATCAATATGCTGGCAGGCAATCCGCTCAATCCTATCAACTGTGGTGCCATCGCCATGGTTGGTGGTTTCCCCATCGTGTGGATTGTAAGTCTCCTTACCCCGAAACTTTCCAGAGACTTCGTGGACAAGATTTTTGAATGTTACAAGAAGTAAAACTTAGAATTCGTATTTGGACTGAAAAAACATTCAAAGGATATTACGAACAAAACGGGGGTGTGTCAAATTATTTGGCACACCCCTTTCGAATTCTTTAGAATTTCACTATCACATTCCTCTCACCACGAATCTTACGCTTCTTTATCAGGTACCAGGGTGACGATATAGGCACCTACGAGGACAAGAATACCTGCTACTGGTTTGTCCCATGTGAGAATGTCCTGTCCGATAAGAATGGCCACAAACGATGCCACAACCGGCTGTATGTTGGTATAGACACTCACAGTTGTAGCCTTGAGATACTTCATGGCGTAAGGAATAAGGAAATAGCCTAATCCCGTGGCAAACAGGACGATAAAGGCCATTTCTGCCACCCCGCTCCATTCCCATGCAGAAGTGTAAAGGGGATTGGGACGTGACTGACCCAATGCGATGGGCAAAACGATGACAGCCGAAATGAGGAAGAAATATTTCATCTGTGTGACAGAGGAATACTTGGCCGACACCTTACGCGTGATAATCAGATAGATGGCCCAGGTAAGGACACTCAGCACAGCCAACACGATGCCAATCAAGTCGTCTTTCCCCGAATCGCTATTCCATGACTTGACCAACATAAGAATACCCCCCGCTATAGCCAAGGCCACTCCAAGGATTTTGGTACCTGTGACCCTCTCGCCAAGGAATATGGCAGCCAAAATCATGACAGCCACAGGTGTGAGTGCTGCCACAAGTGAGAAGTATACCGGCGTGGTAAAGTCGAGAGAATAAGAAGTGAGCGTCTGCGAAATGACAAATCCCAGCAGGCCACCAGCGAGCAATACCAGCAAATCTTTGCGCGACACCCGCTCACGTGGCAGGAAAGCAGCCACCAGCCAGAAGATAATCGCAGCAAACACACAGCGTGATGCCATGTATCCCATCGGACTCACCCATTTGTCGAGCAATGCCTTGGTGACAGGAACACCAAGACCAAAAATCACATTAGCCAGAAGGATGGCTATATGTCCCTTGATTTTATCCATTTACAAGAATCTATTGAACAATTACTCAAATCCTATAACCTCTATTGTAAACTCCAGGTCGGAATACGGCTTGATAGCACCCGATGCTTTGTCGCCGTAAGCCTCTGCGTAAGGGATGAAAATCTGCCATTTTGAACCCACTTGCATACTGGTGAGTGAATGCCAGAATCCAGGAACTGTCTGTTGTGGCCGCATCACGGTGGATTGTCCACGCTGATAGGAACTGTCGAAGATGGTGCCATCCATCAGTTTGCCTTCATAGTGCACCCGCACATTAGTGTCATCCTTTGCCTTGGGACCCTTTCCCTTGGTGATTTCCTTATACAGCACACCCTTGCCGCCAGGGAGTTCCTTGAATCCCTGCTGACGATACTTGATGGCATTGATAGCACTGTTTTGCGCTGTGCTGGCATCCTTGGCAAGTCGTTCCACGATTGTCTTGTCCTTGATGGAAGACTCCACTTGCTGGATTTTCTCATTCACATCTTCATAATTCACAAAGAAATCGAAATCGCTCTTGTCAAGGTCGCCCCCGACTGTGATGAGCAACTGACTCATTTTCGACGACATCTCCAGAAGTGAGTCGCCAGGTGTCAACACCATAGCCTGCAAGTCCTTCACATCCTGGGCCAGAGATTTGAATGATTCGTTGACATCCTTGTACTTGGCTGGCGTCATTCCCATCTTATCCAGTCTCTTGTCGATATCCTTGACCAAAGAGTCGAGGACAGACAGACAACCATTCTCCTGGAAACACTGCTTGCGCCAGGCCAAAACCTGTGCCGGGTCGCTTGTCGAGACCACATCTCCTTTCGCATTCTTCCCTAATTTCTCTGTCTCCACCCGAATCCAGTTTTCCTGATAGTCGGCCAGCATTTGTCCTGCCAATCGGGAGGCAACGATACTGTTGAGTTTCACCTGACGGGCATTCTCTTTGTAGTTGTTGCCAAAGAACAGATAGCAGAAAAATCCCACCACCGCAAGCAAAGCCAGAACAGAAAGTATCGTAAGAAGTTTTCTGAACTTACTTTTCTTCACGGGAGGTTGAACCGGTGTGACATTGCGCTTTTGGTTTTTATTGGTGCGCTGTGATTGTTTTCTGGGAGACATGGTAATTAATAAGTATAAAAATGTTTTTGGGAGAAGGATGTAACGCTATTCATAATCGTCGATGACGGCATTTACGAAATCCATCATTGGCTTGGCCACTTGGAAGATGTCGGCCATGGTGTCGAGCCATGTGTCATCCTTGAAGAAATCGTCGGCCACATGTGTCCAGCAACAGTAGTCTTTCATCCGAAGATAATCCACATGCTTGTAATCACGTGGAAACCCCGTCGGACATTTCTTAAGGACAGAGAGTCCAAACCCATGTTGCTCGTTGAAGTCATGCAGTCCTGGCAAGCCAAAGAGTTTCATGAACTCCGGATTGGCGACTGCGCTCAGCCATTGTTCCTCATTGGCCATTATTTCGTTGCGGCAGGCTGTGAGAATATTGGTAGGCAGATAATAATTGCCACAAGCCAGCAAGCAGGCACCCGGTTCCAAATGGATGTAGTAACCGCCATGCAGCGCTTTTTTCCCGTGTGCGGCGATATATGCGCCAAGATGCCTTTTGTAGGGTGATTTGTCGGGAGAGAAGCGTGTGTCTCGGTAAAACCGATACACGGCATCCTTGACTGTGATGTGGGCCACCGTTGGGTCGAATGAGACAATGCGCTGAATAGCTTTGGCAATACCTGCCTCGAAATCATCCTTGGCTGCCAGATACCTGTCCTTGTGCTCATTGAACCACTGGCGGTTGTTGTTCTCTTTGATATCACGCAGATAGTCAAGAATCAGTTGGGTGTTCATATCGTGCTTATCTCAAAGTGGGGAAATCCATGATTTTAGGACAAATATCGGCCAACTCGCATTTCTCGCAATGAGGTGTGCGGCTGGTGCAGACATACCGCCCGTGAAGGAGGAGCCAGTGGTGTGCCTTGGGGACGTCGGCCTCTGGAATATAGCGGGTAAGTTCCATTTCCACCTTATAGGGTGTATTGGCATTCTTCGATACCAGCCCCATTCGGTGACTGACTCGATAGACATGAGTGTCCACAGCCATGGTCTTCCGGCCAAATGCCACAGCCTGCACCACGTTTGCCGTTTTGCGCCCTACACCTGGAAGTTTGACAAGTTCATCGGTGGTGTCGGGCACTTGCCCCTGGAAATCCTCCACGAGCATTCGTGAGAGTGCCACGAGATGCCTGCTTTTGGAATTGGGATACGACACGCTCTTCACGTACTCATAGACTTCATACTCCTCGGCTTGTGCCATCGCCTGCGCATCGGGATAACGCTCGAAGAGCGGTGGAGTCACCAAGTTCACCCGTTGGTCAGTGCATTGTGCGCTCAAAACAGTGGCAACCAAAAGTTGGAAGGGAGAACCGAACTGCAGTTCGGTGGTCACTTCCGGCATTTGGTTGCGAAAGAAGTCGAGAATCTTCTCGTATCGTTGTTTGCGTGTCATACCATATAGGCGTGGAGCCTTGAGCGGCTCCGACTATTTTTTCTCAGGAGCCTTCTCTGTAGTAGTCTTTGCTGCAGACTTCTCGACATCCTCTGGTTTTGATTTGTATGCCTTGTTGAGTCCGGCCACCACTTCAGCAGTAATGTCAAGAGACTTGTCGGCAAGAAGGATGTTGTCTCCCTGCTTGGTGAGAATCATCGACAGTTTCTTGTCCTTGTTGTACTGAGTGAGAAAATGCTGGATGCTGTCACGCAAAGCCTGATTGAATTTTTCGGTCTGGTCCAGCAATTCAGATTGCAGACGTTGGGCTGAAGCCTGAAGATTCTGTTCCTGGCGCAAGAGGGCTGCCTGCTGGCTTTCTGCCTCGGCACGACTGGCAAAACCATTGTTCTGAAGTTTGTTCTGAAAATTCTGAGCGGCACTTTCCAGGCTTTTCTGCTGTGAGGCGAGACTGCTCTCAACAGTTTGCTGCCTTTTTTCCAGAATCTTCTTGTATTCCTTGCAGAATTCATATTGCGACATGATTGTATCCACCTCAACGTATGCGATTTTCAGGCCGTCTACGCTTTTCACATTTGCGGGAGCGGGTTTTTCATCCATTTTGTCGGAATTGCAAGCAGAAATGGTAAGTGCGGCGGCGGCCAGCAAAGCCATGCCACGGAAAGAGAATTTTGTCTTCATTTGATGTTTTGTTATTTTATAGTTAATATTTTAAATTGTCAATCGACGGAGATGGTTATGTATCACTTCTTGTCGGATTCCTTCGCCTTCTCATTCTTGGATGAGGCTGATACGGCAGTGGCACTGCCACTTCTGGCTTCCCTGTCTTGTTCCAGCACACACCCGATGCCACGGTCGCGCATGGCCTGACTGTCGTGTATGTGTGGAGAAGTGAAACGTCCGTTTCGCCGGAATATCACTTTCACACTCAGCAGCAGCATAGCCAGTGCCAGAATAATCAGTGTCACAACCAAAATCTGTATCATCTTACATATTCTATAATGCCAGGGACTAAAATCAAAATCTTTTCACCAAGAGATTAAAATATGTGGCTCTTCGCTCGCAAAATCGATTTTTTGTATTACCTTTGCATCTGCATAAGGAAATCGGCAAGCCACACGCCCCTTGCGCATACAAAATGCAAAGTTAGCGCAAACCAATGGCAAAACAAAACAAAAAGGTGAAAATTTATGTTTTTTTTGCCGAAACAAGTGTATAGAGGCAGTCACACTCCGTGCAAATATCCGAAACGACACGATTTAGACCTCGTTTTCGTTCATTGGGATTGATATTATTATGAACACCTTATTATAAAAATTTGTTTTATGAAGAATGCAGAATTAACCCCCAAATGTGTATTTGACCAATTTGCGAAAATCAATGCCATCCCCCGCCCCTCGAAACATGAGGAGAAGATGATAGAGTATCTGCTGGAGTTCGGCAAGAGTCGTGGCCTGGCCACCAAGGTTGATGAGACGGGCAATGTGCTCATCTGCAAACCAGCCACTCCCGGCTATGAGGGACGCAAGACTGTGGTGCTGCAAAGCCACATGGACATGGTGTGCGACAAGTTGGTAGACATAGACTTCAACTTCCTGACCGATCCCATACAGACCTACGTGGATGGTGAGTGGATGAAAGCAAAGGGCACCACATTGGGAGCCGACGACGGTATCGGTGTGGCTATCGAACTGGCCATTCTCGACAGCAACGATATTGAGCACGGGCCAATAGAATGCCTTTTCACCCGTGATGAGGAGACAGGACTGACAGGCGCCTTTGGCCTACAGGCTGGATTTATGTCGGGTGATATGCTCATCAATCTTGACTCTGAGGATGAGGGACAGATTTTCGTCTCGTGTGCCGGCGGTATCACCACTGAGGCTCATTTCCACTTCACACGGGAGGATGCACCCGATGGCCTGTTCTTCCTGCAAGCCTCGTTGAAGGGACTCTGTGGTGGACATTCCGGCGACGACATCAACAAGAAGCGCGCCAATGCCATCAAGATTCTCTCACGTTTCCTCTATAGTATGGACGAGAAATACGGTGTAAGACTGGCTCAGTTCCGCTCGGGCAAATTACACAATGCAATCCCCCGTGATGGCGTTGTGGTCTTCGCTGTGCCTGCCGACAAGAAAGAGGAGGTGCGTGCCGCCTGGAATATCTTTGCCGCAGATGTGGAAGAGGAATATCATGTCACCGATACTGCCATGGAATTTGCCATGGAGAGCAGCGACGCCTGCCAAGTGCTTCCCGCCGATGTCTCGCGCCGTTTGATTCTTGCCCTCCAGGCTCTCGACAATGGTGTGTTCGCCATGTGTCAGGACGAGGAACTCTCATGGCTCGTTGAGACGAGCAGCAATGTGGCCAGCGTGCAATCCACCGACGACGACGTGACTGTCGTGGCCAGCCAGCGCTCGAATGTGATGAGCAACCTGCGCAACATGGCCAACACGGTGAAGGCCTTGTTCCAACTCGCCGGTGCTGAGGTCATACAGGGCGACGGATATCCCGCATGGAAAATGAATCCAAACAGCGAACTGACCCGTATTGTTGTGGAAACCTACAAGAAACTCTTCGACAAGGAGCCGAAGGTGCTGGGTATACATGCTGGTCTGGAGTGTGGCCTCTTCTCTGAAAGATATCCACACATGGACATGGTTTCGTTTGGTCCCACACTGCGTGGCGTACACTCACCCGACGAGCGGCTCCATATTCCTACGGTCGACATGGTGTGGAGACATCTGCTGGAAATACTGAAGAGTATTTAATCTTACATTTTTCATCTTTCATCTAAAAAACCCCGACATATAGTATCACTACTGATGTCGGGGCTAACCTTTTAAAAAAACTACCTATTGAATGGATGTATATCATACTACCCGCAAAAAAGCGGGTGTCCATGGTCTCAAAGAAATTGTTAAGTGAATGTGTTTGTCATCATTCAGACGAACAATTCGTCTTCCATTTCACTTCAATTGCTGAACACTTGCAAAGATAATGAAAATAATCGGAAAACACAAGAAATAAAACATAATTAATCAAAATTATATCTTTTTTACGAATCCTAATCAACAATCTTGACATAAATTAGGAGAAATAAATGAATGAAACTCATTATGCGTCTTTATTCTTTATTATTAATCAATTTTCAGCCTTCCCCAAAAATGGCACACATTTTGCAAGTTGGTGAGTGAATTCAATTAATAGATATCACTCCACTATCTCAGATATCAAGTCGGATGTTGGAGTTGAGCGAAAGAAACTTAAATATATAATAAAACAACAAAAAATATCAACATGCAAAAAGGCAACATCGGGGTTACCACCGAGAACATTTTCCCCGTTATCAAAAAGTTCTTGTACTCAGACCATGAGATTTTCCTTCGTGAAATGATTTCAAATGCCGTGGATGCCACCCAGAAACTGAAAACACTGACAGAGCGCGGTGATTTCAAGGGTGAATTGGGCGATTTGACAGTTCGTGTAAGTCTCGACACCGACAAGGGCACATTGACGGTCAGCGACCGTGGTATCGGTATGACTGCCGAGGAAATCGACAAATACATCAACCAGATTGCCTTCTCGGGCGTGAACGACTTCCTGGACAAATACAAGGACAACGCCAATGCCATCATCGGCCATTTCGGACTGGGCTTCTATAGTGCATTCATGGTGAGCAAGAAAGTGGAAATCGTCACACGCAGTTATGCCGACGGCGCACAGGCTGTGAAATGGAGTTGCGACGGCAGTCCGGAATTCACCATCGAAGAAGTGGAGAAAGCCGACCGTGGCAGCGACATCATTCTCTATATAGACGATGACTGCAAAGAATTTCTGGAGAAGCAGAAAATAGAGGAATTACTTGGCAAATACTGCAAATTCATGGCTGTTCCTGTGGCTTTTGGCAAAAAGACGGAATGGAAAGACGGCAAGAATGTGGAAACGGATGAGGACAACATCATCAACGACTCTGAGCCTTTGTGGACAAAGACACCAAGCACCTTGAAAGACGAGGATTACAAGGAATTCTACCGCAAACTCTATCCCATGCAGGATGAGCCACTGTTTTGGATTCACCTGAATGTGGATTTCCCCTTCAATCTGACTGGTATTCTTTACTTCCCCCATATCAAGTCGAACATAGAACTTCAGCGCAACAAGATACAACTCTATTGCAACCAGGTGTTTGTGACCGATCAGGTGGAAGGCATTGTGCCAGAGTTCCTCACCTTGCTACATGGTGTCATCGACTCTCCCGACATCCCGCTCAACGTAAGCCGCTCCTATTTGCAAAGCGATGCAAACGTGAAGAAAATCTCTACTTACATCACCAAGAAAGTTGCCGACCGTCTGAACAGTATATTCAAGGACGACCGTAAAGACTACGAAAAGAAATGGGATGACCTGAAGATTTTCATCAACTACGGAATGCTCTCACAGGAGGACTTCTACGACCGCGCCAAAGACTTCACCCTGATGAAGGACACTGAGGGCAAGTATTTCACATTCGAGGAATACAAGACGCTGATCAAGGACAACCAAACCGACAAAGAGGGAACGTTGATATATCTGTATGCCAACAACACTGAGGAACAATATGCCTATATCGAAGACGCCAAGGCCAAAGGCTATAGCGTGTTGCTGCTCGATGGCGACCTCGACGTGCCGATGGTGCAGATGCTGGAACAGAAGTTCGAGAAATGCCGCTTCACACGTGTTGACTCCGACATCGTCGACCGTCTGATTGTGAAAGAGGACAAAAAGGACACAGAACTCACTGCCGAGCAGAGTGACAATTTGTCACAGGCTTTCCGCTCGCAGATGCCCTCCATGGAAAAAGCCAATTTCTATGTCGAGGTGCAGGCACTGGGCGAAGAGGCTCAACCTGTGCTGATTACACAGAGTGAATACATGCGACGAATGAAAGACATCAGCCGTTTCCAAAGCGGCATGGCTTTCTATGCCCAGATGCCCGATGCATACAATGTGGTGCTCAACAGCAACCATCCGCTCATCAAGCGCGTTCTCGACGAAGAGGAAAAGCAGTGCAGCGAGACTTTGAAACCTATTATGGGTGAGATTCGTGGCCAAGAGGCCCGTCTGGCTGTTCTTCGCCAGGAGCGTGACAAGAAGAAACCCGAGGAGGTGACTCAGGAGGAAAAAGACGACATCGCCGCCACAGAAAAGAACATCAGTGAGCAGAAAGACAAGAAGCGCGATATTATCGCTGAATATGCGAAAGGCAGCGACGTCATCCACCAACTCATCGACCTTGCCCTGTTGCAAAACGGCATGCTGAAAGGCGCAGCTCTGGCTGCCTTCCTAAAACGGTCGGTGGAACTGATTAAATAAGCGAAAATTTATTCGATTAATCATTGAAAACGCAGAGACGACACATTGTGGTGTCTCTGCGTTTTTTATGTCATTCCCAAAAGAGACGCCACACTGTGACGTCTCTACGAAGTTATCCTCTCACCTCTTACTTCACACCTCAATTTTCCACACATCCTTCCATTCGACAGCTGGTTTGCCATCTTTCCATTCGATAGGCAACCAAATATACCGTGCATCACTGGGATGCTGTGGGCGCCAGATGTCGCCCATAAACATGAAGCGCCCGTCAGGCAATGGTAACACAAAGGTGCTTTGTCCACCAAATGTTTTCTCCGCATTGGGACCGACACAGGGATTGGGATGCTGCACCCATGGCCCCCAAATGCTTGGGGCAGAGAACATTCTGGCCTCGTTGGGAGCCCAGCCCGTGCAGCCGGAAGTGATCATCCAATACGTATTGTCATGTTTGAAGATGGCAGGGGCCTCATTCTGGCCACCGGGAGCCACACGTGTGTATCGGCCCGTGTGGTGTAAGTAATCATCCGTCAGTTCGGCAATGTGGAGTGTCAGGTTTTCCTCTGAGGCGAAAATGTGATATGCCCTTCCATCGTCGTCAATATATAAAGTCATATCACGCGACATCTGTCCACCCTTGATATCACGCTTCACGAAAAGGCCTTGACGCACAGCCGTCATCCACGTAGGTGTCCACCACTGCTTGAAATGGCTCATGTCAAGCGTGTCGGCAATTGCCAGATGCTCACTGCCGAATTCCACTGGCCATCGTCCAGGATTGGCCCGGCTGGAATAAAGAAAACGGAACGGTCCGGTAGGACTGTCGCTGACAGCCACCCCGAATCTTGCGGCCTTATATCCCTGGCCTTTGAGTTCGAGATGAAACCACATCACAAACTGCTTTGTTTTCTTGTTGAAAATCACTTTCGGGCGCTCAAGGACGCAACCGCGCTCTATGTCGTGCCCCTTTTCATCAACAACGGAAAGAGCAACACCCTCATATTTCCAGTCGGTAAGGTTGCGTGAGGAATAACAAGTGACACCGACCAATGCCGAACTGGTGTTATCACTCTTATGCTCACCATACCAATAATAAGTACCGTCATGTAAGAGGACTCCTCCACCATGCGCATTGATGTGTATTCCACGATTATCTGGCCATAATTCTCCTGATTTAATGTCACCTGCGTTGGCACTCAGCGTCATTATCGCAGCCCATAACAACAAAAAGATCTTTTTCATATTCCACTATTTTTACGGCAAAAATACAAAAAAAGCATGAAAACCTATGCGGCTGATATGAAAAAATCTGATTCTACATTTTGTATAATGATTAGTTTTGCTTACATTTGCAATCATCATTTCCAACTTCGTAAAACTAAGAATATGAAAAAACAATTGTTCACATCACTTTTGCTGTTTTTCATTGCCATCAATGCCATGGCAGACAACACCATATCCATCTGTCAGGTGGCATACGAGAAAGAACAGCCAGGTGGCAGTTCTGACGTAAGAGTGGATTTCCCACTTGGCGCCGACAGTCCGGTGCGTAGAGCCATCATCGACTATATCTTTGAGAGTTTGCACGGCTATCCTGGAGTGGATATCGATTATCCTCTAAATACATGCGATGAATCCACGTTTAAGGCATTCCTTGAGCAATTTACAACGACGCTCTGCCAGATAACCGCAGACGACCAAAAGGAATTTGCCGCTACTTTTTCAGATGAGGACGAACCTTCTTATGTTACAGATTGGTTTTCAAATCTCAGTATACTGAAAGTTGCAGATACTGACCAATATGTGAGTTATGCGGTATATACTGGAGAGTTCTGCGGAGGAGCACACGACAACCGCGGTTCGAGTGCGATTACCATACGCAAAACCGACGGTAAAAGGCTGAACGACATCTTTGTCGAAGACGCAGAAGACAACATGCAACAATTATTGTGGCAATATCTCATCGCGTCGGAACAACCGGGCGACGTAAAAGAGTATGTGGAAAGCATCAACGACTTCTTAGAGGCCAACTATAGTCAGCGCGGCCATCTCCACATCCCCTATGGCAGCATCTACTTGGCTCCCGACGGTGTACACATTGAATACCAACCTCTGGAGATTTGTTTCTGGCACATGGGCGCTCCGGATATCACAATCCCTTACGATGCCGCCAAGCCATTCCTTACCGTTGAGGCAGTTCAACTTATTTTCGATAAATGAATAATCGACGCACCATGTAAATTCCAAACTGCAAGACATAAAAAATCCCCCACCTAATGGTGAGGGATTTTTTATAAAAAGGAAATGATTATTCATCCCAGAGGCTTGGAGCGGAGAGAACAAACGTGTCGTCAGACTCATCCTCGAATGAGCCAGAGTTTGCGCCATTTCCCCATTCACTATCCACACTCTTACCATTAATTTCGTATTGCATCAAATCTTGTGCACTATTGATAAGCACAATCGTAGTCTCGGGTGTTTGATATAATGACTTCATAATGAATTTCTGTTGTTAAGTTGTTATTTGATCAAAACTTTCTTACCATTCTGGATATACACACCTCTTTGTGAAGGCATACCCTGAATTGTCATACCCGAGATTGTGTGGAAGGTGCCATTGACATCAATTTCACCATCGATTGCTATTTGGTCGATGCTGTTGAGGCCGCCACTATTCGGAGTGATGAAGATAGTAGTCAAGTTGCTCAGTGGAGCATCAGCTGCTGCGAGTGGCAGATAAGCACGGTTGGCTTTCAGTGTACCGCTACTGTTCACCTTGTAGAAGCCTGGAAGTGAGGCAACGAGACCGGAAGCGGAGCCATCGGTTTTGTTATATACATTGGTAAAGACATAGAGGTATTCATCATCAGTAGATGCTGGCAAGGAGGTGGCAGCATAGACACCCTTCAGCATATTGCCAGCATTGGTGTTCACATCGGGAACATCGTGGATAGCCGGGACGAAGAGTGGATGATTCACGTCATAGTCAGTTGACCAAACGAGCACACCGAAGCCTTCATTCTTGGAATCGTCGAGAGTCACACCGTTGGCAGCGAGAGTCTCAATGCTTGGAGTGATGTCGATGTCTTGTACACTTGCAAATACCTTGTTTTCATCCCTGGTAGTACCAGTCACATAGACAGCCTCCATAAAGATGTTGGTGTAGTACTGGGTGAGCGGGTATTTGATGGCGAGTTCATGGCAATCGCTGTTGTAACAGTATTGGCCACCATGGTTATCAAGAGTACTTCCGTCATCATGGCTGTTGATAGTATCCCAGAATTTGCACTCCTTATAGATGTTGGTAACAGCGATACCCTCGATAATCACATCCTTCACAGTGATGTTGACATCGCCACCGTCGCCAGGAATCTCATAAGTGTTCTGACCAGTGCCGTCAACGTCGGTATTGGTAATCATATCATCTTCATCAAGAGTTGGTGTGTATCCGTCAGCTTGGGCATCACCTGTTCCACCCTTGATAACAGTTTCAGTATTGTCGTCGCCGTCACCGTTAGGAGTCAGGCGGATATATACGGTAGCACCCTCTGGCACATCGGGAACTACGATGGTGGTCTCCTCTTCGCTGCCGATGACAAGACCGTTGTCACCGTCGCCACCTGTCTTGATGCTCACGTTGTCGAGGCCATCGGCGGTAACACCATGCTCATCAGTAGAGGTCAGGAAGCCGAGTTCATCCAACTCATCAACGTCGTTACCATCGGCTATCTCCAGTTCATTGTTCTGTATGAAACTATTCTTTGCCTCATCGGTAGGACTGAATGTGCCGTCTTCATTATCTTTCCAATAGTCAGATTCCTCAAAGTTAGGGATGTTGGTGAAATCCCATGTATAAGGATAATCCTGATGGGTATCACCCGGTTCACGGATGTAGATTCTTGTTCTGTTGATATCGACAACATAATTGCCCGTATAATCTGCAACATCATCTGTAAACGTCCAGTGGTCGTCGTTACGTGCCAGCACTCTCTGCACGACAACCACAGAACCATGGCCACCAGTCACACTGAGTACACCATCCTCACTGATAGAAATGGTAGGCTCACTAGCCCTGTTAGCGCGGTTGGCAAAAGCACCGCTATTGGAATTGTTGCCCTGGCTCTCGTATGAGTAATCGCCGAAGCCCTTGATGTCCTCAATAGAGTATTTGACATGATGCCATGTTTCGTTCATTGTGACGCATCCATTTGCATTGTTACCAAATGTATAGGACATAGAAGTACCGTCGTAGTCAAACACTGTAGGTGATTTCAAATCATCAATGGCACTGTATGCTGTTAAGGTCTCTGCACCCTGCTTGGCAAGGATCATATCGGAGTCGAATGCTGTAGCATCAGGCTCATCCTCATAGAACTCATCGATGTCATAGAAACTCTCGGATATCATCACCTTCTTGATATGGGTCCATCCTTTGTCGGTCACTTGGAAGGTGACATCACCGTCAGCAGCCGCTTTGAAGACAATCCATCCATACCTTCTGGCCAACAATCCATCTTCTCCTACACCAGACTGATTAAGAACCATGAGGTCCATATTATTAGTCCCATCATAAGTGTTTCCATCAAGGTCAGTAACGTTGGTGACATGAATAAAGTCACCAGTGTTGGGTGAGTGGCGATAGGTCTTGATACCTACATAGGTGCCAGCCTTCAGACGAGGGATAGTAAGCACGGCGTTCTTGTCCATAGCAGGGATATTGGTTCCATGAACATCAGCCTTTTTGTAGTTAAGCATATCCTTCAGGTAAACATCCACGAAAGCACCATCTTCCTTCAGTTCTGCAAATTCTTCTGCAGTGTAAGAAGTTCCATATTTCGCATTATAATTATCGACATCACCGAGGTTGTCGGTCTCAGCCCTTAGACCGAATGACTTGCCGCTAGCGTCAACTACCAAACCAGCGGTTTCGCCAATCCAATAGGCATTGTTGCCTTCAAGAGCCTGCTGGGTGGTGAAGATAGGCTCATTCAGATAGTAAAGAGCACGTGTTTCCTCATCGTATTGGCGCACCTCATAGTTCACGCCCCAATCAAGGTTTTGATCTAAAGCAGAGAATGAAGGATAGGTGGTATAGAAGTCCCACATGTGATTTGTGTAGGGCACGGTAATCACATAATAGTCTTCATCAGTAACAGCACCATTATAATACTTTTTGGCAGTGACGATGATTGCTCCTCCGTCGCCCTCGAAACTGGTAACCCAACCATTATTGTCGAGCACAACGTTTGAAATGTTACCCTTTCCTTCAGCGGTATATCTGACATCACCGCTTACATTACCAGAGAGTGACTGACCTCCAGCAGTGGCACCACGCTCCAGCACGATGGATTTCTGCTCGTAGCGGAAGTTGGGAGTAAAGGTGAAAGAACTAAGTTGATAACAAGCCCAGTCATTATATGACAAGGTGTTGGGAGTGTTGCCATAGAGATAATAGGTGTGTCCACCAATCACATCTACTGTAGTCTCCAATTTCTGTGTGGCACTGCTTGTGGTAATAGTAGCCACTGGAGTGAACTGGATGCTGGCTGCATTCTTAAGAGTAAGTTGTTTAATTTGAATGGTATGCCAGTTTGTGCCAATTTTGTATTTACCTATACCAATAGTAAGGTTTCCGTTGGTTACCTCTGCTTCAATGGTGTATTCACCGCTAGTTGAAATTTGTGTATTATTGTAAGCAGGAATTGCTTGTTGAACATTATTGGCAAACACGTATGCGAAAGTGTTATCTCCATTATTGAAAGTGACGTTGTTGTTAGAGACCCAATTATATGGTGTGTAATAAGCATTGGCGTATAACTTCACCTCATATGTGCCATCAGCAAGTCCTGTTATAGTCTGTTGGATCATGACGCCAGTGCCACCATTGTTGGTTTCGAATCTCTCTGCCATAGGGGTGGTCCTGCCATCATAAGTGGTTACTTGAGGTGCTGCCGTACCTACCATGCCAGAAGAGCCACTCCAGTTGTTTTGTGCAATACCTACCCTTGATGTCAGTTCAAAGGGCATTGGGGCTAAGTTTTCAGAATCAACGATATAAGCATTTCCTGTGTTAAGATAGCCTCTTACGGTTAGTTCACCACTGGCTTTTGGTTTAAAGGTATAGAAAGTGCCTTGATGAGGTAAAACTCTATAGTTGTCGAAAGTGGCCCATATATGTCGCCATCCGTTCACATCTATTGTGGTGGCTACAGGGTCTTGAATACCAGAAAGGTTTCTCACCATGGTGGTGTTGACCACATCATCGGCGTTCTCACCGAACTCCATCTGAATCTTAGGCACACCATTAACCACGCGCTCCGTCAGTTTACCTGGGCCTGTCAGCGTATAAGTGTCATCTACAATTTCGTATGTGGCATCATCTGCCTTGATGGTCAAGTTATAACTTGCCTGATAATAAGTATTGTTATACCACACATTTGCATAAATGGTACATTTACCAGTGTTGAGAAGGGTGAGGTCGCCTGATCCCTGCTCACCACCGAGAGTAGCCAAACTGGGGTTGCTGACTTGATATTGCACATAAGACCCCTGAGGACAAATAAGATTAGGCTCTTGGAAATTCATGTCAATCAACTCTGCATCACAATTAGTTTTGTCAAAATACACAGTCCATGTGGAAGGATCCTGGTAAATAACAATACTTGAAATAGTCAAATCTTTGTCTACGTTAAGATCCAATGAACCTGTCGCTGAAACAGTGTACTGAGTTCCTGATGTCAATGTGGCATCTGCATTTTGTCCATAGGCTTGACCAGAAGTTTTAAACGAAATGTTTCTACCATTACTACCACTAAAATAAATGGTAACTTTGTCATTGGCGTGTAAATTTAAAATAGATAGGATTCTTGTGCCACCTCCAGCAGATGTATATAATCCATCATAATTTCCATATTCACGAATGTACCAGGCCTTATTATCATTTTCAGCCAAAGAAGCACTTGTGGCAAATCTGTTCTCTAATTGATTATAACTATCATTCATGATGGTTACTTGGTTACCAGATGAATTGGTAACTGACGAACCAGCAGTGAAATGATGCCCATTAGGATAAGCAGCAAAATTGTACGTAACGGTTGACCCGTTCCATTCTCCCGCTAAGCTCATTTGTGTTACTAATAGTAGTAAACACAACAACAAGAAGTTTTTTGTTAGTAGAATTTTTTTCATGTGTTGTTGATTAAGTTAATAAATATTTAAATTTGATTATTATTCGATAAATGATTTGCTTTATTGATTGAGACCAAGTATGGACTCTTTTCTTAATAGGACATGAAAAATGGGATTTCTCATGCTCATGAATTCTCAAATATACAATTGATATGCAAAAATACATTTTTTTCTAATATAAAAAATAATTAAATTGAAATTACACATTAAGCACTGTGTCATTTATTATTTTTTCTGGATTCTTTAGAAATATTAACGGACAGAAGGCAAATTTTTATGCGAGAAAACATTTTCACGGAAACCTATTTCGTTTTCTGCAGTTCCACTTCTTATAAACCCTAAATAGAGCATCAGTGATGGATTAATTTTTCTCATCTGAATTACATTTTATATCAATAATGATCTTTCAAAAGATTTGTCTAGCTACATAAAATGACAGAAATCACAGATCCATGAGGAATATCACACCTTGTCAAGTACTTTGTTTTAACAAACATAATGAAGATATAATCTGAGATGCACTTACACAACCTATCATGCAATTGCATTAGTCTCTAACTATAAACTTCACTAAATTCGAATGCAAAAATACTATATAATTATATAACAAATTATATACGATGTAACAAATAATTATTGTGATATTTCAAACAAAAAAATGCAAAATAATCAAAAAAAGTCACATTTAAAAAATAAAGGAACATGATGGTAAGGAATATGCTCGTCTAATTCCGTTTATGGCAACACGAGCCAACCATGTGGAATTAGACGAGCATATTCTCTACCTTGGATATCACAAAACGACTTTCTTTGTACCGTAGATATAGATACCCTTTCGGGTGGGTTTAGACGATAGTTTGCGACCATCAATGGTGAACCACTGCAACTGAGAATCCGTAACCTGCGGGACAATCGGGAGGTCAATACCCGTTACGTCTCCCTCACCGAAGTCTAGCAAAATGTTGTTTACACCACTGAATGTAACATTATCATCCAACTTGAAATATGCCCTAAAGGCATTGATTGTCATTTCCCCATTCGGGTAGTGCAATTTGTTGCTGGCAGTTAGATAGAAGATGGAACGGTCGGCACCTGAGATATGGAAGGGTGAGAAAATGCCCTTGAAGGAGATGATCTCAGGGATTTCCACATCCGTCGGTTCAACACTGCTGATGGTGACGTCCTCGAAAACAGGGTTCGGAATATTATTCCCTTGACTCCATTTGACAAGGTAGGGTTTTCCCGACTCCATGCTCACCGTCTGTGCCTCAAACTGCAGATAAAGCGTGCCGTCCGAAATAGAGGCGTCGGTCAGTTCATAGATTTCAGCACCATCAAGTGGGGAGAACTCATCAATATCCACGCTGAAAGGCAGACAGAGGGTGTTCCACGAATCATCCTGCCAGAGTGTTCGGCCATCCAGAGTCACATTGCACTTTTTACCGCTGTTGTCAGTGATTTTCACGTCGTTGTTGTCGTCATCATCCAAAATGAGGTCAATATTCTGTACTTCCATATAAAGATTGGCCTGAATCATCGACGCATTGGTACCGCTTGTATACACTGTAAAGCGTGGTGAATTGGCGTTGTAAAGCATTGTGCCATTGGAAGAATACTTCATAATCACGCCATTTGTGCCATTTGAGAGTGTCCATGTCTTAGAATTATCACTATATCCCAATTTCTTGGAACCAGTGGAATAAAGATACTTGCCAGAAGCGTCTTTGAATGTGTAATTATTTCCACTTCCCTCCACCGTGAACACAATGACCTGATCATTGGCTGTGATGTAGTCGCCGTCTACCTTGACACCAATAGATGCCATAACACTATTGCTCAGTGCGCCTGCCGCTTTGCTCTTCGAACCACAGGCAATGATGTAACGAGCACCGCTCACCATTTCATTTGTTGAGGTGACTCGCTTATAAATAGTTGAACTATTGGCCTTTAATTTCTTGAAATTGAATGAGATGGTCTTATACTCATCATTGTTTTGAGTGATTTCTTCCACAGCGACATTCAACTTGTAAGAACCATCATTATTGGCATTATAAAGACTGGCAGCCGGCGAGGTGTCCCTGCCCCAAGAGTTATTATTTGCTATGGGATATGGGTCAGTGGCCAAACCTGCCGATGTTAAGTATTGATTACCGTTATATGTAGAATATTGATATTCGCCATCGGCGGGAACCCATGTCAATCGCTGGTGGTCAGGGTCGTCATTCACTTCATTTCTACTCCAGACGTTGGCATCGTAATCCACATGAAGAATCAGAAGTCCCGCTCCTGGCAGAGCGGCATCCCAACCCGTTTTCTGACGGTTCTCAAGCAAATAATACTCATTGCTGTTGCCTTGGTTATAAATGATGTAACTCTCGCCTCCATCCTGTAGTGATTTCATGCCCGTCACTGTCTGACTGCGGTCCAGTTCGATAGGTTCTTTCCATCCGGCCACCCACCGCTCATAGCTGGTATAACCTGCAGGTAAATAGCCGTTGCCATTGTAACTGCCCATACTCATCAAATCCCATTCATCCATACCCTGACCTCCACTGTATGTTGTGTCGTACAGGTCGGGGTATCCCAGACAGTGACTGAACTCATGGCACATTGTACCGATACCTGCCACATTTCCCGACCCATTTAGTTCTGAGCCACATGCGTATGTATCGATGTAAACACCGTCAAGGGTTTGTCTGCCTGCACCGTCACCATAATAATTTGCCGAAGACAAATTCCACTCATGGGGCCAGATGGTGTTGGCGGCACCGCCATCAGCCTCGCCTTTTCCGGCATAGACCACATATACTTGTTCCATCTCTTGAGTAGTTGCCGTATTGTCGTAGTTCCAGACATAATCACTGTAATTGACATCTGCATCGGCCAGTTGGAGGGCTTCGATGACCATTTCTGCTGGATGTGTGTCTTCACCTTGCTTGTTATTCTTGTTGGCACCATAGTAACTCCGATTTTTCGACAAAGTATAGGGGCCCACCACATCGAAATTCAATGAAAAATGCCCCTCGCTCTGAGCATAGAAATAGTCGTACATGGAACCCCGGAAATCACCACTCTGGAAATTCTCCTCATTGGCAATTCTGTCGAAAAGCACTTGGGAATCGGCATTGCTATTCTTGAAATGCACATCAGAGAAATTGACAAGGATAATAAGTCCTTTCTTATTACCCGTATAGGGAGCCACTTTATTGATGCCCTGGGACTTCAGCCTGGCCTTTCGCCGATTGTTGGCGGCATTTCTTTTTTTACTGGCATTGTTCTTTATATTTTTCGCGTCGACCTGTTCGAATAGGTCGGTGCCGGGGACATCAAGATATGCCTTGCCATCCTCGCCCATCCAGTAGTGCCCGAACTCATCGCCTACAAGAAATGCTGTGACGGAACTGCCGTCGGTCAATGTTAAAACTTTTTTAGTCCCAGGTTTGGCGGGAACCGCACTGGCACAAACAACAATTAGCGTCAGAAGTAATGCGCAGAAAACTCTTTTCATCAGTTTGATAGGGAAAGATTAATTCAAATTTGTGCAAAGGTACGACTTTTTTAGAAAAAAAGATGTAAATTTCTCTTTTTATTATGTTTAAGGCACAGATTTTGTGATTCTAAGTCCTTTTTTGACGATGTGGAGCGCTCTTTTAAAATAAAACGTTCCAAATTCCTGCCGAATTCTGCTGGATGATTGAAAACCCGCCACATTCATGTGAATTGTCGATTGTGAATTACTAAACAGTGAATTATTGATAAATATTTGTGATATTACGAGAAAAAGGTTATATTTGCAGAGACTAAAACAAATAAACGAGAAAAGACATGAGAAAATGGCTGACAGGGATAGTATTATCTCTTTGTATAACGATGGCCTTCGCCCAGAAATCTGTTGAGACCGAGCGACAATACCTCTCGGGAAGAGGCTGTGACGATATGGTGGAATGGGATTTCTTCTGCACCGACGGTTTCAATTCCGGCAAATGGACCAAAATCGGTGTGCCCTCCTGCTGGGAACTTCAAGGTTTCGGCACCTATCAATACGGAATGCGCTTCTACGGCAAAGCCAACCCGGAAGGCATCGCCAACGAGAAGGGCCTTTATAAATATGAGTTCACCCTCCCACAGTCGTGGGAAGGACGGCAGGTGGAGTTGGTGTTTGAGGCAGCGATGACCGATGCCAAAGTGACCATAAACGGTCGCAAGGGTGGCAACCACCAAGGAGGCTTCTACCGTTTTGCCTTCGACGTAAGCGACCGTGTCTTTTTCGGCAAGAAAAAGAACCGTCTGGAAGTGGAAGTGTCGAAAGAGAGCGAGAACAGTCAGGTGAACATGGCCGAACGCCGTGCAGACTACTGGAATTTCGGCGGACTGATACGCCCGGTGTTTGTTGTATCGAAACCCAACCTGAACATCGACCGTGTGGCAATAGACGCTGGCATGGACGGTCGTTTCCGAGCCGACTGTTTTCTGAACCGTGCCGTGGAAGATGGGCAGGTGTCAGTGAGCATTCTGGACGACCGTGGTCACAGCGTGGGTCAAGCCGATTTTCCCACCCGCGGAAGCGACTGCGCCAAAATTGACTTCGCTGTCAAGCAACCACAATTATGGACAGCCGAGACCCCTCACCGTTACACCGCCACTTTCACTCTGAAAGACCGCCAGGGCAAGATTCTGCATATCCACCGAGAACGTTTCGGGTTCCGCACCATCGAAATCCGTGAGCACGACGGTGTCTATATCAACGGCAGAAAAGTGATTTTCAAGGGAGTCAATCGCCATAGTTTCCGCCCAGAGAGTGGCCGCACACTGAGCAAGGAGAAAAACATTGAGGACGTCTTGCTCATCAAGAGCATGAACATGAACGCCGTTCGCTTGAGCCACTACCCCGCCGATCCCGAATTCCTGGATGCCTGCGACTCCCTCGGACTGTATGTGGAGAATGAGTTGAGCGGTTGGCACTGGGCGCATGAGACCATTGTGGGACAGCAATTAGTGAAAGAGATGGTGACCCGCGACGTCAACCACCCCTCAGTGATTTTCTGGAGCAACGGCAACGAAGGCGGCTTCAACTACGAACTGGAACCCGAATTTGCCCGCTGGGACCCCCAAAAACGAGTGGTGCTCTATCCATGGGCCAACCGCAACGGTATTGAGACAAAACACTACCGCTCGTATGGCGAGACACAGGAATACATGCGCCAGCCCGAGATTTTCATGCCCACGGAATTTCTGCACGGTCTCTACGACGGAGGTCATGGCGCTGGTTTGAAAGACTACTGGGACATGATGATGGCCAACCCCCGCTGTGCGGGCGGATTCCTCTGGGATCTGGCCGATGAGGGCGTGGTGCGCACCGACAAAGACGGCATCATTGACTGTGTGGGCAATTTTGGCGCCGATGGCATCGTTGGCCCCCATTTCGAGAAAGAAGGCAGTTATTACACCATCAAGGAAGTGTGGAGTCCGGTGGAACTTGTTGCCGGGGAAGATGGTACATATATAGTGAAAAACCACTACGACTTCCTCGACCTCGATGTCTGCCGTTTCAGTTATCGCTATCTGCGAATGCCCACAGCAGGAGAAACACAGGTGACAGTGGAAAAGGAGGGCAACATTTCGGCACCTCACTGCAAAGCCGGTGAAAGCACACAACTGGCAGTCCCCTCATCAAATAGCACAAAAGGAAAAGAAGGGCTCTGCCTACTGGAAATCACCGCCACCGACCCCACTGGCCACGAAATTCTGAAATGGACCATTCCTCAAGGCGCTTCCAGCCAAGACAAAAAATCCGCTCCTCCATCATCTGCCTATACCATCAATGAGAATGGAGACATATTGACAGTGGAAGGTTGTGGGCGCACCTACAGTTTCGACAAGTCCAATGGCCGGCTGGCTGCTGTCAAGGTGGGCAACAAACAGATTTCTTTCGGCAATGGTCCCAAGTTTATCGCCGTACGCCGCTCCGACCGCTCATTCGACGGATTCTTCAACCACGACGACAAGGACGCATTCAAGAAGAAGACACAATACACCGTCTTCGACGAGCAAGGAAAGTTCAACCGATTCGACATCGACAACAGCAACGGCCAGACACGGCTCACCGCCATCTACGACCATGGCAGTCTGCAGAGTGCCACCTGGACTTTCTTCTCCGACGGCAGCGTAGAACTCAGTTATTCCTACCAATTCGGTGGAGTGGTTGATGAGATTGGTGTCACCTTCGACTATCCCGAGACCCTGATGCGCGGCAAGCGGTGGGTGGGTCGCGGCCCTTACAGAGTATGGCAAAACCGCCTGCAAGGACCCACCTTGGGTTACTGGCAGACTGCCTACAACGACCCTATCCCTGGAGAGAGTTTTGAATATCCCGAGTTCAAGGGGTATTTCGCCGATGTGGAATGGATGCAACTGGAGACCGAGGAAGGAAAAATCCTCATCACCAATGGTCAGAACACCCCTGTGGAGTATTTCGGTGTTTATACACCCCGTGATGGCCGCGACCACATCCTCTACGAACTGCCCGAGACCGGTGTGAGTCTGCTGCAGGCTATTCCCGCCGTTCGCAACAAAGTGAACACAACCGACCTCAACGGCCCATCGGCACAGCCTTTCTGGGCCAACGGCATCCATGAGGGCAAAGTGACATTCAAATTCGAATAATGATGAGAAAATGGTTGTTTACCACATTAGTGGCATGGACTTTTACCCTGGGCTGTCATGCCGATGGATGGGACCCTGCCCGTCCCTGGACATTTTGGTACTGGATGTATGGAGCAGTGAGCAAGGCCGGCATCAAGGCCGACCTTGAAGGGATGAGCCGTGTGGGACTTGGCGGCTGCTACCTGATGCCCATCTATGGTACCGACCGCAAGCCCGAGCATCAAGGCGAAGCCCAGCAACTCACTCCTGCCTTCTGGGAGATGGTGGATTATGCCCTGGCCACCGCCGACAGTTTAGGACTGCGCATGGGAATCCATCTCTGCGATGGCTTCGCACTTGCCGGTGGCCCGTGGATTACCCCAGAGGAGTCGATGCAACGCATCGTTTTCACCGACACTATCATTGACGGCGGCACCCGCGAGACCCTTACCCTGCGCCGTCCCACCACCAACGAGAATTATTACAATGACATCGCCGTCTATGCGCTGCCCCTGAGCGACGACGCACACATTCTCCTGCAGCACGACACCATCACCTGGTCGGCATCGGTGACGCGTGACGAAAAAGGCACATTCCGAAGCAACGACCCTTGCTGGATACAATACGAGTTCAAGAAACCTACGATGGTGCGCAGTATCGTCATCCATCCCAGTGGCAACAACATCCAGTCGCAGCGACTGAAACTCTCCGTGAGCGACGATGGCGAGGAGTTTGAGGATGTCGTTCAGATGTCGCCAGCCCGTCAGGGATGGCAAGACACGGGGTTCACCCACACTTTCGCCATTCCCCCTACGAAGGGACGGTTCTTCCGTTTCAGTTGGACTCCCGACGGCACTGAGCCAGGAAGCGAGGACCTGGATGCAGCAAAATGGCGTCCCAACCTGAAAATCAAGGACATCGAGTTGTCCTCAATCGCCCGTGTGCATCAGTGGGAGGGAAAAGCCGGATATGTTTGGCGCGTGGCACCCGAGAGCACTTCCGAGGAGTTGCCCACATCCGTCTGTTCACCAATGAAGTCAATCCACCGGCTGACACTCAACCGCGACAGGGTGACCACAACCCTGCCCACTGGTCGGTGGTTGATTCTGCGTATCGGCCACACTTCGACTGGCCACACCAATGCCACAGGAGGGGGCGGGAAGGGTCTGGAATGCGACAAATTCTCGGCCGAGACCGTGGAGAAGCAAATCAACAATTGGTTTGGAGAGTTTATGAACCGTCCACACTCCTCCGTCATTCGTATGCTGCATGTGGACAGTTGGGAATGTGGGTCGCAGAACTGGAGCAAGAATTTCGCCAGTGAATTCAAGAAGCGCCGTGGCTACGACCTCATGCCGTGGCTGCCACTGATGGCCGGCTACCCTATCAACAATGCCGACGACAGCGAGCGGGTGCTTCGCGACATTCGAAAGACCATTAACGATTTGGTGAACGAGAATTTCTTCACAGTCGTGGAGCGCCGCGCTCACGAATACAACTGCCAACTGTCATCCGAGAGCATGGCTCCCACCATGGTTAGCGACGGTCTAGACCATTTCCGCTACGCCGACATCCCCATGGGTGAATACTGGCTCAACTCCCCCACCCACGACAAACCCAACGACATGATGGACGCCATCAGTGGCGCTCACATCTATGGCAAGCAAATTGTTCAAGGGGAAGGATTCACCGAGGTACGTGGTGTATGGGACGAGACACCAGCCTTGGTCAAGCCCTTGCTCGACCTGAACCTTGCCCTTGGCATGAACCGTCTGGTATTTCATGTCAACACACACAATCCCTGGACCGACCGCCGTCCCGGCATGACGCTCGACGGCATCGGACTGTTTTTCCAGCGCGACCAGACTTGGTATGAAGAGGCAGTCGGTCTGGTGGACTATATCACCGAATGCCAGCGCCGTCTGCAATCAGGAGTAACAGTGAGTGATATCGCTGTCTTTACGGGTGAGGAGATGCCAAGCCGCTCCCTCCTACCCGACCGCCTGGTCAACATGTTGTCTGGACTGATTGGCAAGAAACGTTACCTGGAGGAAAAACTACGATTACAGAACACCGGGCAGCCAATGGAGGAAAGTCCCGTCGGTGTGAATCACTCGGCAGGCATTCTCAAACCACAAGACTGGGTGAATCCGCTTCGTGGCTACAAATACGACTGCATCAACAAAGATGCCCTTCTCCGGCTGGCCACAGTGTCCGACAAATGCCTTTGTCTGCCCGGTGGCGCACGTTACCGTGTATTTGTGCTTCCTGCCGCCCATCCTATGAACCCTTCGTGGCTCACCCTCTCCAAGGAGGTATTGGCCAAAGTGGAGGAATTGCGTGAGGGAGGTGTGGTGATTATCGACGAACTGTACACAGATGAGGACCTGAAGAAATATGGTGTGGAACGTGACGTGGAAGTGCCGGAAGGCATCGCCTGGACCCACATTCACTGCAAAGGAACAGGCGAGTTGTATTTCCTGTCCAACCAACAAGGGACAGACCAAGACATCACCGCCTCGTTCAGGAGTGGTGATTACAAGAATGTACGTGTGTATGACCCATTGTCGAAACACTATCTTAACACAGATGTATTGGGTGTTAATAATCCACGCACCATCGTCACACTGCATCTTCCTGCCAATGGGAGCGTGTTTGTGGAACTCATCAGGGACACAGAACAAGCAGATGTGTATGACCCGAATTTCAACATGACCTATCCACTGGATGGTGAGTGGGATAATAAGTTTTTGGAAAATGGTGTCAACGTGCACACCAACAAATTGTTTGACTGGAGTCAATCCTCCAATGATAAAATCCGCTACTACAGTGGTCATGCGCGTTACACCACCCATGTTCCAATCGGCGTCAGGGCAGAAAAACAAGTTCAAAAGGAAGTAAAAGAAGTAAAAGTTGATGACCCGTTGAGCAACTTGGTCAGCGACATCACCCAACTGAACAAAACCCTGAATGGTGACACGTTGCAGACAGTGGTGGCTCCAGTTCCAGAAAAGGAGGATAGTGTGGTAAAAGAGGAAATCATCGTGGAGGACATAAAAATCCGTCATGCGGTGCTCCGTTTAGGAGAAGTTCGCGATGTGGCACGGGTGCGTGTGAACGGGGTGGAATGCGGTATAGCATGGACAGCCCCCTACGAAGTGGATATTACCCAAGCTTTGAAAACGGGCGACAACATCGTGGAAATAGAGGTGGTGAACACCTGGGCGAATGCGTTGCTAGGACTTGACAATGGAACACCGCCTTATAAGGGCATCTGGACCAACGCCACCTACCGAATGAAATCTAAAGAGTTGCTCCCCGCCGGACTCCTCTCGCAACCAGTGATTGCAATTGAAGGGGAGTAAGAATGTTGAAAATAGAAATTGCGCTAAAGAAGGGGGCGTGTCAAAATGGAATGACTTGAGAACAAAACTTACGGATTGTAAGGAAGAAGAACGGCCTGAAAGGCCAGCAGCTGTCAGCCTAGGGCAATCGCCCTAGGTATAAGGCAGAGTATTAATTGTCGCCCTGAAAGGGCAAAAGCATTGATTATTAACGCTTTTGCCCTTTCAGGGCGACAATTGTTCCATACATAAAAACCCAGGGCGTTGCCCTGGGTTATGTTCTTGTTGGCCTTTCAGGCCGACATAATGATTACAAATTGAAATAATGCAAATCTCCATTTTGACACACCCCCTTCAGCCTTTTATGAGCAGCATCTATTCCGGGAGTTGTTCCGACGGCTATGGTCTGATAACCATTCTAGGTTTCATCAGTTGAATGGATAACTCATCAACTCAAAATTTCAAAGCCACTCCACCCATAAATGTGGCACGAGGCATTGGGTAACCAAGATTGATTTCATACTCTTGTGCCAACAGGTTTTCGCCACGCACCCAGAGAGAGATGTTGCGGCTGAGGGCGTAATTGACAGTTGCATTGAGCAGACAGAAATTCTCTTTGGTTTCATTCTCACCAGTGGTGGTATAGAGGCCATTGATGTAGAGAAGTCCCGCCACAACACTCCATTGGTTATAGTAGTAGTTTGCGCCCAGGAAACCTTTGTAAGTAGGTGCAGCAACGATGGGATTTTCCATGTGCAGCAGAGAGTGATTGGTGTTGAAACTCCAGTGTTTGCTGGCTTTCCATGTAGCTTCCACCTCTGCACCATAATTCTCAATCTCACCCGTATTCACATTGAGGGGTTTACCTTCGATGCGTACTGTCTGAATCATATTGTCACCCTTCAGATAGAAAAGATTGGCACCATAACTGAAGGAACCAAGGCGGTGACGCCACGAGATTTCATAGTTCCAGATGCGCTCTGGGTCAAGTTCTTCTGTCGAGGGAGGATAGAGATACATCTCGCGCATGGTGGGATTGCGGAAACCCTTGCTTGCCATGGCCTTGATTTCTCCTGTTGGTATAGGACGGGCAACGACACCCACCTGCGGGATGAATTCGGTGCCTACCACTGAGTGATGGTCCAGTCGCACGCCTGCGTCAACAGTGAGCCATGAGAGCAAATCCTGACGGAAATCAACGTATCCAGCGATTTCATTCCGATAACTCTTCGCACTCTGTTTGTTAGGTGTTTCAAGAATTTCACCTGTTTGCTTCGATGTATAGTAAGCATTGCCATAAATATGCTGGTAGTCGACTCCTACAGTCAGGCGATTGCCCTCAAACAGCCGTGCACTCTGATACCATGAGACACCTGTCAGCGCATCTTTCGAGCGGAAATAACGCTGCGTAGGTTTGCTGGGGTCGGCTGTTCCATCATCAATCTTGTGGCGGCCGAAGTTTGAATAGACGCTCAGCGCACCACTTGTGCGGTCGTAGTGGTTTTCCAGTGCAGCAGATACAACACCACGCGTAATCCACTGGTCTGCATCATAGAGAGGCGAAGACTTGCTTCCTGGGTAGGATGCATTGAAACGGGTAATATCAGCATCGACGTATGCGTTCCAATGTGGGGTGAAGTCATAGCCCAATTTCAGATATCCGCCATATTGCTCGAAACCCATGCGGGGGCGGTGGTTGTCAGTACGGTTGTATTGTGCTGAAACCGTGCTGCTGAATTTTCCACTGCGAATTTGGTTGGATGCCTCTGTCTGAACTGTGCCGTAACTTCCTCCGCCTATGTTCAGTTGGGTAACAACACCATCCTCATGCATCGAGCGGGTGACAATGTTGAGCACACCACCCATGGCATTTGAGCCATATAGCATAGAGGCCGGCCCACGGAGAATTTCCACCCGTTCGGTCATCAGTGTCTGATAACTATCGCTGATGGGATGACCATAAATACCCTGATATTGTGGATGCCCATCTATCAAGACCATCAACTGCCCTGCACCACCTGTAATACCACGGAGATTGATGCCACCAGCCGCACCAGTGGAAACGCCATAGCCCATCATTGAACGGCTTGTCACAAAAAGTCCCGGTACTTGCTGCATCACTGTGGGCAATACGGAAGGCTGTTGTTGCTCAGTGAGTTGATTGCGCCCGACAACAGTCACCGTCATTGGCAAATGACGAATGTCCACAACATCACGTGCACCGGTGACGACCACTTCCTGTAAAGCAAGTGTATCTGTCTGTCCGTATGTAATAGTACTTGCGGCCAAAACAGCACCGAAAAAGGCAAGCAATCTCCTGCTTCTTTGTCGGAGAATCAGCTTTTTAACGGTACGAATGAGCGCATTGCGCATCTTTTTTGTGTTTGTTTTCATTTGTTCTTATTTAGTTTTGTCTATAGTATCAAAGAGAGTCGTCTGTTTTCTTGAAAGAAAAGGCGGCACAAAGATAAAAAGAATGTCACAAAAAACATAAAGGCAGGAACTATTTCCCATCTCCACGTGAATGTGAGTCTGCCAGATACATACCAGTCAGGATGAGGATGGTGCCAATGAGAAAATAAGGCGTGATTACCTCGTTCAGAATCCACCAGGCAAAGATGATGGTGGTGATGGGGTTGAAATACACCCAGTTGGTGGTGTCGACAGCGCCCAACTGACGTATCACCCAATTCCATCCCACAAAACATATCAGTGATGCCACGCAACTGAGGAAAAGCAAGTTGGCCAGTACATCGAAACGACAAAGAACGGAAAACGAGGGGAATTCGCGAAACGCCAAGTGGTAAGGCAATATGGTGACCAGCCCATAGAAGAACACCTTGCGCGTGATATGCATGGTGGAATAACGATGGGTGACATGCTTGATTAGAAGGGAATAGAGCGCCCACGCTACACAAGCCCCAAAAGCCAGCAAGTCGCCAATTGGCGACAGATGGAGCACGAAATGTCCATTGAGCACCACCACAGCCATGCCGACACAAGAGATAATCGAGCCCAATAATCTTTTGCTGGTAAGTTTTTCGTCATGATAGACAGCCGCCATGACTATCATCGTCAGTAGTGGACACGAACAGACAATGAGTGAGGTGTTGGTGGCGGTGGTAAAGAGCATGGCTGCATTCTCACAAAGAAAATATAATGTGCCTCCTGTCAGTCCCAGCCCTGCCATAGTGAGCTCGTCGCGCCAAGAGGAACATAACAAGCGGAAAGGCTTCTTTTTTCGTCGGGAGACTATCAATTGGAAGACCAGTAGAAGGATATAAGCGATGATAAATCTCAATGTGTAGATCATTGCCGGCGACAGGCCAACTATGAGCAGCAATTTCGTAAACACGAAGGTGCTGCCCCAAATGGCCACAATGATAAAAGCCACTAAATGAGAAATGAACTTACGTCTGCTGGTCATGAAAAATTGTGAATTGTGAATTGTCAATTATGAATTGTGAATTACCGATTTCGCTTTCAGGGCTATCGACTCTGCCACTACGAATGCGGTGGTCCAAGCCGCCTGAAAGTTGAATCCACCAGTCACTCCATCGATGTCAAGCACCTCGCCTGCGAAATAGAGATTGGGGCGCGTCCGGCTCTCTAATGTAGAGGGGTTTATGCTTTTGAGAGAGACGCCGCCGCAGGTGACAAACTCGTCACGAAAGGGAGCACGTCCGGTGGTTTCCACGGGGTCGTTACAAAGCGCATCCACCATTTTGTTGACATCTTTATTACCTGCATCACACCATCTTGCCCCAGACTTGTTCTTGAGATGTTTTGCCAGGAGATAATTCCATAATCTTTGTGTCAGTCCCGAGGGTGGAGTGCTGGAGAGTAATTTCATCCTGTTGACGGCAAGTCGCGACAATTCCTCCCTGGTGTCATTATCGTTCTGTCCAGTCCAGTTGACATGGATGGTTGTGCGGTAGGAACAGTCATGCAGCAGTCGGGCAGCATGACTCGACAACTTGAGAATAGCCGGACCACTCAGTCCCCAATGGGTGATGAGCAACGGTCCTTTCGCACGGAGGCGAGTGCCTGGAATCTGGACAACGGCATTGGGAGCCACAGCACCCATAAGAGATTGAAGCGACCTGTCGCCTATGCTGATGGAAAAGAGTGAAGGAACGGGCGCGACTATCTCATGGCCCTCGCATCGAAGCCACTCAAAACTATCGGTTCGCTGGGAACCGCCTGTTGTCACGGCGACATAATCATAGCCATCGAGTTGCGACAAATCATCAATGCGGTGCTGAGTGTGTAGATGTATGCCGTATCGCTGGCATTCACGAAGGAAACAGTCGATGATGGCATGGGCGTCTTGAGCAGTGGGAAACACACAATGGTCGTCCTGAACGGTAAGTGGCACTCCGTGGCTTTCAAACCTCCGGAAGGCGTCGTTATGGTCGAAGGATTTAAAGAGGCGTTTGAGAAGACGATGCCCACGTGGATAGACCTCGCTGAGGTCGCGAACTTCCTCGAATGTATTGGTGCAGTTGCAGCGGCCACCGCCCGACACAGCCACTTTGGCAAGCACACGTTTGCTCCACTCGAAGATGGTCACGTCCATCTCCGGCATCAACTCTTTCAAATGTATGGCGAGGAAGAATCCGGCTGCCCCTCCTCCAATGATGGCTGTCCGTCGGGTCATTGTACTCAAGTGTCACATTCACTCTGCTCTTGGTGGCTGGGGAATTATAAGAAGATATCCCATAATGGAGTTGTAAGCAATCTGACTCTATTGTAGGCTTTATAATCTCAAACAGGAAAGATAACTTCTTTTCTCCCAAATACGGCGCAAAAATACAAAGATTTCTTTAAACAACATCATAATCCAATATAAAAAGTAGGGTGATATGTGGTGCCCACACCTCATCCACGGTAATAAAAATCATTATTTATCATTACATTATACACTCAAATGCTTGGACAATTCGGGAAAGTTCATTATTTTTGCAAAGCGAACGACGCATTTTATAATATAATGGAGTGTTGATTGGTTTGACTGCAAATAACAGACAACAACTGTCTGAGAGTGCGAATTTCTATGCGAAATAGAGGCAAACACATATTGTCCCTCTCATAATGACGGAAACCATGAAAATAATCATTTAAAAATATTATCAGTATGAAAAAACTCTATTCTCTACTAATGATTCTGATACTTCTTACTGCTTGTTCCACACATAACTCGATATTCAGTGGCAAGAAAAAGAAGCAGAAAACCATTGTCATCCTTTATGAGAATGATGTTCACTGCGGAATAGATGGCTATGCCAAACTTGCGGGCCTTCGCGATGCTATCGCCAAAAGCGACACGGCGTATGCCGCCGCTGTCAGTTGCGGCGACTATCTGCAAGGAGGCTCCAGCGGTGCCATCTCCCAAGGTCAGTACATCGTTGACATCATGCGCAACGTGGGCTATACAGCCGTCACTATCGGCAATCATGAGTTCGACTACGGCACTCCGCGGATGAAAGAATTGCTTCCTCAAATCAAGGCTCCTATTGTCTGTGCCAATTTCTTCGATGTGGGGGCTACTCAACCATTCTATTCTCCCTACGTTATCCAGAAATACGGAAAGAAGCGCGTCGCTTTCGTGGGTGCTTGTACCCCGGAAACCATGGTGGCAGAAAGTTATTCGTTCTACGACGACAATGGCAAATTGCTGTATGACCTGAAAGAGAAAGATTTTTATAGAATTATTCAGAAGGCTGTAGATAATGCACGTGCCGAGGGGGCAGACTATGTGGTGCTACTCTCCCATGTGGGTGAGGCACCATCAGACATGAACATTGACTCTCATCAGTTGGTGGCCGCCACAAGGGGCATCGATGTAGTGCTCGACGGACACTCACACGCGGTCATACCCAACGACGAGGTTAAGAACCTTGACGGAAAAAGCGTTGGTATCACGCAGACAGGCACCATGTTTGCCAACATAGGGAAATTGATTATCTCCCCCGACGGCAAGTTCACCACCACACTGATTCCTTCCAAGGAAATTTCTTATACCAACGCTCAGGTGACACATACCACCGACAGCATCAATGATTTGATGCTCCAGGTGACAGCCCGGCAGATAGGCGAATCCGATTACGCCGTAAGAATCATTGACGACGCTGGTGTGCGCCAAGTGCGAAAGGCTGAAACAAATATGGGCGACATTGTGGCCGACGCTTTCCGCCACAACATGGATGCGGAAATCGGCATTTGCAATGGTGGTGGCATACGCAATTCCATTGCCGCAGGTAAAATCACCTATGGCGACGCCATCAACGTACTGCCTTTCGACAACCACATGTGTAAACTTGAGGCCACAGGAAGCGAGATTTTGGCGATGTTGGAGAAAAGCACTGCTATAACGCCAGAGGAGGACGGAAATTTCCCACAGGTATCGGGTATGCGCTACACCATCCATACCAAGAGCCACACTGTAAGCGACGTTCAGGTGCTTGATGCCTCCACAGGCGAATATCAGCCCATCGAACTCAACAGAAAATACACAGTCAGCACTACCGACTATTATAACAGTGGAGGATTTTATGGTATGCTGAAAAAATGCACCTTGCTCAAGACCACCACAGTGCTCGCGCGAGACGCTTTCGCCGACTACCTTGAGACCACGCTCAATGGCACCACTGGCACCACCTATACCCAATCGCAAGGACGAATCACAATTATAGATGACTAAATAGAGATTTCAACAGAATTTTGAATATCTCTTTCAGATACCTTTTCCGGCGCCTCCGCTTACCCTTCGTAACAGCACGATGAAATCGGTAGCCGGTAAAGGTATCATATTCGTCGTAGAGCCGCTGTGTCGACTTGAAGTGTGTGGTTCTGTTAGACAGACTACGCTGACCAACCGACCATGACCCGAGGGCACGTACTCTATAGACAGACATCACCTCGTCGATATATCCTAATTGTCCCTTAGATGCTGCGAACAACATCGACGGCAGGTCGCCAACATGACAATGGTTCCAGAAATCGGGTCTTCCCTCACTGGAGAGATACTCCCAACGATAGAACATGGCATTGGTGGCCATCATTCTTCCACCATTGAGAAGCACATCCTCGGCGGTGTATGTGGATTTGATGGACTTCGGACGACAAACTATCCGCTTGCCTGATGACAACAGCCGCTCATGGGCATGGAAGCACAGACTGCATTCGGGGTGTGCCTCCATATAGTCGAACTGTTTTTGTAATTTCATCGGATCCTGCCAATAGTCATCACCTTCGCAGATAGCCACATAACGTCCCTGGGTAAAAGTGTCAAGGCGTCGCATTAACGAGCCGTCGTGCCTGTGATAGAGGTTCTCGGTTTCGAAGACCGCACGAATGACCTGTGGATAGCGCTCCTCAAACTCATGGACAATCTCTGCCGTATGGTCGGTAGAAGCATCATCGTGAACAACAGCCACATATCTGAAGTTGGTGACCTGGGCAACAAGACTCTCCAGGCACTGACGGATGTAGCGCTCTTGGTTGTAGGTGATGCAACGAATGGTGACCATCACCGGCCTGTCCTCCTCTGCTGTCTTGACTTGTGGTTTCATCGTTGTTGGGTAATAGTGTCATGTGAACCGATGAGCGTATAGAGGTCGAGCATGTGTCGAAGTTGCTCCCGGGAGTTAAACATGATGGCATCAATGACCGACATGTTGGGCACGAAAGTGCTGTTCAGTTGTGGGTATTCACCAATATTGGAGTGGATGAAACTGAGACGGATGCCCTGCCGCTCAAATTCCTCATACCGATAAAGCGACTGGCCACCGATGGCGTTGATGTAGTGATTGGCGCCCAATCGGTGACAAAAATCATATATCCGCCCCTCGCGTTTCAAGTGGGCGTTGCCTTTTATTTGTGAAGTGAGGGCAAGGGTGGTCGTAATGCCAAGATAAGCACAAATTTCCTGTATGGAGTTAGTGAGAAAATGAGCAAGATTGCGGTCATCGTAATGGAGTATGCGCTCCATCAACTGGTATCCTTCTTCAAAATAGGGTGCTTGATGATAGGCCAGGGACAGTGTTTTCAGTTTTGTCCTGGTGTTGATGGGCATCAGCATGGTTTCATTGATGAGCCTATGGCAACTTGCCTTGACGATTTCTACTCTGAAGTACTGTGGCTGACCATTAACGAGAATCCTGTTGCGGTTGACCCATCCCCTCTTCATATATGCATAATCATCGGAGATGAGAAACACGTCGGCTGCATGTATCAGTTGCCAATATGGGAAATAGGCAAGAAAATAGGGCTGATTGGCAGAGAGTGTCATAGGATGTCGCATTTTTTGAGAATCCCAGGATCGTCGGTATGGATGGCACAAGCCTTTCGGTTGTCGCCTATATTGGTCACAGGCAGACTGGAACAGCGGAAAAAACCTGTATCGAAAAATTGGTCGTCGATGCAGAGCATCATACCACAGAGATAATCATTAAAGGGAGTCCCTTCCCATACCGTGGGATAAGAGCGCTGAGTGATGAACGGCTGCACAATCATCCCTTCCGTGCCTTGGTCTATCCGCTTTTGCCAGTCATGGACAGACGCCAATGGACCTGCCCACAAATCCTCACTTTTCCCCAGCCTGCAAGGTTTCAGAATATACCTGTCCTTGTTGTCGCGGAGGTCCTCGGGCATGGTAAGAAAGGTGGGAATAGAGTGAGCGCGGAGAAAAGATGCGTCGTCCTCGCTTAGACAGGCCGACGTGAACTCGTCGAGATGCCAGAGGGCGAGGAAGCGCTTGTCATGAATGAGGAAAATATTCCGGAAATCGCTCACCATACCTACCTCCATCATCGTCTGCAATGTGCGGTCTGAAAAACTCAGCAGGTCACGCTGATTGAGAGCACTCACCACAAAGGCATCTTCCGACCACTCTGCGATACGTGGCTCCACCTCATTTTCCTCCAATACTTCCACGCTCATACCATGTGCTTCGTAGAAACGCTTATAGAGTCGGATTTCCGAGGTCCTGTCGGCACTTTTCAAGACGTACATGCGCTTGTGCCCATTTGTGATTCTGAGCATATAGTCCATGAGATGGTCAAAATCCTTTTCAGGGCAAGTGTCTGGATAGTCTCGCAGGAATCTCTCCCTTGCTCTTTTGGCAAACCATGACATAAAGATGCCGTGGGCGAAGAAGCGTGAGGTGATTTCGCAGAGCAGCAACTGTCCGGTAGAAGATATAATATAGTCGGGCCGATAAGTGCCTGCTTTAAAGGGATATCGACGCTGTTCGGCAAGGATATCCATCTCACGACTGGTGAGTGGCATGTATTTTTGAACAAACTCCTCATAGTGTCCGGCGAAATAAGTGATGCATGTATGAAGTATACGATGAAGCCTCTGCAGTTCCATGCTTCTGGCAGAGGTGATGGCGACGGGCCTTTCGTGATACCATCGCAGATAGTAGGATTCCAGGTCGCTATACATGATGAAATAGTTTTGTTTGGTAACCAAGGCACTGGAAACCATTGCGATTGACAATGGGTATCATAGTCTGGTCGATGCCCAGTTGTTTTCTCACCCAGTAACAGATGCTCACACTCATGTCCAGCGTATCAGTGTAATGAATCATTTTTTTGAGATGCTGCCGGCAGACATCCCTATCGGGGGCAATGCGTTCGCGCTGCTTGCGGTGGTCGGCGTTAGTGGGTGCCAGATAATCCTCGAAAAGTTGGCGGGCTGCGGAAGGGTCAAAATAGGCCAGATACTGTCCCAAAATGGCGAGATTCTCCATGTTCACAGTCAGGAACTCCGGTTTGTAGTTGATGATTCCCACTTGATGGAGTTGGTTGAAGAATGTGGTGATATGATTTTCGTTGAGATAAGGAGTGAAGATAGGCTGTATGAGGGCCGAATTGGCTGTGACACCATGACGCTGGCAGAGTGTGACAGCCTTGAGGCGCTCCTCTATTGGTGCAGCATACGGCTCCAGAAGGTCGCGGAGTTGCGATGGCATGATGGATATGCTCGTGTTGAATTGCATTTTGTCTGCCAGTTGTTCGAAAAGGTCGATAATGCGGTCGCCTTCATGGGGGTACAAAAGTTGGGCGTAACCTGCCTTTGAGGCAACGAACAGTCGTGCACGAGAAGAAGGATGGCGCTGGTAATGGTTGATGAATTCTCTCAATATGTTATGGGCGATGCCTGTGATGAGAGTGGCTTCTTGCAAGGCTTCTGTCTTGGGTGAGAAATAGTAGAAATGCTCAGCATTCTCACTGGCATCACCATGATTACTCTCCAGCAGATGGCGCACATAAAGATGATAGTTGTCGTGGGCAATCAGTGGCTGCTCATGACTGCCGTCTGTCACCAGGCAGTATTGACATCCCAGGGCACAGCCCCTGACAGGATTGATTTCATAGGTCAGTGTTGGGCAACGACCCGTGTAGTTGTGTATCTCGGGCTGTATTTCACCGATGTCTGTATTTGACAACAGAAAAGATGTATTTGGAATAAGCGTCCCTTTCCTTAACCGCTCGCTGAGGATGACAGAGCCACGACACAGCCTTTCCAGAGTCTGAGTAGATGGAAGGGTTGTCACCCCCAACTGCTTGAGGTATCTGGCATCGACAATGGACGGAATGAAATCTTTCAAGTGATCTATCTTCGAGGTATGGCTGTAAAACGGCACAAAGCTCACCTTTTTCATGACAAATTCTTTTTCTGATATTCCTTCTTTTATGTGTTATCTAATTTTGAGCACCTACTTAATATTAAACGTTTGTAAAGGCGTATTCTTGCATTTGATGAATAAAAATCGCTTTCTTCAGTAGTTTTTGGCATTTCCTCCTTTCCCATCTTTACTCTTCGGAATAAGAACACTTATTTTTTTTGCCATTTTTGACCTTGAATTGGTATTTATTTGTAACTTTGCACTGTCCTAACTACTAAAACAAGCGCAATAATGAAAATTATCAGAAAGATTACGCTGACAATACTGTCGACGGCGGTAATGTCAACAGTGTGGGCGCAATTGCCCTACCAAAATCCCAATTTAAGTGCTGAGGAACGGGCTGCTGACCTATGCTCACGCCTCACCATCGAGGAGAAAGCCAAACTGATGATGAATGGCTCAGAGGCTATTCCGAGACTTGGCATTCCTGCATTTGAGTGGTGGAGCGAAGCCCTGCACGGCATTGGCAGAAACGGAGTATCCACCGTTTTCCCACAGTGTATCGGTATGGCCTGTTCATTCGACAATGCCTTGCTTGAGCAAATCTATTCAGCCGTCAGTGACGAAGGTAGAGCCAAGAACACGGTAGCCCGGCGGGAGAATAAAATTGAAAGATATAAAGGTCTGTCGTTCTGGACACCCAATGTGAACATCTTCCGTGACCCTCGCTGGGGACGTGGACAGGAGACTTATGGAGAGGATCCTTTTTTGAATTCCACAATGGGTCTGTCGGTCGTCAGAGGTCTGCAGGGCGGCGAGGGACACAAATATCTGAAACTCCACGCCTGTGCCAAGCATTTTGCCGTACATAGTGGTCCTGAGAAGACCCGCCACTCAATGGACATAGAGCAACTGCCGGCACGCGACTTATGGGAGACCTACCTGCCAGCTTTCAAGGCACTTGTGCAACAGGGCAACGTGCAGCAGGTGATGTGTGCCTACCAGCGGTTTGAAGGTGACCCTTGCTGTGGTTCAAACCGTTTGCTTCAGCAGATTCTTCGCGACGAATGGGGGTTCAAGGGACTGGTTGTCAGCGACTGTGGCGCTATCAGTGACTTCTGGCAAAAGGGAAGGCACGGAGTCTCTGCCGACAGGGAAGCGGCCACAGCCAAGGCCATCCTCAGTGGCACCGACGTGGAGTGTGGTTCCAACTACCGCAGTCTGCCTGAGGCCGTGCGCCGCGGTGATATCTCCGAGGCACAGGTGGATGTCAGTGTGCGCCGCCTGCTGAAAGGCCGCTTCGAACTGGGTGATTTCGACCCGGATGAGTTGGTGGAGTGGACCAAGATACCCACCAGCGTCATAGCATCTGACAAACACAAAAAAATGGCACTGCAGATGGCTCGTGAGCAGATGGTATTGCTGAAAAACGACGGGATACTCCCACTCTCCCCCAACACTTCGAAAATCATGGTGATGGGACCGAATGCCGCCGACTCAACGATGTTGTGGGGCATCTACTATGGACTGCCCACACACACCGTCACCATACTGGAGGGCATTGAGAAGAAGATAGGACAAGTCCCATACTCCAAGGGCTGTGAGGTGACATCGCTGACTGAGCAACATAGTATTTTCGACCTTATTACCGACAGCGTGGGGAACAAAGGCATGGTGGCAGAATACTGGAATAACACCGACATGGAAGGTCCTGCAGTGGCCACCACCCAATACACAGCACCCATCTCGCTTGATGGTGGTGGCAACACCACATTCCATCCTGGTGTCGCTCTGACCAACTTCACCGCCAAGTTAAAGGGTTCGTTCGTGGCTGAGAAGACAGAAGACTTGTTCATTCATTTCATCAACGATGATGGCATGCGTGTTTTCGTCAACGGCCAGAAAGTGTACGACCGGTGGCGTTCGGATTATCCCAACAACCATGAGGTGAAACTGCCCGTGGAACAGGGAAAACGTTACGACATCGAACTCAACTACCTGCACTACGACAATGTTGCCACACTCGGCTTCGATATCATTCGCAACCAGGAAATCACAGCAGCAGATGCCACAAAGCGTGCCAAGGACGCGGATGTCGTCATCTTCGTGGGAGGCATCTCGCCACTTTATGAGCGGGAGGAAACCAGTGTGTCGGCACCAGGATTTGAACGCGGCGACCGCACAAGCATCGAACTGCCACAGCCTCAGCGAGAGATTCTGAAGGCGCTGCACGATGCCGGAAAGAAAGTGGTCTTTGTCAACTGCAGTGGTTCTGCCGTGGCTCTTCAGCAGGAGCAGGACGAGACCTGCGACGCCATCCTGCAGGCCTGGTATGCCGGCGAACAGGGCGGCCATGCCGTGGCCGACGTGTTGTTTGGCGACTACAACCCCAGTGGCAAACTGTCAGTGACATTCTATAAGAACGACGCACAATTGCCTGCCTTCGACGACTATCACATGACCAACCGCACCTACCGCTACTTCCGTGGCGAACCACTCTATCCTTTCGGCTACGGACTCAGTTATACCACCTTTGCAGTGGGCAAACCGCAGTACAAGAACGGCAAGGTACGTGTCAAGGTGCAGAACACAGGCAAGTGCGACGGCACTGAGATTTTGCAGGTCTATGTCCGCAATCCCCGCGACGTGGAAGGTCCCATCAAGACGTTACGCGGCTATCAGCGTGTAGACTTGAGAAGCGGCGAGAGCAAGGTGGTGGAGATCGACATGCCTCGTGAACGTTTTGAACTTTGGGACACAGCGACCAATACCATGCGTGTGGTTCCCGGAAAACATGAGCTATGGGTTGGTTCGTCGTCAGCAGAAAAGGATTTGAAGAAAATTACGGTCAACGTCAAGTAAACGAGAAACGAGTAGACAAGTTAACGAGTAGACAAGTTAACGAGTAGACGAGAAACGAGTAAACAAGTTAACGAGTAGACAAGTTGACGAGTAGACAAGTTGACGAGTAGACAAGTTGACGAGTAGACAAGTTGACGAGTAGACAAGTTGACGAGTAGACAAGTTGACGAGTAGACAAGTTAACGAGTAGACAAGTTAACGAGTAGACAAGTTGATGCGTAGACAAGTTAACGAGTAGACAAGTTGACGAGTAGACAAGTTTACGAGTAGACAAGTTAACGAGTAGACAAGTTAACGAGTAGACAAGTTGACGAGTAGACAAGTTGACGAGTAGACAAGTTGACGAGTAGACAAGTTAACGAGTAGACAAGTTGACGAGTAGACAAGTTAACGAGTAGACAAGTTAACGAGTAGACAAGTTAACGAGTAGACAAGTTAACGAGTAGACAAGTTAACGAGAAATAAGTAAACGAAAAATAAAAAAAGGTGGGTTCTGCATTATAACAGAGCCCACCTTTCTATTCGTGGCTGAATGAAAAATCACAATGTCACACTATTGAAAATCGACATCACTGATATCCCATGTCAGTTCCACTCCATGATAAATGCATAGTGGAGCGGAGTATTGCCATCGATGGTGTACTGCGGTAGTGTGCGCTGTCCCCAAGTGTCGATGCCGCCCACTCCATGAACATTGAGGTCGATGTTCAGGTTGACAAAACGGCCTCGCTTGATTTCATGAGGATGCTTACAGCCCTCAAGGTCCTCTTCGCCATAATCCCAGGCGCGGATACATAGTGGCTGGCATCCGTGAATGCGGAGATGGCGCTTTTCTGACGAGAGGTCAAACCATCGCACGTCGCAACGGTTTCCGTTGTCTTGAGGATGGATATACTCCGTCTCAAACTCACTCAGCGGCATCCGGTAGCGGCCAATAAAGGCACTGCGCTTGCGGTCGGGATAGTTTTCCCACGGGCCCCGGCCATAATAGTCGATGTTCAGGAAATCTGATGGCAGGCGCATCCGCATACCGAACTTAGGAATCAGAGGAATATCTGTGGCGGTGGGACGATAGTCGACATCCACCTTTACCCTGCTGTCGGCTGTGATTGTATAGGTCATTGTGAGGTTGGCACCCACAGGGAGAGTCGTCTCTACAATCACATTCAGCACTTCCTTATCACGCTGCAGACGGATGCTTTTTACTGTGCGACGGGCGGCGGCATCGCGCCATGATTGCAATCGGTTGGCAAAGTTGGCGGCATGCTGGTTGTCGTTCTCAGGTTTCCAGAAATAGGGTTCCAAAGGAGCGCACAGCATCTGCTCACCATCTACAATCCAACTGCTGAGTGCTCCCGTCTTGTCAATCTCAATGGTGCCCCGACTTGTGGTCACCGTAATTCCGTCGACCGTCTTTTTTGCCTGGGCTGGTGTCCCATTCAGCGACGTCAAGTATAGATAATCCCTCAGGACAAACTGCTCGGAAGCCACCACAAAGCCTTTTTCAGCCCAGGGTTTGTCTTCCTTCAGACGCGCGCTGACGGTCATTGTCACCTCATTATCGTCGGGGAAGAAAGGCAGTTCCAGACTGTCTCCCCTGAGTGTCAGGAAACCTTCTGAGGCACTTTCGCCATTCCGGAAAGTCTCGTAAGTGTATTCATACTCACTGAGTGGGGTAAACTGGTCGCGGCTTATGACATGGATGACGTAATCTTTGCGGACAAAAGTAAGCGGCTGATACACATGCTGAACCTCATAGTAGTGGGGATGAGGAGTGCGGTCGGGCGCTATCAGGCCATTGAGGCAGAAGGGACCGTCGTTGGGCATGTCGCCGAAGTCACCACCATAGGCCCAGAACTCGTCGCCCTGTAAGTGGATGGAGGCTTTGGGGCGAAGAGCGCTGCCATCCATGGGCTTTGCGATTCCCTGGTCAACCCAGTCCCAGATAGCGGCACCACAGATGCTGCTGTCGGCATCAATCACATCCCAATATTCCTGGAAATTGCCCATGGAGTTGCCCATGGCATGGGCATACTCGCGCATCATGAATGGGCGGTCGGTCACCTTCTGTGCCCGTTCGGCGAGCACTGATGGTGAGAGGTAGCCGTCGTCGTAGATGGCCGACTGACTGCGGTCGGTGTCGCAGAAAGGTGGGCGTGTGGTATCGATTGCTGTCACCGCGTCGTGCATGGCCTTGAGATTAGGGCCGACACCTCCCTCATTGCCGAGACTCCAAAAAACGATGCTCGGATGATTCTTGTCGCGCTGCACCAGCGAGACAGCCCTATCGACGTGAGCGTTGCGCCATGCCTCATCCTCGCCCATCTCGCGGTTGGCATAGCCATAGCCGTGACTCTCCTGGTTGGCCTCATCCATCACATAGATGCCATAGCGGTCGCAAAGTTCGTATAGATACTCCCGATCGGGATAATGCGAGGTGCGCAGGAAATTGATGTTGCCCTGTTTCATCAGCGCCAGGTCCTTCTCATAAGTGTCATTGTCCACATACCGTCCAGTGCGGGGGTGATGGTCGTGGCGGTTGACACCACGAAGTTTAACGTTGCGCCCATTGATTTTGAGCACCTCGCCGACACATTCCACCCGCTTCACACCGAGGTGGTAATCGAAGTGTTCCACTACTCCATCTTTCCGGTCTTTCAATTCCAAGGTGAAAGGGTAAAGGTTGGGGGTCTCGGCAGACCACAAACGTGGATTCTCTATCTGGCATGGGATTTTCACATGAATGGTATCACCTTTGGCGATGGCGGGAATAGACTTTGCCACTTGCTTTCCGTCTACAGAAAAAACCAAGGTCATCATCTTCTGACGTTTCTGGCCATTGTTGCACAGGGCGATATCGGCGGTGACCTGAGCCGAGGAATAGTCGGCGCTGGGAATTGCCTCCACTTGATAATCGGCAATATGTACCTGTGGGCGCACCCACAACTGCACGCTACGGAATATACCCGAGAGGCGCCACATGTCCTGGCACTCCAGATAACTGCCATCACTCCATCGGTACACCTCCACTGCGAGTCGGTTGTTGCCTTCGTGAACAAAGGGTGTGACATCAAACTCCGCCGGCGACATGGAGTTCTGACTATAGCCCACAAACTTGCCGTTAATCCATACATAGAATGCTGATTTCACGCCACCGAAGTGAAGAATCAGCCGTTTGTCCAGCATCTCTTTCCTCACATCGATGAAACGCACATACGAGCCCACGGGATTGCGATGGTCATAGGCATACCAGTCTTTCGCCGGTTCATCTGTCACACTGGGTCGGTTCCTCTTGAAGGGATACATCATATTTACATAGATAGGCCTGCCGAATCCCTGCATCTGCCAGTTGCCGGGTACACTGATTCTGTCCCACTTGCTCACATCGAAGTCTTCTCTCTCAAACCCCACAGGCCGTTCTTCAGGGTTGCGACTCCAGTGGAAAGCCCATTCTCCGTCGAGCGACACAATCTCCTTGCACTCATTCCATTTCGAGGGCAACTGCAGTGTGGCATGATACGGCAGTTTGTTGACACCCAGCACGGCGGGGTTTTCCCAGTCTTTGACTTGCGCATGTGCTGCAACACTTAGCATCAATGCTAAAACAATTGTAATATTCTTCATTTTCATTTCTACATTATTCTTTTACCACTTCGATGTCATCATAAGCCATGCGGTCGCCCTCGGCAAGCCTGTCTGCTTCAAAACGTAAAATCTTGGCTTTTACCGGGGATGCAAACTTGATGTTCTGCCAGATGGGGTTGTTCACAATATTCGAGAACTCTCCCGAAGCCACTTTCTCCCAGTTCTGCCAGTCGGTGGAAACCGAAAGTGTGTAATGGGTGATAAGCCCATTGCGACTATCTTGTGGAGGCAAATACCGGAACGAGGTGATGGTCTGTTCACTGTCGTAGTCGATGAACATCAGTTTGGGGCTACCCAGGAATATATGTAAACCTGAGGATAGTTTCTCGCCGGCGTCAGCGATATCTGCAGTTAATTCAGGAGCGAGATATACAGATGTCTTCTGAATGATGGGGTCGCATTTTGCCTCAAGGATGGTAAAGCGTAGACGAGTGGCCTCGACGGTGGGGAAACAAATGATACGGCGATGACCGATGGTGGTCAGTCCGTCGCCATTCTCAACCAGTTCGTCCTTCAGTGGAATCCATTTCCCGTTCACTTCTGCTTCGAGTGAGAATTTCTTCACCCGCTGACCATATCGGATATCCTCCTCTGCCAAGAACCGGTTGAACTTTGTAGGTCTCTTGAAATCGATGATGGTTTCTGTCCCTTTGGTCTTCTTTTTGGCCTTGGCAGCAAGGTCGGTCTGAAACACCTCATGAATCATTTTGTTGAAGGCGATTCCACGCAAACTGTCTGTGGGATGAATTCTGCCATTGGGAGCGATGGGGAAGTTCAGCAACAGGGTGGAGTTTCGCCCCACGGATTTATAATAGGTATCCATCAATTTCGACAGACTTTTTACGTTTGAGTTCTCTGTCTCATGGTAGAACCAGCCTGGGCGTATGCTGGTGTTGGTCTCACCAGGCACCCACACGTTGCCATTCTCCACGCCATAGTGCAACTGCTCATAAGGCACTTCACCAGTCTTGTTCAGCAGGCTCCAGTTCGTCTCACCAATGAAGCCGGCCTCGGTGCCCACCCATCGCAGGTCGCCACGGTCGCCACCATCGTTCCAAATGAGGATTTTGGGTTGCAACTCACGAATCATCCTATAGGTCTCAGGCCACTGGTAGTAGGTGGTGCGGTCGATTTGGCGTCGCTCATTGGCTCCACCATACCAGCCGTCGCCACCGTTGGCCCCATCAAACCAAACCTCGAACATCTCACCGTAATCGGTTAACAACTCACGTAATTGGTTTCGGAAATAGGTGATGTATTCAGGCTTGCCATAGTCGGGGTGATTTCTGTCCCACGGCGAGAGATATACGGCAAATTTGAGTCCCTCTTCACGGCAGGCATCGGCCAATTCACGCACCACGTCACCTTTGCCTTGTTTCCACGGTGAGTTTTTCACAGAATACTCTGTGTATTTCGATGGCCACATACAGAATCCGCAATGATGTTTGGCCGTGAAGATAATACCTTTCATTCCGGCTTGCTTGCAGACACGTGCCCATTGGCGGCAGTCCAGATTACTGGGGTTAAACAATTGTGGATCCTCATTACCGAACCCCCACTCCTGGTCGGTGTAGGTGTTCAGGGAATAGTGGATGAAAGCGTACATTTCCATGTCCTGCCATCGCAATTGATTCTCTGTCGGCACGGGACCGCAGGGACTATACTTTTGTGCACTCAACAACAAGGTGAAAGCACATAAAAAAATAGTTGAAACCAGTTTCCTCATATTTATAAATATTTTAAATTGCAAAGTAACATAAATAATTGCAACAACCCAAATTTTTGATAAAAAATGAAAATTATTCTCACCTCCCACCTCTCACCACTCACCTCTCACTACTCACCCCTAAATTACATCGTGCACGATTTATTGTTAAACTTGCTTAAAGGTTTATTTAAATCGCTTGCGATATAATTCTTTTGCATTAACTTTGCAATCGTTTAGAAAAATATGTATAATTTTGAACACCTGTTTATGAACAAAATATATGATTACAAGGCTCTGACGAGCAAAGGAAAAGAAATCGACTTCAAAGAGTTTGAAGGCAAGGTTTTGCTTATTGTGAATACAGCGAGCAAATGTGGTTTCACGCCACAGTTTGCAGGACTTGAGGAATTAAATAAGAAATACAAAGACCAAGGACTGGTGGTTATCGGTTTTCCCTGCAACCAATTTGCCTCACAGGACCCTGGCAGCGACAGCGAGATAGAGGGATTCTGCCAATTGAATTATGGTGTGACATTCCAAATCATGAAGAAGATAGACGTGAACGGCGAGAATGCCCATCCTATTTTTCAGTATCTAAAGAGCCAGTCGAAAGGGTTCCTCGGCAATGCCATCAAATGGAACTTCACCAAGTTTCTGATATCGAGAGACTGTGAGACCATCAAGCGATATGCGCCTACCACCAAACCCGAGAAGTTGGTCAAGGATATTGAGTCGATGCTATAATTTTATAAATCTACAATTGAAGAAAGATATGGCACACACAGAACTACTACTCGACAATCAAATATGTTTTCGGCTTTACACTGCGGCTAGATTGGTCACACAGGCATATACGCCCATGCTTACCCAACTGGGTATCACCTATCCACAGTATCTGGTACTGATGGTGCTGTGGGAAAAGGACAATCAACCTGTAAACGATATCGCACATCGGCTGTTGCTGGAGTCAAACACCGTCACTCCCCTACTCCAGCGCATGGAGAAACTTGGCTTTGTAAACCGCAAAAAGGGAGAGGAGGACAAACGTCAGCAAATTGTCAGTCTGACAGAGAAAGGCAAAATGACGGAAGAAAGAGCCTACGAACTGATTCCTGCAGGTATGGGCAAGAGGCTCTCCACATGTCCATTGAAACACAAGGATTATCAGAACCTGGCCATGGAACTTGACTCGATTATTGGCACATTGAAGGAAGACAATAAAAAAACGCGGTAGGCTCCAATTAGATAGAGCAACTGCATGAAATCATACAACAACTACAAACATAGAATTCACATGAAGAAACTGACAACAATCTGCCTACTGGCAATTGTTTGTGTGCTGGGCGTTTCGGCACAGAGTATTTATGACTTTAAGGTAAAGGATGATGCTGGCAATGACGTGTCGCTGGCAGACTACAAGGGAAAGGTCCTCCTGATAGTGAACACAGCCACCCGTTGCGGGTTTACTCCTCAGTACAAGGAACTGGAGGAACTCTATGAGAAATATCATGCTGAAGGTCTGGAAATTCTCGACTTCCCCTGCAATCAGTTTGGTGCTCAGGCCCCTGGAACGATACAGGAAATCCATCAGTTTTGCACGGCCAACTTCAACATACAGTTCCCACAGTTCGACAAGATTGACGTCAACGGTGCCGATGAGTCGCCCCTTTACACTTATCTGAAATCACAGAAGGGATTCAGCGGTTTCGACCTCAACGACCAAAGAGGCAAGATGATGGACGGCATGCTCCGCAAACAGGATGCCGACTACGACAAAAAGGCCGACATCAAATGGAACTTCACCAAATTCCTCATTGCCCGTGACGGTAGTGTAGTGAAGCGTTACGAACCCACGGAACAGATGGGCGACGTCGAGGCCGACATCAACATGCTGCTGAAATAACGGAGTCCACTTTAAAAAGTTGGCCCAATCAAACGCTGTAAGGCGTATGCCCGCATGTTTCTCAAGTTTTTGTTGCAGACCCACTGACCGAAGGGAGGTAATTTGAGAAATAGATAAATAATCCTGAACGACAAGAAACAAGTAATTCCTTCGTTCAGGATTCCTTTTTAAGTGCGTTTTTTTCGTTTTGACACTCAGATTTCAGATATCTCAACTATTTTGAGTATTTTTGCTAAGTTTTTATAAAATTGAAGTGAATGTATAAGTACGAAAAATTGATATCAAAACGCTGTTTGGGGCTTGGAATCATCGGAGCGCTGATGATGGTCTATTCCAATCTGGTCTATATACCATGGCACATGGAATGGCCCTGCGTTCAAGAACATCTTGGCTTATACTGGAGTTGGCACGTAATCCGCTTCCTCTATTTTGCTGCGTTCATCATGTTGGTCTATCGCCTGAACTTAGTGAGAAGATGGACCTACGGACGAAGATTGGCCATCAGCATCGGTGTGTCGGTATTGGCCTATGGTCTGTATGCACTCGCCAGTTTTTCGCTGTCGGAGTATGGCGTGTACGATAAAATCGGCAGTGTGCTTATCCTGAAATTTGTCGTGATGTGCGTACTTGGCATACTTACGGGGCGTATTACCCTACTTCGTGAGGAGCGTGTACAGATGACATCCGAGGTGGAACGGCTTCGCGCTGAAAATCTGCAGAGCCAGTGCGCCGCTCTTACAAGTCAGGTGAATCCCCATTTTTTCTTTAATTCACTGAGTGGTATTTCCTCATTAGTGCGTGGCGGTGACAACAAGCGTACACTGGAATACATCGACGAACTATCCGACGTGTTCCGCTACACCCTGCAAAGCAGCGACAAAGGCATGGTGCCATTGAGCGACGAATTGGAATTTGCCGAATCGTTCCGCTATGTGCTCGAAGTGCGCTATGCGGGAAAGTTGACCTTCGACATTCAGGTCGCCAATCATCAGCACACACAGTTCATGCTTCCTGTGCTCACACTTTTGCCTTTAATCGAGAATGTCATCATACACAACCGCATCGACTCTACGCACCCGATGACAGTATCCATCGCCATCAATGAGCAAAAGGAACTTGTGGTCAGCAACCCCATTCATCCCAAGCACCAGCAGCCTTCAACCAATGGCACCGGGCTGCGCAACCTGGCCAACCGTCTCGAATTGATGTGTGGTCGCAAGCTGCGGGTTGAAAGCGATGACGACCGCTTCACCGTTTATGTTCCATTGAAGTGAAAAGAGAAAAATCCATGCGCGTACTGATAGTAGAAGACGAGACATCATCCTACGAGAACCTTCTCAGCATTCTGCGAGAAGTGGCTCCCGACATAGAAGTTGTAGGCAACACTGAGAGTGTGGCCGAAACCGTGCGTTGGCTTAGCGAGAACGTAAAGCCCGACCTCATTTTCATGGACATTCACCTGTCCGACGACTCCGCTTTCGCCATTTTCAAACAGACAAAAGTAGAAGTCCCTATCGTATTTACGACTGCATACGACCAATATGCCCTTGATGCATTTCATGTCAACAGCATAGAATATCTGCTCAAGCCTATCAAAGCCAAGGATGTGAGGCGAGCCATTGAAAAGTTCCACATCTTGAGCAAAATAGATTTGGCCGCATACCTTGGACGAATGGGGGCACTCACACCCGAGCCACGCTGGCAGAGCCGTCTGCTCGTACCCTATCGCGACATGCTTGTACCTGTCAATGTGGCCGACATTGCCTACATCCATTCTACTGAAAAAAACACCACTATAGGTTTGAACAATGGTGAGCAACTGACATATCACAAGTCACTCGACTCCATTCTATCAACTCTCGACCCTCATCAGTTCTTCCGCGCCAACAAGCAGTTTGCCGTGAATCGCGACAGCGTCGAGAAAATCACAGTATGGTACGACAGCCGTCTGCTACTCACCCTCACAGCCACCACCCCCGAGCGCCTCTTCATCAGCAAGAACCGCGCCGCAGAGTTCAAGCAGTGGATGACCGAAGGATAGAAAATACTTAATAAATCACATACAAATGAGGAGAATATTATTATCGGCAATCATGTGTTCTGCGCTTATCACATCATCTACAGCGCAGGACCTAAAACTGAACGACTTGGAGTATTTCGAGCGCCAGGGTGTAAACGTTTTGGTGTTCAGCAACAGTTTCAATGGAGGATTCAACGATGAGAAAAACTCAGGCATCGAGATTATCCATCACGGAGTGCGCACCATTCAGGGCGGAGCCGTCAGACTGAACAAAACACCGGAGCAATGGGACCTGGTGCCAAAAATGACCAACCGCAAAGTGGACCGTGAGAACAACAGCATTGAGGTGACGATGCACTACGACGATTACGATTTCGACAGTCGCGTGATTGTCACTGCCAAGGGCAAGGCCGTTGAGATAGCCATCTGGCTCGACAAGCCCGTACCACAGAAACTGGCAGGTGACGCTGGTTTCAATCTGGAGTTTTTACCCTCACAATACTGGTTGAAAACTTTCACCATGGACGGCAGGCTCAACCGATTCCCCCGATATGCAACAAGTCAGACCATCACTCGTCCGAATGCGGAGAAACCTCGTCAATTCAAAGGTTTCAAGACCTATGACGACCGCGGCACCGACCGCTTCGTTGACCCGCAGCCCATCGAGACCGGACACACGATCATCATGGCGCCGGATGCACCGGAAAGGATGATACGCATCAGCAGCGACGATGCCGAACTTCAACTCTACGACGGAAGAATGCTGGCACAAAACGGCTGGTTCGTACTCCGCAGTGTGCTTCCGAAGGGCAAAACCGGCAAGGTCATCACCTGGACAGTGGAGCCCAATGCCATTCCCGGCTGGATACGGGAGCCCAACATCGGATTCTCACAGATAGGCTACGTGCCCGACCAGCCGAAAGTGGCTGTCATCGAACTCGACAAGCAGGACCGTCCTCTAAACACGGCCACACTCATGCGCATCAACGACGACGGCAGCACCGAGCAGGCTTTCAAGGGCAATATCCAGGAATGGGGACCATACTATAAATACAATTATGTAAAATTTGATTTCACAAGCGTCAACAAGCCTGGAATCTATTACATCCAGTATGGAAACACCAAGACCAACAATTTTCTCATCGACGAGCATGTCTACGACAAAATCACCGATGCCACCACTGATGTGTGGGTGCCCATCCACATGAACCACATGTACGTGACCGAGGGTTACCGCACCTGGCACGGAGAACCCTTCAAGGAAGGCTACCTGCAGGCACCCCCAAGCGACCATTTCGACCTTCACAGCCAAGGACCGACTACCGACACCAAATACAAGCCGCTGGAACTCATTCCCGGTTTGAATGTTGGCGGTTTCTTCGACGCTGGTGATTTCGACATCGAAACTGGGTCGAATATCAATGTCGTGCAGAACTTCATCCGTGCCTGGGAACTGTTCAAACCACAGCGCGACGAGACATTTGTCAGTCAGCAGCAGCGCTATGTCGAGCTGCACCGTCCCGACGGCGTACCCGACATCCTTCAGTTTATCGAGCATGGTACATTGAACCTTCTGGCTCAGGCTGAGCAGATAGGTCACATGGCCTCGACACTCTCCAACTCTGTCCTCGACAACTACCATCATCTGGGCGATGCCGCCTCGATTACAGACGGTCTGCATTATGACCCAACCCTAAAACCTTATGAGGTGTCCGCCGACGGCAAGCGCAGTGGCACCCCCGACGACATGTGGGCTTTCACCACCCGCAGTCCACAACTCGATCTGCGTGCCGCCACGATGTTTGCTGCCGCCAGCCATGCACTCAAGGGCTACAACGACGAACTTTCCAATCGCGCCCTCACACAGTCAAAACGACTGATGCAGGAAGCCACGGAAATCATCAAACAACGTGCAAACGCCAGGAGCAGACAGACAGACGAGGAGTCGAACTGGCTCGAGGGCTTCGAAAACCGCAACAGGAATGCCAATCCCGACAAGAAACGCCAGAAACTGATGGAGCGAGTCCGTACCAACCGTGAGCAACTCGGCGACATGGCCACCAACTTGCAACTCTATGGTGCCACTCAGGAAAAGCAGTATCTCACCAACTTCGAGAAACAGATATGGGATGCCATGGATATGAATGTGTCGCAAAACATGCAGACAGCCCTTGATGCCATCCCCTTTATGAACGAGGCATACAGCAAGAAACTGCGCCCCTATGTTGAGCAGTACAGAGACTATGTCCAGAACTTTGACAAGCAGAACCCTTATGGCATTCCCATCGGACTGGGCAACTGGGCAGGTGTGAACATGGTGCTCAATTTCGGCATCACCGTGAACTATGCGCATATCTATTACCCCGACATCGTTGGCAAGGATGAAGTCTATCGCGTGGCCAACTGGCTCTACGGCTGTCATCCCTACCACAACTACTCGTTTGTGGCCGTGGTGGGTGCCGCACGTCCGAAGCAGGTGTTCTATGGCAACAATCGCGCCGACTTCTCGTTCATCCCAGGCAATGTGGCACCTGGACTGCTCTTCCGCAAACCCGATCACTTCGAGAACTTCGACGACTGGCCCTTCCTCTGGGGACAGAACGAGGGCACTATCGCAGGCAACACACAATATGTCATCTTTGGCTCATCGCTCAAGGCAGTGATCGATGGAAAGTAGAACACTCTACAGTAACCGTTATAGAAAATCAGTAAAAACATCCAGCGAGGTGACACCCCCGCTGAAAAGAAGAATAAGACTCAAACAATATGGAAAGTAACCGCATTATGCGCGTCGGCATCATCGGCGCGGGATGGATTGCCGAGAAGGCTGCCATCACCCTCAACGGTCTTCAGGATTGTGAGGCCTATGCCATCGGCTCACGTTCACTGGAAAAGGCCGAGGCTTTTGCCAGACAATGGAACATCAAAAAGGCATACGGCTCCTACAGCAAACTGATAGCCGACCCCAATGTTGACCTTGTTTATGTGGGCACACCCCATTCTCACCATTTCGATGTGACACGCGAGGCACTCTTGGCCGGTAAGCCCTGCCTGGTGGAGAAAGCCTTTATGGCCAACCTCAGGCAATCCACCGAGATTGTGCAACTGGCCCATCAGCAGAAAGTGTTCCTGGCCGAGGCCATCTGGACACGCTACCAGCCAGCAGTCAGCATCGTGAGCAATCTCATCAGCAGCGGGCGCATTGGCACACCTCGTCTTGTCACAGCCACCCTCGGCTACTCGATGGGTGACAAACCACGTATCATGCGTCCCGACCTTTGCGGCGGCGCTTTGCTCGACCTGGGTGTCTATGCCCTCAATTTCGTGCGTATGTTTTTCCCGGCCGACATCGTCAGCATCGAGAGCCAGTGTGTGAAAAGCCAGACCGGTATGGACCTGACAAATGCCATCAGTCTGGTCCTGGCCGATGGACTTCTCTGCAATCTGCAGTCGAGCGCTGCCTGCGTGGGCGACAACATTGGCGTCATTGCCGGCACTGAAGGCAACCTGATTATCGACAACATCAACAATCCGCAGACCATCACCGTGAACGGCCCCGACCGCACCTATGTCGAAACCATCCGCGTTCCCCAGCAAATCACAGGCTACGAATACCAGTTTATTGCCTGCCGTCAGGCACTCATCGACGGTCTGATGGAACCGAAGGAAATGCCGCACGCCGAAACCCTTTACATGATGCAACTCATGGACGAACTGCGCCAGAAATGGGGCGTTCGCTATCCAATGGACGACAATTAAAACTCAATAATGAAACAGATATTACCTCTATTTATTACAATCCTGGCGTTGTTTTTAGTCACACTCGATACAACGGCACAGGAAGAGAACAGCAGACTGACCATCAGTGGACAGTTAATCGACTCCGACCTGAAGGAGCCAATGGAACTCGCAACAGTACAATTGTTCACTGCATCTGACAGCACCTTTGTCGGTGGTTCATTAAGCGACAACAAAGGATTTTTTTCAGTCGAGGCTCCTTCCAACGGAACCTACCGACTCAGAATCTCATCAGTGGGTTTTCAAACCATCGAGCGCGAGGTGACACTGCGCCGCTACCAGAACCAAGAGTTGGGCATACTGCTGATGTCACCCGATGCTGTGCTGCTGAACGAGATGGTCGTCACCGGACAGGCCGTGCAAGTCGTTGCAAAAAAAGACACACTGATTTACAACCCCGACGCCTTCCGTACACCCGAAGGTTCACCGATTGAAGAACTAATCAAGCGCATGCCAGGCGCGGAAGTCGATGAAGACGGCAACATCACCATCAACGGCAAGCAAGTGAAGAAAATCCTCCTCGATGGCAAGGAGTTCATGCTCGGTGACACGGAGGCGGCCCTGAAAAACCTGCCTGTGAACATCATTCAGAACGTGAAGTTCTACGACCAGCAGAGCGACCAGTCGCGTATTACCGGCATCGACGACGGCGAGAGGGAGACCGTGCTCGACTTCAGCGTCAAGAAAGGCATGAACCATGGCTATATGACCAACCTCGACATTGCCGGAGGTACACAGCACCGATACGCCTCACGTGGCATGGGAAGCAGTTTCACCGACAAGACACGCGTGATGGTCATCGGCAACTTTAACAACAAGGACGAGAACGCCGGATGGTGGAACCGCCGCGGACTGAACACCCGCAAGATGTTGGGCACCAATCTCAACTACGATGACGGCAAAAAACTGAAGATGGATGCCAACATAAGGTGGAACCACCGCAACGGCGACAACCAAAACGAAGTGACAAGCGAAAGTTTCTATAGCCAGGACTACCGTACGTTTTCCAATAACAACTCAAAGAGTCTGTCACGCAACAACAACTGGTGGGGCAACGTTCGACTGGAATGGAAGCCCGACACTCTGACGACCCTTTTGATGCGCGCCAACGGAAACACGGGCACCAACGACGGCACGAGCACAAGTACCTCAGCAACGTTCTCCGACGACCCATACCTCTATGTCGCCGACCCACTGAGCACCGACGGCATCAACACGATGAGCAGCCGCGGACTGGCTGTGAACCACAATAACCAGGCAAGCCTGACCTATGGCGAGAACCGCAACTTCTGGGCCATGCTGCAATTCTTCCGCCGTCTGAATCCGAAGGGCCGAAACTTCATACTCCGCGTTGAGGCCAATGGCGGTAAGAACGAGCAGCGCAACACGTCGGACAATGAGGTGCACCTGTTCCAGGTGAGGGACCAGGCCGGGCAGGACTCCACTTACTTCACCGCCCGCTACAACCACACACCAAGCGACAACAGCGGATACGTGGCCAGTGCTACTTATAGCGAACCGCTGTGGAAAGGCGCACACCTGCAGGCCAACTACGAACTGCGCTGCAACCAGAATAAGAGCGACCGCCAGACCTACGATTTCAGCCACCAGCCAATGAATATCTTTTCCGGCATCATTCCCAGATACCGCGACTGGGACACGTGGCTCACGCCGGTCAACGACAATATGGACGAATATCTCGACCGTTCGCTCAGCCGCTACTCAGAGTACAAGAACTACACTCACAACATGCGACTGACGCTACGCTACAAAGAGAAGAAATACGACTACAACGTGGGCTTCCTCGTACAGCCGCAGCACTCCAACTACATTCAGGACTACCGGGGTGTCTACGTTGACACCGTGCGCAATGTGACGAACCTGACACCGACATTCGATTTCCACTACAACTTCAGCGACCAGAGCACGCTGAGACTACAGTACCGAGGCGACACCCAGCAGCCCGATATCTCACAACTGCTCGACATCACCGACGACTCCAACCCTCTCTATATCACACAGGGTAATCCCGGTCTGAAGCCATCGTTCACCAACTCGCTGAACCTCTACTACAACAACTATATCACGCGCTACAAGCGCTCTATCGTTGTCTATGCCAACTATCGGCATGTGCGCAACAGCATTTCCAACCTTGTGCGCTACAATACCGACACAGGTGGCAGCATCTCACGTCCCGAGAACATCAATGGCAACTGGAACCTGAACGGTGGTTTCACCTTCAACACCGCCATCGACTCGACGGCACGCTGGAACATTGGCACCGACACCCGCGCACGATACAACAACTATGTGAGTTATGTCGCCCAAATGAAAGCAGATGCCCAGAAGAACACCACCCGCTCGTTTAACGTGTCGGAGCGATTGAACATAAGTTACCGCAACGACTGGCTCGAGGTAACCATCGATGGCTGGTGCAACTATCAGCATTCGCGCAACGAACTTCAGCCTACGGCCAATCTCGACACCTGGCAGTTTAATTACGGCGGACTGTTCCTCGTCCGCTTGCCCTATAACATTGAGGTTTCCAGCAACATCCACGAGCGCAGTCGCCGTGGCTACAACGACCCGTCGTCGAACACCAACGAATTGCTCTGGAACGGCCAGATTTCGAAGACCTTCCTGAAAGACAAGTCACTTATCGTGGCCCTGAACTTCTACGACCTCTTGGGCCAGCAGAGCAACTACGAGCGCTGGGTAAACGCCACAGGCCGAAGCGACACACGCTACAACAGCATCAACTCCTACGCCATGCTGCATGTGCGCTACCGCCTCAATATGTTCGGTGGCAAGAAAGATACCGAAGGCCGATACGACAAGAAGTGGGGCAACCGCGACCAGCGACGCTGACAAGTTGATGTCCAAAATCAAACAATACCAACTTCATTTGGCAGTTTCAAATTTTTTATGTATTTTTGCAATTAAACGAAACCCAAAACAACATGAAAGACTTTAAATACTACACGCCGACCGAAGTCGTGTTCGGCAAACATTCGGAGGAGCAGGTTGCTCTTCTGGTGAAGAAATATGGCGGCACGAAAGTGCTGGTACATTATGGCGGCCAGAGTGCCGTTCGCTCAGGTTTGCTCGACAAGGTATGCAAACTGCTCGGCGACGAAGGAGTGGCTTACGTCACACTGGGTGGCGTGGTGCCCAATCCGCGTCTCTCCCTGGCCAAGAAAGGTATCGACCTATGTCGCAAGGAGGGTGTCGATTTCATCCTCGCCGTGGGCGGTGGCAGTGTCATCGACTCGGCCAAGTGCATCGCCTATGGTGTTTGCATGGAAGGCGACGTGTGGGACCTCTATCTGGGAAAGGCCCAGCCTACAACGATGCTGCCCGTGGCAACGGTGCTCACTATCCCCGCCGCCGGAAGCGAGATGAGCGAGGCGAGTGTCATCACCAACGAGGACGGCGACGTGAAACTGGGTTACTCCAATGACATGTCCCGCCCCAAGTTTGCCATTATGAACCCTCGTCGCACTTTTACCTTGCCTCCCTATCAGACAGCAGCGGGCGTCACCGACATGATGATGCACACGATGGAGCGCTATTTCACCGTCGACGACGACATGGACCTGACGACCGACCTGGCCGAGGCCGTGCTGCGCAGGATGAAGGTCGCCGTGTTTGACGTGCTGAAGAATCCTGAGGACTATCGCCAGCGGGCACAAATCATGTGGGGCGGCAGCGTGGCCCACAACGGACTGACCGGCTGTGGCGTGAGCGACGACTGGGCCACTCACCAGTTGGAGCACGAACTGAGCGGTATGTTCGATGTCACCCATGGTGCCGGACTGGCGGCCATCTGGCCAAGTTGGGCCCGCTATGTGATGCACCAGAATCTGAGCCGCTTTGTACGCTTTGCCGTCAATGTGATGGACGTGCCCAACGATTTCACCGACCCCGAGGGCACCGCCCTGAAAGGTATCGAGGCCATGGAGCGCTTCTATCACGACATCGGTATGCCTATCAATATCCGCGAACTCATTGGTCGTGAGATTACCGACGACGAAATCCGTGAGATGACCCGCAAGTGCAGCCATGATTATACCGCCACCTGTGGCTGTCTGAAAGTGCTGAAGGCTGAGGATATGGAAGCTATTTATAAAAACGCAAGAGGATAAAATATGAAGATATTAATGATTGGTGGGACAGGCACTATCAGCAGTGCCATCACCCGACAACTGGTGGCCAGTGGCCATGAACTCTGGCTGATAAACCGTGGCAACAGAAGTGAGGATTTGCCACAGGGCGTTCGCTTGCTGACTGGCGACATCAATGAGCACACCGACGAGGTGGTTGCCAAACTTGGAGAGGAAACGTTCGACGCCGTCTGCGAATTTATTGGCTTCCTGCCCGAGCAGGTAGCCCGCGACATCAGGATTTTCTCCGGACGTACCAAGCAATACGTCTTTATCAGTTCGGCATCTGCCTATAACAAGCCTGTGCGCCAGCATGTCATCACCGAGGGCACGTCGCTGGCCAATCCCCACTGGGAGTATTCGCGCAACAAAATCGCCTGCGAGGAACTCCTCATGAAGGCCTACCGTGAGGATGGTTTTCCCGCAACAATCGTTCGCCCCAGCCACACCTACTGCGAGCGGGGTGTGCCTGTCAGCGTACATGGTCCAAAAGGCAGTTGGCAAGTGCTCAAACGAATGATGGAGGGCAAACGGGTCATCGTACACGGCGACGGCAGTTCACTCTGGACACTGACGTGGAACGAGGACTTCGCTCGTGGTTTCATCGGACTTTTAGGCAATCCCAAGACCATCGGCGAGGCTTTCCAGATCATGTCCGACGAGTCGCTGACATGGAATCAGATTTACCAGACCATAGCCGATGCTCTTGGCGTGACTTTCAAGCCATATTACATCTCCTCGGACTATCTCGCAGCCATTGCCCCCGCATCCTACGACTTTGAAGGCAATCTGCTGGGCGACAAGGCAGCCACTGTGGTTTTCGACTGCAGCAAACTGAAACGGGCTGTTCCAGGTTTTCTCGCCACCACGCGCTTCGACCAGGGTGTCCGTCATGCGGTAGCCTATCTCAAAGCACATCCGGAGGCACAAATAGAGGATCCCGAGTTCGATGCCTGGTGTGACCGCGTCATCGAGACGATGGAGAAGACAAAAGAGGCCTTCGCTATCAAGGGTTGATATCATTTAGAAACATTTCCCCATCAGATTGTCATCCGATAGGGAAATGTTTTTCTATGAGATATCTTATTTGAAATTTTTTCTGACTCCCTCCCATTCGGGGAATTTCATTTTCAGATATTCGTCATCGAGGAAGAGGGCAGACTGACCCACCATGCCTTTCAGTTGCCAGTCGAGCCACTTCACCACAGCCTTGGCATAATTGCCGCCATACTTCTCGTAATAGGTGCCACTGTGGCCATCCTTCGAATTCAGCATCACCACGGGGATATTGTCGGCTATACGCTCATAGTCTTTCTGTGCATTGGCGTATGCGATGTCGGCCGGACCGCCAATCATGTAGAACATCGGTGTGTGAAGGTTTTTGAGTGATTCCTTGGTCGAGCCCATCATCTCCATATCGCCGATACCTGAGTTCAGCATCACACAGGTTTTGATACGCGGGTCATGGGCCACACCCAGCACCTGGGCGCCACCACACGACTGCCCCATCGCTGCCACATGGTCGAGGTCGAGGCAGTGGTAGTATTCCGAGCCTGGGGCGGCATTCTGGTCTGTCAGCCAGTCGAGCACCTCCAAGAGCATCTTGGGATAAGTCCTGAACACAGGAGCTTCTGGCTGCTTCTTTTTCTTCCTGGCATTTTTGGCAGCCTGCTCTCTCTGCTTGGCCTGCTCGGCCTCACGGGCCTTGATTTCCTCGGGTGTTAATGGAAGGATTTTCTCTCCGTTGGCCATGATGACCTCACCTTTGGTTGCGGGGTAAGCCGACCTCAGCACACCTTTCCATTGTGCCATCACATCGGCCTCGTCGTACGGACCTATGGCAGCGGCCACATAACCGTAGGATGCCACTTCGCTCAACAGCAAGCGCATCTCAACATTGTTGTTAAAACAGGCACCATTGGCATAAACAATCACAGGCAAGGCACCCTGCTTTGCCACCACTTCCTTCAGGTTCTGCGGACGATATACCGTGAAGCCTGGGCATGAGGCATCGCCCACCACTTCCGACTTGAATGGTCCCGTACCACCTTCTTCCACAATTTGCTTTTGGGTTGTCTGGGCACTCACCAGCCCCACACTTGCGGCAACCAGCATCACTGTCAAAAATAATTTCTTCATTGTCGTATGTTTTAAAGTTATTGCAAAGATACAACATCCTTGTCTCATTTCGTCGCAAGAACGCAAGAAAAGTTGATTTTTTTGGCAATTGCGACATTTATTCCTGTCATGAGAAAAGATTCTCAATAATTATCGTTAAATTTGCTGCCAAACTGGAGTGTTTGGTAGTTGGCGCAAATGAATTACCCAATTCTCCAGATGAGATGTAAGTACCAAAATAGCAAACACAGAATACTATGAGCATAGACGATAAACAGCAGCAGACGGCCATCAACGTGCAGGAGAAGGCCAACCTGATATGGGCGATTGCCGACAAGTTGGTGGGTGTGTATAAACCCCATGAGTATGGCAACGTCATCTTGCCGATGTGCGTCATCAAACGGTTTGAGGACACACTGGCACCGACACGCGAGAAGGTGATAGAGACCAACCGCGAGTTGGAGGAGAAGAAGATTGAGATGAAGCGCGGCTTCCTCGAAAGGGCTGCCGGACAGAAGTTCTATAACCTGAGCCGCTTTACTTTTGAGACGCTGCTGGCCGATGCCGACAACATCAAGGACAATTTTGAGTCGTACCTCAACCATTTCTCGGAGAATGTCATCGACATCATCCACCGCATGGAGTTCCAGAAGGAGATAGACAAGATGGCCGACAACGGTCTGCTCTACCTCGTCATCAAGGAGTTCTGCACCACGAAAGCCTACCTCGGTGCCGACAAGATTTCGAGTGTGGATATGGGCTACATCTTTGAGGAACTGGTGAGGAAGTTCTCTGAGAGTTACGACGAACAGGCAGGAGCGCACTTCACCGCCCGCGACATCATCAATCTCATGGCAGAGCTGCTGATTGGCGACGACGAGGAGCGGTTGGAAGAGGAAGGCATCATCGCCACCGACTATGACATGACGATGGGCACGAGTCAGATGCTCTCCTGTCTGCACGACCGTTTCAAACAGATAGACCCAGATGCCGAAATCACGAGTTATGGCCAAGAACTGAACAACCAGACCTTCGCTATTGCCAAGGCCGATACGCTCATCCGTGGCGGCAACGCCGACAACATGCGGCAGGGCGACACGTTGGGCGACGACAAGTTCGCTGGCTATAAGTTCGACTATATCATCTCCAATCCTCCCTTCGGCATCGAGTGGAAACCATCACGCCAAAAAGTGGAGGAAGAGCACCGCCTTGGTGGTGCCGGACGTTTCGAACCAGGTCTGCCCGCCATCGGCGACGGCCAAATGCTGTTCCTATTAAACGGCGTGGCTAAACTGAAGGACGAGGGGCGCATGGCTATCATCCAGAACGGTTCGTCGCTCTTCAAGGGCGATGCCGGCAGTGGCGAGAGCAACATCCGTGGCTACCTGCTCGACCACGACTGGTTGGAAGCCATTGTTCAATTACCAACAGATCTTTTTTACAACACACCTATTTGCACCTACGTCTGGGTGGTCACCAAGAACAAGAGCGCTGAGCGACAAGGCAAGGTGCAGTTGATTGATGCCAGTAAGTGCTTCGAGAAGCGCCGCAAGCCTCTCGGCAACAAGCGCGTGGAGATTACCGACTTCTGCCGCGACCTCATCATACAGGCTTACCACGGCTTCAACAATTTCGTTTACAAGGCCACTACACCCGATGGGGCAGAGGTCCAAGTGGAAAGCCGGGTGAAGGACAACGACGACTTCAAATACCGCAAGATTTTCATCGACCGCCCGCTGCGTCTGGTGTTTGAGAATCCGCAGATGCCCGACGAGAGCGTGAAAATGTCGGATGGCGACAGAAAGGTGATGCAGTTGTTCGTAGATGCCTACCGTGTCTATTACAATGGTCTGCGGATGCTCGATTGCGACTTCTTCCAAAAAATCAAGTTCAAGGCTGGACTTAAGGTAACGAAGGCGCAGGTGAAGAAAATTCGCCAGTATCTCGGCACGAAAGACGAGACCGTGGAGCCAGTGTATGAAGACCCATTCAACCTCTCTCAGCGCACCTACGTTTGGGACACCGACCTTGCCGACACCGAAATCATCCCATGGAAAGAAGACCAAGAACTATACCTTGCCAAGAACGTCGCTCCCTACGCTCCCGACTACCATGTGGATGAGAGCAAGACCCGCATCGGCTACGAGATACCTTTTACCCGTGAATTCTATCGCTATACTCCGTTGAAACCCAGCGGTGAGATATTCCAGACGCTGAAGGAGTTGGAGCAAAAGGAGAGTGAATTGATGGAGAGGCTTTTGCACTAAACGTATATGGGCGGCTCGGGCGGATTTGCAATCCGACCGCAACGAATATCAGCATTTGCAATGCGAAATAATATGAGACAAATGGAAGATGGGCATAAACAGAAAGCGGATTACAAATCCTTATACTCAATGCGACCGGATTGCAAATCCGGCCGAGCTGAGAGTCTGTTTCACTAAGCTGAATAAAGTATGGAAAGAGAATTCAAAGATAGTGGCATAGAGTGGATTGGCAGGATTCCGAAAGAGTGGAAGATATCTGCAATCAAACATTTGATGACTTTATATGCGGGCGCTACTCCTAAGTCTGATAAAGACGAATTATGGGATGGCAGCATACCATGGGTTACACCTGCAGATTACAAGACGGAAGATGTTTATGTTTCAAAGGGAAGAAGAAACATCTCTGTAGCAGGTTTATCTTCGTGCGCCACGACTTTATTACCTATCAATAGCATTATTTTTTCAAAGCGTGCCCCTATAGGACTTGTTGTATTAAACAATGTGCCTTTATGTACAAATCAAGGATGTATCGGCTGTGTCCCATACAAGAACAAAGCTAATAGCAAATATTATTATTATGTTCTGAGTGTTTTTACTGAACAATTTGAATTATATGGGTCTGGAACAACTTTTAAAGAAATTTCAGCTAACAATTTTGCCAATTTTATAGTTTCAGTTCCTCCTCTTCCCGAACAGCAACGCATAGCCGATTATCTGGACAAGAAGTGTGGAGAGATAGACGAACTGATAGCCTTGCAGGAGCAGATGATTGCGCAGTTGACGGACTACAAGCAGTCGGTCATCACAGAGGCTGTCACCAAAGGACTCAATCCTGATGTAGAACTCGTTCCTTCTGGCATTGATTATATCGGAGAAATCCCTAAAAACTGGAATGGATGTGCTCCATTGAAGAGATTTACCGAAATAATCCTTGGGAAAATGCTTCAGTCTAATGCATCAAATGATGACACTTTGGAACAGTATATTTGCGCTAAAGATGTTCATTTTGATGGCATAGATTATTCTGATTTGAAAAGTATGTATTTTTCAAATTATGAGAAGAAGCAATACAAAGTTCATAAGGGCGATATGCTTGTAGTAGAAGGTGGCGCCGGCGCAGCAGGATCAGCAATAGTTGAAAGGGACATACATAATGTATTTATACAAAACTCTATTATGATTGTTCGTCCACTTAATGATTTCTGTATAAAATATGCAAGGTATGTTTTGTTCTCTATAGTATCTCGAGGATATGTGGATTATATATGTAATAAGGCAACAATACCTCATTTTACAAAAGAGAAACTATCTGGCACTATTATTCCTATTCCTCCCATTTCCGAGCAACACGCCATCGCCACCTACCTCGATACCAAATGCTCCGAGATAGACTCCCTTATCGCCATCAAGCAGCAGAAAATCGAGACGTTAAAGGACTACAAGAAGAGCGTGATTTACGAGGTTGTGACTGGCAAGATGACGATAGAAGGCGCTCGGGCGGATTTGCAATCCGGCCGCTGCGAGTATGAGGATTTATAATCCTAAAAAACGGGAAAAGATGAAACGAGAAGCATTACAAATGCTGATATTCGGTGCTGGCGGATTGCAATTGGCTTTCCCTTCGGCCGCCGACCGTTGGTTCCGCCAGAGCGGCGCGGCCAAAGCTGCAGAGCGGCGCTCGGTCGGATTTGCAATCCGACCGCACCGAGTATAAGGATTTTTAATCCTATAAAACGAAAAAAAATGGCAACAAAAGGACTGACAAAAGAATTGTATTTTACAACAACTACTGTCATAGACTGGATGGATGTCTTTACTCGTCCAGTCTATAAGCACATCGTTGTGGATTCTTTGAAATACTGTCAACAGAACAAAGGACTCGACATTTACGCATGGGTTTTGATGACCAATCACCTTCACATGATTGTAGGTGTGCGCAACGATGACATTGCCATAGGTGACATCTTCCGTGACTTTAAAAAGTTCACCAGCAAGGCAATTACAAAAGCCATGTTGGAAAACCAACAAGAAAGCAGGCGTGAACAACTTATAGACCGATGCCACTTCAGAGGAGTAAATGACAATAAGATTACCAACTTCAAATTCTGGCAAGAAGGAAACTATATTGAGACAATCAATAGTTATGACTTTTATAAGGAGAAACTAATGTATGTGCATATGAATCCCGTGAAGCAGGAAATCGTCGACCGCCCCGAACAATATCTGTATAGTTCGGCTCGTGACTACTGTGGAGAAAAAGGATTGCTGGATGTCGAAGTTTTAATATAGTGAATAGGATGATAAGCATTGCAAATGCTAATATTCGGTGCTGGCGGATTGCAAATCCGCCAGAGCGGGCAGAGCGAGGAGCGGACGGGAAAGATGTCGATAGAAGGCGCTCGGGCGGATTTGCAATTCGGCCGCTGCGAGTATAAGGATTTTTAATCCTAAAAAACGAAAAAAAATGGGATGAGAAGCATTACAAATGCTGATATTCGGTGCTGGCGGATTGCAAATCCGCCAGAGCACCAAATCCGCCAGAGCGACGGCTCTGCATTTGCATACAAAGAAAGTAAACAAATTCGATAGAAGATGAACGAGAAGGACGCAGAAGAGCAGTACATCAACTTTGACGAGTACATCCGCCAAGGCGAGCCCTCGCGCCGTGAAGCCGCCTACGCGTGGAGCACGGCCATCGGCTTGCAGGCCGTTGATGGGTTGAAAACCTCCGAGTATCTGCATGAGACCGCCCGAAAGAACATCGAGGGTGAAATCACAATTGACGAGGCAAGGGAACTCATCAAAAGTTATTACCAGTCGAAGAGCAAAAGGGAGGCAGAAGATGACGAAATGGAGGAAGCAGACCGCGTTTCCGCCAACATCGTCAAGGTGCTGTCTCAACCCACGTTTGCCTTCAACGCCAACGGATATATTTCGGTGCACCGCCGGATATTCGAGGGGGTGTTCAAACATGCCGGACAACTGCGCACGTATGACATTACCAAGAAGGAATGGGTGCTGAGAGACAACACCGTCAATTATCTGAACTGGGAAGATCTGCGTCGTGCCTTGGAGTATGACATCAGTCAGGAAGTGGTATTCGACCACACCCAACTATCCATAGAGGACTTCGTGCGTCATATCTGCCAATTCGTTTCCAACCTATGGCAAATCCATGCTTTCAGGGAGGGCAACACACGCGCCACGGCGGTGTTCACGATACAGTATCTTCGTTCGTTGGGCTTCAGTGTCGACAATGATCTCTTTGCAAGGCATTCCTGGTATTTCCGAAATGCCTTGGTCAGGGCCAATTACAGCAATTACCAACAGAAGATAGTCCGCGACACCAGTTTCTTGGAGAAATTCTTCCGCAACCTGCTGATGGGAGAGGACAACGAATTGCGCAACAGATATATGCTAATCAATCCCCCAAAAGAATTGAAAAGCGCCCCCACAAGTACCCCCACAAGTACCCCCACAAGTTCGGGGCAAGACATATTCCATACGGACAATCCGCTGATACTGAATCTGGTGAAAGTCATCGGGAACAACCCATGCAGCATCAAGGAAATGTTGGAAAGAGTGGGTCTAAAAGATAGGAAGAACTTTTTGGAATACCATCTGACACCCGCCATCAGGGAGGGATTTGTCAGCCTGCTCCATCCCGACAAGCCCCGGCACCCCCGGCAGAAATACCTGCTCACAGTGAAAGGCACATTATTGTTTAACGAACTGACAAAGAAATAGATATGGAAGACCTGAAGGAAAGAAACTTTGAAACCGACATCGAACAATGGCTCTTGAATGAAGGCGGCTACACCAAGGGCGACCAGCGCACCTATGACAAGGAGCGTGCCATCGACATGGCCACGCTCACGTCATTCTTAGAACTGACGCAGCCGAAACCCTGGGAGCGCTACGTGCGCAAATATGGCGACAAGGCAGAGGCTCGACTCTACCAGGTGTTTCAGGAGAACGTGGTGCGCTATGGCCTGATATGGGTGCTGCGCAATGGCATCGATGACTTGGGCATCAAACTCAAGATGTGCTATTTCCGTCCGGCATCGGAACTGAACGAGGAACTGATGCTGAAATACCGGCAGAACATCCTTCAGGTGACACGGCAGTTCGCTTACAGCACCCAGAACCGCAACACCATCGACATGGTGCTCTCCCTAAACGGTATCCCCGTAGTGGCGCTGGAACTGAAAAACCAACTCACCGGACAGAACGTAGAGGACTCGCGCCGGCAGTGGAAGAACGACCGCGACCCAGTCGAACTGCTGTTCCATGCCAACACCCGCATATTGGCTTACTTCGGCGTGGACCTCTATGAAGCCATCATGGCCACCGAACTGAAGAAAGAAAAAACGTTCTTCATGCCCTACAACCAGGGCAGCGGCGGCGCCGGCAATGTGGGCGGGGCGGGAAACCCCGGGCTGGATTACAAATCCACCCCAGCTGACGGCGACTACGCCACGTCGTATCTCTGGAAACGGGTGCTGCGCCGTGACATGTTGCTGAGCATCCTGCAACGCTATATCTCGCGCCAGGAAGAGGAGAAAATCAAACTCGTCCGCGACAAGCACGGGAAAATCAAGGAGAAGAAGGACATTTCTGTAAAAATCATTTTCCCGCGATACCATCAATTGGATGTGGTGGAGAAACTGATTGCCGACACCGAGGCGAAAGGCAGTGGACAGAACTACCTTATCCAGCACTCGGCAGGTTCGGGCAAGTCGAACTCCATCGCATGGCTCACCTACCGCCTCGCCTCGCTGCACGCTCGGGCTCGGGCGGAACCAACGGTCGACGGCCGAAGGGAAAGTCAATTGCAATCCGGCCGCACCGAGTATAAGGATTTTCAATCCGCCAATACCGATTCACAATCCGTCTATCCTCTCTTCGATGCCGTGTTTGTCATCACCGACCGCCGTGTGCTCAACGCCCAGTTGCAGAGCACCATCCTCGGCTTCGACCATATCGAGGGGCAGATAGAGACCATCACCGACAAAGACCCCTCGACCAAGTTGCGTGATGTCATCAACGAGGGAGTTGCCCGCATCGTCATCTGCACGCTGCACCGCTTCCCCGTCATCTACCAGGAGGTGATATCGAGGAGCGGCAAGCGCTACGCCATCATCGTGGACGAGGCACACAGCAGTCAGAGCGGCAAGAGTGCCGAGAAGGTGAAGACGGCACTGGCCGACACCGACGAAGCTTTGCGAGAGATGGCCGAACTGGAAGAGAAGACCGAGGAAGAACTGGAGAAGGAGCGCGACAGCATGATGGAGGATTTGTTGGCACAGGGACAGCACTCCAACCTGTCGTTCTATGCCTTCACCGCCACGCCCAAGCCCAAGACGCTGCAGACTTTCGGCGTTCCCATTATCGCTCCGTCGGATTTGCAATCCGACGGCACCGAATATAAGGATTTGCAATCCGATGGCCCACAGTATCGTGCCTTCCACATCTATTCGATGCTCCAGGCCATCGAGGAGGGCTTCATCAAGGACGTGCTGCTGCAGTACACCCCTTATAGCGTGACCTACGAAATTGAGAAACGCATCTCGCAAGACCCCACCTACGAGGAGACACCCGCAACGAAAGCCGTGAAAGCCTATCACGACAACCACCAGCACGTCATCAACCAAAAGACGGAGATCATCGTGGAGAAGTTCCGGCAAATCACCCTGAATGCCATGAAGGGACAGGCGAAGGCGATGGTGGTGACGTCGAGCCGCGCCCATGCGCTGCGCTATTTCCTGCAAATCAAGAACTACTGCGAGGAAAAAGGCTATACCGACGTGCATCCGATGGTGGCTTTCTCGGGCAAGGTGAAATACGGGGAGGAAGAATACACCGAGACACAATTGAACAGCACGACCGACCTACACATCAGTGAGGAGCGGTTGCCGCTCTACTTCTCCAGCGACATGTACAACATGCTGGTGGTGGCCGACAAATACCAGACGGGCTTTGACGAACCGCTGCTGCACACGATGTTTGTGGACAAGAAACTCAAGAACGTGAAGGCCGTGCAGACGCTGAGCCGCCTGAACCGTGCGCACAAGGACAAGGAAGACACATATGTGCTGGACTTCGTCAACGCCCCTGAGGACATCAAGAAATCCTTCGAGCCCTTCTATACGGCCACGGAACTGATTCGACCCGTGGATGTGAATGGCGTGTATAATTTCCGCAATGACATCGCGCAGCATCACCTGTGGAGTCCATTGGAAGAGGATGCCATCTACAAGTTGGCCACCTCCACCAAAGGCGACAAAAACAGGTTGGGCAAACTGAGCAATGCGTTCAAGCCCATCGTCGACCGCTTCTTAGACCTCGATGAAGAGACTCGCTTCACCGTGCGCTCACTGGTGAAGAACTTTGTGCGCTTCTATGCCTACATGGCACAGGTGGAGCGCACCTACGATCGCGACCTGTACAAGACCTACGTGTTCTGCGACCTGCTCTATCGCCTGCTGCCCAAGACTCCCCACGAGAAAGTGGATTTAAACAAGCAAATCCAACTCATCAACTCGCGCATCGAGGAGGGGAAGACGCAACAGATTGTCTTGGAGCGCGGCCAAGGCGGCATCAAGGGCGAGAACGTGAAGGGCGGTGGCAAGCCCGACGAGAACAAGGACCTGCTGTCGAACATCATCGACAAGGTGAACCTGATGTTCAAGGGCAGTTTCTCGCCATCCGACCGTGTGATTGTGGAAGCCATCTACGACAAGTTGAGTACGACGGCGGCGAAGAAGAAACTCACCAAGCAGGCCAAGAACAACGACCCGAAGCAGTTTGCTGAGAGCATCTTCCCGGAAATCTTTGAGCGGGCCGCCCAACAGTGCTATGACGACAGTGTGGGAGCCTTCGACCGCCTGTTCCAGAACCGTGAACTCTACAACAGCATCATGACGCAGATGGCAGACCTGATGTATCAGAACTACCGGGCAGAGGGCGAAACGCTCATCTTCAACCCGGAGCGGTTCAAGGAGAAAATCATGCCCACAATCGAACGGGAGTTTGCTGTCTTCAGGATGATGCCGAAAAGCAAGGAACAGATTGCCGACGACTTGGTGGCACTGATTTCCGCCCGCACCACCGATGATATCGACGGTGCCAACGACGTGATACAGAATGCGTTCAACCGCTTGTATTGCAGTCCCACAAAGGTGTCTCTCGTGGATAAGAAGCAGCATTTCAACACCCTCGTCACCCGCTTCGAGGTATTACTGAAAAAGGTGTATTATCTGAAGAATCACTCAGAGATAGTCAGTACCAAAATCGGTCAGGAGGGCACCATGGCAACACTCGCCGACTGTATCTTCCAGACGCCGTGCCTGAAGCGTCTGAAGTACTCCGATAGCGATGCCGACAAGAAGTTCAGCGAATACCTGACCATGGTGCGCGACTGGCGCAACGACCAAGCCCACAAGGCTCCAACCGCTACGGAGCAGGAATGCGACTTCGCCATCAACGTCCTCACCACCATGTATCTTTTCATCGTCGCTTTTGGAATAAGGACAAGGGACATCGAGAAAACAGATGTGGAAGCCACACATGACAACGGAGAAGGTCGAATAGGCATGGCCGCCGAATCTATAAAAAAACTGCCACAATCATGATTTTGCCGAATAATGGATATTTGGCCAGATTTCGTCCTTGCTTCCATCCATGGTGGCAGCAAACACTCAAGACTGTAACAACTATGCCCTCAGTTTTTTTTGTCACATGATCTGTGTCATATTGCAACCTGTCAAGCTACATTTATGCAACAACAGCCAAATGTAATGGTATTGTAATACGTTTTTCTTGGAAAGATAGGCTCAAACTTGTATATTTGCACTGAAAACCATAGATACAAGAAAAATGAAAACAATTAAGATTCTCACCTTGACCCTGCTGCTTACACTCCAGGCGGCCGTATGCAGCGGAAAAGACAAAGTGATAACATTCGAAGAACTACCTGTTGCAGCCCAAACTTTCATCGGCAATTATTTCAGCGGGAAGCAAGTGTCGCTTGTGAAAAAAGACAAGGACGGTCTGAAAACCCACTACGATGTGGTGCTGGCCGACGGGACCGAGTTGGAATTCGACAGTAAGGGTGAATGGAGAGACATAGAAGTCAGGGCGGATGAAGTGCCGGCAGCACTCGTACCTTCTGAAATAAAAAGTTATGTGAGTCAAAAATATCCTGGTCAGCGAATCATGCAGATAGACCGCAGTCACAATGGCTTTGAAATAGAACTCTCCAACAAACTGGACTTAAAATTCAACAAACGATTCAAACTAACAAGGATTGACGACTGAATCTATTTATAATACAAGGATATGAAAACAATCAAAATTCTCATGCTGGCACTCATTGCGGTGCTGCAATTTACATCGTGTCATTCCGATGATTCTGATGTTGTGATAAGCCAAAACGACCTACCCCAGGCAGCACAAACCTTTTTGAGCAACTATTTTAGCAACCAGCAAGTGGCAAAGGTGGAGAAAGAGTCTGAGAACGGAGCCGACCACTACGAAGTCACCTTTGCCGACGGCACCGAATTGGAGTTCGACCAGAGCGGTGCGTGGACCAGTGTCGACTGCAAGAAGCGTGCGGTGCCTGCAGCCATTGTGCCCGAGGCTATAAGCAAATATGTGTCAGAGAACTATGCAAATCTAATCATTGTACAGATAGAACGCGAGAGTTATGGCTACGAAATCGAACTCTCCAACGATTTGGACATCCGATTCGACCATGACTTCAAAGTAATAAAATGAAAGACTAATAACAGACTAAAACAAATCAGAGGAGGGAGTACCAGCAATGAGTTGATACTCCTTCTTCTGTTTTTATCCAAATAGATACCCCATCATGTGACATCAACGGGGCTGGTTCAAAGCACTGACAAGGAAAACCAATTTGAATCTATAATTATTTTTCTAAATATCATATTCGGCCAAATGGATATGTTTTTATATCTTTGTTGCCAAAACAAACAAATTGCATATCCCACAACTATGCCAATAAGAAAAAGACTGCTTGGAAGAAATACGCGGCATCGACACTTAGCAACGCTCATCATTTCAATGATGCTGGCATTTGGGATGGCTTTGCCTGCCAGCGCCCAGTATTTCTCCAAGATGCGAATCAAGGAGAAGAATTTCTGCGACACCATTCCCATCGAATTCCGTCGTGGCAGAATCTTCATCCCTGTGGAGATAGAGGGGCGTACCCACCAGTTCATTTTCGATACAGGCTGCAGCGTGGGGCTGATGTTCACCGACCGAGCCGTCACGCTGAAAAAAAAGTTTGGTTTCACTTTCGTAAACGATGCAGCCAATCTTGTCCGTCTTACAGACGTGAAACGTATCCCCGAAATGCATATCGGGCATATAACCGTCAGCAACTACCGGGTCGTCCTCACTCCCGATCGGAGCATGGTCAACACCGAATACGACTGTCAGCAGATTGTCGGCTGCATCGGAAGCGACTTGATATCGAAACGCTGTGCCGTGAAGATAGACACCCAAAAGAGCATCATGGTCATCACCGACCGGCAGGGTGTCTTTGACCGTGAAGAGGGTTTCCGATTCCCGTTCAAAGAAGAAGTGCGGGTGCCGTATCTGCAGGTTTCGACCCGTGCCGACAAAACGCGATGGTGCCTGTTTGACACCGGCTTTCCAGGCTTTCTCGACGTGCGCCGCAAAGACATCACCGTGGCCGACACCCTCGATACCGCCATTGGAAGCGTCACTGCCGGCATCTACGGCAAGACCGACGACGAACGTCTGATGCTGCTTCGCCTTGACAGTCTTCGTATCGGTGATTGCGTGTTTCGACAGGTGACAACCAATCTGCAATCTGCCAATGATTTTGTACTTGGCAGTTCTATCTTGAAATTCGGCACGATGGTTATTGACTACACCACGCACAAGATGATTTTCCGCCCGTATCATTATGACAACGGTGTGATGGTTGCAAACACATTCAATGATTTTGTGATGATGACCCGCGATGACAACCTCTATGTCACCCTGGTGTGGAGCAAGAGCCTTGCCTATGCGCAGGGGGTGCGCCAGGGCGACCGCCTGACCCATATCGACGGCATCGATGTCAGCGGCAATCCCTGCGCCTACATCAACATTGCACCGGGCGACCATCTCCTCACGTTTGTCAGTAGTGAAGGAGAGAAAAAGGAGATACCGATAAAAAGGTAATTAATTGCAGTTTCTCCTCCTTAAGTTATTGATATTACATGAACAATCCACCGGTTTCGGTCAAGGCATAACATCCTTTGACTCTAATCCGTCACCACCTCTTTGAAATGCTCACTCCCCCACTCCACCAGTGCCATAATGGCGGGCATGAGCGACTTTCCCGTTTCAGTCAACGAGTACTCCACACGGGGAGGGACCTCAGGGAACACTTCACGATGGACAAGGTGACTTTGTTCCAAACGTTTCAACGTCTGCGAAAGCATCTTTTGGGAACAGTCTGTCATCAGTCGGCGAATCTCATTGAAACGCAGAACGCCCGTCTCACTCCTGTGGAGCATGAAGAGCACCAGCATCGACCACTTGTCGCCGAAGCGACTTACCACTTGCCTGATGGGACAGGCCAAGTACTCTGCCTTAATATCTGCCATAATACTTTTGTTTTCCTTCAATATTAGTTACGGTAATAGTACAATGTTCTCCGAACATGAATATAGATGAAATATCTCTTTTCAGAGATTTCTTTCTTTTCGACCATGAACAAAGACAAATTAAAAAATTTGAGAGTACATGACCATAACAAATCGCATTTACCATATTTATCGTTTTCTTTTAAATTAGAAAGAACGAATTCTTTTCCTACGCATTTTTGAATTTTTAAATGCTTTATGCGTACCCTTATTTTCATAACTTATTATTAAATGCGTATGACCTATTCTCACGTTGTTTGTGATGCAAAAGTAACCAAAAGTGATCAAGTAACGCTTTTACACCATGTTAATCTTCGTTAAAGTCGTTTTCTGCTAAGTCCGATGCCTTCACAATTCCTACTTTTTGGTAACTATCCTACCAAAAAGTGCCTTCTTGCAAAGTAGGTTTTTGCATATTACCTTTGCATCGTAAAAACAAATCAAGTAACATTTAAAACCATAGAATCATGAAACAAATTGAGACAATTGCCACAGGCAAGAATTTTAGCGCAGTGAGCGTAGGTAAGATGAACGAAATCATCGAGCATGTATTGCCGATGGGCCCAGAAGTGACCATTCAGGGCAAGGTGTTCGCAGGACAGGCTGTGGGTGCCACTGGTAGTGAACTGTCGTTCCAGACACTGGTTCCAGGACAAGACAGTGGTTTCCTGCACACACACAAGACCCACGAGGAACTGTATATCATCCTCAAAGGTGAGGGTCAGTATCAGGTAGACGGCGAGATTTTCCCCGTCAGCGAAGGCACCATCATCCGCGTGGCTCCCGACGGCAAGCGTGCGCTGAAGAATACAGGCACCGAGAATCTGACGATGCTCTGCATCCAGTACAAGGCCAACGCCTTCACCGAGGCCGACAGCCCCATGACCGACGGTGTAATCCTCCAGGACGAACTGAAATGGTAAAGAACCGCCTGGAGAATCTCAAAGCAATCATTCAGTATCTGATGACTGAACTACATGTCAGTCATCAGATACCTGATACATTGGAGGGACGGCAGACGATGATGCGTGCACTGATGAACGTATGGATTCCCAAGCCTATCGACACGGTATTTCTGGCGGCACAGGATACCGAGTTGCAGATGCAACGGGAGGAAAAAGGCGTGGCGGCCCCCTTCGGCGAGGGTCTGCAAATCTGGCAAGGCGACATCACCCGACTAAAGGTGGATGCCATTGTGAACGCCGCCAACACACGGGCATTGGGCTGCTGGTTGCCACTACACAACTGCATCGACAACTGCATCCACTCCGCCGCGGGCATCCAACTTCGAAAGGAGTGTGCCGACATCATGCAGGGCCGTCTGTTGGATACGGGAGACGCCATCATCACACAGGGCTATAACCTGCCCGCAAAGCACGTCATCCACACCGTCGGACCAATTATCGAGGACGGGTGGCCAACCAAACAGCAAAAAGAACAACTATCCCAATGCTACCGCAGTTGTCTTGACCTAGCTGAGAAGCACCAACTGCAAAGTATCGCATTCTGCTGCATCTCGACAGGTGTGTTCCATTTCCCCAATGAACTTGCGGCTGAGATTGCCGTCAAAACCGTCAAGGAATATCCTATTCATTTACTCAAAACCATCGTATTCAATGTTTTCCTCGACAAAGACCGTGACATCTACCAACGACTGGTCTGAACGCATAGCCAAGACCAGTCAACTGATAGCCGAAGCCGACTATATCATCATCGGGGCGGGAGCAGGACTATCGGCTGCAGCTGGACTGGAGTATTCAGGAGAGACGTTTGAACATAAATTTCGCGAGTGGATTCTTCGTTACGGCATCACCGACCTCTATACATCGTCATTCTACCCCTTTGAGACGGAGGAGGAGCGCTGGGCATATTGGGCCAAGCACATTTGGTTTGCACGCTATCAGCCAGAGGCGCAACCGCTCTACAGACAACTGCTGTCGCTCGTCAAGGACAAGGATTACTTCGTCATCACCACCAACGTGGACGGTCAGTTCGAAAAAGCGGGATTCGACCCTCACCGCATCTTCGCCACTCAGGGCGATTACGCATACTTCCAACCCGCTGACGGCTCACCCAAAGAACTCTATCCTAACAAGCGATGGGTGATACAGGCATTGTCGGCCATCCATAATTGCCGCATCCCCACAAGACTGATACCACATACCCCCGAAGGCAAGTCAGTTTCCATGAACCTCCGTTGCGATGACACTTTCGTGGAGGACGAGCATTGGCATGAGCAAGCAGACAAATACAGGCAATTCGTTGGGAAGGCATACGACAAACGATTGCTGCTTCTGGAGTTCGGTGTGGGTTTCAACACACCCGTTATTATCCGCTTCCCATTCGAACGTATGGCCGCACAGTTCCCCAGGACCTCCCTGGTACGCTTCAACCGAGACTATCCACAACTGATAACACCTGCGGCCACCAAGCATTTCACGGCTTACACGGAAAACATCACGACAATTCTCCACGACATCCAATCAGAAGCACAAAAATGACAACGAGCACTTGACAATATAGGCAAACTACCGTTTTTCGTTCTATTCATTTGTTTGTTAAAAAAAAGAGAGAAAATATTAATTCAGGCCGACTTGCCAAAAAAGATAATATCTTTGCATCGACTAAAAGATACAAAGACTCATGAAGAAACCGTACATCCTATTCCTGTTGACTTTGTTTACCTTCAATGGTATTTTTCCTGACTTCGTCAATGCGCCACCCGACTTCAGTCCACCTCCAGGTTGGGTAGGTCGAAGAGCGGCTTGATTGCTTTATGCTGCTCTGAGAGAAAGAGCGTCTTTGTATAGACCTCATGGTTCTGCGGCATATTTACTCTTACCGTTGTTATGGTCTTGGCGATGTCAAGCACCTTGTCCACGCTCATTCTAATCCCCGTCGCGGCAATGATGCGCTCCAGTTCCTTGTAGACCTTGTATGCTACGAAGCAGATGCAGACATGCGCCTCTATCCTCCTTTCAGTGAAGTGGAACATCGGACGCATCTCGAGCGTTCCCTTTGAAATTCGGAATGCCTTATGGGAAGCTTCCCATAAGACCTTCAAGAAACTGAAGCAGAATTTTCCGCTTAAATACTTCCTTGGCGACAACGTCAACGCCATTGAAGTCCAGATATGGGTGACCATGATTGCCTATCTTCTCCTGAGAGTAATGCAGCACAAGGCAAAGTGCAAACTCGCATTCTCGAACATCGTCACGCTGGCAAGACTGACGATTGGGAACTATGTCAATTTCGTTACGTTGCTGAACTGTCCGAAACAGGCATGGGCAGAACGGCTTCGATACTGGAATTCTCTCGAAACGGCCCAGAATACGGTGCAATTGGAGCTCCGATTTTCACCATAGGGTGCTTACTTTTTGAAAAAGTGAAGCGAATCGCCTGTTTTCAGGCATTCTCAAACGACTATTAATCAATTCCGATTTTTATCGGACAGCAATAAATCTCAATTGGAATTTCAAGGATTTTTAGATTGTTGTCCACTTTGACCAAAGTCCTTCCATTTGGGCTTACTGTAAAACCGTTATTCAATCTCTTTGCCAATCTTAGAGCAGTCTCTTCTGGAATAGCTGTAACGTTGACAGAGGCTTCACTGAGTCCTGGCCAATAGCCAAATAATTTCTTATACTTATCAACAAGCCAAGGCAAGACGTTTATCTCTTCTAAGCGTGTTCCCCGCCAATATTGTGATACATCATGGACTAATGAATAGTAATTATCTCCTGAAACGAAATCGAATTCAGAATATGAAGTAATCTTCCTTAAATTTGGAAGACAAGAGATACTTTCTACATGAAAAGAATGAAACGTAGTTGAAAGAACCAGTTCGTGTATCATAGATTCCCGCCCTTTAAGTTCAAGAGCTGCACAACCACTTCTTAGACCATAAGTGATTCCATCTTCTGGAATAGAATAGGCAAACTTGCCGTCTTTACTATAACGGCTCATGCTGTCAAAACCTTCTTCAAGAAAGGTGATAGGCTCTTTTTCTTCTCTTATAGCTATACAATTTAAATGTCTGTCCGATACATATATTTGTTGACGATATATCTCACATCTTCATAAGGAAATCCAAGTTCCTCGTATAGTTTATACGCTTGTTCTCCTATGCGTTTGTGCTCATCGCTTCTATCCATTAGGATGAAGATGTTGGAGCAGTTGCTAATCATATATTCCAAAATCTGTCTGTTCTTTATTTGCTTAATGTACGGCACAATCTTCTCATAGGTATTGTAAAATGGTTTGAATTTTTCTATTTGCCGCTTTGTCATACCGAAATAGATAGCGGCCTTCTCCAAATACTGCATAGCGAATGCCATCTCATGCAATGGGATAGTTCCCCTTGTCGTTAGGTATTCCAATAGGAAATACAACGCATACCTTTGCTCAGCCTCCAAAGTGTCGTATGGAGGAATCGGTTTCCTTGTTCTACTAAATAGTCCCATAATTATTATTCTTATAAACCGCCAAATCGTTGTTTACATGAATTGCACTCGAATTCATTCTTGAAAAAGCCCAGTTTTATGTCTGAGCTATGACAATAAGGGCATTTCACTTCTTTATTATCAATGAACTTCTTACGTTCTAGCTCCATTATGTCAGAAAGCCAATCACACATAATACCATACGAAGTATTCTCTGGCTTTAATGCCACTCTCGGTGCAACTTCATAGGCTTGACTTGCCATATATTTAAATGCTTCTGGCAGATAATGGAAATTATCATATGTGCCATCATATTTACTCATTACATCATCTTTATAGAACTTTTCAAGTCTGTCTATTGGGCATTTAAATAGTTCAGACATTTCCCGTAATGATTTAATTCGCTCTTTCAAATCTTCAGTCTTTGTATAGGGGAAGTATGACTTTGCTATTTCCATTTCCCTTTCAGATGCCGACGCAGAAATATTCGCATCTGGTGATCCTAATTCTTTATGTCGCTCTTTAAGCCATTTAACCATCAAAGCTGATGCCGTGTTACCCTCTCCTATATGGAATGTTTCCATTTCCTTAGACATTTCCCTGTTAGTGGATTCAATCATTTGAGGAATAAGACGAGCAGGATATTTCTCTATCTCCTTCAAATAGTTTTCCTTAATTTGAGATATAGAACAATTTATACCCTTACTCAATCGTTCTAGTGTTTCTTTCTTTTCTCTTGCATCTCTATCGCTAAGTGTAGAGAAATCGAGTTCCCAAAGAGTCTCTATTTCGTTTGCCTTGGTAGGATTGCTTTCCTTGAATGATTCCCAATATGTTTTCGATTTAGGTGCGGCATACGAGGGCAGGGGATTACTCTTGGTAGTGTTCTCCATTTTATCAGTACTGTTATGAAAGTAAAATGCCAATATGGCGAATATAATCGCAAGTATAAACCAAATCATAGTTTAAAAGTCGTTTAAATCCTTAAAGTTAATGCTAATGTCCCTCTTGATGCTTTTAATTACCGGTGTACTTTGCTCTTTGATTGCTGCTAATTGTTCACCGATAGGCAAATGAGGACGTAACTCTTTGAAAATATCCACGAAGTACTTGTTGATAATATCCTCCAAAGGGAAATTGACATGAGCAGTCTCTGCTTCTTTTACAATTCCACCAAATAAAAGCATTTGGTTACGCAGATGTGTTTCAGGATTAATATATCCTGCCTGACCTGCTATAACGGAATACATTAGGAACTGATTCTGCATAGAAAACAGCACAAGAGCAAGTTCACTTCCTAAAACTAAATCTTCGTAACCTGCATCACCATATTTGCTATCACAATTTTTTAGATAGTTGTTAAGCAGACAAAAGTAAACTAACTTGACAACAGACATCTGTTCTTCTGTAGATAAGTAGTCTTCTGTCAGCATGAAAAAAAGACTCTTGGCAACTATGTATGGCCGTTTAACAACCGAGAACATACCTTCATGATGTTTCATTTTATGAAGCATAAACTTTGCCGTTTCCTTAAGCGTTGCCCTATCATCTGCATTGAAAGAAGAAACGATGTTATCAGCAAGCTGGTCAATTGATAAAAATAATCCTTCTATACCCATATTATATAAAGCAGCCTCACAGTACCTTATCGGCATTTAATGATTAAAAATTTGAAGCGTGGCACTGATATACCACTTCTTCTAATGGAGGCCGTAGGAATTGCCTTGAACTGAGAAGGAGTAACCAGTCCACGCTATATGCGCGAACCGATACACCGTCCTTGCAGTTCATTGGAAGTTTCCTACGTTTCCATTAGCAAGTCGAGCATAACGCTTCGTTGTTTCAAATATGTCCGTGTCTCTTATGAAACACGGTGCAAAGATAGTGAAAATTTGGAAGAATTGAAGCCCTTTAGTGAAAAAACTTATGAAAATCTTGCGTAATTCCAGAAATTATGCTATCTTTGCCCTCGAAATTATGAAGATTCTCGGATAAGACAGTCCGAATCAAGCGATAACAGAACCCGTCGGCATCCCGTAGATCTGCTGGCGGGTCACCTTTTTATATAGACAGCAATGAGTAATCAGAAGCCACGCACGATAGACGAACAAATCCGCCTACTCCGTTCAAGGGGGATGGCATTTGGCAATGAAGAGGAAGCCAAGAAGTGCCTAGCACACATCAGCTATTTCCGTCTAAAATACTATTGGACGGATATGCGAGATGAGGAAACGGAACATGATTTCAAGGAAGGATCCTTGTTTGACGATGTGATTCCCAAGTTTGACACTTGTTTTTGTTAGTGTCTGAAACAGAGCTCGTTACAGCATTTGTTTTGTGCTATAACGAGTTTTGTTTACAGACTTTAACTTTTCTTTAACTTTTCTTTACATCTTTGAGTATTTTTCTGATTCTTGCTTTGGGCACGACCTGCGTGTCCGTCCTGTGCCCGAGAAGCTCGTTGATGTCGTCGGTAATTCTCGTCCTGTCGTATGCTG